>Ga0209056_10005175_pt1 | contig 13606 bp, 8 predicted proteins | sample GraSoiAngelo_114_FD_185876 | JGI IMG/M metagenome (GOLD analysis project Ga0209056, IMG submission 185876) | Grasslands soil microbial communities from the Angelo Coastal Reserve, California, USA - 14_0903_13_40cm (SPAdes) (version 2) | ecosystem: Environmental > Terrestrial > Soil > Grasslands ... | reverse complement strand
AAACATGAAGCTCACTGCTGTTGCCGCTTTTGTTCAGAACGTTCGATTTCCCGCGTTCTGGGCACGTATCAAGACGTGGGTGGGAAAGGCTTCCTTAGCTGTGCTCGACCAGGGAGTCATGACGGGATCGAATTTCATCGTCGGGGTTCTGCTCGCGCGGTGGTTGGCGCCAGCACAATACGGGGCATACGCAATTGCCTATGCGTTGTTCCTGCTGCTGTCGCTGATTTTCCAAGCGCTCATCTTGGAGCCCATGAGTGTTTTCGGTCCCTCCACCTACAGAGAACGCCTGCGGGAGTATTTCGGCATACTGTTGCGCGTCTACATCGGCTTGTCGCTGCTGCTGCTGCTGGTTCTGGGAGTCTCATCCTGGGTCGAGGGCAGGCTCATGCACGCCAACGCATTATCCTCGGCCATAGCCGGGATAGCGGTCGCGACGCCCTGCATCCTGCTTCTATGGCTCACGCGCAATGCGTTTTACGTTAAGCTCTCCCCTAAAGGTTCCATGGTCGGCGGGTGTGTGTACGGCGTACTGCTGTTGCTGGGCATTCTGGTCCTCCAACGTCGTGGCCAGATATCGCCTTTGACTGTATTTCTGCTCATGGCCGCTACCGCGCTCGTTGCCGCCCTGGTGCAATTCATTCGTTTAAAGCCGGTTTACAGAGCCGGCCCTGGAATGACGCTGCGGAGTGTTTGTGTGCAGCATTGGAGCTACGGGCGCTGGATTCTAGCCAGTTCGTTCGTAGTTTGGATACCCTCCAACATCTATTATGTGCTGTTCAGCGGGCACTCCATGATGCTGCCCGCGGCGGAGTTGCGGGCCTTGTTGAATCTCACCTTGCCGGTAGGGCAAACCGCTACTGCGCTTTCCCTCCTGGCACAACCTTACGCGGCGCAACGGGAGAGTTCTCACGGTTCCGCCTCCGTCATCTCTCTGGTGCGCAAGGTGACTGTTCTGTTTGCCGCCGGAGCTGCGGTTTACTGGGTGATCTTGGTGCTGTTCAGCACTCAAGCTCTTCACGCGCTTTATGCCGACAAGTACACCGGACTGAGTCCTCTCGTGCCCTGGGTGGGCCTATCTTCGATCCTTGCCGTCGCCGCTCACGGGCCGGGCATTGGGCTGCGTGCCGTTCGGTCGACGTCATCAGTCTTTGCGGCCTTTTGTGTCTCCAGCGGGATCACCGTATGCGTGGGAATTCCTGCCACGCTGATTTTTGGAGTGCCCGGTGCGGTTGCGACGCTGGTCCTGGCCAACGGGGTAGCGGTGGTCCTGGTGTTCCGATTTTTCTACCGCCGCGTGGAGCAATCTCGGATAGAGCTCAACGCGTGCCCGGCTTCGATCATGCCCTTGGTAGATCAATAACCATGCGTTCTCATCGATACAGCAGCAGCGCAATGCCGGCGATGCGCCTCGGCGTATGGCTTCGCTTCGCATTACTTATGCTCGTCGCCGCGTGTGTGTTCGTCTATTCGCCCGTTGCCGGTATTCTGGCCGGCTTGGGAAGCCTCGTGGTGCTTTACAGACCAGCGCTATTAATGCCGCTTGTGGTCGCCCTTTTGGTTTGGTTACCGATGCGATTCATCTTCAGTGCCCAACCCGCGGAACTGGTATCGACGGCTGTAATGGCAAATGACATCGAGACGGGTGATTCAGTGCGTCAGGTCACGATCCTCGCCCTGTTCGGAATTGGTCTGCTCCTTTTACTTCGCGTTCGTTTCGAAGTGGGTGGCTCGGATGCGTTGAGGTGGTTTTTCCTGTTTCTTCCTTTGGCCCTCCTGTCGGAACTCTGGTCTGCTGATCCCGCGCTTACCGCTCGGCGTACAGCCGTTGCCATCTGCTGTACCGTTTTTGCGGCCGGGATGGCGGTTGGGTATTACGGCCAGCATCGGCAGGGCGGTACGCTCTTGGTGCGTCACATTTGCGTTTTAGGTTCGCTTGCTTGCGCCGCGGTGCTGGTGGCTGCCATCGCGGCAGGAAACTTCCACCTTTTCGACCTTGGCTGGCGACTGGGATCATTTGGACGAGAAAATCAGTTCTCATGGGTGGCGGCACTGGTTTTTCTTGCCATCTGGGTGACTCGTCATAATCGCAATATCTGGCACGCTGCTGGGATACCGCTTGCCATCCTGGCAGTTTCGGGAACGGCGTTGCTATTATCCAAATCACGAACCAGCCTGATCGCCACCGCGGCAGGATTACTTACGTGCGAAGTCCTGAACGCTCGTAGTAAGGGCCGGATTGCCGCAGTCGCGACGGTTGGCTGCCTGCTTCTCGCGCTTGCCTCCAGCGACTCGTTCGGCGCATTGTGGAAACGGGGTGCCAGTGATGACGCGCTTCAGACGGTCTCCGGTCGTACAGAGCTATGGGATGTCGTTTGGCGCGATGTATGTGCGCAACCGTGGCTGGGTTATGGCTATGGCGCCTATTGGACCTCCGATCGGGTGCATCGAGGAGCGGTGGAGTGGGCGCCCACGTCTGCTCATAACGGATATCTCGATATTGCTGCCGAGCTAGGTTTCACGGGACTTGTAATCATGTTCGCGTTCCTCGCGATCTGCTGGAGGAACGGCTGGCAGCTTAGGTCTCTGGACCACAGCAATCACGACATCGGCGTACTGCTGCTTTCGGTCATCACCTCCTTCCTGGTGATAAATACGGGCGAGAGTTATGCTGACGCGCTCGAATACTTCCCTGTTCTTGCTACCTTGACGCTCGCTTTCTACGTGTCTTATGTCTGCGCGAAGATTGGGATGACAGGAGCATCCCCGGCATTTCTTGCCGGAGGACCGCAGCCACGAACACTCACTAAACTTGAGTCACAGAGCTGAACCGTAAAACTGTGCGCTTGGACTCGCTCAAGTCGATGAGCGAAACCGGTGTCCATAACACGTACCTGGGCAGGTACAGATAGTCACCACTCCCATCCAATTTTCCAACGTATCGGGGACGAGGATCTCCTAATGGCCGACGTCGAGCAGATTTCTGAAAATTCCGAGCAGCTTCAGTTGAGTTCATCTCCGGTGAATGATGACGAACTACATCGACTGCTGGTGCAATGGAACGATACGCAGGCGGATTATCCAAAAAATAAATGCATCCATCATCTCTTTGAGGAGCAGGCTGCCCGAACGCCCGATGCCATTGCGGTTGTGTTTGAGAACCGACGATTGACCTATGGTGAGCTAAACAACCGGTCCAATCAGCTGGCGCGCTGTTTGCTGAAACAGGGTGTCGGCCCAGACGTCCTTGTGGGCATTTGCATTGAGCGTTCACCCGATATGATCATCGGGTTACTTGGAATTCTGAAGGCAGGAGGCGCTTACGTTCCGCTCGACCCCCGATACCCATCGGATCGGCTCACCATTATGCTTCAGGATTCTGGATTGAAGGTACTAGTAACAGAGGAACTGTTTCGCTCGAGATTTTCTGAATACAAAGATCAATTGGTTTTCATCGATTCGGGTGCGATTACCCGAGAAAGTCCTGAGAATTGTTGTGGAAGGGCACGTGCCGAAGATCTAGCGTACGTAATCTATACTTCAGGATCGACTGGTAAGCCCAAAGGTGTCCAGATCTGTCACCGCTCCGTCGTTAATTTCTTGGTTTCGATGCGGTCAAGGCCTGGGCTAACAGAAAAGGATGTTCTGTTGGCAGTAACAACGGTGTCATTTGACATTGCCGGATTGGAAGTCTATTTGCCATTGATTGTGGGCTCCTGTGTCGTGCTGGTTAGCCGCGATACGGCTTCGGATGGGTATCAATTGCGGCAAACCTTAGAAAGAACAGTACCCACGGTGATGCAGGCCACACCGGCTACCTGGAGACTGCTCGTGGAAGCCGGATGGCGCGGCAGCAAGGACCTAAAAGTGCTGTGCGGTGGAGAGGCCTTGCCGCGTGACCTGGTCGGCGAGTTATTAACCAGATCTTCAGCGGTCTGGAACATGTATGGCCCCACTGAAACCACCATTTGGTCTACCACGTCGCAAATCACTTCGAGCGCGGGTCCAATCACGGTCGGCAAGCCTATCGCGAATACGCAGATTTACATCCTGGACAGCAACCTCGAACCGGTGCCCGTCGGTGTCCCTGGGGAGCTATACATTGGTGGCGATGGTGTTGCCCGAGGATATCTTCATCGTCCTGACTTGACCGCGGATAAGTTCATTCCCGATCCATTTCGTGAACAGGGGAGTGGAGCGCGTTTGTATAGGACCGGAGACCTTGCCAGGTATCAGCCCAATGGAGACATTGAGTGCCTGGGACGAATTGATAATCAGGTGAAGGTACGAGGCTTTCGAATCGAGCTGGGCGAAATAGAATCAGTATTAGCCGAATATCCGGGATCCGCCAAAAACGTGGTTGTCGCGCTGGAAGACGGTCCAGGTGACAAACGGTTGGTCGCGTATGTTGCTGTCGGCCGAACGAAGGCTCTCGCTGCTGATGAATTACGCGAGTTCCTTAAAAAGAGACTGCCCGATTACATGCTTCCATCCCGCTTCGTATTCTTGGACGCTTTGCCATTGACTCCGAATGGTAAGGTGGATCGCAGAGCTCTCCCGCTGCCCGAGCAATTGGACTTGCCGCCGCACAAAGGATACATAGCCCCTAGGAACAACATTGAATCCCAACTAACGAAACTATGGGAGTCCGTCCTCAATGTACGTAGTGTCGGGGTCAAAGAAAACTTCTTTGAACTGGGCGGACATTCCCTGCTTGTTGCAAAACTACTTCGGCGAATCGAGCAGACGTTCGGCAAGAAACTATCGATGGCCGCGATCTTCGAAGCACCAACTATTGAAAAACAGGCCTCCGTGCTGGGCAACAGTAGTGCTCTTCGTTGGCCATCCGCACTAGCTCCTATTCAGCCTTCTGGGTCTAATCCACCCTTCTTCTGCTTTGGCTTCACTGCAGGCCCCATCTTCCGGTCTCTAGCGCGACGCCTGGGCTCTGACCAACCCCTGATCGGTGTTGATCCAACCCTTGTTGACGGAAGCCAAGTGTCCGCCCCTTATAGGATGGAGGACGTGGCAGCTTCTCTCGCCAGGCAAATGCGTGAATTACAGCCGGAGGGTCCGTATCATCTTGGGGGCATCTGTGCAGGAGGGTTACTGGCTTATGCAACTGCCACTCATCTCCTATCTCAGGGCCAACAAGTCGCAACCCTAGCTTTGTTCGAACCTCATATCTGTTACCAGGACTACATTGAACATTCGAATGCAGTCCAACGGCGTTGGCTGACCGAGAGAGTAAAGTTTCATACCGAGAACCTGCAAGGCTTGAACTACGGAGAAGCGATCGAGTACATCAAGGACCATATCCGCGCGCGCAGCAGGGTTCTCTCCAACATCCTCAATGAACGGCTCCGGAAACTCCTTCACCAGTTACGACCGCCTCAGGCCAACGGTCGCGGCCGAAACATTCAAGAGATCCTGGGACCCGCTTTGAGAGACTATCGTCCTGAACCGTTTCCTGGGCAAATGGCGCTTTTTCAGGCAACTCGTCGGGAACCAGGCGGCGATTGGGAGAGCCAATATTGGATGGGGCTTGCGCCGAGACTAAAAGTTCATCAGGTCCCCGGCTATTCGAACTGGATCGTCCGCTTTTTCATTGAGCCTAATGTCGAGATTCTAGCCAGCAACTTGAGAAGTTATCTTACTGCCCCATGCCGGAGAGCGGAAAGCTGGCTAACCACATGATTTCTAAAAATGTGGAAAGCGGAGCCCCCCTCGCTCATTGGTCAAAACAGACGTCTGCGTCGAGTCGCAGCCGCGAGGACTTACTGTTAAGTTTCTTTACTTGTCTTGATCGCAACCATGTTCGCTATTGTGTACTTCACTCGTGGGACGAAATACCACAACAATTATCTAGCGACTTGGATATCGCGGTGCATCCTGAAGATTATCAAGGTCTACTATTTGTGTTTCGGCTTTTGAAGAGCAAGGGGTATTCGCTGGTTCAGGTTATTAATTATTACGTGGAATCATACTGTTTTCGTTTTTTATGGTTCGAAGGACCCACAATCAACTCTCTGGCCATTGACGTTATTTTCAAGCACCAGCGTGGCGCTCTGCTCGCACCGTCCGTCAAGCTGCTTCTCTTCAGCCGCCGCAGGCACGACATGTTCTGGGTACCCGCTCTCGAGGAAGAATTCACTTACCTGCTGGCGAGAAGAATCTGGAAGGCAACCGCGCCTGCGAGGCACCAACGCAGACTGAAGTTCCTCGTTGAGCGGTTAGGCCGGCCCACAGCGGAAAAACTAGCCGGTAAGGTTTTGCTGGGCGCAGTGAAGATACGTATCGTCAACGCGTGCGAAAGCGGTCGCCTGAACCCCCTCCTCGCGAAAGGTAGGAGACGGGCGTGGCAAACAAGTCTTGTGCGAAATCCATTGAGGTTGACAGCGGATCTGCTTTCCGATTTCATACGGCTTGTTCGTAGATGGTCTCACCCTACGGGTCTTTTTATCTCTGTCATGGGTCCAGACGGGACAGTTAAGAACAGACTTATAGAGCATCTGGTTCAAGCGGTTGGTCCCGCGTTCGACAGGCACAAGCTCTTTCATTGGCCCTTCAAACTGTGGAGAGCAAACACCACGCGCGAGCAGGCGCGCTCCCTCCTCGTAGGTCTGCGTCGTCATGGCTGGGCCCCCGGCAGGCTTTTAGCTCACTTTGTGGAATATTGGCTGGGGTACTGGGTTGTAATTCGACCGGTTCTTGCCCGATCGGGTCTAGTTGTATTCGACGGCTACTTCAACGAGGTTCTGACTGATCCGGAACGTTATCCATATGAAGATACGTCGTGGTTGGCGAGGATGCTGCGCCGGCTAATACCGCAACCTGATCTCATGCTGGTTCTGGACGCCACGGAGGGAGGCGTTCTTTCTCGCAAACCGGAAATGTCCTCGGGAGAGACAGACGGCCAAAGAAAATCGCGTGCAACCTGCGGTGATAGAAGGCCTTCTGTTCGCGTTGTCAATTCCACAGGGTCGTTCTCCCAACTCAGTGCTGAGGCTACTACCATTGTCATCGAACACTTGTGGCAGCGTTTTGAACGTCAGCACGGTCCACCCGGAGCTTTTCGAGCAGCGAACAAAGGTCGAACTTAAACGAACTTGTCGAGTTCATCAGCCCGCGATCGGGTCATGATGGTGAGTTCACAAAATTGCTAATTGCCAGGACAGGCAGGACAACATCTGCGAGTACTTATTTCAGCTTACGCATGCGAACCGGACAAGGGTTCTGAACCTGCTGTTGGTTGGATGTGGGTTCAGCAGATTGCCCGTTTTCACGAAGTCTGGGTGATAACGCGAGCGAACAATCGTGATCTGATTGAACGGGCCTTAGCCAAAGATCCGCTGCCAAATGTTCATTGGGTTTACTTCGATCTTCCGCAGTGGGCTCGTTTCTGGAAACGGAAACAGCATGGAGCACACCTTTATTATCATCTGTGGCAGTTCGCAATTTTCTTTCTTGCGAGAACATTACACCGCCGAAACAGCTTTGACATAATCCACCACGTGACGTTTGGGCAGTATTGGGTTCCAAGCTTTTTGGCCCTGCTTCCTGTGCCGTTTGTATGGGGACCGGTAGGCGGCGGAGAATCTGCGCCGGCAGGATTCTGGCGGGATCTCTCTAGCCACGGAAAGTTCTATGAGCTATTCCGCAACTTTGGGCGCAGTCTTGCCTCCCTTAATCCGATACTGCGGATCGCTGCGAGACGTTCTCGCATTGCAATCGCAACGACTGAACAAACAGCTGTACGGCTGCGAAAGCTTGGAGCCAAAGTTGTAAAGGTCCACCCACAATTTGGAATGACTCGCAGCGAGAGACAACTGTTTGCGACTTTTCCCATTCGAGACTTGAGACCTTTTAGGCTTATAAGCATGGGGCGCTTGATTCATTGGAAAGGTTTTCACCTGTCGCTGCGTGCGTTTGCAGAGTTTCAGGCTAGCTGCCCCGACAGCGAATATTGGATCGTGAGCGCAGGCCCCGAGCAAGATCATCTGAAGAGTCTGGCCCGCCAGCTCGGCGTGGAACGGAAAGTGGTTTTCTGGGGAGGATTCCGCACACTTCAAGAGGTTTACGCGAGACTGGAAGAGTGCGATGTGTTGGTTCATCCCGCCTTACACGAAGCTTTTGGCAATGTGTGCCTAGAGGCGATGGCAGCAGGACGCCCTGTCATTTGTCTTGACCTTGGGGGGCCTGCACTTCAGGTAACCGAAGAGACAGGCATCAAGGTGCCCGCCACAACACCCGAGCAAGTCGTTGACGATCTAGCCGGTGCTTTCAGTCGGCTTGCTGCCGACCCCGCTCTCCGCTTTCGCTTTGGTAGGGCCGCGCAGCGGCGGGTCGAAAGCGATTTTAATTGGGGAAAAAAGGGCGAATGGATGAATCGCATGTATTCTTTGGCCAGTAACAGAAACACAGAAATATGCGATAGCGAGTTGGTTTACCCCTCGGCTAAATGCTAGAGCGAATCCTTAATCATAAGCGCTGTACGTCGAAGAAAACCTGGCACTGCAGTGCAAACGCGGCCCGAAAGCGCGGCCATGGTGCGTCAGTCGCTGGCGGAGGCAGTCGCAGCGTTTATAGTTGTCATGCCCCCGTGGTTGGCAGCGCGGGCTGCCGATTTGTACGGAGCTGAAGCGGGGCAAACGTCAGCCCCTTGCGCCGCACTCCATCGCACAGTTGGGCTGGAAGGCTTCTGGGACGAAGGAGGAGCGAAAGTCTCATTGCTGCAGACGGAAGACCGGGAACAAGGCGCGACGATTGCGGGAATGTCATGCACAGTGACGGTTTCGAGACGATGGTTTCCCAAAAGAAAACTGGGATGGAGGAAATTAGAGCTAACCTCGGGCGCAAGTCCGGGAAAGGAGACGAGTGACGGGAGTGAGCGTTTTCGTGTCAGATCCGCGCGCCAACTTTCGTCGGCTAGGCGATGCGTCCGAGAAGGCGTCTTGAGTTGTGTCAAAGGTTCTAGCACCTCTGTAAGCTAGTGCTGCCAAAAGGGTCATTGCTAGAATCAGTTGCATTAGTTTGGATCAGCTTGGGCTGATTTTCCAAGCGAACTGTCGACGGCAAATCACGATTTCGAGGCAAATTGATAATGAAACGTTCAACCGTTCTCCCCCCGGGAATCCTTTTCAATCTCACAACGGATACGCAAAGCCAGACCTCGCCTCACCTAAACAGTCGGAATGAAACCAGCGAGCACCAAAGAACCTGCGAATGGATTTTCCCGTTCGGGATCGGGCGAATCTGCAGATTTCTGTTCCCACTCTCGGTGGCTCTAGTGTTTGTCATGGTAGTGATCCTTGCACAAGTGAGTCATGCTCAAGCTCCAAACGGGACGATTCCCACTACCTTTTTCGGCCAGACGCTTGTCAACCCGGGCTCGACGTACCCCACGGTTCCTGTCGGAAACATGGGAAAAGAGTCGGCGGCGGAGTGGAGCTACATAGAGCAAACCGCTCCATCAGGAAGCGGGTGTCCGGGCACAGTCAACTGTACCCACACCTATAATTGGTCAATGCTTGACACTTATCTATCGACTGCAACCGCCCACGGTGTGCCCTTCATGTTTTTCTTTACGGAAGCGCCACCCTGGGCAACCAACGGTGTAGATTGCAGATCAATTCCTCCCGGGCAAGCATGCCGCGGGCCAGTTGTTCCCGATCATACACTTGATCAACAAGCCTTCGTCACTGCGCTGGTGAATCGCTATAACGGTGGCAGTCATGGCTACATCGGCTCGTATGAGCTAGGAAATGAAACGGACTACGCCGGTACACCGGCGCAATATGCTGCCCAGTCAGACCGAATCGTCAAGGCCATAAAAGCCGTCAACCCGTCTGCGCTTATCGTGGGCATGGGATGGGCTCAACCTGACGGGTATTACCAATCCGGCGGCGCTTTCGATCAAATGTGGGCGGCATGGAAGGCCATTCCCGGTAATTCTGCACATCTTGACGTGGTGAGTTATCACGGGTATCCGCACACGGCTAATGTAGTCCCGGAGATTGTGATTAGTGGTGCGGGCGCATCTGGGGGTCAAGGCAGCTGCGCGTCAACAGGGTTCGTTCCTTGTGTTAAGGCAGCAATAGCTCGCGACAGTGTCACGAATTTCAGCGGTGGTACGCCTAAAGTATGGGATACGGAAGGTAGTTGGGGCACGAATAGCGGCTACTCGGGCTCGCAGCCGGCCTTCATCGGTCGCTTTTTGTTATTAAGCTGGGCTGCTGGGACATCGCAGCAAGCTTGGTACTCCTGGGATAACAGCCAGTGGGGTTCGATCAACGGCAATTCAGCGAACATCACTGCATACCAGCAGGTGCACAACTGGATGATTGGCTCGACGATGGTGAGCCCTTGCGCCCTCGCCGCGGGGTCTACATGGACTTGTACCCTGGGCAACAGCGGATCTACCTATGAGGCAGTATGGAACACTTCAGGGTCTAGCTCGTTCACCATTCCCGCGGGTGCTTGGACCAGTTACAGGGACTTGTCGGGAGCGGAGAAATCGATATCGGGAAGCGACACCACTGTGTCGATCGGGACTCTTCCTATTTTGTTGGTTGGGTCTGGATCACCTGTAGCGCCACCAACCGGGTTGACTGCTACGACGCACTAGGTGCCTGTAACTCGGCTTAATAGACGGATGGCTGCTTGGAGCGCAACGATTCTCCCGTACCAAAGACGACGGCGCTGCTGAGGAGCACCAACAGTTCTTGCTCAGAGCGTCGCGTTTCCTAGAAAGTATTTCTATAGGGCAGTGCCCGCACAGATACCTCATAAATCGGAAATCATTGCACCTGGCCTTAATCTGGTTTCTGGCGCAATCGATTCTTTGGTTCAAACAAGACTCCCATCGATGTCGTGCCGTTTCTGGAATCCCGAAGCGCGCGGCTGACGATAACCGCTCACATCTCGCAAACAACCGAAACGTCCCCATCCCGACATCTGCACTTGCCGGGGCGAAGGGCACTGCTAGGCGGTTGGCAGCATCCTATCGCCTCACGGACAACCGAGTTCCAATCTTTTAGGATCGATTCAACACATTCAAGGAGAAACCAAAATGAAGATAGAGAAGCGCATATTAGTGACGGGGGCGGGCGGTTTCATCGGGCACCATCTTGTCCGGACACTCAAAGAGGACGGATACTGGGTCCGCGGAGCTGACATCAAGTCATCCGAGTTTGAATTGTCTGCCGCCGACGAATTTGAGGTTGTCGACCTCCGCCAGTACGAAAATTGTGAACGGGTCACCCGCGAGATCGATGAGGTGTACAATCTCGCCGCGGATATGGGAGGTATCGGCTATATCACTGCCTATCTGGCAGACATCACCCGAAACAATACGCTGATCAACGCGCACATGCTGGAAGCGAGCCGAGTCAATCATGTGAAGAAATTCCTTTTCTCCTCATCCGCCTGCGTGTACGCGCAGCACAAGCAAAGGAGCGCCGATGTCGCGCCATTGTGCGAAGAGGACGCTCATCCCGCTGATCCAGAGCCGGGATACGGCTGGGAAAAGCTCTTTGCCGAACAAATGTGTAAGTATTACTGGAAAGACCACAAACTCGACACTCGTATCGTTCGCTTCCACAATGTTTACGGTCCTCTGGGTACTTACAGCGGGGGCAAGGAAAAGGCGCCTGCCGCAATTTCTCGTAAGGTAGCTTTGGCGGATCACGGCCAAAAAATCGAGATCTGGGGCGATGGCAAGCAAACCCGCTCGTTCATGTACGTAACTGACTGTGTTGAGGGATTACGGCGGCTCATGGCCTCAGACTATCGTGAGCCCCTCAACCTTGGCACCGACGAACTTATCTCGATTGACAATTTGGTCGATCTGATCAGCGGGATCGCTGGCAAGAAACTGGTTAAGGTCCACGATCAAAGTAAGCCGCAAGGTGTGCGTGGCCGCAACAGTGACAATACCCGGCTGCGCCAGGTACTCGGGTGGGAGCCTGCCACAACCCTCGCCCAAGGACTCGTTCCCACCTACCGTTGGATCGAAGCGGAAGTTGAAAAGATAAAGGAGCCAGCAGCTGCACCAGCCGCGTAGATGAAGACAAGCGACCATGTCAAACGTAGGATCACTTGTGGAAGAGCTTTGACCGTGCAATCGTCTGTCGACCCTACAGGGGCGCGCCAGCTAAGTCATCCGGATTTTCTCCGCGCCCTTTTTATGAGTCTGGGTGAATTGGGTATCTCATATTGTGTTCTTCCGCCAAAGAATGCAAAGGTCGGTGACTTTCAATCGAGCACAACGCGTCTGGCATTGTCCACACGGGATGAGACGAGGCTGTCATCGGTTTTCAGACTCCTGCATCAGGACGGCTACTGGTTACTTCAGCATACTCAGGATTCGGCCGAGAGGCACTTGTTCAGCTTTTTGTGGTTGCGCGCTGACGCAGTCGAATGTGCGGTTCTCGATTTCTGTTTCGGACAGTTCGCCGGGGGCCGCAAAGTGCTTTCTGCAGAAGCTCTTTTGGAAAACCGCCAGAGGCAAGGAGCAGTCTGGGTGGTCTCGCCCGCGAGGGAATTCACCTTGCTGCTTGCCACAGCGGCTGCGACTGGTGGCATCTCTGACTTCGAAGTGAAGCGCCTGCAAGCGTTAACTCAGCAGTTGGATCGGGAAGTAGCAGACCGCGCTGCAGAAAGATTGTTCGGCCTCAGTTGGAGTCGGAAGGTGATTGAGGCGTGTGCAAACACCCGCATCCAAGATCTCCTGCCGGACTTGCGGCGGCGGCTCTGGGTAATCAGTTTGAAGCGGCACCCCTTGCAAGTAATAGGCTGCCTATCCCGAAAACTTTTCCGTTCGGCAAAACGATGCTGGCAACCTTCGGGAGCGCTCGTTGTTCTGCTCGGTCCGGATGGTGCCGGAAAAACCACTGTGGCAAATTTCTTGTCGGAAACGCTAAAGCCACTGTTTGCCATGCAGCGCTTATATCATTGGCGCCCCGGAGTGTTGGGCGGAAGCAAATCAGAGGAAGCCGTCACCGAACCCCACCGGTTCCCACCGCGTGGGCGAATCGCTTCGGTGGTTTATCTCCTCCTTTTCTTTTTAGATAACATTCTTGGATTTGTTTTCCAGATTTGGCCAGTTCTGGTCCGCCGCGGCTTGGTGATCTTCGACCGTTCATTCTCTGACGTGCTGGTCGACTCCAGACGTTACCGCTACGGCGGACCGCATTGGGCAGCGCATTTGCTGGAACGATTAGTGCCGCCACGCGAAAAACTGGTGCTGATTCTGGATGCTTCAGAAACAACCATCCTTTCCCGAAAAGGTGAATTGAGCTTCGATGAAGTCTGCCGGCAACGGGATGGATATCGCCGCTTGGTCCACAATAATTCCAGGATGACCAGGCTCGTTTTGACTGATCAAGGTCTCGACGCTGCCCAGAGGCAAGTGTTGGCCACCGCGATTGACTACCTCGTTTGTAGATTTAGTAAGCGGCATGGAGTTTGCCTTACATGTTCGAACGTACCTTTGGCGGCAGACGCCAGCCGGTAATGGCCATCTGTTTACAGGGCCCAAAATGCGTATCGTAACCACAAGTTGGGACGACGGCGATCGCGCCGACGTGAAGATTGCCGACATGCT
>Ga0209056_10005174_pt1 | contig 13608 bp, 10 predicted proteins | sample GraSoiAngelo_114_FD_185876 | JGI IMG/M metagenome (GOLD analysis project Ga0209056, IMG submission 185876) | Grasslands soil microbial communities from the Angelo Coastal Reserve, California, USA - 14_0903_13_40cm (SPAdes) (version 2) | ecosystem: Environmental > Terrestrial > Soil > Grasslands... | reverse complement strand
TATCGACGTCCGTACCGCCATATGTGAGAGGGGCTGTCACCGCATTGAAAAGCTGAGAAAAGGCACCGAAAGAGGTAGCTGAACCTCCCGGTGACTCGCCGCAGGCAATCAGGATGAGCCCGGCCCCTAAGTTTTCCATCTTGTCGATGCCCAGCGCGCTAATCTGGGAACAGTCAAATCCCGGAGGAAGGCCTGCGACGTTGATAATTTTGTGCGTTTGCTGCGCTTTTGCGGAGCTGGCTGTAAGTCCTGAAAATGTCCCAAAGCCTATTACGGCGAGGAAGACACCGGTCAGGACTACAAATAGTCCGATTAAGACGCGCAGATTAAAAAACGCGGATTGTGAAGTGGATTTTTGTTTCATAATGGAGTTTGAGCTGAGTTTTTTTGTTTGGGTCGTTTAATGGTGATCGAAAAGCGAGTCAACATCTTTTTTGAATTTCCTGTGAATCGGCGATTAAAGATAGTAACAATTTTGTTACTTTTTCTCATCCAACGCACGCCCGCAGTCTCGCTACGTGTCCAACCGAAACAACTTGCACCGCAGGCTTGATTTTTTGGACGGAAAGAATCTATAAATGTATCGCCGTAACCAACAATTCAATCGATGAAAAACGAATCCAATTCTCGTTCAGCCTTTTTTAATCTTCGTATTTCGATCTCTCTGTTAGTCGTATTACCTGGCGCTTTTCTGGCGCTGATCAGCCTTGATGCGATCTCGAACGGCACTCTTAAAGAGAAGGGATCGCCGCCGTCGGAGGGGACGATTGCCGATAAGCGGCACTCCCAACAGGATCCGGCTAATAGTCCAAGGCGGAATTTCGACCAGCATGGAAATCGCGCTAGCACGGTAGGGTTAGTGCATCGACATGCCGCAAAACATCGGCAGGCTAAGACTGTTGGAGGGGGAGCCTGGTCATCGCTTGGACCGCCGGGTGGCGATGTCTTTGACGCGGCTGTCTCAACTACGAATCCTGATATCGCCCTAGCGGGACTTGCACCGGATGGCAGCGTCGGCGGTACACTCTATCGTTCCAGTGACGGTGGAAATACCTGGTCTGAGGTTTCAGCTCTGGATGGCACGAGTGTCTTCGACATTGAGTTTGCGCCCGACGGCACAGCTTACCTCGGCACGCAGGACAGTATTTGGAAGAGCACCGACGGCGGTCTCAGCTGGGCAGTGCTGAACTTGGGTATCGGCATTAACGACCAGGTATTCGATGTTGCGCTAGATCCATCGGATCCTTCGACGTTGTGGGCGGGGATTGAGGATGCCTTGGGCCTTCAACCTGAGAACATCATTCGCTCGACCGACGGTGGCGTTACATGGATCAATCGCACACCACCACTCGCACAGCCGATATCCGGCCAGGGAATTGCGATTGATCCTGGCGATTCCAACACAGTCATCGCCGTCTTTGGCGGAGCATTTGGAGGCGGCGAAGTATGGGTGACGACTGATGGTGGCGATACATGGATGAATCGCTCGGCAGGGCTTCCTGATAATCCCATGCAGGCCGTCGTCTATGACGGTACGCGGTTGCTCGTCGGCGGTGGTCAGAGCTTCGGATCCGAGTTCGTCGGCCTTTACGAGTCCATTGATCTCGGTGTGACGTGGACGCCTCTCCACGATGACACGTGGCCAGTGTTAGTTGTCTATGCGATTGCGGTCGATCCAAATAATAGTCAGACTATCCTGGTAGCTACCGACGGGAGCGGAGTGAATCGCACAACTGATGGCGGAGCGACCTGGGAGATCAGCACCGGGGGGACCGCGGGCCTAGCTGGACGTTCCTTGCGCTTTGCGCCGGACAGTTCGACCGAGTTATTTCTCGGCACGAGTTCTCTGGCGGTGTTTCGTTCTACCGATGGAGGCGACATCTTCGTGAGTTCCTCGAGGGGCATCTCGGAGCTCAATCTATATTCCATCGATGCAAACCCTCTCAATGCGGAAGAGCTAGCTGTCGCCTTCCAAGGCTTGAACGATGGCGGGGTGATTTCTTCCACTGACGGCGGCGCTACCTGGTCGTTGCAGTCAGCGCCGCCAACGCGCTACAGCAATGTCCGATTTGCCCCGGACGGCACCCTCTACGCGATCTCAAGTGGACCGTCCTCAGTGGCCCAGGAAGGGCTGTACCGGCGCGAAACCAACGGGACGTGGACTCCGCTTGGTCCAGACCAGGGTCCTTTGTACGAATCCGATCTCGATACAACGCGCTTCAGTCATAACAATCCCAATCTCATTTTGCTTGGCGGCGCCGACTTTGGGGTCGCTGGGTTCGAGGCCACAATCTGGCGAAGCACTGACGCTGGCCAGAGCTGGACGAAGGTATTCGAAAGCGCAACGGGCACAATTGAAAGGGTGACCGATCTCGAAATCATGGAGGACGGCACTGATCAGAATATGGTCGCGGCTTGGAACAGCGAATCTGGCGATAACGTCGGCGGCGCGCTGCGCTCCACTGATGGCGGTGCATCTTGGTTTGACTCGTCCACTGGCCTGCCTGCGTTCTTCACTAATCCGCGCTTGTGCGCTTCACCCACGGATCCGCAGAGCCTTGTTATATCAGCTTGGCTAAGTTTTCAATCCGGTGGGCTTTTCCGTACCACTGACGCTGGCGCAACTTGGGCATCCACGGGCTGGACGGGTAGCGCCACGGTGGGAGACGTTGCGTGTGATCCGGTTGACGATCAGACACTTTTTGTCACGCAGTTAAGCAGTGGCGATGCAGTGTTGCGCTCGCAAGATGGAGGCGCCACGTTCGGATCCTTTGCGAACGGCCTCGAAGGCGTTGTTGCTCCTCGTGAGCTAGCCTTTGCGGGTAACTCCGAGTTACTGCTAGCGAGCGCCAAAGGAAGCTACGCGACAGCCTTGGCGACACCGACACCAACTCCAAGTCCTAGCGCAACCGTTACACCCACAGCAACTCCTATGGTGACGGTTACACCTACGCCGACGCCGACACCAACTCCAAGTCCTAGCGCAACCGCGACACCCACAGCAACTCCTACGGTGACGGTTACACCCACGCCAACGCCGACACCAACTCCGACTTCAACGGCGACCCCAAGTCCAACACCATCGGCGACAGCTAGCACTACGCCGAGAACCACTCCTACTCCACGACCCGCGCCCACTCCAAGGGCGCGTCCTACCCCCTAGGTCTAAATTGCCCAAGGGACACAGTATGAACGCGAAAAAGCCAGGGACAATATCGTCTATTTTCGTGACGACAGTCGTCGGCGCGCTGACATTAGCCAGTTACGCTGAGCACATTCAAAGCGGCGAGCCAGCGCACCAACCGAGCCATCGCGGTGACGCCACATCAGACACGCAATGGCACTGGCAAAATCCGCTTCCGCAGGGGAATAATCTTCGTGGCGCTTCCTTTGTGGATGCGAACACAGGCACAGTCGTTGGCGAGTATGGGACGATTGTCAGGACGACAGATGGCGGAAACAGCTGGGTTCCTCAATCCAGTGGGACCTTCAATACGCTATTCGGTGTTTCTTTTATCGATACGAACACAGGAACAGCGGTCGGCGGAGCGTGTGGAATCGGCGGAGAAAGCACCATTCTCAGAACGACCGATGGTGGCAATACGTGGATGAATCAAGCAAATCCGGGAACGGTGTGTCTTTTCGACGTTTCGTTTACTGACGCCAACACCGGAACGGCCGTCGGCGATGGAGGCACCATTCTCAGAACTACCGATGGCGGCAACACCTGGTCGCCACAAACGAGCGGAACGACCAAAACTCTTTATAGCGTTTCGTTCACTGACGCGAATAACGGAACGATCTGCGGGTTCGAACTCGGCGGCACCGGCATAATCCTGAGAACTACCGATGGTGGTACCGCCTGGATTGAGCAGACATCGTACTCACTTCCGCAAGGCGCGAACAGTTTCTATGCGGTATCCTTTAGCGATGCAAACACTGGCACCATTGTTGGCGATGCGGGCATAATCCTTCAGACAACCAATGGGGGAGAGCAATAGAATAGCCAGCCGATGGTTGCCTTCAATTATCTGTACGGAGTTTCATTTACCGATGCGAACACCGGAACAGCTGTAGGTTATGAAAATCCCGATGGCACCATCTTACGGACAACGGACGGCGGCAATTCCTGGATACGCCAAAGCAGTGGGATAGGCGATCCGTTTTCTGGCTTAAACTTTTTCGGTGTGCATTTCGTCAATTCCAACATTGGAACCCTGGTAGGCCAGGAGGGTATCATCTTGAGGACAACTGATGGTGGCGAGAACTGGACGCAACAGACCGCCGACACAACTGACTGGCTTTATGCCGTACATTTCACCGATGAAAACCACGGTACCGCTGTTGGTTTCCTCGAAGGAAAAATTGTCAACACAACCGATGGGGGACAAAACTGGAGTGTGCACTCTAGCGGGGCAACCGGGTTGTTTGGCGTCTATTTCACGGGTAACAATACAGGGACGGTCGTTGGCAACGATGGAGCGATATTAAGAACGACAGACGGCGGCCAAAGCTGGACTCCGCAAACAAGCGGAACAATTAATCAGCTGCGAGCAGTTTGGTTCGCAGACACCAACACAGGCACAGTTGTAGGCGACTTAGGTACGATTCTAAGGACGAGAGATGCAGGACAGACTTGGGTTAGCCAGACGAGTGGTGTCTCTGAGCTCCTTCTGGGAGTCTCCTTTACAGATCCATCTAATGGAACAGCAGTTGGACAACTCGGCACAATCCTGACAACAACAGACGGTGGACAGACCTGGGCTCGGGCGGAAAGTGGGACAAACCAGGACCTTTACAGCGTTTCCTTTACTGACGTAAACACTGCAACCGCAGTAGGCGCCTTCGGCGCGATTCTCGCGACGGCTGCTCAGGGTTCTACACCGACTCCGACGCCGACTGTATCTCCTACGGTAACCCCGACTCCGTCGGGAACTCCGACCACTACACCAACACCTAGCGCCAGACCCAGAGTAACGCCAAGACCGCGCCCGACTCCACACCCACGCCCGACACCGCCGCGGTAAGCCAGGTTTCAGAACAGCCGTTCTAGGGGAGATTCGAAACAAACTCAGTAATAAACAAATGCGATGAAATCCGCTCGTAGAAAGAATTATCAAATATTTCGTCACACTATTTTTCGGCGAATTTTGCGCGCTTGTCTTTTTTGTCTGGTTGGGGCGGGCATTGTTACCGCCGCGCGAGGCGACTTTATCGAAACTTACGATGATGGGACTGACGTTGGTTTGTGGCATTGCAGCGTCGGCGCACCGCGAACTATTGAGACCAGTGGCGGAAATCCGGCAGCCTACGTTCAACAGGGCGGCTTTAGCAGCTCAATACCGACATGGGCGAGCATCTCCACGCGTTTTCAACCGGGAGTTCCCGATCCCTACAAGATCGACAGTATCTATACTGGCGACTGGACCAGCCTCGGTGTTACCAGTATAACTGCCGATCTGAACGTTATTCAGGTTGCCACCTGGGCGACGGATCGCGCGGTCACCCTCGAGCTGCTACAGATGGATGAGACTGGGTTCAGCGTTAATTATGACGCGACATATACGCTACCGGATCTCCCTGAACCGCCCATCGGCTGGCAGACATACTCGTTCCCGGTCGATGCCAATTCACCAACCATTCCGCAAGGGTGGGTCTTCACACGCGGCGACGGGACGCCGGGTACCGATGCAGAATGGTCTCCGTTTCTTCATCGTATTGATTTAACCAGCATTGGCTTTTACAAGCCTGGATTTGGTTATCCCAGTCTCGGCACTTGGATACTTGGGATCGACAACATTGAAATCGACTTCCCAACGGGTCCAACCCCAACACCTACGCCAACTGCAACACCAACGGCCACGCCCACAGTCACACCAACTGCGACGCCGAGAGCTACGCCGGTTGCACGGCTCCGCCCAACGCCGGCTCCGCGTCCAACGCCATAGCTTTCGTGTGATCAGTTACCAGCCGCGTTAGAGTCCGACAGCGGAACCGAAGCAGCGTCGCCACAAACGAATCGTGTCTATTTGTGTCAATCTTGTTCAGCTTTTCTTTAACTCCACCAGATCTTTGAGTACTTGCTCGCTGTGGTCCGCGGGTTTGACGCCGGTGTACACCTTGGCGATGTCGCCGTTAGGATTAATGATGAATGTATTACGCGAGGCGAGTTTCTGGCCCTTGTAATCCATCACCGAGCCGTACTCGGTCGAGACTTTCGCGTCGGGATCAGCGAGCAGTTTGAAATTGAGCCCTTCTTTCGCGCAAAAATCCTTGTGTGATTGCGCGGTATCGACGCTAACTCCGAGAATGACTACGCCAGCATCACTGTACTTTGCGAGATCGCGCTGGAAATTGCGCGCCTCCATGGTGCAACCGCTGGTGAAATCTTTCGGGTAGAAATAAAGGACGACCCATTTGCCTCGGTAATCCTTCAAGCTCACCTGCGAACCGTCACCGGTTGTGAGACTGAAATCCGGCGCGGGCTTTCCGATCTCCGGTTGTGTTTGAGGTTCCGTTGCCGCCATGCAGGTGAGCGTCGCAAGGCCGATGGCCGCTGACAAGATCGTATTTCTAATGTTCATGAATCAGTGTTGGAGCGCAGAAGCGCCGAGTCAAGAAACCACGAATGCTGAAGGAACGACCAAATGTCACGAGCAAAGGACGACTCATCGTTGCGTAAAAGGTGAAAACGAGTCCTCGCCAAGCGCCGAAAAGTAAAAAAATCTTCGGGCAAATCAAAGCTCGCCAGATAGACGGACTTTCAATGCTGGCCCATCGTTAGAGACAACGAATCGCCTCATGCTGGTCGGTTCAGGAGCGATTTCATTTAGGACTAGCTTTGCGCTCGACATTGGCACGCTACTTGAGAGTATCCCGGCGACCGGGAATTCCCATATGAATCCAGATGGCTGCAGAGGTTAAAAAGGAAATTCAACTCGAAATAGCGCATGTGTTGTTCACAGACATCGTCGGGTACTCAAAGCTGCCTATCAATCAGCAACGAGCGTCAGTCCAGCGCTTAAACGAGATTGTACGAGGCACGGACGCATACCAAGCCGCCGAAACAGCGGGCCGGTTGATGACAATTCCGACCGGTGACGGCATCACACTGGTCTTTTATCATAGCCCAGAAGCGCCGGTTGAATGCGCATTGGAAATCAGCCGTGCGCTAAAGAAACATCCGGAACTTCAGCTGCGAATGGGCGTACATAGTGGACCGGTCAGCGGAGTCATCGACGCAACCGGAAAAGCGAACGTGGCTGGCCCCGGCATCAATATCGCACAGCGAGTCATGGACTGCGGCGATGCCGGACACATTTTGCTCTCGAAGCATGTCGCTGAAGATCTCGAGGAATACCCTCACTGGCAGCCGCACCTGCATGAACTTGGCGAGTGTGAAGTAAAACATGGCGTTCGCCTCTCCGTGGTGAATTTGTACACTGAGGAGCTCGGGAACCCGGCAGTGCCGGCAAAGCTGAAAGCGGCGCATGTCGCGGAGGCTGCTGCACGAAGAAAACGTGCCGCGTACCGATGGCTACCAGTAGGCATGCTGGTTCTGCTCGCCGTGATCGGCTTTGTCCTATTCCGTTATAGACGACCGCCTGGCACGGCGGAGTCATCTGTTCCAGAGAAGAGCATTGCAGTGCTGCCGTTTGAAAACCTAAGCCCTGATCCCAACAATGCCTATTTTGCCGACGGTATCCAAGACGAGATCCTGACCCGTTTATCAAAGATCGCCGATCTGAAGGTAATCTCGCGAACGTCAACAGCGCATTACAAGAGCGCACCCACAAATCTGGCGCAGATTGCAAAGCAACTGGGCGTGGCGCACATCCTAGAAGGCAGCGTGCAGAAGAGCGGTGACGCTGTGCGGGTGAACGTGCAATTAATCAAAGCGGCTAGCGATTCGCATCTTTGGGCTGATACTTTTGATCGCAAACTGACCGACATCTTTTCAGTTGAGAGTGAGGTAGCTAAAGCCATCGCCGACCAGTTGCGGGCGAAACTTAGCGGCCAAGAAGCGCAGGTGATCGCCGCCAAACCGACGGATGATGTTGAGGCTTACGATGCCTACCTCCGCGGTCTGGCTTATACACTAAAAACCTTCTCCACCAGGGCCAATGCCCTTGGCGCACAGAAGTACTTCAAGGAAGCAGTGCGGTTGGATCCGAAGTTCGCCCTTGGTTGGGCGCTGCTATCGATCGTTGATTCGCGCAACTACGTCACACAGAGTCTTCAACCAACGGTTGCCCTTTGTGAAGAAGCCCGGCAGGCAGCCGAAACCGCCCTGACTCTACAGCCCAATCTCGGCGAAGCCGTATTGGCCCAGGGATCTTACTACTACGCCTGTCTGAAGGACTACGACATCGCGGTACGTTACTTTGAGGAAGCAGGCCAGTTTCTGCCGAATAGCAGCCGCATTTCTGAATCTCTAGCTTATGTCGCACGCAGGCAAGGCAGATGGGACCGGAGCGAAGCCTACCTAAAGGAAGCCGAGCGGATCGACCCGCGCAATGTTAATCTCCTCACCCAGCAGGCGACTAACTACATCTGTCTTCGTCGTTTTCCGGAAGCGCTGCGGAAGTTTGATGAAGTTCTCGATATTACGCCAGACGACTTAAATACCCTGGTGTCACAGGCGGCTATCGCACAAGCACAGGGCGACTTGCCACGTGCGTCGACGCTCCTCGCTCGACTACGCCCCGCGGCCGATGATATCGAGGGCTTGGAAACTCAAGTTTACCAAGGGATTTTGGAGCGCCGCCCTGCCCAAATCATTCCTCGGCTAAAGGAAATACTCGCTAAGCCAGATCCAGCATCGGGTTACTTCAATGGCGAACTGCGCTTTTGGTTAGGTTGGGCGCAGGAAGTAGCTGGCGACAATGACGCGGCCCGGGAGAGTTGGCGACAGGCACGCAGCGAAATGGAACCTTTTCTCAAAGAACAGCCGGATAATTACAGCCTTATTGGCGATCTCGCGCTGATCAATATGGACCTCGGTGATAAGGCCGCCGCGTTGGCTCTGTCGGACCGGGCCATCGCCGCGAATCCGATCGAGCAGAACGCTGTGACTGGTCCCGTTCCAATCGAGGTCCTCGCCCGGGTGACGGCGCGCATGGGAGAACCCGACCGCGCCATCTCTGTTTTACAGAAACTACTTTCGATACCGTATTCAGGCGCATTCGCGTTTGGTGTGCCGCTCACTCCTGCACTGCTCCGGCTTGATCCAATGTTCGACCCGCTCCGGAATGATCCGCGCTTCCAAAAACTCGTCGCTTCGCTCGCGCCGAAGTAAAGCTGGGCCGATTTGTGGGTCGCCACTGCGAGACGGGTGCAGGCTGTGGTATCGGACGCCTTCCGATACCTTCAACCCGTCATCGTAATCATCGCGAGAACGTCTCGCGATCCCCCGCCAAACCTATCTGATCAAGGCCTCGGAGGAGGTGGTGGTGGTGGTGGTGGTGGTGGTGGTGGTTCGGGCCCGGGCGGTTTCGTCATCTTTATCATTTGCGACGAGCCTTACAAATCTGTATCTCATGTCAAGGCATTTTAACGTTTGCTTTTCGCGGAGACTGCAACCGAGATACTCTGGTCCGTCGCAAGCGATAAGGTGTAGGCCATGGCAATGATTCGCATCACCTGAACTACGACGAAATACTGCAAACATGGAAATCTACTTTGATGGTGGCCGTCACCTGACGCTGTGAACTCTCCGCTAAACAAATGGGAGGAAATACCATGAGCATGGACTTAGACGATTGGAAAGACATAGGCAAAGTGCTATTTGGTTTTGCTGGTGATCGCCGCTATGTCTGGCTTGATTAGTTGGGTACAGGTACTTGCGGCGTGGGTACTGCACGCCTTTGAATATGTGCCGCCATGAAACCATACAAGATTGAAGTCAAACCGTCACTCGGTCGTGGCCGCGGCGTGTTTGCAATTCAACCGATTAGCCGCGATGAGCTAATCGAATCGTGTCCTGTCATACGGTTTGAACCGAGAAACACGGCTGTGCTTGAAGCGACGCCGTTGCACGATTACCTATACAGCTGGTCTAATGATTATCGTGAAGTTGCAATCGCACTGGGCTACGGTTCGCTGTACAATCATTCTGACGAGCCCAATGCTTTATATCACACGAATCGTAATCGAAACGCAATTGACTTTATAGCGACAAGGCCCATTGCTGCCGGTGAGGAAGTAACGATCAGTTACATCGATTCATCTGACAGCTCAAAAAAACTTTGGTTCAAGGTGGTCTGAGAGCGTCGTGTCTAATTGAACACGGCGCTTTCTTGTATACTCCCGGGGCTTGTGCCGTCGCGCCGTGCGAAGATTGATTTCGGATAACCAATTAATGGGCTATTCGGAATCACGATCAATTTTACTGGTTGTGTTGGTGTTCACATATTTGTGCCACGGCGTCCAGCCCGCAGGAGTCCAAAAACCCCAACTTCTCACAGGCTTTAGGGTGATCATGATTGTCCAACACGATCCACCGTCCACCATTACGATACGGTGTATATGTGACGCGGGGAAGGACCGCACCCAAGGCGCTCGATAAATGCGCACACCGCTGGGAGTTTCTTCCAGATACTTACCTAAAAGACCTATTGAAATTAGGCGGTAAGGGTGATCGTGCATATCTCTCAACCAACCGTCGTCAACGAAATGGTGCAGATAGACGCCAAACCATCCAATACTCGCGAGCCTCCACCTATAACCCCCGTTAATTCGCTCCTTTCGGAGAAGGCGGTAGATAAAATTGGAGATTCTAGATTTCATTCCAAGTAGCCCCGTTCACCGATAATTACGGTTGAGCCTCGCAATAAACTAACGGAAACAGTTCTCACGAGTCGAAATCGCTCTCTTCAATCTTCAAGCTCGGTTTCGGTACAGACACCCGTCGCGCTCGAACATTCCGACCCGGGTTTCTTTGAAGTTAGAAGGTTTTCGATGCACAAGTAACTACGATGGCAGTCGTCGCCTTAACACGAACACTCTGTAAGGCATTTCATCATTCAGGGCGAACGGCTGCTCAATGTTATACCGGAAATCGTAGACGTCGCACAGTTCCAGCGACGGAACCGAATCGAGAAGCCGTCGAAATTGCCTTGCCGTGTACGTGCGCAACTGAAATTCGTGCCGCAGGCGAAGTTCCTTCAATCCGCGGCGCACCAGCAGGCAGACCCGTACGTTCGCGATTCGTCGGCGCCGATCGATATGTAGCACACGCAGCGTTACGGTCACTATTGTCTCGCACCGCCGCTCCGTCCAGCACTCGACGTCCTCTTTGTCGACAGCCAAAGGTAGCAGATGTAAGCCGAGGACGTAGATGCCGCCCTGACGAAGGCTGCCGGCAATGCACCGCAGGTGGTCGCGTGCCGCCTGCTCCGTCAACAAGTAGCGAAACGTGCTAATAGTGCAGTACGCCGCATCAACCCGTCGACGCAGGCGAAAATTGGACATCTCCGCCTCGAATGTCTCCGCATTGAGCCCACTCCGCGCGAGACGCCGTTGAAGATACCTCAACGCGGGCTGGCTTAGGTCGAAGCCGGTAACTTGGTAACCTCTGCGAGCCAGCGTGGTCAATAAACGGCCACTGCCACAGGCCGGCTCCAGGAAGCGGCGCACGCTAAAAGGGCAGTATTTGCGGCATGCGGCCTCGATGAAGTCGGCCTCCTGTCGAGTGTACCCTTGAAAGACTATATCGTAATACCGCGGATAATCATACCAGCTTGCTTCGAGGATTTGGGTTCTTGCCACGTTTCAGAAAGATCAAACTTGCACCGCCTTTGTCGGATCCAGAGTAAACCGGTGACGGCGCTTTCGCTATGATCTTTCGCGCTATACAAATGGGATCGTTGGACGGCCTACTCGGCAAACTATAGTCATGTGCTGAATCTTAGAGAGCTCAGTAGAGGTTGCGATGACTCATTCGCAGTCGGCGGACTCATCACATTTCGACCATTTTGTCACGAGAGAAGGATGACTCATCTATCTCGCAACAGGCGAAAACCTCCCTCGCCGTGCGCCGAAAAGTAAAGGATCTTGGCGTGAACGTCCTGACAGTGGAAAAATCGCTCGCTGACTCGCATTTATGACACTATCAGGCATCCGCTCGCCTCTTGAATTTCGTGTTTTCCACATCAACGGCATTGCGTTACACGTGGTTCTTGCCGGGCCTGCAAGCGGTAAACCTTTAATACTGCTACACGGGTTTCCCGAGTTCTGGTTCGCCTGGCGCCGCCAAATTGATCACTTCGTTTCTGCCGGATATCGCGTGATAGTACCAGATCAACGCGGTTACAACCTAAGTGACAAACCTGCAGGCATTGCTAACTATTCCATTGACCTGCTCGCTAGAGATGTCGTCGGCGTTTTGGATACCGTAGCGGCTTCAAAAGCGTTCGTCGTCGGGCACGACTGGGGAGCTGCTGTTACCTGGTACTTGGCTGCGCGATATTCCGATAGGGTCCACCGCACCGCGATGTTGAGCGTCCCGCATCCTCGGGTTTTCATGAAGAATCTCATCATGAATCCCGCGCAGTTGCGAAGGAGCTGGTACATATTCTTTTTTCAGCTTCCCTGGTTACCCGAATTCATCCTGCGTAGGCGAGACTGGGCGCTGCTGGTTCGGGTACTGCGGAATACTTCGCCTCCTGGGATCTTTTCTGATTCTGATCTCGAGCGGTATAAGGAGTCGTGGGCCAGGAAGGAGGCGGTAACAGCTATGCTTAACTGGTATCGCGCGGCCGTATTGCGCCCATCGAAGTTGGCGTTGGATCCCAAAGCTTCGCGAGTAAAAGTGCCGGCGCTCCTGATTTGGGGAAAACACGACCAGTTCGTGGGTGAAGCAATGGTCAGAGAAAGTCTTCGGTACTGCGATGATGGACACCTTGAGATGCTTGAGACTGCGACCCATTGGGTCCAACACGAACAGCCAGCCCAGGTTAATACCTTGTTATCCCAATTCTTTGCCTAACTCTGGATACAGAAAGGAGGAAGTAGTGGCTAGCTCGCCCATATCTACGCGACTACCCAGATTGGTTGCGAAGCATCCAGCAGCATCAGAGTCATCACGCCATGAGACGCAGCGTTCCATTCAGTATTGGACTGGCGCGGCTTAACCGTGCGCTGCCCGAATCCGGCGATAAGCGGTTCAATTTGATGAAACGTTGATCTTATAGCATAATCGGTTTCGACAGAGCGGCACAAATCCAAGAAGGGAACAAAAATGTCGTTCGAGCTCATTCTAGCCGCCGCGCTCGTTATCTTGTACGTGGCCTTTTGGGCCTGGCACTCTCAAGGAGCGGGCAAGCTCACTCAAGCGGAGATCGATCGATACCTGGCGATAATCGAAAAGTTACCGTTGCCTGAGAAGGGGGTTCAGGCGTTCGTTGCGCGTCTTCGCCCATGGGCCGAGGCCGACAATGGCAAGCCAGTCTACATGTTCAACCTCATGCATTTTTTCCCCCGGGTGCAGACGTTTCCCGGCGCGCCAGAGTTCACGGGAACGCCCGGAGAGGCTAACGCACGTTACGAAAAGAGCCTGATATGGCTGTGGTTGAGTCACGCATCCTATCCGACGTTCATCGGAGTTCC
>Ga0209056_10005171_pt1 | contig 13612 bp, 12 predicted proteins | sample GraSoiAngelo_114_FD_185876 | JGI IMG/M metagenome (GOLD analysis project Ga0209056, IMG submission 185876) | Grasslands soil microbial communities from the Angelo Coastal Reserve, California, USA - 14_0903_13_40cm (SPAdes) (version 2) | ecosystem: Environmental > Terrestrial > Soil > Grasslands... | reverse complement strand
CCACAGATTCCACCAGCCGAATCGAAGCAGAATGATTTGGCGCAGCGGCACAGGATTATGCAAAATCAATCCGGCGACCGCGCGCTGCGCAGTCACGTGCAGCGCTGCGGTTGCGCCGATGCTTGTGCCGAAAGCGACAATTGGTCGATCGTCTGCGTGACGTTTTAGTTCATCAAAGGTTGCAAGCGCGGCCGGTCCAATCCGCGATAGTCGCGCCGGTCCAGTGCTGCCGCCGAATCCGGGATAGTTCATTCCCCAGATCTCAACTGCGCGATCGCTCCACATATCGGTCTCTTCGGCCGCCCAGCGATCAGCGCGATCCGCGTTGCCGTAAAAACGCAAAATGAAAATATCTGCGCGGCCTTGTTGTTGCGCGCGATGTGATTTTGCCGTCCAAACTTCCAACTCGCCGTTTTGAAATGGAATAGTTTTGCGAGAGGCGCTGCCTGCGTCGATCGGCGCCCTCGTTGGAAAAAGAACCAAATGATCCGGCAAATGACCGAAAAACATGAGCAGAAAATATACCCCGCCAATTACCAGCAATCGCGAAGACCAGCGAATTTTAGGGCGCCACATCTATTGAGCCCACGAAACACACGAATAATCAAAAAATTCTAGAATGACGAAGCACAAATGACGAATGACCAACCAAGCCCGAATGCTGAAATAACGAACTAGCACTCTCCATCTGTTTCTGGCATTCAAAATTTCGTCATTCCTTCGTCATTGGGCATTCGACATTCGTCATTTCTTCGCCTTCTTGATTTCCCATTCGAGCAAGACAAGGCCCTACGGGGCTGATGCAATCGTCGATTTCGTTGCACTGCTTTTCTCAGCGGCCCCGAGGAATCGCTGATACAAGAACGATGCAAGAATTGCGATAACAGCGACAACGACGAACGCGCCGATGCGATAAAGTTGATCGAGCCGCGAAAGGTCGTGGAAGAAAAGTTTTATGACGGTGATGCCGAGCAAGCCGAGACCCACGTAGCGCACAGGTGCAACTTGCTTCCGCATGCCAACGATAAGCATCAATAGCGCGAACAATGCCCAGGCGATGCTATAGCTCATATCGCGCGCGAAATTTCCTGAAAATTGAAACGTCACCGCGGCGGCGCCCGGTGTGCTGAAGTAATCGGCGATCTCAATGTTCACGATTAAAAAGGCGAGCACGGTGCCGAGGGTGTAAAGCAACGGCCGCGAATTGTGCCCGAGCACGCGATGGCGTGGCGGGGCCAGCAATCGCGCCGCGGCAAACAAACACACCGTGGCGATGCCGTAGGTGTAAAGATACCAATTAAAAATCGGGAACGTGGCGCGCGGATGATAACTGAGCACGGCCGGATTGAGCGCAAGGCGCGCGAATACGACGATGAGCAAACCGACGCCCGCCAACACGATGAAACAGCCAGCAAAGCGCAGCGCCTTCCAACGCCCAGCCCACTGTGATCCATTGTCGATCGAGCTGGATTGGGAAAATCAGCGTGATGAAGAACAGCGCTGCACCGCCGAAGAGCGCGAGTTGTGCATTTCGAGCCGGGCTGGTGAGCGGCGTGCGTTTGAGCAGCACAGCAAGCCCCAGAAGCGACGGCACCCCAAACGCCGCGGGTACCACGCCAGGAATACCGCTCGGATAAGCGCTGCGAATGAGTTGATACACCAGATAAAAGTGTAACGGTCCAGCCAGCGCGGCGGTGGCCCACAGCGCAGTTTTTCCGGCAAACTTCCGATGGAAAATGAAGGGAAAGACGCTGAACACCGCGTAAAACCCGAGGTACCAAACCAGCGGTACCATGGCGTGCGTCGGATCGAAATGCTGGATGTGCCACGCGTGTTCCAACGCGAGCACGCAGGCAAGCCCGACCGCCGGCAGCACGTCGAGCAAAAGAATTGCGCTCATGCCGAGAAGCAGAATCACCAGCAACAACGCGAGCGCGAAGACCGCGGACGGATTCACAAGTGGCAACCGCAACGTTACCATGATGAGCAGCAGAAAGGGCAGCGCGGCCGACAACGCTGGAAGTTGCACAGAGAGATTTCCTGGATCAGTGATGTCGCCGAAGAGTTTTGGTGCGCGCGTCCCGGGCGTGATTGAACGGCGGCTCGCCCAACTTGCGGCAACCATGAAGAAAATCGCGAACGCAGCGAGGATGAACAGCGACGTTGGCAAGCCGGTGAGTTCACTCGGAATCCGCAGCAGCCACCCGCCCATCGCGATCAGCGTCAGCAAAAGCACAGCGAGAATCGGAAGCAGCGTGGCAGTTACCAGCGCGAGAACAATTGCGAGAAGATCGACAATCAACACGAACGGCCAGATGAGAATCGAAAGCTCGGTGAGCTGGAAGATCGGCATCAACACTAGCAGGAGCGCGAAGGCCGGAAATGCGTGGCTCCACCACGGGATTTTGTCCTTGCGCAGGCGGTGCAGCACAAGCGGCGTAGCGGAATGAAACAGCGCGAAGATGAAATAGAATGCCAGCGCGGTGTAAAGATTCTTCGTAGTGAGATGATAGGTCGTCCACGTGGCGAGCAGGATAAATGCCGCCAGACCGGCGAGCGCATCAACAATAACCAGCTTGGTTTCGAGCAACATGAGCGCGAGCACGCCAAGATCGGCAACAAACAAGTAGGTGAACAAAATCGTTGGCCGCTGCGCGATCGTTGGGAATGACAGCAGATAGAAGGCCGAGAAGATCGTGACCGCGGCAAGTCCCAGCGCGCAGGCAAAAAGTTCACGGCTCGTCTTCCCCCTGTGCTTCGACCACGACACCGCCGCGAGAAACAACGCCTGAAATCCGGCAAATACCGCCATGACAACAAGGACTTTGTTTCCAGCGAAATATTTTTCGGGAACAAAGAACGTCGTGACCCAGGCGAATTGAATCAGCGCAGTTCCAACCGCGCCGAGAGTCGGGAGCACATTCCACCGTTGTCGTTGAGCAAGCGCGAGCAGACCGACGTCGAGCAACGCGACATAGCCGAAAAGTCCGAGCGGATAATCCTGACCCGTGGAAAGCAATACCGGCGTGAGAAAACCGCCCGCGATGCCGAGCACAGCGACGACAATCGCATTTAACCGGACGGCGAGCAGAAACGCGACGGCCGTGATCACCGTCATCAACAAAAAGGTTGGAATGAGACCGAAGAATGAGAAGTGATAATAAGATCGGCAGGCAAACGTCACCGCGTAGAGCACAAGGACTCCAGTCGCGCAGAGCGTCTGCGCGGTGACGGCGTTCTCCTTCCGTTTCAGTAGGAGACCGCCAATGAGAAGACCGACGCCAACGACAAACCCGATGGCAACCCGTAGCTCCGGTGGGATGAGATTGTGCTCGAACGAATATTTAACGAAAAACGCTACGCCGAGGAAAAGCGCGAGCCCGCCAATCCACGCGAAGAGCTTCGCGCCCATGAATTGCTCCCAATTAATCGGCGGTCTGCGCGGCGCTGCGATTTGAGGAACGGTTGCTTGCACGAATCTTTCCGGAATTGGCGGCGGCACAGATTCTTTCTCTGACACGGCCGGAGCAGGTGTTGTGATCGGGACCGCTGGCGGGACGGTTTCCGTTGCTGCCACAGTAGCTTGCGACTTCGGGATGGGGGCGGTATCCCGTTCGAAACCGCGCACTTCTTTTTCAAGTGATGACAATCGCGCAGCTAAGTCGTCGAGGGCACGCTTCGCGGTGTTTGCTTTGGCAAGCGCGACAAACGGCAAGACGCAAATCGCAATCAACAAACCGATAGTAAGGAGGATCAGGAGTTCCATTTGTTGGTTAGGTTTGACCCAATATTTGGCCTTGCCGGAGAGGATAACTGCTTTGCGTGGCAGATGTTAATTGATAAAAATTGCGGATTTCATCAACGCTTTCGATCATGAACATTCATCACCTGGAGTTGTTTTATTTCGTCGCAAAACACGGCGGAATCGCAGCCGCAGTACGCAACATCCCTTACGGCATCCAGCAACCTGCAGTGAGCGGACAGATCGCCAAACTCGAGGAGTCTCTTGGCACGAAGCTGTTTCAGCGACGACCATTCGCACTTTCGCCTGCAGGCATCGAACTGTTCGAGTTTATTAAGCCGTTCTTCGACAACGTCGAGATCGTTGGCGAAAAGCTCCGTCAGAACAGATCGCCGCAATTGCGCATTGCCGCGCCCTCGATCGTGTTGCAGGATTATATCCCCGAGTTGCTGCAGAAGCTTCGGACGAAATTTCCCGAGTTTCGCCTTTATCTGCACGAAGCGGCGCGCTCCGAAGCCGAGAGATTACTCTTGTCCCGAGACGTCGATCTTGCGATTACCCTCGTCGAGAAAAAATCGCGCGCTGGGATTCAGGTTCGACCGGTACTCGAGCTGCCGTTGATTCTGCTCGTCCACAGAAAGTCCAGGCTCGGACGTGCAGAAGAGCTGTGGAAACGCGATAAGATTGAAGAAACGCTGATCAGTCTCCCGCGAACTCATCCAATCCACGCTTCCTTTCAGCGCGGTCTTGAGCGGATTGAAGTGGAATGGTTTTGCGGAATTGAGGTCAACTCGGCTCGTTTGATCGAGCGTTACGTCGCGGGCGGTTATGGAATCGGCCTGGCTGTAGCAGTTCCAGGGTTCAAGCCAGCCCAAGACGTGCGTGTTTTGGAGTTGCCGGATTTTTCCCCGGTCGTTGTGGGCGCGTCGTGGTTAGGCCAACTTCCGAATATTTCAAAGCAATTGCTCGCCGAATTGGAAACCGAAGCGCAAGTGCAGGTGCGCCGAATGAAAAGCGGAGCTCGCCGCTAAGCGACGATCTTCAGCGCGGCGACTTTTAATCAGCCTCATTTTTGAGCATCGATTTGATCTGGTCACGCAGGTCCGGCTAATTTCTACTCTGGTCGCTTCTCGGTGCTGAAGTCACATTTGACGGCCGGAGAATCCGCTTCAACCATGTCGTTGCTTTGTGCGGCGACCTTTAATCTTTCGAGTCTTTGAGCATCGAGCGAAGCTGCTCACGCAATTCCGGCGTCTCCTCATGCCCATGCGCTGAGACGGCGTGCTGCGTTGCCGCATCGAGCACTTCCTCTTCCGTGCCGGAAATCTTGAGCGAGCAATTTTTCTCGCTCGGATAATCTCTGCAATCGATCGATTTTCTTTGAGCTGCCATAGTAACTTCGGTTCAACTAACTCTTTTTAAGTTCGTCCAAATCTTTGAGGACTTGCTCGCTGTGCTCGGCCGGTTTCACTCCGGTGTAGACCTTCGCGACTTCGCCTTTCGGGTTAATGATGAACGTGTTCCGCGCGGCGAGCTTGCTCCCTTTGTAATCCATTACTGATCCGTATTCGGTCGAGACCTTGGCGTCTGGATCAGCCAGCAATTTGAAATTGAGTCCTTCCTTCGCGCAAAAATCCTTGTGCGATTGCGCGGTATCCACGCTCACGCCAAGAATGACTGCGTCGGCGCTTTCGTACTTGGCGAGATCGCGCTGAAAATTGTGCGCCTCCATCGTGCAACCGCTGGTGAAATCTTTCGGGTAAAAATAAAGCACGACCCATTTGCCGCGATAATCTTTCAGGCTTACCTGCGACCCATCGCCGGTCGTGAGACTGAAATCGGGCGCGGCCTTGCCGACCTCCGGTTGCTGTTGAGACTCCGCTGCCATCAAGCTCAACGTGCCAAGAGCAAGGAATGCTGACAAGACGATGTTTTTCATATTCATGCCTCAGTTTTCGAGCGCATAGCCAGCTAGTCAAGGGACAGCGGCGGATCAAGGAGCGACGGCTTGGGCAGCCGTCGAATCAGACTTGACGGCTGCCGCCTTCGCCAAGGCTACGGCGAGCCAAGGGGAGGCGTCATTTCTTGAATTGAAAGCTTGCGCTCGGCGACACGTTTGAGTCAATAAAGGCCGATCTATGCCAAGGCCGATGGTTGCCGAAAGTCTTCCGATTAAGCCAGCGCGACTAATTCTTGGTTTGATTGCCTGCATCGGGCTTGTCCTCACGTTGTTGACGCTGTTGTTCGGGTTCACGTCGATCCCGGCAAATTCCATTGGGGTCAAGACACGCTTTGGCGCATTCCATGACAACGTCAATCCCGGTCTGGCTTACGCCATTCCGTATGTCGACGAAATTCAGACCGTCCCCACGCAACGCCTGCTAAAACTTGAGTTCGGCTTTTTCACACCCGGCGCGACAAACATTTACCAGGGCGACCCTGAGCCGCAGGAGACGGAAACGATGATCACGGGCGACCTCAACACCGCTCTCGTTCCGTGGGTGGTGCAGTACCGCATCACCGATCCGAAGATGTATCTGTTCGGTGCGCGCGAGCCGGAGAAGACGTTGCGCGATCTTTCCGAAAGCGCGATGCGTGAAGTGATCGGCGATCGCACTGTGGACGAAGTGCTAACCATCGGCCGGCACGACATCGAGACATCAGCCTTGAAACGGCTGGCCGATTTGAGTTCGCAATACGGTTTGGGAATCCAGATTCAACAGGTGCAGCTGACCAGCGTGCGGCCGCCGCCGGCGGTGCAGGCCGCGTTCAACGATGTCAATCAGGCGCAACAGGAGAAGCAAACCGCGATCAATCAAGCTTGGGCGGTGTATAACGACGCCGTCCCGAACGCACGCGGCCAGGCGAAGGAGCGCGAGAAACAAGCCGAAGCGTATGCTTTCCGCCGGGTGAACGAGGCAAAGGGCGAAGCGCAAAAATTCTCATTATTGCTCGCCGAGTACCGGAAAGCACCTGACATAACGCGGCGGCGTCTTTATCTCGAAGCGATGCAAGCGATCCTGCCCAATTTGCAAAAGAAAATCATCGTGGACGACAGTTTGAAGAACATTCTCCAGACGTTGCCGCTGTTGCCGGCGGAGCAGACCCGGACCTCGCCATGAATGTGATCGATGTGACTCCGCGACCTGCGGCGGTATCGGCCGTTGTGCGTTTTTTGCAGAGCCGGTTCATGTCGATCTTGGGAATTCTTTTCATCTTGACTGCATTCAAATGGGGAACGCTGCTATTTATCGTCCATCAATATGAAACCGTGATCATCACGCGTTTCGGCAAAATCGTTCGCACCATCGCCACACCCGGGTTGAAGATGAAACTGCCGGTTCTCGATAAAGTGCAGCGTTTCGATAAGCGGATCCTCGCCTGGGACGGCCCGCCTACGGAATGTCCTACCAAGGACAAGCTTTACATCATTGTCGATTGTTTCGCCCGTTGGCGGATCAGCGATCCGTTTCTCTACTACAATCGGCTCAATGATGAGCGCAGCGCGCTTTCACGTCTTGATGACATCCTCGGCAGCGAAACACGCACCGCCGTCGCCACGCACGATCTCGTCGAAATCATTCGGGTTACCAAAGGGCGAAAGCCGTTGCGCGACGAGGAGCTGGAGAAAAGCGGCACGCTTCTGTCCAGCACAATTCCCGATATCGAATTCGGGCGCGGCGAAATTGAGAAACAAATTACAGAACGCACACGGCAAAAGATTGCCGATTTCGGAATCGAATTGCTCGATGAACGTTTCAAGCGCAGCAAATACAATCCAGCGGTTGCGGAGAAGATCATCGAACGCATGTCGAGCGAGCGGCATCAAATCGCTGCGCGGTTCCGTTCCGAGGGACGCGGCGAGGCCGCGAACATCAGCGGTCAAAAGGAAAGCGATGTGGCATCGATCAGTTCCACCGCGACAAAGAACGCGCTCGAGACCGAGGGAAAAGCCGACGCCGAAGCCGCCGCGATTTACGCCGCCGCGTTCGGCGCGCCGGATGCGCAGGAACTCTATTCGTTTTTGCGAAGCCTCGATGTCATGCGCGCCGCGTTTGAAAAGGACACGACCGCAGTCATCTCGACGAACAGCGATCTTGGTCGAATGTTGAAGTCCATGGCCGAAGCAGTGGCCCCGCCGAAACCGGGGCATTAAGACCGGCGAGCGCACGCGTGAGGTTTGCTGGGGAGCACAGGCTGCCAGCCTGCAGTTACCGGAAGCCCTGCCGGCAACACCTTTACGCAGCTAATTCTCGGATATCGCTGAAAATTGGCCCGTCTCGGCAAGCTGCCGAGACCAACAGGCTGGCAGCCTGTGCTCCCCAGCAAGCCTGAGACGCGGGCTACCTGACGAGACGTGCGAACCGTGGTTTATCTTAAATCATGCAAATCTGGACGATTGGCCACTCGACGCGGAGCATCGAGGACCTCATTTCGTTGCTGAAAAAGAACGAAATCAAGTTGTTGGCCGATGTGCGATCCTGGCCGGGGTCGAAGCGTTATCCGCAGTTCAACAAGGAAGCACTGGCGGAATCACTGCACGCGTTCCGAATTCGCTACGAACATTTCCCTGAGCTGGGCGGAAGACGAAAACCGAACGCTGACTCGGCCAACACGGCGTGGCGCAACGCTTCATTTCGTGGCTACGCCGATCACATGGAAACAGAACAATTTCACAAAGGTGTCGAGCGCCTCCTCACTCTCGCTCGTGAGGCGGGGCCTGCCGCGATCATGTGCGCGGAGGCGGTTTGGTGGCGTTGTCATCGTTCGCTGATCTCAGATTATCTGAAGGCGTGTGGTATCGAGGTGATGCACATTCTCGACTCAAACAAAATCGAGGCGCATCCATTCACCTCCGCAGCGCGCATCGTGAATGGCGAATTAAGTTACCGGGCCCAGTCGCTGTTGTAGGGCGTTTGACTCGTTCGCTCCCGCTCACTCGCCCTGCGGCCTGCCCGTCCGTGTCGCTCAGCGCCCGCTTGGCTCCATTCTGTGAACCCCGAAAGCGTTCGGGGCTGACAGAGATGTCCACAAATTCTGTTCTATTCAGCGTGGATCGGTCACACGCCCGAGAAAAAGGCAGACGCCGCTGGGCACATGCTGAATCGCGTAAACGAATGGCCGATCGATTTTCACTTCAATTGGCGGCGGGGGAGGTGACCGTAAAGCAGTCGCCGCCATCATTGCCACGGCGGTTGCTGCAGCCGCCTCCGTTCCCTTTTCGTCCACCGCGATGAAAGTTTTGTGAAAGATCTGCGAGATGTAGAGATAATCGTTCGGCTTGCGCGGCGCCATCTTGTCGAAATTCGCGCTGCCCTGCGGCTTGTCGAACGCAGTCTTCATGCCGAGCGCTTCAAACTTTTCGGCTAAAGACATGGTTGGCGGCTCGAGCTTGAACTTTGGAAGATGCAGATCAACGTCGCGCGTCTGGAGTTTTGCGCATCCAGCAAGCATGTCAACGCTCAGCTTCAATTCGAGAGCATGCAGACCGTTTACGTCGTCGGGGAGAAGGATGACGAATTGGAGATCATTTCCGACGTAGGGGAGGCTCACAGCTATAAACCCTTCGCGCTTCGAGTAGCCGAAACTGCGGTCCGTCTTTCGCATCGTCGGAACAGTGGCAGGCGTTCCGCCGCGAACATGAAACGGTTCCGGTTGCGTTGCGTTGTCGGAAAATTCACTGGCCCAGGGGGCTTTTACATAAAGCGCGTTCGCCAGGACCAGGCGCGTTGTCTTGTCCAGTGCCCCTGCTGGAATCAGATCGCGAATCCGATCATGCGTCTGGTCCTCGACCCATTTGTTGATGCGCTGCGTGGCTGCCGCAGCATTGGCAACGAAATCGATAGGCTCAAAGGCTCCTCCGAAATTTTGTTTCACCAATGACAGGAACGCCTCGCGAAACGCATAGCCCTTTTGCGCAAAGAGGCGATTGGCGATGTTCAATGTGATCGGTTCACTCGGACCACCAAATTTCTTAGATTGTTTTACGAGCTCAGCTGTCTTCGTGCTCATCTGTTCCAGGGAATGCTGGAGCGCGGCGAACGAGGCGGGCACCGTGCTATCGTTTGTGAGATGCAGGACACGCGCCATCTCCTTGCGCGTTTCGCCGTCGGCGCCGGCGAACGTCATGGCCAGAGCGCTTTCAATTGAGTACGGAGAGACGCAAAGATTGTCGTCCCGCGTCGCGAGCTGGTGGTGAAGATCGACAGCGAGCTCGTTTGTCGCTTTTGCGGCAAAGTCAAAGTTTGTTGCTGCATTCGCCATCGCAGCGATTAACGCGCCGAATAGCTGCAGAATCAAAAACCGTTTCATGTGAGGGATGAAACACTGAAACTGGAAGTGTTGCGACGCCAAAAAGGAAAGATCAGCGCGCGGCTGAGGATTCTGTCATTTCGACCGAATTGGAGAAATCTCTTGCTGTTATCTGTGAATCGCTGCTGGCTCGGATAAAGTCGAGAGGTTCCTCGACTGCGCTTGGAATGACAACGTCGTAGTATCATTGACCACGCCTTGTTTACTGCGTTAAGGCTTAACTCCATGGCCGCGAAACGTAAGCCGAACCTAATTCTTTTTCTGCCGGACCAGCAGAGAGCGGATACGCTCGCTTGTTACGGAGGCGTGAAGGTACACGCTCCCAATCTTAACAAGCTCGCTTCTGAATCGGTGGTTTTCGAGCGGGCCTACGTCACCCATCCGGTGTGCACACCTTCGCGCTCTTCGCTGATGACAGGCACCTGGCCGCACATTAACGGATGCACACGGAACAGCGTGCCACTGGATCGGCGGTTTCGCGTTTTTCCCGAGCTGATGGAGGACAGGGATTATCAGACCGCATACATGGGCAAATGGCATCTCGGCGAGGAAGGGCACGGCGGACGCGGATTCCACGAATGGATTTCCACTGAAGACCCTGCCCGCAGTGCTACAGCTACGCCCGCATCGCTGCGCGAAGCTGCTGCGGGCAGGGCGTTGCAGGCGGGGCACGGCGACTACACAAATTTCTTAATCTCAAAGGGCATCACGCCCGATAAACAAAACGGCCGATTCTCAGAACTGGCCATCAGCAGCCTGCCCCTCGATCTATCGCGGCCAAAATTTCTGGAGAAACACGCCTGTGACTTCATAGAAAAACATCAGCGCGATTCTTTCATTCTGGTTGTGGGTTTTGTGGAACCGCACTCACCCTACAACGGCCCACTCAACGACGAACATCCGCTCAATGAAATAGACCTCGATTTTTCCGCGACGATTCCCGAGAGCGAAAACATTCCGCTGCGGTATCGTTTGATGCGCGAATGGCAGGAGGCGGAAGCGATCCTCGATCGAGAACGCCTGCCGTGTCAGTTGTTCTTCGGGATCACGCTCGAAGAATACCGAAGCATCAAACAACGGTACCTTGGCCTTGTGACGCTGGTCGATCAAAGCATCGGCGCGATTCTTGGATGTTTGGAACGATGCGGTTTGGCTGACGAGACGGTCGTCGTACATACCAGCGACCACGGCGACAGCCTCGGCGCGCATCATCTATTCGGCAAAGAAACCACGTTCGAGGAGGCCACGCGCGTCCCCTGGTTGATTCGGCTGCCTGGCCAAACGCGCAGCGAAATGATTTCAAACTCAGTGAGCCACATCGATTTTGTGCCGACGTTGCTTGATCTTTTAGCTCAACCGAGTCATCGCCAATGTGCTGGCAAGAGTCTGTTGCCGTTAATCCGCGAAGACACGACTGCGCCGCAAAATGTTTTCATCGAGTGGGCGCCGAACCGAACGAAAGTGAAAAAAGGAACGCGTTTGGCGCGACGACGCATGATCAAACGCGCGGTCGAGGAATCGACTCGCGCGATTGTGTCTCCAGACGGCTGGAAGCTTTGTCTGCGCGACAAGGATTTAGACGAACTGTACAACTTGAAGGATGATCCATGGGAAAGGCGAAATCTTTTCTCGGAGCGACAATGCGCGCAGGTAATAACCCGTCTTACCGGCGAGATTCGCCGTTGGCAGGAATCCGCAAACGATAGGTTGAGAATTTAAACACTCGCATATCGTTACAGCCCCTCAAAAACGGTAACCATGTAGTTCGATTTCTTTGGCGAATGCTTTTTCGACGATTTTTCGTTGTTCGTCATTGAAGACTTCCTGATACGGTCTGCGATCGGACCGGTATCCGGATTTAGCCGTGACGCCAAGAGTGCCGTCAAAAGGAATTTTTAGTTGCGAGAAGACTTCGCTGAGTTCCGCGACCAGGTTCTCGTAGCGAAGGATCCGGTCGACGATGATTTTTGTGCCGGAGCGATCGGTGTATCGGAAGTAGTTAGTGGGAAATCTGCCACGGGCGAGATATTCATTCAGTGAAAGCGAGCCGCCTTCGCGTGCAGCGTGCATGTGGTAGTGAGACAAAACTTTGTCCCACGGATTTCTTTCTGCGCAAAATTTGAAGTAGCTGTTCCAGACATCGGCAGGAACGCGGTTTTTGATCTCGCGTGCCGGCATGTGGTTATAAAATTTATCACGACTTGTGAGTGCGTGTTGCAAGGTTGATAAGATCTTGCCAGGACGTTGGAGGATTTCGGGAACCGGATTAATGAACCCCTCGTAATTGCGCGGCTGATGTCCTTCAACCAGCGGTGCAATCGGCGTCACGATGTCTTGAGAGCCACAGTGCTTTGACAGGAAGACCTCAATGCTCGTGCCGGCGGTCTTCGCGGTCTTGATGAAGATGAATTTGTATTTGTGAGAAAGGATCATTTTCCCGCAATAACCTGTCGCACGCCCCATAAATGCTCGCCAGCACTCGCATGAGCGAACAGCGCATCGTAGACTGAGATCCTCGCGAATGATCTCATTTCAAAAGCGGTTTCTATTCGTTCACATACCGAAAACCGCAGGCAACTCGATTCAGAGCGCGCTCCGCGATTATTCGGAAGATCAGCTGGTCGCTTTACGTAAAGAGCAAGACGGGATCGAGCGTTTCGGACTGCGCAATCCAAATTACAAGACCAAGAAACACTCCACGCTCGGCGAGTATCGAGACGCACTCGGAAACGAGCAGTTTCGCAGTCTTTATAAGTTCACCTGCGTCCGAAACCCGTGGGACCGGATGGTCTCGTATTATTTCACGCCTACGCAAAGTCCGGAAACTTGGGACCCGAAAAGATTCCGAGAGATAATTTCCAAAGCTGTATCGGTTGCAGACTATCTGCGACTGGATCAGGGCGAAGAGGACCCGTTCGCCAACGTCGATTATATCATACGCTTTGAGAATCTGGCTGATGATTTTCGCACCGTCTGCGGAACACTGGGCATTTCGCCGGCAACGCTACCGCGATACAACCGCTCCAGCCGCGAACATTATTCGAAATACTACGATGAAGAACTTCGCCATCTCGTACGGATGCGGTTTGCCGCGGAGATCGAGCGGTTCGGTTACACGTTTGAGCAGCTCTAACGCCACGCAACGTTCCGCAGGACATTCCAATAAGGTTCCTGGTTGATTGCATGATGAAAGCGATGCGAAGACGCATCGCACTCCAAAGCACTTCGTGCGAAATCATTACAAACCTATCACCGTTTCGCGCAAGCTTTCGGAGGGCGCACGTGTCTCCGCGTCGGTTTTCGGAGTCGGGCACGTGGGGGCCACCCTTTCGCGCGGTGATGGGCTAGAAGCAACTGTAAAAGGCAATACCTAACACCAAAGGGCGCGACGTTTTGCAGAAAATGGGCTGCGCAATTTGTGTGAGCGCAGCTTTACAACTTCCCAAGGGTCACGTATTCGCCCGTCGGCCGTTGGAACCATTCCGGCAGCTCAATGCCTGCCTCCACGATGCTTTCATAACAGTTTTGCGTGATATCACCTCGTCGAGTGCTCTCTCC
>Ga0209056_10005170_pt1 | contig 13613 bp, 13 predicted proteins | sample GraSoiAngelo_114_FD_185876 | JGI IMG/M metagenome (GOLD analysis project Ga0209056, IMG submission 185876) | Grasslands soil microbial communities from the Angelo Coastal Reserve, California, USA - 14_0903_13_40cm (SPAdes) (version 2) | ecosystem: Environmental > Terrestrial > Soil > Grasslands... | reverse complement strand
GTGTGGTCAGGGAAGGGCATTGCCACTTTTACTGCGACCTCGCACCGCCCGGTGATCGAAAATGAACCGACGCTCATCGAAATTTGGGTTTGCGCCGATGGGTACTGGACGGACCTGACCAAGAATCTTTGCCCCGGGCGCTTGACGGCGGAATACAATCGGCTGCTCGATCAATTACTGAAGATTTTCGACGATGCGGTGGGTTGCGTGCGGGACGGCGCTCCGCTTGGCGAGATTGACCGGATCATTCGTGCGGGGATCGATGCCGCGGGTTACCCGGGTCAGCCCTCGCACCCTGTTGGGCACGGGGTGGGTGCGCGCGCGCATGAACCGCCTTATTCGCATCAGGCAACCCTGGGAGTGATGCGCTCGGGGATGGTCCTGGCCATTGAGCCGGGTGTTTACTGGGAGGGTGGCGGCGGATTGCGGCTCGAAGACAATTTCCTGATCACCGCCGGCGGTTGCGAAAAGCTATGTTCGTATCCGGATGATTTTCGCCGGTAGCCGCCCGGAGAGACGGAACCGTGACTCCGAGGAGTCTCATTTCATGAAGAAAGACCTGGCCAAGACGATCCTCTCGCAAATTCGCGAGGACGAAATCGTCGCGATGTGCTGCGACGTCGTGAACATCCCGAGCCCCACGGGCGAAGAACTGGAGATGGGCCGGTACATGCGGCGGGCGCTGGAGGACACTGGGCTCAGCGTCACATGGCAGGAAGTCGAGGAGGGCCGGGCCAATGTTGTTGGCCTGTGGGAAGGCACCGGCAATGGAAAAAGTTTGATGTTCAACGGCCACATGGACACGTCGAACACCGGACGCGAAACTTTTCTGACTGGACTCGGCTACAAAGCGAAAGCCGCGATCCGTAAGGGCATGATCTACGGCCTGGGAATCTATAACATGAAAGGCGCTCTGGTCTGCTACACCCAGGCCGTGAAGGCCCTGATGCGCGCGGGCGTGAAGTTGGAGGGCGACGTCATCATTGCCGCTGTCGTGGGCGAAATTGAGAAAACACAATGGAGCGATGAATTCGTCGGCAAGGAATTCCGTGGTTACGGCGTTGGCACGCATCACCTCGTGAATCACGGCGTTTTACCCGATATGTGCATTCTCGGCGAACCCACGGACCTGCAGCTAGTGCTGGGCCATTACGGAACCGTTTGGGTCCGCATTTCAACGCGCGGCCACTACGTGCACACGGCATTTACACGCGGGAAGCAGGAGCACAGCTCGGTCTTTCGAATGAAAGAGATTCTAGACCCGATTTATGCCTGGATCATAGCGTGGGAAAAGAAAGCGACGTACGACAGACAGCCCGGCGTTGTGAATGTGGGTTGCGTACGCGGCGGCCACCCGTGGCGCGTCAGCCGGACGCCCGACCGCGCCGATGTCTTCCTGGATGTTCGCGTTCCGCCAACGATGCCGCTCAAGGAAGTGCGGACTTCCATCAAACAGCTTGTCCTGGAGCTTCGCAAGAAACATCCGGACTACGGCGTGGAGTACGAAACCTATGTGTCCGTCCCGGGCGCGGAAATCTCCCAGGATCATCCGTTGGTGAAGACCGTCGAAGCGTGCCACCAGCGGGTCCTCGGCGCCGTGCCGAAACACGCCACCGTCTTGTGGGATTCCGATGCTTCCGTGATGACACGTTATGGAATCGAAACTCTGAATTACGGCCCTTCCAGCGGGCCGCGCGACGCCGAAGGCGAAAAAGTAGCCATCGAAACGCTCGTCAATACCACGCGGGTTTACGCGTTGGCTGCCGCAGAGATTTGCGGCGCGCACTGAGAAGAGAACCGGATCACACCAATGACCAGTCAAAAGGAAATCGATCGCCGCTACAGCAACATCCGCGCTGCCATGGAAGCGGAAAAGGTCGACGCCCTCATCGTCTGCGGCAATCAGTACGCTGGATTTGAAGGCGCGGTGCGCTACACCTCCGGCTTCGAAATTGTTCATCGCTACGTTTACGTCCTCATTCCTCTTGCGGGAGATCCCACGCTGGTTTTTCCGCGCGAGGCTCGCTGGATCGGAGATAAGAAAGCATCCTGGGTCCGCGAAAAAGTTTGGGCGGAGATTCCCGGGAAGTGGCTGCGTGAAGAAAGTGAGAAACATCATTGGAAGCGCGTGGCGGTGTATGGACTGGATTTCGTGATGGCCGTTCGTGATTACCGCGAGCTGCAGCAGGGTGCGTTCGAACTCGTCCCGTTCGATTTTCACTTTGACATGGCGCGGGCCGTAAAAAGTGAAGAGGAACTCGAAGGCTTTCGCGACAGTATGGATATCATCCTTGATGGCTTCCACGCACTCCTCAAGGCCTACGAGCCGGGAAAATCCGAAGCCGAAATCATGGCTCCAGCGGTCGAACGCTTTTTCGCGCGTGGAGCAGGCCCGCGCATGATGAACATCGTTCTGAGTGGCAGCAACGGCGAAGCGGAGGCCTTTTTCAAAGTGCCATCGCAGCGCAAAGTCGCCGCGGATGATTTGTTGCTCTATTCCCTCGAGGTGACCGGCGCCGACGGCTACTGGATCGAATTTTCGCGCGCACTGATTCGGGGGAAAGTCAGCCCTCGCACCCGCGCCATGAGCGATGTCTATCCACACGCTATGGAATGCGCGCGCTTGAAAATGCGCGAAGGCGTGCTTGCCAGTGAAGTTCACAAGGCAGCAGCCGATGTTTTTGCGAAGGCTGGATTTGGGCTGGGCCACCTTACGGGTCATTCCATCGGCATGACCATGCTGGAGCATCCCTCCATCGGCGCGAACACGCAGATCGAGCTGAAAGAAAACATGGTCGTTAGCTTTCATCCGCAAGTCGTCGACCAAGAGGGCCAGGTCTGCCTCTACACCCAGGACACCTACCGCGTCGGCAAAAAGGAAGGCGAGTGCTTCGCGAACGTGCCGTGGCGGTTTTATTCCGGAGCGGAAGAGTTGAAGACGGCATGAAGGTCAAGGTTTGCATCGTCGGTTGCGGAGCAATCGGCAGCATCTTCGGCGCACATCTCGCGCGTCTCGAAGATGTTGAGTTGCATGCTTACGATGTTTCGAAAGAACAAACGCGCGCGATTCGCGAGGGCGGGCTGCGCATCAGCGGCGCGGCGGATTTCACAGCCCAACTTCACGCGACTTCTGACCCCAGGGAGATTCCCAGTTGTGATTTCGGAATCGTGGCCACAAAGAGCACGCACACGCGGGCGGCCATCGAGCAGACCGCGCACATTTTTGGCGCGGGGAGCGCGGTTTGCTCCGTGCAAAACGGTGTCGGCAATGAAGAGATTCTCGCGCAGCATGTTCCTTGCGTGATTCGCGGTACCACTTTTCCCGCGGGTCACGTGATTGAGCGGGGCCACGTAGGCTTCGACATCAATGGCGATACGTGGATAGGCCCGTTCGAGCCCACGCATACACCGTACGCTCGCGTTGAGCAACTCGCCGAATTGCTTAATCGCGCGGGCTTGCGCGTAATTCCCTTGCGGGACGCTCGAGGTGCGCAGTGGACCAAGCTAATTTTCAATGCTTCGACGAATCCGGTTGGCGCGCTGACCCTGCTGCACCATGGCGCAGCGACGCGGTTCGCGCCTACTGGCGCGCTGTTCAATGCCTTGATCGCGGAAGGTGAAGCGGTAGCCAAAGCGCTGGGGATCGAGCTGCATGGTGATCCGCGCGCCCTGGTGCAAAAAGGCGCGAACGCGCCCGGCAAACACAAGGCCAGCATGTTGCAGGACATTCTTGCGCGGCGCCAGACCGAAGTGGACTTCATGAACGGCGCAATCGCGGACTTGGGCGAAAAAACCGGCGTGCCTACTCCGCTCAATCGCGCCTTGTGGCAACTTGTGAAGGGACTCGAACATTCCTGGAGCGATCCGAGCTGATCGGCAATCGCAACGAGCGACTTTCAACGGAGAACTGACACGATGAGCATGCCTTTCAAAATCGGTGTGTTGCAGCTCAGCATGGAGCCGCTCGACGACACGGTGCGCATGGCTCAGGCCTGCGACGCCGCCGGGTTTGACACGTTTTGGCTGGCGGAGGCCTATCCCTGGTGGCGCAAACACTCGATGGAAGCGCGCTCCTCAACGGCAGTCACCGCCATCGTCGCTCGCGAAACCAAAAAAATCACCATCGGCTGGGGCATCATTTCTCCGTACACGCGTCACCCCGTGCAAATCGCCATGGAGGCTCGCGTCCTTCAGGAAGCTGCGGGTAAAGACCGTTTTCTCCTCGGGCTGGGCGCTTCGAAGATTTTCATGAAAGAGATCGGCGAGGGCGAAAAGGGAAAAGAGGTGGGTCCTGCAACCGTGATGCGGGAAAGCATCGAGATCATCGAGGCGATGCTCGCCGGTGGTGAAGTGAAATATGAGGGCAAAGCGTTTCAGGCGTATGCGCCCGCACTCAAAGCCGATACTCACGTCCCGCGCTGGCGCGTGCCGACCTACGTTGGAGCTACTGGCCCTGTTTTGCAGCGCCTCGCCGGATCGCATTCCGATGGTTTGTTGACGGCCAGCATCACCACGCCGAAGTTTGTGGAGTACTCGCGGAAGATGATGGAAGAGGGCGCCCACAAGGCTGGAAAAGATTCTTCGAAGCTCGATTTAGGTTCAGTGATTGTCGGCAGCGTTGGCGAAGATCCCAAATCTGCCCATGAAGGCGCCAGAGAAATGGCCGCCATGTACCTCGCCAACAAAGTGCAGAACATCCGCGGTTCAGCGGACACGCTTCTGGAATGCGCCGGTCTTTCGTTCGAAGAGATTCGCCCGATTGCTGACGCGATGGAACAGGGAGGCCGGAAAGCCGCGGCCCGCGCGGTCACGGATGCGGTGCTCGAGAAAGTGTGCGCTATTGCGGGCACACCGGCACAGTGCATCGCGCGATTGGAGGAGTATCGCGCCGCCGGGTGCACGCACATCATGTTGGAGCTTTGGGGCGACGACCGGCTCGAACAAGCGCGATTGTTCGGAGAAAAAGTCTTGCCGCACTTCAGCAAGAAGTAGATCCACTGCCGTCGCTCCGTTTGCTGCAACCGCGACTGATCTTGAACTTCCGCTTATGCCGTCACCGATTTGCCGCCTTGCATCTCTTTGTAAGATACGACTGGATTCCGGAGCACTCCGATTTTCTCGATTTCGCATTCCACAATGTCGCCGGGTTTCAGATAGAGCGACTTCGGATCCGCGCTGAAAGCCGCAACCCCGGAAACCGTGCCCGTGGAAAGCACATCGCCCGCGGAGTAACCCATGGGCGAATAATGGGCGATAATTTCCGGAATCGTCACGGACATTTTGCTTGTGTGCGATTCCTGCCGGATCTTTCCATTCACGCGAAGCTGCATCGCCAGTTTGTGCGGGTCCGGAATTTCATCCGCCGTCACGATATAGGGCCCAAGCGGGCAAAACGTATCGATGCCCTTGCAAAAGCTGAACACGCCGGACTTCATCTCTCGGCGCTGGATGTCGCGCGCCGTCACATCATTGAAAATCACATACCCGCCGATGTACTCGCGCGCCTGCTCCGCGGAGAAGTGCTTTCCCCCTTTCTTGAGAACCACGGCAAGTTCAAGCTCGTAATCGAGTTCTTCCGTCAAATGCTCGGGATAAATAATCGGCGCGTCCGGACCGATGATGGCATCCACGTTTTGAAAGAACACAATCCATGGAAGTATGGGATGAGAAAATCCCGCCTTTTGCGCATCCTCGTGATGTTCGCGGAAATTTCCCGCCGTGTGGAAAAACTTTCTGGGAACGATAGGCGCCTTGATGCTTACAGTTTCCCGTCGGGAAAAAATGGGCTCGCCGGAAACTCCCTTCGTTTCCGGCCCGCCCTTTGTCGCGTATTCGAGGGCAGTCTGCGCCGCGTCCAGACCACGGTCTCCATTCTCGAACAACGCACGCATGTCGGAAGGCACGCGCGCATCTGCAAGCGCATAGAACGCCCCTTCCCGCTCGACGTTTCTCAAATAGCTTGCGTAGGCAGCATTCAGGTCAACAATCCATCCCTCTGCGGTCAGCGCCCCGATGCGATCTCCGCGCGACGCCCCTTGGAAAGTAACCAGCTTCATGAACTACCTCGCATCATTCCTGACGCCGAAAATCTTATCAGAATCGCCGTGGATTCGCAGGTCCGCCCTCGCCGTCGCACGGAGACGTAATTATGCCAACGGTTGTCGTCCTAGGAGTGCTTTGGGCAAATGGCGGTCTTTTGGTATTCAGGGACAAAGCTGCGGGTACCGCCGCAAACCGTTAAAAGGAATCGACTTACCAGGACGCTTTCTAGTCTGTATCGCAGAATAGTCTGCCTCGCAAACCAGAATCCTCCACCCGCAAACAAATTCCGTTCCCGTCATGTAGCTATTTGTCGGTTAGCTTCGGAAAGACTGGATAGAGCGCGCGCAAAGTTTTCGATCGTCTGCGGCACCACGCGATTGTGCACGAATTGTCCGCGGCGGCGGCACTCGATCAGCCCTGCGTCCGACAGGATCTTAAGGTGATGCGAAACCGTCGCCGGCGTTACTTTTCGCAGGGTCATAATTGCGCTGCAGTTGATTTCCTTATTGCCGGCGATGGCCTCGAAGATCAGCAACCGCGTTTCGTTAGCTAGCGCTTTGGAAATTCTTTCGATATTGGCGCTATCCATAAATATCCGATGACGCTCCCGTAATCAGCGCGACGCGAGCGTCGATCCGCCGGTGCCAAACTTGAACAGGATCTTGCCGGCGCGATGCGATTTCAAAGATTGCTTGAACGCTTCCTTGAACTGGTCGAGCGGGTACACATGCTCCACTGCGGCGGAGAGCGATCCATCAGCTACGAGGTCTCCCAGCTTCTGGTAAATCTCTTCGATTTCTGTGCGCGGCGCGTTGCGTATCCAATTGATGAGCCAGAATCCGTGGAGGCTAAGACCACGGTAGACGAACTCTTTGGGCGGCATGGCTGGGAACTGCCCACTTTGAAGGCCGTAGACGACAATCGAGCCGCCAGGTTTAAGCGATTTGGCCAACTCGCCCACGGGAGTTCCACCCACCGTATCGAGGACGAGGCTAAGTTTCTTCCCGTCGAGAGCCTCCTCAATATCCATGTGTAAATTGTCGCCTTGGAGGACTACGCGGTCACCTCCCCACTGCCGCACTTGTTCGGCAGCTTCTTCCCGCCGGACGACATTCAGCGTCTTGACTCCTGCAAGCTTCGCGAGCGCAATGATATACTGCCCCATGGCTGCGTTTGCTGCCGTTTGACCGATCCAGTCGTCGGGCATCAGGGAAACGTATCGGTTCAAGAGGAGATAGGCCGTAACCGGGTTAATCCCTATCATCGAAAGTTGCAGGGGATCCGCTTCGTCGCTCATCGGCACGAGGTTGCGCACTGGGGCGACAACCTGGTCTGCCCAGGTGCCCTGCTCGTAGGTAGGAAGAATCAGGACTCGCTTTCCCCGCAGAGCAACATCAACCTTCGATCCGATCTTTGCGACTCGGCCAACACCCTCCGCGCCGACGGAGGATGGGAAGGCCGGCCGGACGCCGTACATGCCGCGGACAAACAGAAAGTCTGATGGATTGAGCGGGGCCGCTTCCATCGAGATGAGAACATCTTCCGGGCCAAGAGCCGGATCCGGCACTGTGCTGAGTTCGATGACATCGGAAGGTTCGCCGTGAGCTACGAGTTGCAACTGCCGCATTAGAAAACTCCTTTCGTTCGAAACACTTTTTCCGGTAAGCAACAACTCGAACATGCCGCTTACACGTATACAGATCGCGTCCTTGCCTGTAAGGACGAATCCTCATGGTCCACTACGCGAGTGACTCCGTCTCGCTGTCACCCACCTTCGATGAGCTATGAGACCGGCGCGGCTCGAGATAGCGATGCTTTCGTACTACGCGCTCGGCATCACGCCCGCTGCTGAGCGGGCACACCAATCCTGTATCGCTGCGCCGGCACGGAATTACCGAAATGCTGCGAGATGGCGCGGCGCGCGGCCTCGAAACGAGTCCATTCGTCTCCATCATGGAGGCCGGGAATCGTCACCAGTTCACCCTGGTCGAGCCCGGCCAGCGCTGCATCGACCATGTCTTCCACGGACATGACGATCGACGGCGGCAATTTCTGCCATGGGAGGCCGGCGATCTCCCAGAGGTCGGTCGCGGTCGCGCCCGGCAGCACCGCCTGGACGCGGATACCTTTGTCGGCGAGCTCGTGCTGCAGCGAATGGCTGAGCGCAAGGACATAGGCTTTGCTCGCGCCGTATACACCGTTGAGCGCCTCGGGCGAGACGCCCACCACCGATCCGATGTTGATGATCGCCCCTGTGCCGCGCGCGACAAATGCAGGAGCTGCTGCATAGGTCAGGCGCGTAAGCGCAGTAATGTTGAGAGCGATTATTTCGTCCATCTTGTTAACGTCGGCATTCAGCAATGGCGCAACGGAGGCCGTGCCGGCATTGTTGACGAGCATGGTGATGCTCGGATCGTTCCCCAGCGTAGCCTCGACCTTGGCGAGCTCCGCCCGGTTGCTAAGGTCGGTGGGCAGTACCTTAGTGGACCGTCCCGTCTCGCTCGTCAGACGTGCAGAAAGGGACTTCAGCCGCGCCTCATTCCGGGCCACCAGGATGAGGTCGTAGCCACGCTTTGCGAGCCGATCGGCATAGACCGCGCCGATGCCCGACGATGCGCCCGTGATTAGGGCGACGCCTTTTCTCGATGAGTTTGACATTGGCACGCTCCTTTATCTGAACGGCCAGCTTTCATCAGCACCCCTTTCGATGTAAGACGAGACCGCTCGGTTTCATTTATTTTGTGTTAAAATCGCGCGTAGAGACCAGTCGGTCGCATCAATAGCAGGGATAGCGCGGCAACCTACGCATCAGCGAGGATTTATGGCTCACCCAGAGACGAACGACATTCCAGTCGCCCGGCTAATCGGATTTGAAGCGAAGGAAATTGCCGATGGACGAGCCGTCGTCACGCTGGCCGCTGGGCAACAGCATGCCAATCCCATGGGAACGCTCCATGGGGGTATTCTTTGCGATATTGATGACGCAGCGATGGGAATGGCGTTTTCCAGCACGCTCGCGCCCGGCGAATCCTTCACAACAATCGAACTAAAGATCAATTTCTTCCGCCCCGTGTGGGAGGCTCGTCTGCGAGCCGAGGGCAAAGTGGTGCGACGGGGCACCACGATCGGCTACATCGAGTGTGAGATCACGGATGAAGGCGGGCGGCTAGTTGCGAAGGCGTCCTCGACTTGTATGGCCCTGAGAGGCGAGCGCGCCAAGGGACGCTAGACTCCATCCCTATTGGTTACTTAGACGGAGCTCGCACTTCTGTTTCGAGGTAGCTGTCAAGATGAGCTTGGACGGCGCGCAGCGCTTCCTCAGTTCGTTCAAGGCGGTAGACCATGATCGCACCCTCGAGAGACGAAATAATGAGAGTCGCCAGCTTCTTTGCGTCGATCCTTGGGCGGATTTCCTGCGCTTTGATTCCGGCCCTGATCATCGAAATAAGGTAGCTCCGCCAGCCACGCAAGGCCTTGCGTGCGCGCTCGCGCAGAACAGAATTTCCATCGTCCGCATCGACCGCCGTGTTGAGCAATGGACAGCCGCCGGGAATAATTCCGCGTCGCTCCACAAAATTAGCAACCAACTGCTTTAACCTATCTACGGTGTTCGGGATGGTATTCAGATCGTGAATTCGTGCGTCTAACGTTTCCCGCCAGGCATAGTCAAAAGCCTCGGCAGCCAGCGCCTCTTTGCTGGAGAAGTGCCTGTATATCCCGCCTTTTTCGAGACCCGTTGCCCGCATGAGATCGGACAAGGCCGCACCGTCATAGCCCCTCTGATTGAAGATGGGCGCCGCCTTGCGAATGATTTCCTGGCGGGTCTGCTCGCCTTTGCGCATCTAGATCCCTCAAAACTAGCCCTGCGACCAACTGGTCGCTTATTGCATTGTACCAAACATTTAGATGCGACCGAACGGTCTCTTGCTGCATCCAAGAAACCGGGCACCGTATGAGCGCTACAACGGGTTCCATTTCCTTTCCGAATGTGGCCGCAACGCGCGCCGGAATCAATCCCTGGATCATTGCAGTCACCGTTACGCTTGCGACTTTCATGGAACTCCTCGACACGGCCATCGCCAATGTCGCCTTGCCCCATATTGCCGGCGGCCTCGCGGTCAGCTATGACGAGAGCACCTGGGTCCTGACAAGCTATCTGGTATCGAATGCTGTAGTTCTTCCGCTCTCCGCATGGTTGAGCCGTGTGTTCGGACGGAAGCGCTACTATATGCTCTGCGTCGTGCTCTTCACGCTGAGTTCGCTGCTGTGCGGACTCGCTCCTTCACTAGGCTTGCTCATCTTCTTTCGCGTCTTGCAGGGCGTCGGCGGCGGTGGCCTCGCTCCCGTGGAGCAGGCCATTCTCGTGGACACGTTCCCTCCGCAAAAGCGGCCCGCGGCTTTCGCTCTCTACAGCATGGCCATCGTCACTGCCCCTGTGATTGGCCCGCCCCTCGGGGGTTGGATCACCGACAATTGGAGTTGGCGCTGGATCTTCTTCATCAACATTCCCATCGGGATTGTGTCCCTGATACTCACGAACCGGCTCGTTTCCGACCCTCCAGAGTTCACCCGTGAAGTCGAATCTGCCCGGAAAGGCGGCAGGCTTCGGATTGATGGCCTGGGGATTGTCCTAGTGGCCCTCGGCTTTGCGTGCCTGGAGGTCGTACTGGACCGCGGACAAACCGAAGACTGGTTCGAAAGCGGCTTCATTGTTTTGTTCTTTTCGATCGCGCTTGTGGCACTGATTGCGGCCGCCTTCTGGGAGTGGCGCCATCCCGACCCGGTGGTTGAAATTCGTCTGCTCGCAGACCGGAACTTCGCCATTGCGAACGTTTATTATTTCCTTTTTGGCTTTGCTCTGTTCGGGTCGACGGTATTGATTCCCCAGATGCTCCAGAGCCTCTATGGCTACACCGCCACCGACGCAGGACTCGTTCTTGGACCTGGCGCCTTCGTCATCGTGGCGCTTGCTCCGCTGGTCGTGAAAATCTTGCCGAAAGTTGGAATCAAGCCGCTCATTTTCACCGGATACATTATTTTTGGCATTGCCATGTGGCGCTACGCCAGCATCGACCTGGGCACAGACTACAAGCATGTGGCGATCGCCCGTGCGATCCAGGGGCTTGGGATTGCCCCACTGTTTGTGCCGGTGAGCCAGCTGGCCTATTCCTTCCTGCCGAAGAATAAGAACAACAAAGCTTCAAGTCTGACCAATCTGTTCCGGAACCAAGGGGGAAGCGTTGGGATCGCGTTCGTTACAACCGTTCTTGCGCGTCGAACGCAGTATCACCAGTCGGTCCTGGTCGCTCACGCCACTCCATTCCACCTGCGCTACCAGGAAACACTCGCCACTTTGTCGCGATATTTTGTGACGCACGGTTTTACGACCCCGGACGCGGCTCTGCACGCAAAAGCGCAATTGGCACGAATGATCCACCAGCAAGCGGCATTCCTTGGCTTTCTCGATTGTTTCTGGCTGCTGGGCTGCGCCTGCTTGATCGGGGCGCCTTTGGTTTTCTTCACACGCAAATTCAGGTTGGCTGGTCCCGGCGCCGGACATTAGGCGCCGAAGAATAGCTCCTGAAAGGTGTTGCAGAGATGATTTGGGTTGGCAGTTTCAAATCGCTGCAGTCGATGCTCCCCAAACTTCGCTTCACGGATGCACCGCTGGAGGTGCACACCTGGGTGCAGAGCGAGATCGGCCAGATCTCGCCGCTGGTGGATTGGCTTATAAGACTGATCGTAGCATCTGGCTGTGTTTGCGGAGAGGAAGAGTTCGTTGAACTCGCGCTTCGGGAAGCCCTGAGTAATGCGATGCTCCACGGCAATCGCGGAGACGCAAGCAAGTTGGTCCACGTCCGTTGCCGCTGCGAATGCGGCGGTGGACTGTCTGTCGTAGTCAGGGATCAAGGGCAAGGATTCGACGCCAATAAAGTTCCCGATCCTCTGGCGTTCGAAAACCTCGGTGCCGAACACGGGCGCGGCATCCACTTGATGAAATTGGCCATGGACGAAGTTTCCTTTGAACGCGGAGGAACGGAGGTCCATATGTGGAAGAAACTGGGGCGTGAACAAAGAACATCGGTTCCATGCGCCCACGCATTGTGAGCAGACGGAAGATACCGCACCGCCGAGGTGGCAGTTGGCCCGCCTAGACGCCCCGCCGCGAGCGAGTTTGCCGTCTTGGTTTCGACCAGTGGAATCTGAAAACAGCGTATAGCTCACACAAAAGAAAAGGCCGGAATCCTGTGTTCCGGCCTTGTGTATCTCAGATTGGTTGCGGGGGACCGCAACGTACTCAAAATTCCTACAATTCCTTTCTCCTTCGATATTCTTCGTCCGGCCGCATGATTCGCATTCCGGCTTCCCAAAGTTCGAACGTGGGGGTTCGATTCCCCTCGCCCGCTCCATAACTCACGATGATCCAATGAGCGTGATGGCGAACCCGGCGAGAGCTATACGTGCCACTTGAATGGGGGGCCTTCGAATTGTATGCCCACAAAATAGCCACCCTTCGGTTGAGGATCACAATAGACGACTCGCGCGTGCTTCGGAAACTCGCCCATCAAGGGGGTAACCAGCGGTGCTTCGCCGGGCTGCCAGCATCGTTTGGTGAGCACTCGAGCACCGTGGGGACTGACGTCTTCCGTTACGGTGCGTTCGCGAGCCCGCGGCTCTTCCAAGTTCGCGAGGTAGATCTGAACTGGCAGAGGCTCGCGCCTCTCAATTCTCGCATCGAAACTCTTCAGACGAAGAATCTTCCGCTGCGTACTGCGATAATCAGCTTGCCCGTTCTCGACGGGCTCGATTCTTTTTGGAGATTTCATGGGCTTGCCTCCGCGGCACTGGTTCTGAAAGCGATGCGTAAGGGACAGCGCCTGGAAGCCAAAGCTCCCCTCACTGGAATGCCCAAAACCTTTGCTCAGCCGCTTTCAATTCGAAGGAATATCGAAAACAGTTATCATTGAGCGTATGAGCTGACAAGTTAGGGAAACACTGGAGTTGCGATGCGGGTAATCCCTTTAGCCCGTTTACGGTGTCCGGCACGGTGGGGCCTTAAACTTGAGTGATATGATTTTTGGGATTGCTCCGGCGTTCCGATCCCCCTGCTCCAATTGGAATCCATTGAAGAACTTCGAAAAACGCTAAATTGCCATCAATTCTCAAGTTTTTGCTCACCTACAACAAGCTTCCCAAGCTTCGGACGTGGGTTCGATTCCCATCGCCCGCTCCATAAACCCTGTTGATGCAGTTGGCCTTACTGGCTTCTACCCCTGAAATAGACCCATAAACAGTCGTGTTTTGGACGCAGTTGGACGCGGATTCGCCGTGCTGATAGTCAATTGGACGCGACTGGAAGCGGTACACGTTGACACAGTGCGGTGACGCGAATGCCCGGTGACTGAAGGCTGAATCTATGGCGACCCTACCCATTCCATTCCCCGCTAGTCTCCTGAGTCATTGATTTCTGACATATTTGTTGTGCCCTGTACAGCCAGAGTGCGGGAAGCGAACCGGCCAATGCTGTTGAGCATCGCATCGGCACTCTTGGTCCACACAAAGGGCTTGGG
>Ga0209056_10005166_pt1 | contig 13619 bp, 9 predicted proteins | sample GraSoiAngelo_114_FD_185876 | JGI IMG/M metagenome (GOLD analysis project Ga0209056, IMG submission 185876) | Grasslands soil microbial communities from the Angelo Coastal Reserve, California, USA - 14_0903_13_40cm (SPAdes) (version 2) | ecosystem: Environmental > Terrestrial > Soil > Grasslands ... | reverse complement strand
TGCAATTCATCCGCATTCGTTGCCTGGGGCCACGCTTCCTTTTGCACCTTCTCAATCGCCGCTGCATCGAGGATTCCCAGTTCATGGCTTCCATTACGTTCGGAAGCCCGACGCGTGTACACCGCCTGGGTGCGGCGTTCCTCCAGAGGCGCATTATCCAGAAAGGCATAGGGACGCGCGTTCAAAATCTCGGCAGCGAGCGCTGAGGGTTCCGGCAAATCGCGCGCGATACAGCGAATTTCAGCCCGTTCGATCTTCCGTAACAACTCTTCCAACCCATCGATGTCCATGGCCTCAGTCAAACAATCGTCGATCGTCTGTTTCACCAACGGATGGTCCGGAATTTCGCGGTCGCCCACGATGTGTTCCAGACAAGCGAGCTGATCCGGGAAAACTGCCGCCAAAAGATTTTCGGACTCCATGCGCTGCAGTGGCGCCGCGATTTTTGCGCCGCCGCGAAACCGAGGCACCGCAAGTGAACGTGTCGCATTCCAGCGCCAGCGAATCGTGAACATCGGCGCGTCGAGCAAGGCTTGGACCAGCAGGTCGCGAACTGTTTTGGAATTCAGATAACGAAACACTTCCTCAAGTGGAAACGAATGCTGTGTGCCAAGCGAAATTACGATCGCGTCGTCTGTCGCTGCCGCCTGGAGCTCGAAATTGAACGAACGACAAAAACGTTTTCGCAGCGCCAGTCCCCAGGCACGGTTGATCCTATTACCGAATGGCGAGTGAAGAACCAGCTGCATCCCGCCCGATTCATCAAAAAAGCGCTCCATCACCAAAGTTTGCTGTGAAGGAATTGCGCCGAGCGACCGATAAGCGTCCGCGAAGTATTCGCTGATCTGTTCAGCCGCTTTATCCGGTAACCACATTTCGTTGACCAACCACTCACTCGGGGTTTGTCCACCGATAACCAGCGTTTCGATTTCGGTCCGCAAATCGGACACAGCGTGCGACACCTCCGAGGTGCGCGCCGGAGCTTCGCCTAGCCAGAACGGAATTCCCGGCGGCTGGCCTTTTGCATCTTCCACGCGAACGACGCCGGAATTGATGCGCAGAATTCGCCACGACGCATTCCCAAGCTGAAAAATGTCGCCTGCGAGACTTTCAACCGCAAAATCCTCGTTCACTGTGCCGAGGAAAGTTTCCGACGGATCGAGCACCACACGATAATCTGCATTGTCAGGAATCGCGCCGCCGGACGTCAGAGCAACGAGCCGTGAACCGCGTCTCCCACGCAAACGATGATTGATTGCATCGTGATGAATCAGCGCCGAGCGACGGCCGCGCTTGGTGCTGAAACCTTCAGCGAGCATTTTCACTACGCTGTCGAATTCTTCGCGAGCGAGATTGCGATATGACCAGGATGAACGGACCAGGTTAAAGAACTCATTTTCATCCCAATCCTCGGTAGACGCCGCGGCGACAATTTGTTGTGCGAGGACATCCAGCGGGTTTTCGGGAATGCTGAGGCGATCAAGCTCGCCGCGACGAATACAACGCAGTAACGCAGCGCATTCGACCAGTTCATCACGGCTCAATGGGAAGATACGGCCCTTCGGCAAACCACCGCGCTTATGCTCGGCACGCCCGACCCGCTGTAGCAGACTGGCGATGGATCGCGTGGTGCCGAGCTGGCAAACGAGATCAACCGAACCGATATCGATGCCCAACTCCAGCGAAGCTGTGGCAACCAGCGCCTTCAATTCGCCTCGCTTCAATCGATCTTCCGCATCCAGGCGCAGTTTCGCAGAAAGACTTCCATGATGCGACGTCACCGCGTCCACACCGAGCAGTTCGCTCAGATGGTGCGTCATCCGTTCGGCCATTCGACGCGTGTTGACGAAAACCAAAGTGGTCCGGTGCGTTTGGATCAACTCCGCGAGGCGATGATAGATTTCCTCCCAGACTTCATTCGACATCACCGCCTCAAGCGGCGACTTCGGAAGTTCAATCGCCAGATCCAATTCTCGGCGATGACCTATGTCGATGACTTCGCAATCCGGATTGCCGGCCGCATCCACTGCATGCGCGCCGACTAAGAAGCGCGCGACTTCCTCGATTGGTTTTTGTGTCGCGGACAAACCGACTCGCTGGAGCGGTCCACCCGAGACGGATTTCGTTAGCGCAGCTAAGCGCTCGACGCTCAGGGCCAGATGAGCGCCGCGCCGATCATCGACGACAGCATGAATCTCATCCATGATCAGCGTCCGCGCTGTGCTCAACATGCGCCGACCCGACTCGGATGTGAGCAGCAGATACAGGGACTCCGGTGTGGTAACGAGGATGTGCGGCGGCTTTTTGATCAGCGCCTGCCGTTGCGCGGCAGTTGTATCGCCGGTGCGAACTTCGGCGCGCACATCGATCTCGCGACCATTCGCTTGCTGTAGCAACGCACGAATTCCAACGAGCGGTTCCTGCAGATTTTTTCGGATATCGTTGCTTAGCGCTTTGAGGGGCGACACGTAAACGATTTGCGTCTCGTCCGGCAAATCGGCCTGCGCGCCTTCGCGAAAAAGCACATCGAGCGAAGCAAGAAATGCCGCTAGCGTTTTGCCTGAACCGGTCGGCGCAGAAATCAGCACGTGCCGACCGGACTGGATTGCCGGCCAGCCGCGCAGCTGCGGTTCAGTCGGTGATCCAAATGTCTGCTCGAACCACCGTGTGACCGCGGGATGAAATCGGAAGGACTGCATAAAGGCAAGAGTCGAGCAATTAATTTAGGTGCCGACGCGAGAAAGAAAAGTTCTCGCGAAACCTTCCGAGGTGGATCGGCTTTTCCTGAAGACGATGGCAGTCGCCGAAGACGGAGTAATCTGTTCCATGGCCCATCGCACACAAATTCGGGTGACAAGCCGCATCTTTGCCAACGCGTGAGAACAACGCGTTCCACCTTGGGAATGCGTCCCGGCCGAGCCCGACGTTACGCGCGCGCTCTCAGCGCGATCACTTCCCGCAACATTCGCAAGCTATCGCGAAAAAAACTGACTTTGCTACCCTCAGCGTGGTTCCAGCGCACCGGAATTTCACGGATTCGCAATCCGGCATGCTGCGCCAGATAAAGCAGTTCGACATCGAAGGCGAAGCCGTCCAGGCGAGCGGCCTCCAGAATTGGGCGGCACACATCGAGACGAAAAGCCTTGAACCCACATTGTGTATCCCAGAACGGCAGCCCAGTCGCGATGCGGACGAGCAAGTTGAACGCGCGGCCAGCCTGCTCGCGTCGCCACGGCTGATGGATGCCAATCAGTCCGCGATCCAGAGCGCGCGACCCAAATGCAATGTCGATCTCGCCATTTGCAATCGGTTCGCCCAATTTCGGCGTCTCTCCCAGAGGCGTGGAAAGATCGGCATCGAAAAACAGGCCGATTGGTTTTCTCGCGGCAAGTAATCCAGAACGAACCGCGGCGCCTTTGCCGCGATTTGGAAAATTCTCGAGCAAGCGCGTTTCGATCTTGGCATCCTTCAATCTTTCACGCGCAATCGCCGCAGTCGCATCAGTTGATCCGTCATTCACGACGATCAATTCACTCTCCGGCGCGTTAGCGTTGAGATAATCGAGCGTGAGGCGAAGCGTTTCTCCAATACGCGCCGCTTCGTTGAAACAGGGAATAACGACGGAAAAGGGTGGAAGCATCCTATAAACGTTAAAGGGTTGAAGCGTCACAACGCCATTGTGCGAATGTCATGTTGAGCGAAGCGAAACCATCTCTGATTATCACTTTCAGCGCGGCCGGAAAACAACCAGAGATTCTTCCCTTCGCTCAGAATGACAATCCTGTTTTCCGCTTCAACGGTTCAACGAATCCCGAACCTACCTGTAAATTTCAATAGCAAACTTGCCATTCGCATCGACGTAGCCGCGATACATTCCTGAAGTATTGAATGGCAACGTGACATTCCCTTGGTGATCGATTGCGATCAGTCCTCCGTTGCCGCCAAGTTTCGCGACCTTGTCGAGCGCCGCTTGCGCAGCATCTTTCAGCGACATCCCGCGATATTCCATCAACGCGGAAACATCGCGCCCAACCGTTGCGCGGATAAAATATTCACCATCGCCGGTCGCGGAAACTGCGCAGGTGGCATTGTTTGCGTAAGTGCCTGCGCCGATGACTGGCGTATCGCCAATGCGTCCCGGCCGCTTGTTGGTTGTCCCACCGGTTGAAGTCGCTGCGGCAAGATTCCCGTTTTGATCCAACGCTACTGCTCCCACCGTGCCGTGCCGATCTTGATCGGTAATCAGAAAGGCCTTTCCGCCGCCGCTCGTGTGATTTTTTTCAGCAGCCTTGATCTTCTGCAAAGCATCCCAGCGGTCCTGTGTAAAAAAATATTTCTGATCGACCAGTTCAATCCCGTTCTCTTTCGCGAACGCCTCTGCGCCTTCGCTATCCATCATGACGTGTCCGGATTTTTCCATCACCAGCCGGGCAAGGCTGATGGGACTTTTGACGTGCTTCAAAGAAGCGACCGCGCCGGCAGCGAGCGTTTTCCCGTCCATGATCGCTGCGTCCATCTCGTTGGTTCCGGCGCTTGTGAACACTGAACCCTTGCCTGCGTTAAAATGCGGATCGTCTTCGAGCGTGCGCACAGCGGCCTCTGTCGCGTCGAGACTCGAGCTGCCGCGCTTGAGAATTTCGTAACCAGCCGTGAGTGCGCGTTCCAGCCCGGCACGAAATTCGCGCTCCCGTTCCGGCGTCATATTGCTTCGCTCGATCGTGCCGGCGCCGCCGTGGATCGCGAGTCCAATTTTCTTCATTTCCATGTTCGGTTGATGATCTGGGTTTCGTTCGCTAGAACCCTCCGCCGGAGGTGATTGCTCTGGAGCCGCCGCCAGCGCCCCCGCACTAAATAGTAGGACGGCAAAGAAGCAATTCGTTATGCGAAACAATTTGAAAGCTCTCATTTAATGTCTGTTGATTTTAACGTTCACAGGCTGAGCGTCGAAAACTTTCGGCTGGGCGTTATCGGTTAAACCGTTAAATCGTGCCTCCGTTTTGACTTTGTAACCCGTTTAACATCTTAACGCCTTAATACTTTGCGCTTTTCCCAATGGCGAAGTGAGGCAACTTCTCGTCCATGGCGAACACTGAACCGCCCCCCGTTTTGATTGCCGAGGGAATCGGCCATGCCACGCGCTATTTTCTTCGCGAAGTAGGCGGCGTGTTCTGGTTCATTGTGAACACGTTCGAAGAAACCTTCGAGCGGATTCAACACGGGCGCGTCCCGTTTCGTGCCGTCAGTTTCTTTCGCCATACCGAACGTGCCGGTGTGGATTCGGTGCCGTTGGTGGGACTGGTTTCCTTTTTCCTCGGCCTCACCATGGCGCTGTTGACCGGCTACCAGTTGCAACGCTTCGGAACAGAACGGCTGATCCCCGGTCTGGTGGCAATTGCTTTTACGCGCGAGCTCGGCCCCTTGCTCACCGGTATCATGCTCGCTGCGCGCATCGGGGCGGCCTTTACGGCGGAACTCGGCACCATGCAAGTTTCCGAAGAGGTCGAGGCGATTGAGGCGATGGGCATCGGCCCGCTCCGTTTCCTCGTCGCGCCGCGAATGCTTGCGCTGTTTCTGCTGATGCCGTGTCTATCGACGGTTTCGAACATGGCAGCCGTTTTGGCGAGCAGCCTCGTCTGCAAAGCCTATTTCAGTATCGCCTTTCCCTATTTTCTCGATCTGGTGAAAGATTCATTGCTCATCCGCGACATTGTCACCGGCATTTTGAAGAGCTTTCTGTTCGGTCTCCTCATCGCCGCAATCGCTTGCTACCGGGGCCTGACAGTGAAAGGTGGTGCCGCCGGGGTTGGCACATCGACAACCTCCAGCGTCGTCACTGCGATCACAGCGGTGATCGGCTTTGATACACTCTACAACGTCGTTTACACCACCTTTTACCCGACGTGAGCACCCCGGTTGACATGGTCGAACTGCGCGATGTGCAGATGCAGTTCGAGGAAAAGAAAGTGCTCGACGGTGTTTCGCTCAAGGTCGAGCCGCAGGAACGCCTGGTCATCATGGGTCAGAGCGGCAGTGGTAAGAGCACTATTTTGCGATTGATCCTCGGCACGCTTCGTCCCGATTCCGGGTCGATTTTCTTCAAGCGCTTTGAAATCACGCGGCTCCGACGCCGGAAGCTTCAGCAGGTACGACAACACATTGGCATGGTTTATCAGTATTCGGCACTGCTGAGTTCGCGCAATGTGCGCGATAACGTTGCCCTCCCACTAGAAGAGCTTACTGATAAATCGCGCAGTGAGATTGATAGGATTGTCGATGAAAAACTCGAGCTCGTTGGGATGGAGGATTCCAAAGAGCTGTTGCCGGAGGAGTTGAGCGGTGGGATGCGAAAACGCGTCGCCCTTGCGCGCGCTCTCGTGCTCGAGCCCGAATTGATCCTATTGGACGAGCCATCGGCTGGCCTTGACCCAGTCATTGCCTCGGTGATCGACGAATTAATTATCAGCCTCAGCGAGAAATCCAAGGTCACATCCATCACCGCAACGCACGAAATGGACAGCGCCTTTCGCATCGCGACGCGAATGGCTATGTTGTATCAGGGGAAAATTATTGAAGAAGCCGAACCTGAAGAATTCAAACAATCCAAAAATCCTGTGGTCGCGCAGTTCGTGAGCGGAAGCACTGAAGGTCCGATCCTGGAAGGCAGCCTCGATGCAATTACAAAGAAATGAAATCATGACTGGTCTGCTCGTGATCGGAACGATCGCGGTAGTCGCTTTCCTTCTGGTGTTGCTTGGCGCACCGGGCTTATTCCGGCCGCTTGTGACCTACAAGATTTACTTTGATAACGCGGTTGGAATTAAACAGGGAGCCCCGGTGATGCTCGCCGGTCGCAAGATTGGACAAGTCCAGAAGCTGTATTCACCGGTCTCCCCCGAAGAAGAAAAACGGGCAGAGGAAGCTGCCGCCGCGATGAAACCGCCCGAACCCAACCCCTCTCCGACGCCGGGTAAACCCAGATTTGAAGTTCGCATCGATGTTCAGGTGGACAAAAGTGCGAAGGTCTATCGCGATGCCAAAACACGAATGATACAGCTCGGATTACTTGGCGACATGGCCATCGACATCACCCAAGGCACCGAGAAATCCGGACGCGCGAAAGACGGCGAGATATTCGCCGGAGAACGCACGCCCGATCTGGGCGAAGCCGCGGCCAAAATGCTGGAAGTCATCAAGCCGGTCGCGGCCGAAGCCACCAATACGATGAAAGACCTTCAGCAGACCGCGCAAAACATTAATCGTCTCACCGACGAAAACTCAGAGCTGACCCTTGCGCTCGGACAGTTCAAGACGTTCGGGCAACATCTCTCCGATTTGACCGCGCCCGACAGCGCGCTTTCACATTCGCTTACCAACATCGAAAAGATTAGCACCAGTCTCACAGAGAACGACAACATCGAGGTCACGCTGCGAAACCTGCGAAACTCGTCAGAGAAACTAAAGGTCGCGACGACTGAGCTCGGGCCAGCCGGCGAAAACATCAAGCAATTCAGCGAGACAATCAAAACTCAGCCGTGGCGTTTAATCTGGCCCACGACAAAAAAGTACGCCGAAGCATCACCGACTCCCGCTCCTGGTCAGGGAGCCATCAACGTGCGTAAGACCGCTAGAACACGATCACGTCCAAGCTCGACTCCCAATTCGCGTCAGAGCAGCCGTTAGAGCAGCGTACCGCGTCTCGTCCGCCACAGGAGGCTCGCCGTGGCGAACATGCTCGTTTCGGTGTTTCACCGAAACGGACGTTGCCGAGACTCGGTCACGCTAATGATTCTCACACAGAGGACGTGATCGCGAAAACGATGTTCCACCTTGCGTTTGCTAAAGATGGATCGGCTTCTCCGAAGACGATGCGTAAGCCAAGCGCCGAAGGCGCAAGATTTCGAGCGTCGCGCACCAAGGCTTACTCGATATTAAACGTCAGTGACAAACTGCGTTTTAGTTGCCAACCTTGGCGTTTGCAAAGGGGGGATGATGGCTTACGGCCCGTAGCTCTTGGTGAATTTCTTTCGTGATTCCGTCTCAGGCTCAGCCGACTTGCTAGGTGCTGACGGTTCGGACTCCGATTTTGCTGCTTGCTCAGCTGCCGCTGGTGGTGGGGCGGCCTCCGGAGTTTCAGGCTGAGGCGCGCCTTGGGGTCGCGCGCCACCCGAAGCTTCCACGAATGCCATTTGCAAATTGGAAAGCGCGTTACTCAATACTTTTGCCTCTTCGCTGGTCAGATTCCCGCGCGTTTTTTCCTGAATCATGGCGAGTTGATCGATAAACATTTTGGCCAGGTCCAGGTTCACTTCCGCTTCACCGGTTCTTGGATTTGGAATTTGGCCGAGAAACAGCGCGGCGTTTTGCGCGTGCATCACGACAAATTCAATGAAGCGCTGCGAAAGCTCGCCGCTCAACGTGGTTTTCTGGACTTCAGCCATGGGTCATTTTTGTTTCGCAGCTGCGGAACCTTCCGGGGGTCGCACCGTTGCCAAAACATACGGTTGATCGCGAAAATATTTCGCAGCCACTTGTTTAGTATCCTCGAGCGTTACCGTGTTCACATCATGCTCAAGTTGCTTGTAATAATCAAATCCAAGTCCGTATAGCTCGTCGAGCGCGCAATGATAACCAAAAGCGTCGTTGCTTTGATTGGCGATTTCTTGTTGGCCAATCAGTTTCTTCTTCGCTCGCGCCAGTTCGTCAGGGGTTAATCCCTCATTTGCGAGTTTATGAATTTCATCAAGCAACTCGGTCTTTACCTTCTCAATTTTTTGCGGGTCGGTACCGAGATAAAATGCAAAGAGACCTGGCACCAGGCCTTGCATCTGGCTTGCGCCGACATAATAGGCCAAGCCCATTTGCTCGCGAATGCGAACAAAGAAACGCGATCCCAGATCGCTGCTCGCTTCATCAATTAATTCCAGCGCGTACCGATCCGGACTCGACAAACTCGCGCCCCGAAATCCAACCATGATCACTCCTTGCGCTTTGTCTTTGCGGCTTTCGACGGTCTCCGGTTTGCTTAGCGGCATGGACGGCTTTGCATCAGTTAGCGCAAGCGCGCCAGTTTTCATCTTGCCCAGCGCTTGCTCGACAAGCTGCTTGACCTCAGCTGCTTTAACATCTCCAAAAACGTAAATCACTCCGTTCTTCGCGACCACGTAACGATCACGAAATTCGATGAGATCTTTTTGTGTTAAACCCTTAACGGATTCGACGGAACCACTGCCGCGCAGTGCGTAAGGATGCTGCGGAAAAAGCGCCTGCCGCATGATGTTGCGGGCGACCGCCGTCAGTTGTTCCTCCTCCTGTTGGATCGCGGCGATCTGGATCTCCTTTTCGCGCGCGACCGCCTTCTCCGGCATGGTGGCGTTCAGTAATACATCCGAGAGCAAGTCCACACCTAGTTTCGAGTCGGGTTTCATGACATCGACCGATACGCCAAAGCTGTTGTTGCCAGAATCGCTGGAAATGGAACCGCCAACCGCCTCGATCTCGTTGGCGATCTGCTCAGCGGTGCGCGTCTTGGTTCCTTTCAGCAGCACTTTCGCCATCAAATGAGTGATACCGTTGTTTTGGGGACTCTCCGCAAGAAGACCGCCGCGAAAAACAGCGCCCATCGCCACGAGTGGCAAGCGAGGATCTTCGCGAACCAGAAGACGCAATCCGTTCGATAATTCAAATTTCTGGATCTCACCGGCGGCAGCGACCTTCGGACCCTCGGCTTTGGCGGCGAGCGACCCTTTCGGATTCAACGAGATAACCGTCAGATTGTTTTCCGTCAGGTATTTCGCGGCGACGCGCTTGATATCGTCGGCCGATACTTTCTGGACAGCATCAAGATAATCGCGGCTAAAATTCAGATTGCGCGTGAGCAACCAGTTCGAGCCGATGTCCGACGCCTGGCCCCGCATGGTCGTGAGCGCGCCCAGGTGATGACTGAGCATGATTTTTTTTGCCTTGGCAAGTTCATCCGCAGTGACACCAGCGTGCTTTACATCCTCAACAATGTGAAGGGCCAGTTGCTCAGCTGCTTCGCGTTTCTTTGGATCGACTGTACCATCTATGCCGAACAAACCGGGATCCCCCGGCGTGTAGGAAAATGCCGATATACGAAACGCGAGACCCGCCTCTTCGCGAACGCGCCGGTACAAACGCGAACTGCGCCCTTCACCGAGAATCGTTGAGAGCAAATCAAGCGCGGGTACGTCTGGGTTCGTAACCGCCGGGATGTGCCATGCCAATGAGAGATGCGTCAGCTCCGTGGCAAATTCCTGATGCGCTTCGCGCCGGCCAAGTTGCGGCGGTTCCCCTGGAATGAATACGGGCTGGAGTGATTTCTCCGGGTAAGGCTTGAACAAGTCGGCGAGCTGTTGGCGCACTCTTTCGGCATCGACATCGCCCACTACGATGAAGGTGAGATTATTGGGGACGTAGCGCGTTTTGTAATACTGCATGACCTGCTCTTGGGTGAGCTGGTTGTAGATTTCGATCTCGCCGATGACCGGGAACCGATAGGGATGTACCTGATACGCGGTTGAAAAAAGGAGCAGCCCAGACATGCGATCGGGATCATCCATGCCCATGGCAAACTCGCGCCGGATCACTTCCTGCTCCTTCTGGTATTCCTCCGGCGGCAAAGTCGAATTCATCATCGCATCGGCCAAAATATCGAGCGCGGTAACAACCCCATCTCTCGGAACGTCGATCCAAAAGACCGTGCGATCGAACGATGTATATGCGTTGATGTAACCACCCACGTCCTGAATTTTCCGCGCGATCTCACTTTTCCCTCGCGTTTTCGTCCCCTTGAAAAGCATGTGCTCGAGAATGTGAGACAACCCCGCTCCGAGATGCTGGTCTTCGTCGATGCTTCCCGTGGCGCACCATGCCTGCACGCTGGCTACGGGGGCACTACGATCTTCCTGGACAATAATCGTCAGTCCGTTAGGCAAAATCCATTTGTGCGCGGAGGTCGGCGGAAACGTGATGACGGGCGAGGGTTCAGACGTAGCAGCTTTGAGATTGACCATCATAAATAATAGAACCGTTGAGGAAAACTTTGCCAGTGGTATGCGAGCCATTGAAATACGGCGACGGCGTCCTCAGCGATCAGTGATTGCTGATCACTTTCTCGATGCAGCAGGCTTAGGCGCTGGCAATTCCGCCCGCGCCCTCGTCACCGCTGGTTTTTCAGGTGCGAACGGTTTCACGAAGACCTCTTTGAAATCGTAAACGTTCCTGAAATCTTCGATCGAATCCTTCTCTGTTTTTCCGAATATCCCGGCGCCGATCAAATTAAAAACCATGTTTCCAATGTCCTCGGATGAGTGAATCCCCCAGCTACTGAAAACCGTCATGACCATCGGCCCGAATTCCTTGAGCGCGTACTGTCGCAAGCCTTCCAGTAGCTCCGGCCCGGACACATGGCGGACGCTGGTTCCTTTCACTTTCTTTTGCTGTTTCGTCGTGAAATCGAGCGCGTCACGCAGAAAAATGTATGCGTCTCGCTCGTACCGCGGGTCGATCTTCACAATGGAATCGAGGGCTTCAGCAAATCCAATTTTTTGCATGGGATGAAAAAGGCGCGTTTTAAACGCGCCTCTAAGCATAATCGCCAAACTGGGAACCGGCAACTGGCCGCGCGTCGCTGGAGTGATCGAGTAATGAAATGATGGAAAAAGCGCAAATCCCGAACAGTCCAATAGTTCATCACTCCAGCTCGGAAGTCTCGATTTGGTCTTCCAGTGCGTCGAGATACACTGAGAGCGGGTCGCGTCGCCTGTGCGCGGAGACCTGCGATTGGTTCGCCGCCTTGAGGTAATCGCTGAAAGCTCCGCTCTGATTCTCCATTTGCGTAGCTTCGAACCAGTTCATGTAATCATCGATATCGCCCATTCGCGCGGCGAGTTCCTTGCGAATTCCGTCCAGATGCGATACACGCTTTGCTATTCCGCGCCGCTTCCCACGTATGAGCAGCGCTGCAATTTGCTGATACTCGCGCGCGACCGGACGCAAGACTGGATGTGCCGTCCCAACAAGCAACAGCAAGCCCTGGCTCATGTGGTTGACTGCGGCTTTTCCCTCTGCGGACAGTTTGCTGCGCGAAAGCTCGCTAAGATTTGCCGGCTTTGGCCGCCCCCGATTGCGCGAGCCATCCGAAATCTTGATCTGTATCAATTCATCAAGACGTTGTTCGCTTTCGGCAAAACTTAGCAACTGGTAAGTTTGATGCTCGCTGAGTCGGGCCACCCTTGAGCGCCATTTCTTTTCCACATCATCCCGCAATTGCGGAAAGCAGGCCTTCAAATCAGCAACTCGATCATTCGACCCATGCGAAAGATTGGAGATGTATCGCGCCAGACGCCCGCGGCCACCGCCCTCATCGAGGAGCAATTGCACGAGCGCGACGGAATATGCCCGGTAAAGCATGCGTCCGGCGGAATCGAGCAGATCGAAGCGCTGACCCAGAAATTCCTGCAGGGACTTTCCCTTATCGGCTGTTGAAAGCGCCTCCACGAGAGCCTCACGCTCTCGTCCCGGCGTCAGCGCCAGCGCGCCTTCCAGCAGCCAACCCGGCGGTTCGACGAGTCTCGCGCCCGGTGCAAGTTCGCCATCGTCTCGATAAATCATCTCGAACAGAATGGCGCGCAGTAGCTGGCGCTCGACCAATGAACCGTCGAAATTTTGGCCAACGGTCAAATCGAGTTGCAGCTTCACGCCAAATCCGGTCTGGCTGACTCGTAGGCTCGCCGGCGGAATTTCGGGGAGGTTCGCCTGTTGCGTCTGCAAATTGATTACAATCGCAGTTTTCCATCCGTCGCGCTGTCGCAGCAGGGCAAGGAGATTTGTCTTGGTCTGCTCTGCTAGTTCCGAAATCGCCCCGCGCAACGTGGCAGCGGCGCCGTAAATGACGAACTGTCGGGAGGGACTTACGCTGTGCTCCGGTAAAGCGCGAAGTTGGTGGCACGCGAAGGCCAACAATATGAAAGTCGCAGCACGCCTCATCTTCGTTATCCGGCATGATAATCAGGGCGGCGGTCTGCTGGCGAGAAGGAATCAGTGCGAACTCTGCTCCCCGCCCCGTTCAAGAGTCCTCAAATTCATCTGATTTATTCTTGTGCGCCGTAAAAGAACGAGACTTTTTGGTGCGTACGGTGTCTAATAATTAGAAACCCCACCTAACATGAATAATTCAAAACTGATACTTTCCTTGAGTTGCTTTGTTGCCGTCACACTGGCTTCCCCATTAGCCACCGCTGCGCCCCGAGGAGGCGGTGGCCATGGTGGCCATTTTAGCGGGGGCCGCGGCTTCGCCTCGGGACGCCCCGGGATGGGTGCATGGAGCGGACGCAATTGGAATGGGCGAAACTGGAGTGGCCGCAACTGGAATGGCCGAAACTGGAGTGGCCGCAATTGGAACGGCCGCAACTGGAATGGAAATTGGCGTCATCACAGTCACAATAATGTCATCTTCATCGGCGATTTCGGCTTTCCAGGGTGGTGGGGCTGGGGCTGGGGATATCCATATGGATACGGCTATGGGTATCCGTACGGCTACTACGGGTACGGCTATGGCGACCCGTACGGATACGGCGGCTATGGTTACGGAGGGTACG
>Ga0209056_10005163_pt1 | contig 13625 bp, 12 predicted proteins | sample GraSoiAngelo_114_FD_185876 | JGI IMG/M metagenome (GOLD analysis project Ga0209056, IMG submission 185876) | Grasslands soil microbial communities from the Angelo Coastal Reserve, California, USA - 14_0903_13_40cm (SPAdes) (version 2) | ecosystem: Environmental > Terrestrial > Soil > Grasslands... | reverse complement strand
GATCAAGAGCGTCACGGTGGTAGATGATTCGACCGTGGAGATCGAGCTGAAGGAGCCTTTTGCTCCCTTCTTGGCAAACCTAGCGACGGGGCCGGGGCTAATGATCAGTCCAGAGGCGATCAAGACGTTTGGAGCGGATATATCCAAGCGGGCCGCCGGCACCGGGCCGTTCACCTTCGTCGAATGGGTGCGTGGCGACCATCTGACGTTCGCGAAGAACAGAGACTACTGGGGGACTCCGGCGAAGGTTGACCGGGTAGTCATCAGGCTCGTGCCCGAGGGAGCAGCACGCGTGGCCGCCCTTAGAACGAGCGAGGCCCAGGTAGCTCTGAGAGTACCGCCTGCCGATGCAGCGGCCCTGCAGAAGGTTTCCTCACTGCGCATCCTTAGGACGACTACCGACCGATCCATTCTCTTTGTCCTCAATATGACCAAGAAGCCGTTTAGTGACATTCGCGTCAGAAAGGCAATCAACCAGGCCGTTAACCGACGCGCGATCGTCGACGGACTTATGAAAGGCGCCGGAACGGTGATGGACGGTCCCATCGCGCCTAGCGTGATCGGCTCGACAAGACTTCAGGCCTACCCTTACGACCCCGCGGGGGCGAAGCAACTGTTGGCTGAGGCCGGATACCAGCAAGGGCTGACTATCTCCGCGTGGTGCCCCTCCGGTCGGTATGTTCTAGACAAGGAGATCTGCGAAGCGGTGCAGGGTCAGCTCCGAAACGTGGGCATCCAGATGGATCTGCGGATCTGGGGTGACTGGCCAGCGTATATCGGCCAGCTCTTTAAGAAGTTGGACGCGGACATGGCCTTCGTAGGCGTCATAACCGACAACCATGACGCAGATACTCTCGCCACACTTGTGATGGCCCCCGGTTCGCTATTCGACTTCGGGAAGTACAAGAGCACGGTCGTGGCCGAGGCCATCAAGAACTCGCGGACCGAACTCGATCCGACGAAGCGCCAAACCTACTTCGACGAAGCCAACCGAGCCTTCTGGAATGACTATCCCTGGCTGGCGCTTCACTATCAGGTCGTCTTCACAGGAATCGGGCAGAGTGTTAAGGATTTTGTTTTCTTCTCTAACGAGCTATACGACGCTCGCGGTACCTCCGTCGGGCAGTAGGGGGCAGCCTTTACTTTCCATTAGGGTCGCTGGGGTGCCGGGCCCCGGCGACCCCGCTCGTCGGGGAGGTGGTTAACGACTTGGGAAATCTGCTCTTCAGGCGGCTCTTTGCCATTCCGCTGGTTTTGCTGGCGGTGGTGACTGTGGTCTTCGTCAGCATCCGCCTGGTGCCAGGGGATCCCGCCAGGATGATGGCGGGGATGGAGACCAGCGAAGAAACGGTGCAAGCCATCCGTCACCAACTCGGTCTCGACCGCCCCCTCCTTGTCCAATACATCAGTTTTGTCGCGGATCTTGCGCGAGGCAGGCTCGGACGGTCCATCATGACGAGCGAACCGGTCTCTCTTGAGATCCTGGCCCGGATGACCCCGACGATTCTGCTCATGGCCACCAGCTTGCTCCTGGGTCTGGTGATCGGCTTAATCGGCGGGGTCTCGTCGGCGACACGTCCCGGCTCGCCTACTGACGTCGTGGCATCTGCGCTTGTCTACGTGGGCATCTCCCTTCCTACCTACTGGATCGGTCTGATGGCCATCTGGCTCTTTGCCGTGCAGTGGCGCCTCCTGCCCAGTATCGGCAGTGGGTCCGTGCGTCATCTCGTCCTGCCGGCACTGACTCTGGGGATCGCCTCTGCTTCTACTTTCGCTAAGATGGTGCGTGGCTCGATGCGCGAGGTCATGGGGCTGCCTTACGTACGGACGGCGCGGGCGAAGGGGCTCGACGAGCGGCGAGTGATCTTCCGACACGCCCTGATGAACGCATTGATCCCGACCATCACGCTGGTAGGACTCGAGATCGGCTGGCTCCTGACCGGCGCCGTTGTCGTGGAAACGGTCTTCTCCTGGCCGGGACTGGGGCGTCTCCTCATCCAGTCCATTGCCAGCCGGGACATTCCCGTGGTCCAGGGGATCGTGCTCGTCATGACGCTGGTATTTATCCTCTCGAACGCTCTGGTAGACATCCTTTACATAATCGTGGACCCGCGCCTCCAGTACGCGTGATGGATATCAGGCCATTCTTTATTATGGGACCGTCAAAGTACGCTCGAAACATTCACCGCCTCGGAGTCAAAGGTCTTCTCGGTTTGTTGATCATATTGGTGATGGGGTTGCTGGCCGTTGTTGGCCCTTGGCTAGCCCCAGCCGATCCCCTCTCCACAAATCTGGATGCTACGCTCCTCTCTCCTCGACGCGGCCACTGGCTGGGCACTGATGAGTTCGGCCGCGATATCCTCTCTCGCTTGATGGTTGGGGCGCGGATCACTATCGGTATGAGCGCCATGTCTGTCCTGTTCGCGGTCGGTGCCTCGGTGCCGGCAGGCATTGCTGCTGGGTATTACCGGGGATGGTGGGACATCCTGGCCATGCGGCTCGTGGACGTCCTGCTCTCATTCCCGGGCGCGTTGCTGGCGATCATCCTGATTACTGTCCTCGGGCCAGGCTTGGTTAGTGTCGTGGTGGCGGTAGCCGTCTTCAGCATTCCAACATTCGCACGTCTGGCGCGGGCCGAGGCGCTAACGCTCCGGAACTCGGACATGGTGCAGGCGGCTATTGCGTTGGGGGGGACCGACGCGCAAGTACTCTTCCGCCACATCTTGCCGAACTCGCTGGTTCCCATTCTAGTTCAATCCAGCATCCGCATGGGCACTGTTATCCTGACTGTGTCGTCGTTGAGCTTCCTCGGGTTGGGGCCGCAGCCTCCAGTGCCGGAGTGGGGAGCGATGCTGAGCAACGCCCGGTCCTACCTGTACGTCGCCCCCCACGTGGCCTTGGCGCCTGGGTTCGCGACCAGCCTGGCTATCATCGGGTTCATTCTGTTCGGCGAGTCGCTTGTGGATCGGATGTCCCAGGGTTGAGATCTTGGATTCGAGGTGGAATGTGAGGAAAGTCGATGCCATTCTCATGCTGGATTGTCAGGACGACTTCTTCCCCCCCGAGGTGGGAGGGGACGACATCATCAAAGCGTTCGCCGATGCGCTTTTTGCCCAGCGCTTGGCGGCGAACTTCCTTTTCTTCGCCTCGCGGGCGCTGATCCTGAAACGGCGGGACCGGACCGATGTCATCCGCTCGCTTGAGTGCCACGAAATCGGCCTGCACACTCCCGGCCCTGACCACCCCTGCCTGCCAGAGTACGCGGCGACCGGGGACTGGTTCTCGGCCGTTGCGGAAGCGGAACGGCGAGAATCGGAAGCGGTGAACGTCATCCGTGACGTCTTCGGCAGGGATCCGTGTACACTGAGCCAGCACGGCAATTACGCGGCGCCGCACATCTTCCCCGTGGCAGCGAAGATGCGCCTGCCATACGTGTATGGCTTCCCTGCCGCGCCGCCCAAGTACAGTATCAGCTGGTACTGCGGCGCTCTGTGCTTCCCCTGGCGCCCGGTCTGGACATACGAGCGCAAGGAGCCTACCTTTGAGCTCGGGGACGAGAGTTGGGTGGACGATGCGTTCCTTGAGAAGCGGCTAGGCCAACTTGAGGCATTCCTGAACTGGTGCGAAGTGGCGGAACAGCCGTTTGTGAATATCTTCTTGGCCCATCCCTACCGCCTGCTTTGCGTGGAACTTCCTGAGTACTGGCGAAATCCGAACGGGCGCAACCTAGCACCGCATGTCTGGGGGAAGAATGGGAGCCCTCGCCTGCGGTCTGCTGGGCAGGTGGAGACGGGAAGGCGCAATATCGCAAGGGTCGCCGCCCATCTGAGCAAACATCCCAAACTGAATGTGTTGAGCATCTCTCAGGCGGTGGCCAAGTACGGATTCCAACCCACTGAGCTTACCGCCGACAATTTGAAAGCCGCAGCTGAGGGTCTCGCCACGCACCGAGAGGAGTATGCTCCTGTGGTCTCGCCCGCTCAGGTCCCGCTGCCGCTCGACATCCCTCTGGGCGCTCCGTTCAGTCCCGCCGAGCTCGCGGTTGGGCTCGCACAAAGCGTTTTCTCGCACCTTCGAGGGGAGGGTGTACCTCGGACCGTCAGGAGGAGGGACGTGCTAGGCCCCGTTAGCAACCCGATTATAATCCCCGAGCAGCGGTGGATGTCTCCAGCACAGTTTGCGGCCTGCCTTGGCAGCTTCCTGGACGAGGTGGAAAAGACGGGCCATCTCCCTGCGAATGTCGGCCCTCTGGATGCGCGAGTGGGCCTCGGCTCCCTCTACCGCGTCTTGGCGACCACTTATCTCCAGGCGATCGGCGGAGAAACGATCGGAAACATATCAGCTCCTCGGTATCCTCGGTACCCTCGTGAAGGACGAGACCTGGGTCGGCAGTTTGCCGATGTAATCGAGTTTGACTTGGTCGATCCGGAGCTTAATGGGTGGAACTTGGAAAAGCATGGCCGTCTACAGTCTTGGACACTTAAGCCCGCGTGGAACTTGGCGTAGCTTACTCACGTGCATCCTGAGCTACCGGCGCGGGATACTCCGCTTAGCCTAGAGATGACTAAGGCGAGGGGAGTAAGCTGAAGCGCGCAGACGCGTCCTGTTTCGATAGCAGCCCAGCCCCCACCCCAAGCGGTGACCCGGCGGTGATTTAGGAACTCCTGGTGAAAAAGTTGCTCCGGGGTCAGGGACCGGTTTGGGTGGAACCGCGAGCCTCTTCCAACCGGCCCGCCGTAGGCTGCATGCGGCTGTTTGGGCGACGGCCAATCGGCGGCGTGCTCACCACCCCGCCACTTTCTTGCCGCTGACATCAAGCAGGGTGGATGGATCTTCACGGAACACCAGATCTTCCGGCTTGAATAGCGTCTGGCCTTGGGATCCAATCTTGCTTGCCAGTTTGACGCGCTTCTTGGGGTCGAGGTTGTCGATGTTGCTGAGGAAATAATCAAGCGGGTACGCGGTATCTGGTTTCCCCTTCCGTCCCTTCTTGAGCAACTGGACAAAGTCCGCCGGCGTCAGCGGCCCGGCCACCTCCGTCCAGAATGTCGCCTGACGGCGGAAGATCTTCGGGAAGTTTACTTTGCCGCCATCGGGTAGCCTTGCGTTGTTCACATTCATGTTTGGATCAAACGGCTGCAACAACTTCTGGATGGCCCTCCCAGGGCGTGCTGCAATGGCCCGACCGACTTTCCAGGCGTCCACAATTGTCTGGATCTCTGGAAGGGTCATAGAGTCATAGAGCAATGGAAATGCCCATCCATTTTCGACGAGCCAAGTATTGATGCTCTTACCGGCGGAAGTTCCAACGATGATATCCCCGACGAATCTTCCGTGCGAGTCGATGGCGTCTCCGGGACCTTTCACGTGGGTAACGAAAGTCGCATATGTGAGCGTGCTGCCGCCAGGGCTCACGGACCCGCTCAGGTAATCATGCAACGCATTGGCGGCACCGGCGCCGTATGGTTGGCGGAATTCGTTTGCGTAGTTTCCCTTTTTCGACGGATGCCAGGTGGCAATCACCGGAAAATGAAGTTCGGGGGTGTCCACTCCCTGAAGGCGAATTTTGATCTCGCTCTTCGAGGTGATCACCTTCGTCTTCTTGCCGTGGTCATTAACATAGGCGCCGATGTATTTTGTGGTGGGCTTCGGCTTGGCGCCCGGGGAGGTCGAGAATACGAACGATGTGTTGGGATTGACCTTCATGTGCACCGTGTCACCGTCGGAAGAACGAGTTCCCTTGGTTGCCGGCCAAAATTGACTAATGTCCAGGCTTCCTACGACCGTGAGCAACCCTTTTAGTTTCATAAGCGCCCTCCTTGGTTCTTCAGGACTCGATCGACATCGCCTTGCAACCCCCATGACCGCTAGCGTCCTCCTGGCCCGCTGGGGGATTCCCGGCCGCAGGCTGACCGGGGCGAGTCGCGGATTGACCACTGCGAGCCGCTCCGAGGCTGTAAGCAACAATGCTAGATAGGATGGCGGAGGCTGCGGCATCAAGCTTATTGTTGACTGCCAGGAAAAGCACAGCCAGGATGCCGAGGACTCCGATTGCAAAGTGCAAGAGAAACCAGCTGAAGTAAGGCTGAGGATTCCGGAGCGAATACGCCGCCAGCAGCGCAACCGCGACGATCAGCAGCCCGAGGGCTGCCAAAATGGCCTTGAGGATGAAAGGCTCCATGTCCCATTCCTCCTCCCGACTGTCGCATGGGGAGATCTGTTCTGTTCTCGACGTACTCTGGTTCAGGTGCGAAACAATAATGGCGAGCTTAGGAACTTCGACGGCACGTAGACCTGATACACATGCAGCCCCGGCGGCGGTTGGAGGTCTACGTACGTGAATTCCAGTGACGCGTCAACAATCGCATAGGGTCTCCAATCAACGATTCGGCCGTCCCGGAAAACAATCACGCTTCGGGGACGCGGATCAGCGTAAGACACAGGTAAGTGCAGGTATATCTGAACCGGTGTCGAGTGGATAACACTGAAGCTAGGCACAGGATCGAAATTGCTAAACTCCGCCTCCCCACGAGTCACACAAGTGCGACCGTCCCGCAATGCCCAGAGGATACCGTCTTCGGTGCACGGCTGTTCCCCCAAGTGCAAATAGGTGGCGTGCGATAATTGTTCATCGGCAAACTTGGGGAATGGGGCAGCGTCAGCGTCACCCTTCAGACGTAAGAAGAAAGGCCCAAATGTCTCAAGCAACCACTGCCAGAAGGCCGCCAACGGCTTGACGCTGGCGAGTGGGGGCCACATCGTTTGTGGGCCGATGTGGAAGTCACAGCTAGTGTAAATTCCCTTCATCTCTTCCTGGTTCGTGGTTATGTATCGAGCCATGAGCAGGATATCTTCCATCTCATGGATGAGGTCGACCGTCCCGGAGTAGAAGAAATCGAAGTACCGGCTCGTCGGAAGACGGATTAGATCGTACCTGTAATCCGAATATCCGCCAGGTGTCGTGCTCATGAGACTGTGCAAAAATTGGTGGCTCGCGAGCGGTGGGAGACTGTAGCGACGCAGCATTTCCTGCAGTGCCAGGATCGTGCCAGTGCCGCCTTGCGAATCTGGCCAGTTGGCGAACGGATCGATGCCCGGGGCGGTCCAGTCGAATACGCCTGCCGCTACCAGTGGCCGGATGCACAACGCAAGTGTGTGGGCTTGCGAGAAGTCAGTGGCCACTTGGTCGTTCCAGTTGATCTCCATCTCCCCGCCGGGGATGATGGGAATCCGTAGACGCCGGGCCGCAGCGTCGCAGGCATCAACGTATTGCGGAAGCGTTTTGTGCGTGTACAGCTTCAAGTTGCGTAGATGATCGGTGATTATCAAGAAGTCAAAACCGTGCTGCAGGGCGATCTCGCCGGCCCGCAGCACGCTCGCCCATCCATCGGAGAACTGCGTGTGAAAATGGATGAGACCGCGGGCCCAGCCGTGGCGCCGGGCAGGATCGTAACTCATGGGGCACGCCAACAGAACATGAAAGCCAAACTCACTCCTCCGACGGCACGTTAAGGTAGGTGATGCAGGCTCTGCCTCATTGGGTCGACGGCACGCAATGCCAGCGCTGCGACCGTGAGCGTGGGGTTAGCCGTAGCGCCTGTGGGGAAAACACTGCTGCCGAGTATGAACAGGTTCTTGTGATCATGAGCGCGGCAGTCTTTGTCGACCACCGAATCTTTCGAATCGGAGCCCATCCTCGTCGTGCCCATGATGTGCCCGGACCCCGCGTTGGACTGAGTATCACCCTGTAGGTTGAACTCCCGAGCCCCAAGAGCGTCGAAGATCAAGGCGTGAACACGCAGGGCCGCCAGGAAGGCCCCCCGGGTGTAATCGTCGATCTTGAAGTGAATTTCGGGGCGAGGAATGCCGAATCTGTCGACTGCTGTCTCCGATGGCACGATTCGGTTCGCAGGATCGGGCAACTGTTCAACGGCACTGTTCAAGACAATCTGATGACTGGTATGTTCAAATAACTTCTGCTTCAATGCGTCGCCGAACAGCTTCAAGTTGCCGACAAGGTCGAGAACGGTCCCTCTGCTGTTCATATCCGTGCCGCGGGGCGCTCCCGTCGGCCATGTCCATCCGTCGTTTCTGATGGTCGTGCGGAATGCTCCCCTTTCGCCGCGGAACGGACCATCTCTAAAGGTCTCGATACTCGATGTCGATGGGGGCCCGCGGAAAGGAAAAAGCGGTTCCCGAGACAAGGCGTAGGACATCTTGATCGGGTGGTCCATCAGGTTTTTGCCAACTAGGCCGCTGCTGTTCGCCACTCCCTTGGACCACTGCTCCTTGGACATCAGGAGAATCTTAGGCGTTTCGATACCGTTCGCAGCCAGGACCACGACACGGCCGGTCACCGATTCTTCGGTGCCGTCCCAGCGTTTGTACACAACCCGCGAAATCAGATTATTGTCCCCAATCTCGAGCCGGGTTACAATGCTCTTTTCGCGAATGGCAGCTCCGGCTTTCTTGGCCTTTTGAATGTGGAAGATCGGCTCGTATTTGGCTCTGATCGGACACAACGGGATGCAGGAGCCGTGGCCGTCGCAGATTGGACGACCATCGTAGCCATCGACAGAGTTTCGAGCTTGGGGAACGGTCGTGACCTGGAGTTGGACTCCTTCGAGTTCCTTGTTTCCCAGCGCGGCTTTCACCTGCCTGTCGACATAGCTTTCCACTATCTCAGGCATGGGAAATGTCTTGCTTCGATAGGCCCCATGCAAGCCGTTCAGCAGGTCGTGGTTGCCAGCAATGCCCATTTCGCGTTCTGCTTCACAGTACCAGGGCTCGAGTTCTTTGTAACCAATGGGCCAGTCCACAGCCCGCTTATATCGGGTTTTCATTTCGAAGTCGCCCGGCAGCATGCGGATGGCGATCCCCTGCCAATGCCAGCCGGATCCACCTACCACGCGTTCGTAGTAGCTTGTGAACAGGTCTGGTGGGCTCAGAGTCAGGTCCTCAACATAGTACTCGCGCCCAAAGTTTCTATCGGCGTTCGGTTGTGAGGCGGCAAAGTCAACATAGGGGGAGCTTTGGCTCTTGCTCGAAGAGGTTTCGTACTTCTGCACCAGTGCTATCCTATCTGGCACCTCTGGTACGAAGTCGCCGGCTTCGAGGATCAAGACCCTTACGCTGTCCTTCTTCTGGGTTAGCCTATCAGCAACCAACGCTCCTGCGAAACCAGACCCGATAATGACCACGTCGAACTCCGGAGTTCCTGTTGGCTTCGCCATGATATTGCTCCCTCCGGTCAGCTGCGTCCTGTTGAACCGGTTTACTTGGGAGGTTCAGCCCAGAATCCGTACTTAACGTCTCCAGTCATGGGGGCGTGACCTCGAATGATGGACCATACTAGGGCACGCTCGTAGTGCTCCGGACGACCATACTGCCAAGTCCCCTTGACCGGATTGGCGGGATCCCTTTTGAAGAAAGCTGATACATACCAGAGGTAAATGAGCTGCTGGGCCACTGGCGACAGTGTCGCATCGCGCATGATGCGGATTCCTATCGCTTCTTGGATGTCGCCACCCCGCGATACGATGTCCTTGAATGCGCTGATGAGGTTCCCCATCAATGGGCCTACGTCGGGGTCTGCCCTGAAGCGTTGCAGGTACTCGGCGGCAAGTGCCCGATCAAGGGGCTTCACGCCGGTGAGGACCTCGGAAAGGATCACGAAATCGTCCAGCATGTTGTCCCTCCCCCTGCGAAGCAAGCTCCTGGCTGCGGATAACCGCCCGAAAGAATCTGAAAAGGCCTCTCGACCCTCTTGAGATAGTCGAACCGTGCAGAGCCCGGTTTGTGGAAGTTCTCAAAGTATGCCGGATAGACAAAGTTAGTCATCGGAATGCGGTTGATGGGGAAGCTCAGTGCCTCCACTGGATCAGCGCTCTCGTACGCATACGCGACCTTCGGATCCGGGCCGGTGCACAGCAGATTGATATCAGGATCGACGAGCATTTCGACGAGTTCATGAGACGCTGACACAATTACCAAATCGTTGTTCTTTAGTGTAGTTCTGACGAAGACCTTGGACTGCGGTGGCCCGTCCGGTGTGAGATCATGATACGCAAGCGCTTTCGGCTGATCGGCGTCGTCCAGGAAGATCATCGCCCAGAAGCTCTTCATGAAGTCCCTAGACTTGATCAGTTTCGCAGGCGCGCCCCAAACTGGCGCAACGTACTGATTGATGAACACCTGCATGGCAGCGATCAACGCATCGAGGTCCACCCCAGAAGCGTCGCCTTGTTGAAGCACGCGATCGTTGGAATTTCTCCTTGGTTGAACGCGCCGAAAGTCGGCCTTGTAGCTACCATGGTAACCTCCTCAAAGAGATGATCCTGGAACCGATGTCTTCGAGCCTTGAAACCTTTCAGCAATAGGTTAATAGTGAATCGGCACCATTCTCCGCCTCACCCACAATTGACGAAGTCCCCACGCAACCATCTCATTCTCGGCTGTTCGATCCCATCAGCCATGTCGTCCATGTCGTCCCCATCCCCCTTGGCCTTCTTACTTGGGCTCACCGGCCGCGCCGGCTGGCCCCGAATCGCTGGCTGAACCCCTGACAACTTCGCGTAAGGACACTGTGATCTGCCAGACGGCGTAGAGCAGCAGACCGACACAGAGCACGTAGAGGATCCCATAAGTCCATCGGCCCACACGGATCACGGTAGGGAGCGGCCCGGTAATGCGCCAGGTGTAGATGACCAGTGCAGAGGAAACGAAAAAGAAAATGACAGGCACAAGAAGGCCCAACCACCTTAGGATCCTGGTTACCCGCGGGTGGGTTGGATCGATCCACAACGGCGCCACCAGAGCGATATTCTGGTCGGTCAATAATGTGCCGGTGGCATCTTGCGCCTGGTACAGCCGGTGGTATGTGCTTCGAAGAGTAGTCGCCTCTGCCAGTAGGGCCGCACTGATCAGAAACCCGATGACCAGCAACACAGGAAAGATCTGCACCGATTCGGCCAGACCTACGGGGATCTTCCCAAAGGGGAACTCGATCTGATTCAATCGCTCCTCGAGCTTGCGCTCATAAGCGACGAGTGCCTCTTTCTCTTGGTGAAGCCGATCTCGCGTAGCTGTGAGTTGACCCAGTTTCTCGCTCAATGTAGCCTGTTGAGATACCACAATATCCCGGTACTCCTTGACAGCTGTGTCCACTTCGGCGCCCAAGGACCCATAGAACTCCTCTTTGCCGGGGAACGTTCGCCAGAATTCTGGATTCTTCTTGAGTGCGGTCTCGAATGCAGATCGCAAAGATGGCAGGCGTTGCTGCAGAACCGCGACATCGATCGAAATACCATGTGCCCTAAGGTCCTCAAACACCGGCACGATCTGAAAGGTCAACCGCTCATATTCGGCGACTTGCGCTCGGACTTTAGCGCCAACCCAACACGTGTTGCGCTGATCTTCAGCTACGGTGAGGCATCGAAGGAATGACGGGTCAACCTTGGGTCCTGGCCGCTGTGCTGCCACGTTCTGAAGCGGCGGTGGCCCCCCTCCCAACTCTATGTTCTGTGGCAATCTTCCCCTCTCGATGTCCTGGATAAAATCTCTTAGCTCCGCGGGGCCACGTGCAATTTGGCTCTTAACTTGGGCGAGACTGCTGCTTGCGTTTTCGACGGCGCGGACGCCCGCACTCGTGGCTTCGATCTGTGCCGCCAAATCTTGCAGCCGCGGAGTGAGATCGCGCTGCTCAACCTGAATGGCGACATACGGCAACTGTACGATGAAGAAAAAGAGGAGGGCGAAGGCGATTAGAGCACCAAACGCTTTGTGAAAACTGCCTAGTTTCGTCTCATACAGTTTGAAAACCCGTTCGGCATACTCGCTTCGCGCCCTCACCACAGCGTCTTGGGCTCCAAGAGACACCGGATGATCCATCGGCCCCTCTTAAATATGCAACGCCCGCGTGACGAAGACTTAGTAATCAAAAAGGGCTAGCTTCCGTGATGAGTGGGACGGAGCGACGAAGTTATGAGTAGGGTCCGAACAGGAGAACCGGCGCACGCTGCCAGTTAACACATACTAGATTATCCTCCACCTATCGAATTCCTGCAGTGACGCTTCTCACATCGAAGGCTAATAGAACGCACGTTTGCCAATTGGCACCACTGTTGGTCTCTGGGGCTCTCAAAGGAGGTAGGAGTTTTGCTCTTGTTTGGGGTCCAGCCCCCACCTTCAGACGGTAACCGGCGGTGATTTAGGTACCACCGGAGAAAAGTTTGCTGCTGGGGTCAGGGACCGGATCAGGTCTGACCGCCTAATCAGCCGATTAGAGGCAAAATTGGGCAGACGCCACCGACCCGGATGAGGTACTACATCTCGTCGGAGAGGTCCGCGGAATGTATGCGACCGGGAGCCAGAAGGAAATGAACCAAATGATCAAAGCCATCCAAAATGCCCTCGGCCTTTCAATCCTAGACGCGAATCGCGTATACTCTGACGTACTCGGCCATAGCGAGTTGTTTGAAGAACACACAATCGTTGTCGTTGTCGTCTGCACTTTCCTTGAGAAGTTGTTCGACGATCTCCTGACGTTGCTACTCTTCTTGAAGAACGGCGAGTGGACACGTGCGTTTAACAACGTTGAGAAGCTCAGAAGCTTCGGGAGGGCCCTTGAAGCGTTCGAATGGATGACGGGCGAATCGTTCGATGAAGCCGGCAAGGCTGTTGGGCACGCCGACCTCCTCACCGATTGGAAGGATGTTCAACATCGGCGCAATGACTTCGTTCACGGGAATCCTCACGCTATTCGACTGGATACTACGGAGAAGGCATTCCAGTTGGCACTCAAGGCACCAACCTTCTTCGCTTCCCTGCAAAATCGCTTGACCGTGCCCTAAATGCGGGCTTCGACAACCTGGAGGCATTGAGCGTTCGGATAGGAGCAGCGCCAGTCCTCGGCAGTTGTTGCAGTGCCGGGTTCAAAGCGGGCGTTTCTTCTTCAGTGCGAGAATCCGGGCACGGTAATCCTGGAATTTCTCCTCGGGAAGACGAAGAGCACGAAGGTAGTGATCGGGAGTTCCGTCTCTGATTGCGTGTTGAAGCCCCCTTTTCTATGACTTCCAAGTCTACCTTCCGCTGCGCGGCCTCATGTGCCTCGTTCTGCCCTTTATCAATGGCCCCTTCGAGTTCGGAGATTCGGGCCAATAGTTGCTCTTTGTCTCTGCTCGCAGCTTGCAGAGTCTTACCATAGTAGAAGCGGGCGACCAGCCAGGTGACTATCGCACCCAAGGCTAAGCCGACGCCTGTATCCTGCCAGTTGATAGCCATTCCGGACCAGGTGTCGTGGTCCACAAGGGCCTTTTGCGGTCCGTCCGGGATCTCCCTCCCGATGATCTTGCTTCCATGCGGCAGGGGGCCGATCATTTCTAGGTCCGTGCTTTCCGCCTAGAGTCTGCTTTTCGTCCACACCATCCTCATGGTCGGACCGCCCGGGGCCGGCAAGACGATGCTGGCCCGTCGGTTGCCGACGATCTTGCCGCCGCTTTCGTGGGCCGAGGCCATCGACGTGACCAGGATCGCCAGTGTGGCCGGTACGCTGCCACCGGGATCGGGCGTGATCCGTGCACGCCCGTTTCGCAGCCCGCATCACACCGCCAGCGCCGCGGCGATGA
>Ga0209056_10005162_pt1 | contig 13625 bp, 9 predicted proteins | sample GraSoiAngelo_114_FD_185876 | JGI IMG/M metagenome (GOLD analysis project Ga0209056, IMG submission 185876) | Grasslands soil microbial communities from the Angelo Coastal Reserve, California, USA - 14_0903_13_40cm (SPAdes) (version 2) | ecosystem: Environmental > Terrestrial > Soil > Grasslands ... | reverse complement strand
AGAGTACAGAAGGCGCCGCCAGCTTGGGGTCGGCCACCGAGTCGCAGCGGGCCATGGAACGTGTAAGGACGTCCCATCCGGTGGATATGTAATTCCGGATTGGAGCTAGGCCGGCTCCACTGGTGGCGGTGCCGCTTTGCGGCGCAGGTTGCGCCAATACTGCCGAGACCAAGAGACAGACAAAGGCGGCCGCCAGCAAACAAGTTCGACGGAGGCGGTTTGGGAAGATAGATGGCAGAGAAGCGGTGCAATTGGACATGACGGCAAAAATCATACACGTGCTCTATTTAAAGAGACAGGAAAAGGTCAGAGCGACCGGAGCGAGGGCTCGCCAATCAGGACGTTATCGCTCACGAGCAGGCAATTTCAGGGTGACTTGACGCTAGAAGTGTGTTCGACGATAAGAAGAAAGTGCGTCGAACTGGGCAGTCGCAGCAGCTATCCCTTTTTTGAGTAGATCTCACTAACCTTTCTCCCGCTGAAAACCGATTTCCCCGGGCTTCTCGCCCTCAAAACAAATGCCGGCACGCCCCTTCCCTGGATAAAAACGGCTCACTTACCTCGATAAAAAGAATCCTTGCCCTTGGCGGGGTAGTCGCTCTCATTCAACGACGTCCAGTATCGACGCCGCAACCTGCAACCGGTGAGTAGTCATGGCGAGGCGCCGTTAGCGGGATCCATGGGACTCAGCCGTATGGCCACTTGAGCCGTTAGGGACAATTGCCGTTGCTCCATCGATGGAGTCATTTTTTACCGCAATCAGGGCTTCATTTGCTTGCTCGAGTGAGAATGAGGTTACCTTCGGTCGCAGGCCAATCTCACTCGCGATTTGAAGGAAATCTCGAGCATCAGAGCGAGTCATATTTGAAACGCTGCGCAGCTGGCGTTCGCCCCAGAGCAGCCGATCGTAATCAAATTCCGGGATCCGATCCAAATGAATGGCGTTGATGGCAACCACGCCTCCCTTTCTCAGACTGGCGAGAGCGGCGACAACCATGTCACCGCTGGGTGCAAAAGTGACAGCCCGGTCGAGTGCGACAGGCGGTCTGTCTTTCTCGTTCCCCACCCAGGTGGCTCCCAGGGAGGCGGCCAAATTGCGATGGGATGCGCCTCGTGTCGAGACATATACTTCGCATTTCCAGGCCTTAAGCACAGCAATCGCCAGATGCGCCGAAGCACCGAACCCAAATAATCCGACCCGATCGCCGTGTTCAACGCCTGCGACACGAAGACTGCGAAAACCGATGATGCCGGCGCATAAAAGGGGAGCGGCATGCAAATCATCGAGGGTTGTGGGAAGTGGAAATACGAAATCACTGCGGGCCAGTGCATATTCGGCATACCCGCCGTCGACCGTATATCCAGTGAAGGTGGGCGAATCGCAAAGGTTCTCGAGACCCCGTTGGCAATACCAACACTTTCCGTCCGTGCCTCCGATCCAGGAAACACCTACACGCGTGCCCACAGGAAGCTGATCGGTAGCTCCGTCCACGACTTCGCCGACAATTTGATGACCAGGAACTAGTTTTTCTCGAAGGAAAGGGAGTTCACCTTCGATGATATGAAGGTCGGTTCGGCAAACGCCACAGGCCAGCACGCGCAGAAGAACATGACCCGGCTTCAGCTCCGGCTTGGAAACTTCGACAATTCGAAGCGGGCGCTTGGAAACGTCTTGCGGTGAGGTCAGGACAGCAGCTTTCATTCAAGGTTCCGGATACTGTTGTGGTCAGAGTTGAATCCCATAACTACCACTAGCAAAATTCGCCCGATACAGGAGCTAACCTCCAGAATTTTTCCGCATTACCGCCCAGGATAGCGTTTCTCAGATCCTCAGGATATTTGCTGAAAAAATCGAGTACAAGGTTCATTACTTGAGCAAAGGAGCCGGCGAGCGTGCATACGGGCCAGTCTGAACCGATCATGAGCCTGCCCGGGCCGAAGCATTCCAGAGCAACGTCCAGATAGGGGGCAATGTGCTCCGGCTTCCAGGCCTTCCAGTCTGCCTCCGTTACCAGACCGGATAGCTTGCAGAACACATTCGGAAACTGCGCCAGCTTGCGTATATCAGCATCCCAGGGCTGAAGAGTTCCAGTCTTGATAAGAGGCTTGGCCAAATGATCGAGCGCAAAACGTTGGCGCGGAAACCGCCGCACGAACTCCGCCGCGACTGACAGCTGCCTGGGATAGATCAGCAGGTCGTAAGTGAGATCAAATTCTGCAAGGGCGCTGATGCCACGTAGAAATTCCGGTTGCAGCAGGAACCGTTCGTCGGGCTCGCTCTGCACAACATGACGGATTCCGAGCAGTTTCGGGTTTCCTGCAAACGGGGCCAACTGCGCTTGCACGTCACTCGCCCGCAGATCAACCCATCCTATAACGCCCAGTAGGAACTGCGACGACGTGGCGAGGTCTAACAGCCACCGCGTTTCTTCGAGTGTTTGCCGAGCCTGAACCACAATGGATCCATCAAATCCGGCTCGCTTGAGTTCAGGTTCAAGATGCTCGGGCAGAAAATCCCGGCGAAGACCCGACATCGAATCATCGATCCAGCCATATTCGTCGCGTGTATAACGCCAGAAATGCTGGTGAGCGTCGATACGCATGAGCGGTTCACACCGTTTTTGAATAGCGCTGCTCTGAGAAGTTCACGACGCGTTGCCGTGATTCGCCAAGCCCTTCAATCCCCAACTCCACTACATCTCCAGATTTGAGATACTGCGGCGGCTTCATTCCGAGCCCAACGCCGGCGGGCGTGCCGGTGCTAATCACGTCTCCGGGAAGCAGCGTCATGAATTCGCTGACGTAGGATAGCAGCGTCGCAACTTCGAAGATCATATTGGCAGTGGAACTGTGTTGGCGAATCTCCCCGTTAACTTTGAGCCACATTTTTAGATTGCTCGGATCAGCAAGCTCGTCCGGAGAGGCGAGGAACGGACCCAAGGGCGCGAAAGTGTCCGCACTCTTGCCTTTCACCCACTGACCTCCGCGCTCGAGCTGAAAACTGCGTTCAGAGTAGTCGTTGTGCAGGACGTATCCGGCCACGTAATCGAGCGCTTCGTCTTTGGGGACATAGAGCGCAGTCTTGCCTACCACCAGCGCAAGCTCGACTTCCCAGTCCACCTTGGTGGCATTTCTCGGAATCACCAGCGCATCGTTTGGTCCGACTACAGATGTTGTCGCTTTGAAGAAGATGACTGGCTCTTTCGGAATTGCAGCCCCGGTCTCTGCCGCATGGTCACGATAGTTGAGCCCGATGCAAACGATTTTGCTGGGACGACAAATCGGCGGCCCTAGACGTATTGTCGACGGGACGCGCGAAGCACGAGAGGAGTGAGTTCTTAGCCCGTCGCGAAGGGCATCCATGCCGCCTCGCGCGAAAAATGCCTCGTCGTAATCCGATATGAAATCCGAGACGTCCAGACGGGAGCCGTCGTCAAGGATGACTCCCGGCCGTTCTCTGCCAGGTTCGCCGAATCGGATGAGTTTCAATGTTTTACTTTCGCAGCGCGACCTGAATGCGCCTCGCCAGCTAAGGTTCTAGCTTAAAAATACGTTCCATGCGCAGCCATTTTTCGCCAGGCTTTGCTTCCGGCAACGCTTGCTGGAATCTCCACATGAGCTGCTCCCAAGCCTGTATCTTCGGATTCTGCTGGTCGGCCTTCGCTTTCTTTTCAAACGAAAAGCTCTCATTTACTTCCATGATCATGAACATCCGCGTGCCGAGCAGGTAAATCTCCAGATCTTCGATACCAGAGTCCTTTAAGCCTTGCGTGATCTCGGGCCAGATTTTCTCGTGATATTTCCTGTACTCGGCAATCAGAGCGGGATCGTTTTTCAAGTCGAGAGTGAAGCAGAATCGGCGGCTCATTTCACGGTACTCAGTTCAGCAGTTCGGGGCCCCACAACCAGAACAGGCCGGTAGCCCCGCACCGCGAAATAGAGCACATAAGCCTGGCAGATGAGCGGCACGATGAACGCCACCCGAATAGTGCTGTGGTCGGAGATGAATCCCATAATGGCGGGGAAGATGGCCCCACCGATGATCGAAGCCACCAGTAACGACGACCCCAGCTTTGTGTATCGCCCAAGCTGCTTGATGCTTAGGGCAAAGATGGTTGGGAACATGATCGAATGAAAAAAACCGATCAGGACGACCGCCCAAAGGGGAGCTGCGCCGGAGCCGAGAAGAACCACGAGGAGACAGACCAGAGTCGAGAGCGAAAACAATGCAAGCAGCCTGGCGGCAGGCACGCGCTTCATGATGTAGGAACCGGAGAACCTTCCGATCATGAATCCAATCAAATGCAACTTCAAATAGAAGGAAGCATCCTTTTGAAGCATTCCAGGAATACTATGCTGCGCCAGTCGAATGACGAAGCTGGCCACACCGACCTGCGCGCCAACGTAGAAGAATTGTGCGATAACTCCTTTTACCAGGTGGCGATAACGCCAGATATCTCTCAGCTCTTCCCTGGTTGACTCCTGCTTTACTGCTCCGTCAGTTGCGCCGACCTCTGGCAATTTGGACACAAAAATCACAACCGCGTAGGCGAGAAAAATTCCTGCTATGACCAGGTAAGGCATCCTCACGGTGCTGACCACGACCGTGCGATACGTAGCCATTTCTGCGGGCGTCATGGTGGTCAACTTCTCACGGGAATACTCGAGAGCCGAGAGAATAAAAGTCGAACCAATGAACGGTGTCACCACTGCGCCCACGGCGTTGAACGACTGTGCCAGATTTAACCGCCGCTCGGAGCTCTCCGCAGGCCCGAGCAGGGTTACGTAAGGGTTAGCGGCGACCTCAAGCACCCCTTGACCGCACGCCATAACAAATGACGCAAAAAGAAATAATCCATAGACCTGAATTGAGGCCGCGGGAATAAACAGCAGCGCGCCCATAGCGCATGTAAGCAGACCAATGACTATTCCATTCTTGTAGCCGATTCTTTCCAGCAGCCGTCCTGCAGGCAACGCTGAAAGGCAGTAACCGCCGAAGAAGGCCACCTGGATGAGCGCCGATTGAAAGTCATTCAGGTCGAAGACCTTCTTCAAATGCGGGATGAGAACGTCATTGAGGTTGACCCCCAACGCCCAGAGAAAAAATAGGGCTGTGACCAGAATTAGTGGGGTGCCATATTGTCGCTCGGTGATGGGTTTTGAGGTTGTCATTTAAGTCAGCGCTCGATCGAGGTGCACGTAGCCGCCATCCACGAACAAATGCTGGCCGGTTATGTGCGCGGCGCGGGCAGAAAGCAGGAATACCACCATTGCCGCGATCTCGTCGGGAGAAGTCATTCTCTTTTCCAGAGGGATCTTGGCCAGGACGGACTGAAGCTTCCGTTCGGGATCAGGGAATGTGTCGAGCCACTGCCGGTAGAGCGGTGTCATCACCTCTGCGGGAACAACCGCGTTCACGCGGATGCCGTAGCCCAGCAAATCCGCCGCCCATTCGCGGGTTAGAGCCAATATTGCTCCCTTCGATGACGCATATCCTGACGTACCACCTTGACCGGTAATAGCGGTTTTTGAGCTGATGTTCACGATGCAGCCGCGCGTTTTCTTCAGATATGGAAGCGCGAAATGCGCCATGTTGTAGTAATGCAGCAGATTGCGACCTAGTGAATCTACGTACTGTTCTGGAGTTCCATGCTCCAGGCCGACTTTGTCGTTTACCCCCGCGTTGTTCACCAGAGCATCAAGGCGGCCAAACTTCTCAACTGTCGAATCGAGCGCAGTTTGGCAATCCGCCGGGGTTGACAGCTCCGCAACAATCACGTGGCTCGTGCGTACCTCGGCATGAAGTTTTTTGCCGGCTTCGGCGTCACGATCCACAATGACAGGAATCGCAGCCTCGGCAGCGGCGGCTCGTACGATTGCGGCGCCAATGCCTTTGGCTCCGCCGGTGACGAGCACGACCTTATTTTCAAGTTGCAGGTCCATTGTTCTTTCGCAATCAGCCGTGCAAGTTCATGAAACCGCCATCCAGAGGGTAATCCACTCCGGTGATGAATGAAGCCTCGTCAGAACACAAGAACAGGGCAAGCGAGGCCACCTCCTCCGGTTCCCCCATTCTGCCGATCGGTTGCGTCTTCGCCAGCTTCTCGAACATCTCCTGCTCGCGGCCGGGATAGTTCTTTTTTAGATAACCATCGACGAATGTCGTATGCACCCGGGCCGGGGAAATGCAGTTACAGCGAATGTTGTGGGCAATGTAGTCACGCGCGACGGAGTAGGTCATCGCAATCACCGCGCCCTTGCTGGTGGAATATCCAAACCGGTCTGCCAGTCCCGCAGAACCGGCGATGGAGGCCATGTTGAGAATGACGCCCCCGCCGTGGTCCTTCATGTGGCCGATGCAGGCTCGAATACAGTTGTAGTATCCCTTAACGTTCACCCGCAGAATGGAGTCAAAGTCTTCTTCGCTCGTGCTCTCGACGGTGCCGATTTGCGAAATGCCTGCGTTATTGACCAGAATGTGAACGCGATTACTCGTGCAGATTGTGTCGAAGCTCGATTTAACTTTCGCCGGATCGGTTACATCGCAAGCGTAGGCCGTTGCGCTTCCGCCAGATTCCACTATCTGACGCGATGTAGCCTCGGCGTATTCCTGGCTGATATCTAGAACGCAAACCGCGGCGCCGTTCGCCGCGAATTTCAGCGCGATCGCCCGCCCAATGCCGGTGCCACCCCCAGTCACAACGGCGAGTTTACCGTCCAATCTAAAAGGTCCGGCGCTGAGATCCCGGCTTGTCATATTTCGAGGGTATTAAACCACTTCGATACCGGTCCGAAAAGCTGTCGCTACATGCCGAGAATTCAGGGAAGCATCCGCTCCCATATCTTATTTGCTAATCTTCAGGACCCAAGCCGGTTGCTGACGCAAGTCCTCGGGAAGGTCTGGGAGTTCAATCGACAATCCCGTTTTCGCGTTTTTGGTTTTCAACAGTGTACTCGAGCCGAGCAACATGACTGACTTTGCGGCATTCAGGTCTTTGATCACAAGGTTGTGACCCGACCAACGGGGTAGGATAGCGTAGACCTCGTTGCCCTTAGACGTGAAGAATGCTTCGATCGACGCTTTTCCGTCGGCAGATTTTTCGATTAACTTGGTCACATCGTACGCTGACGAATATTCTTTGTTATATTCAACTTTTTGCACTTCGCCGGCAGTCCACTGGCGGGTATTTTCCCAGGGCCTCGTGCCGTAGATCGCTTCCCCGTTGATCTTGAGCCAGTCGCCCATCTGCGTAAGCCGTTCTTCCATGATGACGGGGATCATTCCGTCGGCCCTCGGACCGATGTCGAGCAGGAGGTTGCCGCCGCGGCTGACCGTGTCGATCAGGATAAACACCAGTTCCCGGCCAGTGTGATAAATGTTGAGCTCTTCGGCGCGGTTGTAGCCGTAACTTACGCCCATGCCACGGCTTTCTTCCCATGGATGGTCGATGCCGCTCATTCCTGCTGTGTATTCCGTGGTCCAGTAGCCGCCATGTTTGTGGCGGGTGTCGCTGCCCCAACGATCATCCACCACCACTTCGTCCTTAACGGGGGACTCGTTGAACAGCCATGCCAGCAGTTCAGGGCTGTGCCAATCGGCCGAAGTCATCTCCCACTCACCATCGCTGAAGATTATTGCCGGTTTGTAGTGCGTGACCAGGTCCTTGAATTGCGGGAACATGTGCTCGCGCACGTAGCGGGGCTTGTTGTAAAGCCAGAGCGGGTTATACCACTCGTAAAGCGAATAGTAGAAGCCCATGCGCAGGCCTTTGCGCCGCACCGCGTCGGAGAGATCGCCAAGCACATCGCGTTTGGGACCGATTTCGACCGCGTTCCACGGACGATCCCACGTGGCTGACGCCTCCTTGCTGGGCCACAATGCGAATCCCTCATGATGTTTCGAGGTCAGTACGACGTACTTGGCGCCGGATTGCGCGAACACGTCGGCCCAATGGTCCGGGTCGAATAACTCCGCCTTAAACATCGGTGCAAAATTTTGATAGGGAAAATCCGCGCCATACACTTTCTGATGAAATGCCCACGTCCCCTTCTGGAGGTCGTCGGCTTTCGGATTGCTTTTGCCATTCGTCAGCGCGTTCCAGTACCACTCGGCGTAAGCGAGTTTGCCGGGCAGTACCGGAGCATAGGCCGGAACCGAGTAAGTCCCCCAATGAATGAAAATTCCAAACTTGGCGTCACCAAACCATGCCGGCGTGGAACGCTTATCGACGGAGTCCCAGGTGGGTTCATAGCTTTGCGCTAATGACAACGCGCTTAACAGGGAAAACAGTATGACAGTAAGGGGAAATCGTTTCATAGAATCTCCATCGCTGCGGGCGAGTTAGTTACGCTGCGGTCCTAATTTCCTTTGATTCTCTCGAAGGCAGCAAAATGCCCGCCCCTGATCTGAACGGCGGCGGGCAGTCTTACAGGCTCATTATCACTTTAAAAAATGAACCTCAGCCCGAACTGTAGCACTCGAGCCGCGTTTGCATTTGCTCTCTGTGTAACCGTGCCAAAGTTCTTAAGATTGCTGATATCGCTGTTTGGGGGGCCAAAAATCACAGTATTGAAAAGGTTGAAAGCCTCAGCACGGAACTCAAGCCTCGGTCCTTCAGCCCAGAGCGGGAATCCCCGGAAGACAGAGAAGTCCACATTCCAGTAGCGCTGCGCCTGGAAGGCATTCGGGCGAAGATTACCGAACGTGCCCGGCGCAGGGGCAGCCAGCGCTGAGGTGTTCAACCAACAACCTTGCGTATGTACTGGAATTGGCGGAAGGGTGGGATTTGAACTCGGGCATGCGCCCGAATTTGGATCGCCAACGAGATTGGCCTGCTCATAGCCTGCCCATCCAACGTTACCCGTCCCCGCTCGATCGCCATCGTTGTAGGTAACGCTATAGTGCTGACCGGAGCGGACCGCCAGAATGCCGTTTACCTGCCAGTTGCCGACAATGTAGTCCACTGCGTGATTTCCGGTGGAATAGCGCTTGCCCTGGCCGAAGGGAAGCTCATAATTTGCATTCACAGTAAGCAGATGCGGCAGATCATAGCCTGCAGGGCTCAGACTGGCTCGTGGATTGTAAGGATCTGCAACGTTCTTGCCTTCGGCGCCGAAAAATCCATCGTTCTCGTCCAGGGCTTTCGAGAATGTGTAGGCGACCTGGTAGGCCAAGCCGCTGGAAAAGCGCTTGTCCACTGACAACTGGAAGGCATGATAGTCGGCAAACCCAACGCTGCGGTCATAAAAGGTGGAGATCATGTAAGGGAACAGCGAGCGCGATTGCGGGTTGGGCAATGTGCTCGGCTTCAAAGCCGTGTTGTACATGCCTCCGATGTTCGCCCGATGGGTTAACGCGCTTACATAGCTGCCGGTAATTGTAGTGGTCGTGTTGATCTGGTGCTGAAGGCCAAAGTTGAATTGGTACGCGTACGCATTCTTGATATGCGGATCATAGTGCCAGTTCACGCCGCCGGAGAAGAAGGGTGTCGGTGCAGGCAGACCGGCGTTAACGCCGCCTGCCGAGAAAGGATCGCCGTAAGTCGCCGTCGGGGTACCGTTCGGAGCGGTGGGACCGCCCGGCACGTTGAGGTTGTTGGCGATCAGCTGGCCAATACCCGGCCAGTCGCCTTCGATGTTCTGGGACATCTGGCTGACAGCGGCCCAATTGTCATAAACAATTCCCGCTCCACCCCGCATAACCGTACGATCAGTGAGGCGATAGGCGAACCCCAGGTGAGGACCCAGATTGGTGTAAGTGTTGTGGGAGATGCGGCCACGCGAGTCAACTACGACGTGAGGCGGCAGGGTTCCCGCAGGCAAGCATGGTTGAGTAGCCGGATCGCAGGCCACGGCATTGCCGTTGGCGTCTAGCATGATGCTGGGAATGCATGGAGCGTGTCCTCGTACTGTGCAGGGGGGAGGCGGGTACTGCAACACATACGTGCCGTTTGAGAAATCGAAGTCTCCGGTTTCTATTCCACCAGACTTATCGATCGTTTCTTTGGTCCCGTAGGGCGGGATCAAGGTAAGGTCGTAACGAATCCCATAGTTCACGGTTAATTTCGAGCTCGCCTTCCAGGAATCCTGAAAGAATGCGCTGAACAGCCCGCCAAGACGGGTTCTTTCGTCCACATCGCGCCGGTTCGCGCTGTCGGGAACACCGATGAGCGCCGACGCTACGCTAAAACCACCAATGCCGTTTCCGTCCCCGGTTTGACCATTGGCGAAGCTAACGGTGTCGAACGACAGAGGGCTGGAGAACACGCTGGTAATGTAGCTCGCACCCATCGTGAATGTATGAGTGTTTTTCAGCTTGTTCAATGTCACAGACACCTGATTGTTATCCGTGGCCTGAGGCGTCAGCACAACGCTCTCGCCTCCGCTCACGTATCCGTTTCGAAGCTCATAGTTGGGAAGCAGCCAACCCTTGGCCCCCGAGAAATTGCTGGCGAACCCAGGAGCAAAACCAGCTGCCTGAATGACACTGGTCAGGGCTGTTTTGAACTTGGTTAAGGAATTGTCTGACACCGTAGTGCGAGAGAATAGCGCCTGCAATTGCAAACTCGGACTGAAGGTGTGGACCCAGTTGCCTCCCCAGTTACGGCCGGGAATGTCTTGGTTTGTCGTCAGGCCCGGCACATTGCCGGCACTGGGCTTAAGAACAGTGCTGTTGATTAGGCTGTAGCGGAACCAGACCGAGTCCGTCTGTCCAAAGGTGTGGTCGAGCCTGATGTTGTACTCGTTCTGGTGCTGGGTATTCGAATCGGTATCGAATGCATTGCTGTTGAAAACCGGATCGAAAGTACCAGCGGCGGGCAGTACGCTCTGAAGGAAAGTAACAACCTGCGGCTGAATGTCGCCGGGATTCGTTCCTACAGGAATTTGGTTGTTCAAATACGGTGTACGGGAGAATCCCGAACCTGCGGGAACCGTCGTGTAGGGGTTATACAGCTGGTTGATTACGTTATTGTTCTTGTCACGATCATTACAGATTCCAGCCGTGAAGCCGGTATTGCATATGGAACCGAAATCACCGCTATACATGGCCGCGGTGGGAACCAGGATTGGGGTCGCGATGGGCTTGGAGTACCGGAATCCCTGGTACGCAAAGTAGAAGAATGTGTTTTGCTTCAAACGGGGGAGCGCAACTGGACCACCGAGAGTTCCGCCGAACTGATGCTGGTGATAGTGAACAACTTTGGCAAACTGATCTTGTGAATCGAACGCGTCGTTGCGCAAGTACTCCCAAGCTGAACCGCGGAACCGGTTGGTGCCTGACTTGGTCACCACGTTTATCACGCCGCCAAGAACAGAGCCGAATTCCGAGGAATCGGTGTGGGAAACCACTTTGAACTCCTGGATCGCATCAACGATTGGAGGCACGGCATAAGTGCTGAGAAACGCCGCAAAGTTATTCATGCCGTCGGTCAGGAAGTAATTGCTCCGGTTGGTTGCGCCGTTGATGGACGGGAACGAAAAAGAGGCACCCTCGGCGATGGGCGCCGCAAAACCGCCCGAGCGGCCACCCATGCTGTTCTGGCCGACGCTAATCGGCGCGACACCGGGAGTCAGCGATAGCAACTGAGTAAAATTCCGACCATTCAGGGGGAGGTCATTCACTTGCTTGGTGGCGATGACGGTGCCCAACTCGGCGGTGGAAACCTGCAGTTGTTCCGCCGTGGCTTCCACGGTCACAACCGCTGTCTGAGCGCCGGGATCGAGCGTAATGTCGATGGTGGCCGTCTGACTCACGGCAAGAACAAAGTCGGAAACCTGCTTCGTGCTGAAGCTCGGTGCGGTAACCTTGAGCGTATAGCGACCCGGGTTAATATCCGAGAAAACATATGTGCCGGCGTCGTTGGTGAAGGTGTTGCGCTCGACACCGGTGTCCGAATTATGCAGAGTAGCGGACGCTTTTGGCACGACCGCACCCGTGGAGTCGCGAACAACCCCGTTAAGCGACGCCGTGGAAAGCTGAGCAAGGGCAGCCGCGGCTGAGATAACCAGAACGCTGATGAGCCACAGCAGAGTGCGAAGGCGATAGGTCCGTCCGCGTGAATCGGTCATGGATTCCTCCAGCCTGTTCGTTAATGCTTTCCCGATTAACCGATGTGCGACCCCACGTTTTGAAAGCGGCGCCATTCTAGTGTGAAAGTACTAGAAGTTGTCAAGAACTATTTAAGCGCTCGCGGCATGACATAAACGATAATTGGGCAGGAAAGCAGGCACGCATCTTGGACTTTGAGCGCTTATTACTCAAAAATTGGCGAGTGGTTACCTTCTTCTTGTACCGCGGGCAGAATCGTATGGCGATAAAAGCACTTTATATTCAGAGACATAGGCTCTTTCGAGAAACATCCCAAAGCAGTTCAGGCTGGGGCATCGTAGCGGCTAACTGCAGTTGGCCGAGAACGTTCAACAAGCAGCTGCGTCTGAGGATGAAGGCCAAGCTGATCTCCGCTCGCGCTCGTTGACCACCGCGTAGAATGTGCGTCGATGACCGAAGATGTGGTATTTCAAGGTTGCGAACGTATGTTCCACAGTCAATCTGCAAGATTCACCCGAAGCCACGCGGGAGAGACCGGTCAGCAATCCGACACGAGGAACCTTCATACATTTCTGCGCCGCAAACGGCCGAGAAGAGTCTGGTTTGTAGCGTGGTTGCTGATTTTCGTCTCTGTTTTCCTGAGAGGAGGATCCGCCTGCGGACAATCTCCTTCCAACGTAAAACCGACCGCTCAACCCAAAGAAACAGCGTCAGAGCACGTCGGTTCCTTGGCGTGCGCTGAGTGTCACAAACAGATCTACAACAAATACTCGCAGACCGGCATGGGACGCTCTATGTCACTGGTCACGCCTGAGATTTTGAAAGCGCAGCCGACATCCGGTTCGATCGAAGACAAGAACACCGGTTTGCATTTTGATGTTTATGCACGCGACGGGCAGCTCTTTCAGTCGGAATACGAGCTCGACTCCAACGGAAAGGAGATCTTCCGCGACACTCGCGCCGTGAAGTGGATTATCGGAGCTGGGGAGAACGGGCTCGGCGGCCTCGTCCAGCAAGGCGATTATGTATTTCAAGCGCCGCTGTCTTTTTACTCCAAAGCACAGCGCTGGGAGTTGTCGCCGGGATACGAGCTAGGCAATTCCGGGTTCAATCGGCCGATTTTGCCGGGTTGCATCTCTTGCCACAGCGGGCGGCCCAATGCCCTCCCTGAGGGCAACGGTCATTTTGCCAATCCGCCATTTTCCGAACTGGCGATCGGCTGTGAGAACTGCCACGGTCCCGGCCTTGCACACGTGGTGGCGCATCGGATGGGATTCGAAAACGTTCAGGGGCATGACTCTTCAATCGTGAATCCTGCGTCGCTCACCCCCGCGCTGGCAGACAACATCTGCATGTCGTGTCACCAGACCGGAGATGTGCGAGTGCTGAGGCCAGGAAAAGACTACAAGGATTTTCGTCCGGGAACACCGCTCGAAGACACACTCTCGATTCTCATGGTGCCGCCGAAACGCGAGTCCCCGCCGCAGCAGGACCTGCTGGAACACTACTACTCAATGACTCTGAGCAAGTGTTATCGCGCGAGCGGCGAGAAGCTGAGTTGCATCAGTTGTCATGA
>Ga0209056_10005161_pt1 | contig 13625 bp, 8 predicted proteins | sample GraSoiAngelo_114_FD_185876 | JGI IMG/M metagenome (GOLD analysis project Ga0209056, IMG submission 185876) | Grasslands soil microbial communities from the Angelo Coastal Reserve, California, USA - 14_0903_13_40cm (SPAdes) (version 2) | ecosystem: Environmental > Terrestrial > Soil > Grasslands ... | reverse complement strand
GCGGATTGGATCGCGGATTGATCCGGAATCCGCAATCCGCAATCCGCAATACAGGGAGGCTCTGAAATGCCCGCCGTTCCACATCGACTCGCGCCCGACGAACCGGAAAATGATGGTCGCGAAGGCAGGATGGGGTTTCTGGAGCATCTCGACGAGCTTCGGACGCGCATCATCCGCTCGTGCATCGCCATCGGCGTGGGCATGCTCGCCGCCTTCGCCTTCGTCGACCGGCTCGCCGACATCGTGCTGACGCCAATCGTCGGCACACTGCCTCCCGGCAGCTCGCTCGTGTTCATCAGGCCGGGCGAGGCGTTCTCGTTCTATCTGAATGTCGCGTTCATCGGAGGCATGCTGCTGGCCGCACCGTTCGTCATGTATCAGGTGTGGGGATTCATCGCGCCCGGTCTCTACGCGAATGAAAAGAAGTTCCTCATCCCGTTCGTGGTGTTGACGTCTGCCGGCAGCCTGTCGGGCGCGCTCTTCAGCCAGTATCTGCTGTTTCCGGGGCTGATGAAGTTCTACGGCGCATTCAACTCGCCGCGGATGAGATTCATGCCGGGTGTCGAGGAGACCGTCGAGCTGTACATGAAGATGATGATCGGCATGATCGTCGTCTTTCAGATCCCGACCGTGGTCTTCTTCCTCGCGAAGATGCGACTGCTGACCGCGCGGTTCCTCTGGCGCCACTTCAAGTACGCGATTCTGATCATCTTCATCGTGGCTGCCGTCCTGACGCCCGACGGCAGCCCCTGGAACCAGACCGTCGTCGCGGCGCCGATGATCGGCCTCTATCTGCTCAGCATCGGCCTCGCATGGATCGTCGCGCCAAAGCGCGGCCAGGAGACGTCGAACGGAAGCGATTCGACCAGGCTCCGTCTCGCCTTCGCGGCGACCGTCATCGATCAGGCTGCCCGCAGGCACCGCACGCGTTCGTTCACTGACGGAGTGCGGCGCACATCGATCGATATCACCAATTCGAGTAGGCTGCCGTGATTCGGGAGTGACTATGGAACCCCTGTCGCAACGATTCACCGTCGCGGTCGTGCAGGCGGCGCCGGTCGCATTCGACCGTGAGCGGACCCTCGGGAAGGTGCACGTCCTTGCCGGCGAGGCGGCCCGCAGGGGCGCGCGGCTGGTCCTCTTTCCGGAGGCCTTCGTGTCCGCCTATCCCCGAGGGCTCGACTTCGGCGCCATCGTCGGCGCGCGTTCCGACGAAGGCCGTGAAGACTTCCGGCGATATTGGGAGAGCAGCGTCGACATCCCGGGCCCGGCGATGGACGCGCTTGGCGGGGACGCGCGGGCCAACGCCATCTACCTCGTCGTGGGGGTCGTCGAGCGCGACGGCGGCACGCTTTACTGCTCGGTCGTGTTCTTCGCGCCGGACGGCACGTACCTCGGGAAACATCGCAAGATCATGCCGACCGCCTCCGAGCGGCTGATCTGGGGATTTGGCGATGGCTCGACGATGCCCGTGTTCGAGACGCCGCTGGGGAAAATCGGCGCGGTGATCTGCTGGGAGAACTACCTGCCGTTGATGCGGGCCGCCATGTACGCGAAAGGCGTCGAGATCTACTGCGCGCCGACGGCGGATCCGCGGGACTCCTGGATCGCGTCCATGCGCCACATCGCGGTCGAGGGCCGGTGCTTCGTGCTCTCCAGTAATCAATTCAACCGCCGGTCCGACTTCCCCGCGGACTATCGCTCGCCGTTTGGCGACGACCCGAAGACAGTCGTGACGCGTGGCGGCAGCTGCATCGTCGATCCGTTCGGCAACTTTCTCGCGGGGCCCGACATGGAGGGTGAAGCGATCCTGATCGCCGACATCGACCGCGCACAGATCATCCGCGGCAAGTTCGACCTCGATGTGGTCGGTCATTATGCCCGGCCGGATATTTTTCAGCTTCATGTCGACGAGCGGCCGAAGCAACCCGTCACTTTGCATGACGCCCACGGGACCGCGGAAGCGAGCCGGCCCGGCACGCGGACCGGCATGCAGCCGCGGGCGTCACCAGGTGACGCCCACGACGGCTTCACAGGAGTGTCCCACGTGTCTCAATTCGCATGACCGCCTCAAGGCGTCTTGGGCGGCACCGCGAAAGGCCCCACCTCGGGCTTCGGCTGCGTGTTGGCCAGCGGTCCGAGCTCGGCTGCGACGCCCCGGGCGATCGCGGCCGTCTCGCTCCCTGCCTGGAAGCACGTGAAGTCCGGCCGATCGCGCCAGGCGAACGGACCGCACAGCCGCTTGCCAGCCTTGAGCGCGGCGTCGTGGACGATGTTGATGGCGCGCTCGTAGTCGGGCGTGCCTTGCCGGTAGCCCGAGAAGTTGCCCAGGTCGCCGCTCGCCGCGAACACGGCCGTCACGCCGGGCACCTTCGCGATCTCGTCCACGTCCTTGAGTCCTTCGAGCGTCTCGATCATCTCGATCAGCACGACGTTGTCGTTGATCGTGTTTCGGTAACCTCCGGGCACGCCGCCCCACATCCCCGCGTCGAACGCCTGGCCGCCGCCGTTGCTGCGACGGCCGAGCGGCGGGAAGTACGTCCAGTTGCGCGCCTCGATGGCCTCGGCCTTCGAGTCGACCGTCGGCACGACGATCACGAGCGCGCCGGCGTCGAGCGCGTGCTGGATCTCGCGCTCATCGGTGTACGCGACGCGCACGCCGGGTACCGCTTTCGCGTTGGGGCAGGTTCGCCACATGCGCGCAACCGCTCCCCAGTCGCGATCGTTATGCTGCATCTCGGTCCAGATGAAGTCGTAGCCGGCGTTCGCCATCGCGCAGTAGGTCGCCGGATCGGTCGCGCTGAAGAGCGTGCCGCCGGTCACCTTCCCGCCCTGCATCATCTTGAGCTTCACGGGATTCCAGATCTTGGAGCCCCGCGGCGGATCGAATGCGCCGCCGTACTTCCACGTCGCGGGATCGAACGGCCCCTGATTCAGAGCGCCCGCCGGCGCCGTCATCCGGGCACCGCTGTCCTTGCCGGCCGGCGCGGCCAGCGGAAACTGAGTGGTCCCCGGCGCCGCATTGCCGGCGTAGGGGTCGGCGCTCGGCGCCGGCCGCGGGGGCTGCGGCGTTTGCGCCGGGGCATTTTGCGTCTGGGCCCCGAACGCGGCGATGGCCAACACTCCGAAAACGGCCGCGGCAAAAAGCAGGTGCCTCACGTCATCCTCCCTGTTCATGCGGCTCGTCCGCACAGCGGAGAATATGCACCTTCGCTCTCACCAGAGCAAGCCGTTAATTCGGCAGTGGCCACACCGGAAAGAACTACCGCGGGGCCGTGGCCAGATAGCTCCTGCGGGCCCGCGCGACGAGGCCCTGCGCGAGGCTCACCTGCAGGGTGTGCATTCTGCCGTCGAGCTTCGCCGGCGTGAACCCGAGCGCGTACTGATGATGCAGCTCGTCGGCGACGCGCGTGAAGGTCACCGCGAGATCGGCGGTAGACGTCAGCTCGAAGTAGCCGCCGCCGGTCGCCGCCGCGATCTTGGGCAGACCCTCGTCGGGTTTGTCGGCCTGGAAGCCGCGCCCGCCGCCAAATCCGCCGCGTCCACCGCCGCGTCCGCCAAATCCGCCGCGCCCGCCACGTCGCCGGCCTCCGCCGCCTCCCGATCCGCCCCTGGATCCCTGCGCGAAGCTCGGAGTGGAGCTGGCGAGGCCGATGGCGTACACCATCACGTTCTCCTCTTCGGCGCGCTTCATCACGTCCTTGAGGCTGGTGCTGGCGCTGAAGTTCATCGGCGCATCGACGCCGTCGGTGAACACCAGAATCACACGGCGCCCCTGCTGATGAAGCAGCGCGGTGATGCCGACGTTGACGGCGTTCCAGAGCGGCGTCGGCCCTTCCGGCTGCAGCTCCGTGCGAAGAATCCTCACGAGCTCGTCGTGGTCCGACGTGAAGTCGCGGGGATCAACCTGGATGCGATTTGCGAAGCTGCCGATGCGCGCCTTGTCGGCCGGCAGCATGACGCCGACAAACTGCTCGGCCGCCTTTTCGACGAGATCGAAGTTCGCGCGCATGCTGCCGCTACGGTCCAGCAGCATGACGACCGTGATCGGCTGGATCTCGTTGGCGAACAGCGTCAGCTCCTGTCGTCTGCCGTTGTCGTCAATCTGAAACTGATCCCGCGCGAGATCGGGAACCAGCCGTCCGGTTGAATCGGTCACAGTGGCATACACGGCAACCGTGCGGTTGCCCACGGTGAACGTCGCCTGCTGCCGTCCAGCGTGCAGCACGGCGCCGGTCAGCACCAGGATCACGGCAAGCCAATTCCTGATCCCCAATGACGCCTCCAACGCGCGCGATATCCTGAAACCCACCCCCGCGAAAAGCACGAAATACACGAAACGCCGGAAAAGATCTCTCGACCTAGTAACGAAGATTCGCTCGCCGACGGATCGCCACTCGCCGGTTACTACTTCTAATATGACTTGGTGGCGCCTTCCCGTTTCTTCTTTTTCTACTCACGACTTCTCCGGCCGGAACCCGATCCGCTTCTTCCGCAACAGCGCCGCTGGCGCCATGAGCTTTCGGATCGCCTTAAACACGATCTTGAACTGCGCGTCGTACTTCATCTCGAGCGCGTCGAGCTTCTTCGCGAGCTCGGCATTTGATTGCAGCATCTGGCGGAGCCGGACGAACGCCCGCATGATGCCGATGTTCAGCTGCACGGCGCGAGGGCTCCGTAACACGCTCGAAAGCATGGCCACGCCCTGTTCAGTAAAAGCGTAGGGCGCGGTGCGCCGGCCACCACGCCCGGAGTTTGAGATCACAGATTGTGATCTCAAACTATCGAGCTCCTCCTGCCTGAGCTGAAACATGAAGTCTTTGGGGAAGCGCTCGACATTCCGTCTGACAGCCTGCACCAGCTCCCGAGTGTCCACGCCGTAGAGCGCGGCCAGGTCCGCGTCCAGCATGACGTTGTGCCCCCGCAGCCTCACGATCGTGCGCTCGATCCTCTCGACAGGAATCAGCGCCGTTCTGCCCGTTTGATGCGTGTTCGTCACCTCCCGAGCTTGTCCCGGCCGCGCCAGCTCTTCAAGAGCACAGGCTGTTACCGCGAAGGATTTCGTGCAACTTGCTGGCCTTCATTTCGCGCGGGCCAGATCCGAAACGACGTCGTAGTTGAACCGCACGAAGCGGTGCAGCTCGCTTTCGAGCAGCCGCTCCTGATCGCTGTGCGCGCCGAACCCCTTCGGCGGATCCTCGAAGTCGGTCGCCGATCCGATGCCGAAACACTGCACGCCCTTCGCGCGCAGCTGCGCCATGTCCGTCGCCCCCGTGCTCATCGTCGGCAGCGTCGTGGCGCTGTAGACGCGCGTCGCGGCGGCTTCGAGCGCCCGGTACACTTCGTTGTCGAGCCTCGCGTCACGCCCCGCCGGCCGCTCGTTCTGGCCGGTGAACCGGACATCCACGGCGGGATCGTTCACGACCTGTTTGACCTGCGCGAGGAGCTTCGCGGGATCTTCGTCCGGCAGCGCGCGCACGTCGAGGGTCGCCTTCGCTTCCGACGGGATGACGTTCGAGCGGTAGCCCCCCGTGAAGATGTTCGGCGACACCGACGTCCGCAGCATCGACGAATGCCGCGGCTCGTTCTCGAACAGCCAGTCGTCGGCCGCCTTACGCAGCGTCGGATCCGTCGACAGTACGTCGCGGTAGTACTTCGCCACGTCGGGCGGCGAGATCGCCGCGAGCTTGCGGAAGTACGTGCCGGTCGTCTCATTGAATCGGATCTCCGGCCTCCAGTCGCCGATCTTCGCGACCGCTCCGGCCAGGTGCACGATGGCGTTCGACTTGAGCGGAATCGACCCGTGACCGGAGATGCCATGTGACACGAGCTCGATGCCGCGCGGGATCTTCTCCAGCGTCTGCACGGTGGCGTACTTCACTTCGCCGCCGATGCGCACGACGCCGCCGCCTTCGGCGAGGCAGTACTCCGCGTCGATCAAGGGGAACTGGTCCTTCACCATGTAGCCGATTCCGACGCCCGTGGTGCCTTCTTCGCCCGACTCGGACAGGAAGATCACGTCACGATCGAGCGCGACGTTCAGCCGCTTGAGCAGCAGCATCGTCATCAACGACGCAGTGAGGTTGTCCTTGTCGTCCACGGTGCCCCGCCCGTAGACGTACCCGCCGTCGCGCGTCGCGCTGAACGGCGGGAACTTCCATTTGGCCTCGTCCACGGTGACCACGTCGCTGTGGCCCATGATGAGCAGCGGCCGCTTCCTGCCGCTGCCCTTCAACCGCGCGACCACGTTCGATCGTTTCGGATCGGATCCGACGATCTGGGCGGGAATCCCCTCCTTCTCGAGCACCTGCTTCACATACTCGGCGATGATGTGCTCGTTTCCGGGAGGATTGCGCGTGTCGAGCCGCAGCACCGACTGGTAATGCTGCATCGTCTCGGCTTCGAGCTTCGCCCAGTCGGGCTGCGGCGCCGCCTGCGCGAGAAGGGCGACCGACGTCAGCGATGCGAAGAGGACGGCCTGTCGGCTGGACATGAATTCTCCCTCACGTCCGCGCAATCATACGCCGGGTCAGACCTGACGATGATTTCAGGCGGTCAGCGGCTCCTGGCGGCTCCCGAGACCACCACGCGAAACCCGAAGCCGTTGTTGCGACTATCGGGGTGGTAGCCGCTGCGGTAGGCCGACCGGGCGTACCCGGAACCGAAGTTCCAGGACCCGCCCCGCACCACGCGGACGGGCTCATTGACCACATCACAACACCACTCCCAGACGTTGCCGGCCATGTCGTAGATCCCGCTGGGTGTCGCTCCAGCGGGATAGAGGCCGACCGGCGTTGGACGACCCACATTTCCGTCGGAGTTGAGTCTCGATGGGTCCGCCGGTTCATTGCCCCACGGAAACTTCCGGCCTTCCGTGCCGCGCGCCGCCTTTTCCCACTCGGCCTCAGCCGGCAGGCGCGAACCGGCCCATGCGGAGTACGCCGCGGCTTCGAACCAGCTCACCCCCACAACGGGGCGGTTGGGGTATTCGACTTGATCATCCCAGTCTTCCGGCATGTCGAACTTGCCGAAGCCCCCGTCTGCCCACCATTTTGCGTTCAGGTAACCGTCATCGTCGAGGAACGTCTGGAATTCGGCGACAGTGACCGGATACGGTGCGATGGCGTATGTGTCGAGATGGACTTCGCGGACAGGACCTTCGGCTGAAAATGCCTCGACATCGAAGTTGGGACCGTCCGGCTTTTCCTTCTGCGCCCCCATCCAGAACTTTCCGGCCGGGATCTTCACCCAGCGCCGCGGGTTCTTCGGGTCCAATCTCGGATCGCCGGCCTGGCCCAGCGCTTCCGCCGCTTCGATGCGAACGTCTATCGAAATTCCCGCCGAACGTCTTGGATCGAAGATCCCGAGCACCGCATCGAGGAGCTTGGCATCCCGAACGATGGAGCCCAGCAGGCCGGCACAGCGCGATTGGCTGGCCAGCGTCGTGTTTTTCTTCGTGATGTCCAGCAGTGCCTTGACGAAGCCGTCGACCTTCGGCCGTCCCTGACCGGCCAGAAGGCCGGCGAAGAGGAGCACGACTTCGCGCCACTCCGGCTGATATGCCTGCGGCCGTGACCCGATCAGAAGCCTCCGCTGGTCTTTCTCCCCGAGTCGAGCGATCGCCCTCGCGGCGAGAAATTCCTGGAAGGTGAGATGCCAGAATCGAAGTTCGTCGCCGCGGGCGGCGATGATGCCGCTGTCGAGCTCTTCGTCTCTGAGGAACCGCTCGGCAATCTGGACCTCCTCGGCCTCGGTTCGCGCGGAAAACTCGGCGTGAATCTGTTCCGCCGCCCAGCGTCGTCGTACCTGGACGAGACGTGCTTTCCGCCGCCGCTCCCGGGCGTCGCCCGTCTGCATACGAAGAGCGAGTTGCTCGAGGACGGTCAGGCAGCGGTCAGCGGACAGCCGGCCACGTCGTTTTTCCCGGGACCTCGAGAGCCAGGTGAGAATCGAGTCGTACAGCTCCGCGCGCTGTTCGGGAAGGTGCTTCTCATTCCAGTGCAGGACCGCGAGAGCCGTCAGCATCACCGGATTGCGCGCCAATCGACGGATCTGAGGCGGACCGGTCACGGCTTCTTCGAGCTGCGCTCGGTGAGTCGCCGCCTGCGCGGGCCGGGCCCGGTACAGCGCCTCGCACCACCGATCGAGGAATGTCCGGATTGCCTGCTCGTCGAAGGGCTCGATCGCAACGTGCGTGAAGCCGGACAGCACCACGTCGCCCGCGTACGCCGCGGGTCGGCTCGTCACGATCAGCTGGCAGGCCGGATACATCGATGCCACTTGCTCGATGACACGGGAGGTGTCCTGCCGCGCGATGCGGTCGGACGTTTCATCGAGACCGTCGATCAAGACGATGCAGCCGGCACGCTTCAGCTTGTCCTGGAAGAATTTCTTCCCGAGGCCCCATCCATCGTCGCGCGCCGACTTTGCGAGAAACCTGGGCAGCCAGGCCGCCGAATGGCGAGTGGCCGGCTTCGACGCGCCGCGCTCGTCCTGGCGCTCGGCGATGTATCGCGCAAGGTCTTCAGCGCGAATCAGGATGGGGAAGAGCGGACGATCGAGACCGCTGAGCGATCGCGCCGCCTGCGGGTCGATGCCGAGGAGCGTCCGGCAGAGACCCTGAACCGTTTTCCGAAGGAAGGTCGATTTGCCGCTCCCCGGATGGCCAAGGACGACAAGCGCGCGATGAGTGAGCAGGTTCTCGAGCGCGACCGGGCCGCGCATCTGCGCCGCCGGGGCTTCCGGCTTCTGACGGCTTTGCCGTTGCGGTCGCCCTCCGGGGTCATCAGCGGGCGCCGCGGCTTTCAGCGTCACGAAAAGGTCGTCGATGGGGAAGCGGTGCGCCGTAGCCTCGCCAGTCGCAAGGCCGCGGATGTCGATGTGGGCGGTGCTGTCGAGCAGGTGTTGCAGGTAAGGAAAGGAATCAGGCTGCGACGGGACGGTGCGAATCGTCGTCGCTGCGCCGGATCCCCGGAAGGTCGGCAGCAGCAGCCGCAGGTGGGTGTCGACTTTCTTCGCGAAAGAGTCGACGGTCCTGTCGACTTCCGTGTACGTGCCGATGATCCCGCGCGATTGCAGCTCTTCCTTGAACTTCAGAACCCTGGTGTATTGCTCGGAGTCGCCTGATGTTCGAATGACGGGTGGATCGTCGCGAAAATAAAAGAGAATCCACGGAGTGCCCACGGCCGCCCAGTTGTCCGCGGCTTTTCGAAACTCTTCCTCGGTCCCCGATCCGTGCGTTCCGGTCGGCGTCCCGAACCGCCCCCACATGATGCCGAGGTAGATGTTGTACTCGAGCGTCTGGTCGTTGACGACGGTCTGAGGTCTGGGACCGATTCTCGGAACGACGTCCTTCTCCCACGCCTGCAGCTCGAACCGGATGCCGTATTCGGACGCCTGCGTTCGATTGACGGCGGCGACTACCTCGTCGAGCGCGCGCCTCTCGCTCGCCACATCGCCAGGCGAGGAGACGAAGATCCGCACGATGCGCGCGACTTCCGGCTCGCGAACCACTTCATTTCAGATTGTAGAGGGCAGATTGCAGATTGGATGCGGATTTCTCCGTCCGCAATCCGCAATCCGCAATCCGCAATCCGCAATCCGCAATCGGGATCCGCATTGCCCTCGCGGCGGCAGACCTCCGCCTGATGACAGCCCGCGTCGACCCCGGCGCGCGTTGCGTGCGAGATCGGCGACGGTCTGCCGCCGTTCCCCGTCACCGCACGTGCGTCGGGTCGCGCGGAACGGCCGATGCCTGCGATGCGGGTGTCAGAAAGCGCGCGATTGCGCGACGCAGCGCCTCGCGCCCAATCGGCTTCGCAAGATACTCATCCATTCCCGCGACCAGACAGCGGTCGCGGTCCCCCGGCATCGCGTGAGCGGTCATGGCGATGATGGGGACGTGCGCACCTGTCGTCAGTTCGTGCGCCCGGATCGCGGCCGTGGCACCCAGGCCGTCTATCTCCGGCATCTGCACGTCCATCAGGACAACGTCGAAGGTCCCCGTCCTTGCCGCGGCCACCGCCGCGACCCCGTTGTCGACGATGGTCACGTCGTGGCCATCGCGCCGGAGCAGCCCGGCCGCCAGTGCTTGATTGACGCCATTGTCTTCGGCGAGCAGAACGCGCAGCGGGTTTTCTCCCACGGCCGTGGCCGCCACTCCGGCGACACCGCTGGACCAGCGAGGCGGCGCCGCGCACGAGATGGGCGCGCCGACGCCAAGAGGCACAATGAATGAGAACGTGCTGCCCTTCCCGGGTTCGCTCTCGACCCAGAGCTGGCCGCCCATCCGATTCACGATCCGCACCGCGATACTCAGCCCAAGGCCGGTGCCGCCGTACCTGCGCGTCGTCGAGCCGTCGGCCTGTCGGAATGGCTCGAAGATACGCGCCTGGTGCTCGGACGCAATGCCGATCCCCGTGTCCTGCACCATGAAACGCAGCGACGCCGTTTCGGGAGCGTCGCGGTCGTTGAGCGTCACGCGCAGCGACACGTGCCCCGCCTCGGTGAACTTCATCGCGTTGCCGATGAGGTTCACCAGGACCTGCGCCATCCTGTGCTGATCGCCGACGACGCGATCGGGAACGTCGGCTGCCACCTCGCACCTGAGCTCGATGCCCTTTTGGCGGGCTCGCACGCCGAGCGTCTTGACCGTGGCCCCCAGGGCCTCTCTGACGTCGAACTCGCCTGGATTGAGGTCGATTTCCCCGGCTTCAATTTTCGAAAAATCAAGAATGTCGTTGATCACGGTGAGGAGATGTTCCGCCGACGACGTGGCCATCTCGAGATACTCGCGCTGCTCGGGCTTCAGCTCGGAGTCGAGCACCAGCGCGGTCATGCCGAGGACACCGTTCATCGGCGTCCGAATCTCATGGCTCATGTTGGCCAGGAACTCGCTCTCCGCTCGGCTCGCGGCCTCCGCCACCTCTTTCGCTTTCTGCAATTCGGCTTCGGCCAGACGGCGCTGGATGACCTCGCCGGTGAGCTCCTTCGTGCGTTCCTCGACTCGCAGTGCGAGCTCGCGGCCGCGCGCGTGCAGGTGCCGAACGCGGACCCGATGGCCGGCAAGGAGGAGGCCTCCGCAGGTCAGCGCGAGCGCCGAATAAAACCACCATCGCTGATAGAAATGCGGCTGAAGTTGGAAGGCGAACGCCGCACCCGTCTCGTTCCAGACGCCGTCGTTGTTGCTGGCGGCGACACGGAACGTGTAGCTCCCCGCCGGAATGTTGGTGTAGTACAGTCTCCGTCGACTCGTCTCCTGCCATTGGAGGTCGAAGCCCTCCAGCCGGAACTTGAAGCGGTTCCGGCCGGGGTCGACGAGGCTGAGCGCGGCAATGCGGAACTCCAGCTCGCCGCGCCCCGGCGGCACACTCGCCGGTCCTGTCACGCGCACCGCTGCTCTGTCCACGCTCACCGCTTCGATGAAGACCGGCGGCGGGAGCATGTTGCGCTGCAACCGCGTGGGGTCGATCATCGCCACGCCTTTGAGGGTTGGAAACCAGAGGCGGCCGTCGCGCGTTCGATATCCGGCCGGCTGACCAATCCCGTTGCATTCGCTGCTCTTCATGCCGTCGGCCTGGCCGTAGACCCTGCCCTGGATCGAGGTGGCGATTCCGTCGGCGAACTCGTTGAGTTGTCGTTTCGGCACGCGAAAGATCCCCTTGTTCGAGGACATCCACAAGTTGCCCTGGCCGTCCTCCAGGATCTGGTGCACCAGATCGTCGAAGAATCCGTCCTTCGTGGCGAACGTGGCAAAGCGGTTGTTCTTGAACCGGTTGAGCCCTCCGCCTCTCGTCGCAATCCAGAGGACACCTTCACTGTCCTCGTAGATCGCGCTGACGATGTTGCTCGACAATCCCTGCTTCGTGGTGAACGGCGTGAAGTGGCCCTTCGACAAACGATTGAGCCCGCCACCGCGCGTGCCAATCCAGAGGTTGCCCGACCTGTCCTCGTGGAGCGCGGTGACGGAGTTCGATGTCAGCCCATCGGCCGTCGTGAACGTGGTGAATCTCCCATCCTCTAGCCGATTCAACCCCGCGTCGTCGGTGCCAATCCAGAGGGCGCCGCTTCGATCGCCCTGTACCACGCTGAGCATGTCGCTGGTGAGGCCGTCGCGTGTCGTGAACGTCTCGAATTTTCCGCCGGCTTTGACTGCAGCCGAAGGATTTCGCAGCCGGTTGAGCCCACCAGCCGTTCCCACCCAGATATCGCCTGCCTGATCCTCGTAGACAGAGGTGGCGCGCTTGTTCGACAGCCCGTCTCGTGCGTCGTAGATGGTGATGGATCCATCTTTCGCGATCCGATTGAGTCCATCGATCGTGCCGGACCACAAGTTGCCGTGCCGGTCTTCGAGCACCGATATGGCGACGTCCGTCGAAAGGCCTTCCTGTGATGCGTAGGCGGTGATGCTGCCGTCTCTGAACCGGTTCAGGCCACCGCCGTTCGTTCCGACCCAGAGGTTCCGCTCGCGATCCTCGAAAAGCGAGAGCGCCGTGCTGCTCGACAGGCCGTCATTCGCCGTCATCGTGGTCAGGCGACCGCCGGTGAGGCGGGACAGTCCGGCCCCGCGGGCGCCGATCCACAGGTTGCGATCGCGGTCGAAGAGCAACGATCGGATCGGCGTGCCTGGACTGATCGCCGCGCCCGAGGCACGGCCGTCCACGAACTGATTCACACCCGCCTCGGTGCCGATCCACAGGGCCTGTGCATCGCCGGCGATCGCCGTGATCCGGGCGTTGACGAGGCCGTCGGCGATCGAGAACCGCAGGATGTTCCGCCCACGCAGCCGGTTCAGGCCATTCGACGTCCCCACCCAGAGATCGCCGCCGCGATCCTCGTAGATCGCAAGCACATGGTCAGAGGAGAGACCATCCTTTGCGGTAACGGAGCGCACGTGCCCGTCGGCAAATCCGAAGATGCCGTGGTCCTTGGTACCGATCCACACCGTTCCGCGGCTGTCTTCCCGGAGTGCTGTGACGAACTCGTCCGACAGGTCATCCTGAGCGCTGAACCTGGTGAACACGCCATTCTTGAACCAGGTCAGGCCGCCGCCGGACGTACCGACCCAGAGCGCACCGAGACGATCTTCGAGCAGCGCGGCGACGTCGTTGTGGCCGAGCGCTCTGGTGTTGGATCGGTCGAAGATCTCGAAGCGCACTCCATCGAAGCGGACGAGCCCCTCCTGGGTGCCGAACCACAGATACCCGTCTGCAGGACGGCCTGGACGGAATTCTGCGGGAGCCCCTGATCGGTCTGCCACACGTTGTGCACGTACTGGGTCAGTGCTTTGTGGGGATCGAGAGCGAGCGCCGGCGCCGTCCACGCGAGGAATTGGATGAGGGCTAGGGCGCCAACGACGACGATTCTCCGGACACCCATCAACCGCTCCTTTGCCGCGAGAGCCGTTCTCACGTCGGCGCAGCAGCAAGGGCCTTCGTTTCTTCAACGTTCGGCGCAATCTGGCACGCTCGGGCACTACACCACGGAGAGAACGGCTCGAGCCGACGAGAACCTGTGTTCGAGAGCACGACCCGTGCCGGGCGCGGCGGTTTACCCGAGCGCCGGTCGATCAGGGAAAAAGCCAGCAAAGGCAGCAAATGGACGGATCGCTCGCGGCAGGCCAGGGC
>Ga0209056_10005159_pt1 | contig 13629 bp, 9 predicted proteins | sample GraSoiAngelo_114_FD_185876 | JGI IMG/M metagenome (GOLD analysis project Ga0209056, IMG submission 185876) | Grasslands soil microbial communities from the Angelo Coastal Reserve, California, USA - 14_0903_13_40cm (SPAdes) (version 2) | ecosystem: Environmental > Terrestrial > Soil > Grasslands ... | reverse complement strand
TCGACGCACACCTCGCGCTGGCGCCGCTCGCCGCGACGGACGTGCGCGCGCTCGCGCCGCCCAGCGAGCTCGCGACCGATCTCCGCGCGCGGATGCGGATGCGGGGGCCGTGGCACGCACTCGCCGTCGCGGCCCATGCCGACCTCGGTCGCGGCGGCCGCCTGCACGCGCGCGCGGCGCTCGACGCCACCGCCCGTCCCGTGGCCTATGCGGCGCGGCTCACCTTCGCCCGGCTCGACCCCGGGGTGGTGCTGCCGCGGCTGCCGCGCGCCGAGGCCGACGGCCAGCTCGCCTTCCGCGGCGCCGGCGGGGCGCATCGCGTGCGTGGCGTGGTACGCACGCCGCTCGGCGAGGCCGCGCTGCAGGGACGGCTCGCGCCCGGCACGCCGCCTGCCTACCGCCTCTCCGCGCGCGTCTCGCTCCCGCGGCTGGAGGCCCTCGACGCGCGCGTCACCGGCTCCGCGAGCGGGCGCGTCCGGCTCGACGGGCGCGGGTTCGATGCGGCGGACCGCCACGCGCGCGCGCGCGTCGTGCTCACGCACGCCATGATTTGTGGCGTGCCGCTCGAGCACGGCGCGGCGCGCGCCGTCGTCGACGGCGCCCGTGTCCGGCTCGCGTCCGCCCGCGTGACGGGCCCCGAGCTCCACGCGAACGCATCGGGGAACCTGGACCTTGCCCGCAGCGTCGCCGACCTGACCCTCGGGGCGCGCGCCGACCTGACGCAGCTCGGCCGCCGCCTCGGCCGGCCGCTCGCGGGCGCGGCCAGCCTCTCGGCGAGCGCCGCGGGCCCGCTCGCCGCGCTCGCCGCGCGCGCGACGGCAACCGTCGAGCGCCCGCTCTACGGTGCGCTCGGCGCGGATCACCTCAGCGCGCGCCTCGCCCTCGACGGCCTCGGGAGCCGCGCACCCCACGGCACGCTCCACGTGGAGGCACCCGCGCTCCGCGGCGCCCCGGCGGCTCGGGCCGACGCGCTCGCCGACCTCGAGTGGCGCCGCGCCGGCGACACGGATCGGGCGCGCGTCAGCGCGCGTGCCGCGGGCGAGGAAGGGCGCACGCTCGCGCTCGCCGCGACCGTCGAGCGCACGGCCGCGCGCACCACCGGCCGGCTCGAGCAGGCGACCCTGGCACTCCCCGGCGGCCCGCCGTGGCAGCTCGCCGCCCCCGCTACCTTCACGCTCGAGGACGGCCTCCGCACCGCCGGCGTCACGCTCACGGCCGGCGGGCAGCGCATCGTGCTTGCCGGCCGCGTCGGGCTGCCTGGCGCCTCCGACGCGACGCTCACGGGCACGGCCGCCGCGCCGGTGGTGGACGCGACGGCGCGCGCCGAGGGCCTCGCGGTGGACGACGTCCGCTACGGCGTCCTCTCCCTCGACGCCCATGCGGCCGACACACGGGCATCGCTGCACGCCGTCCTCGTCCATCCCGAGGCGGGCGAGCTGAGGGCCGGGGGCACCGTGCCGCTCGACCTCGCCTGGACGGGGCCGCGGCGGGACCTCGGCGCGGCACCGCTCGAACTCGAGCTGCGCGCCGACCGGCTCGATCTGACGGCGCTCCGCGCCCTCGCGCCGCACGTGATCCGCCGCTCCGCGGGGTTCGTCACCGTCGACCTGCGGGTCACGGGAACGCGTGCTGCGCCTCGTCCCGTCGGCCGGCTCGCGCTCGAGGGCGGGACGCTCGAGCTCGTCGACACCGGCCTGCCGTACGAGGAGCTGCGCGCCCGCATCGCGGCCAACGGCACCGTGCTCGACGTGCAGGAGCTGCACGCGCGCGCCGGCGACGGCACCGTCGACGGCAGCGGCCACCTCGACGTCGCGCCGGGCGGACCGCTGCCGCTGGCGCTCACCCTCCGCTTCGATCGCTTCCGCGCCCTCCGCCGCGAGGCCGTCGAGGCGGCGGTGAGCGGCACGCTCACGGCACGCGGCGCGCTGACCGCCCCCGAGGTGAACGGCACGCTCGACGTCGAGCACGCCGTGCTCCGCCCCGCGGGCCTTCCGTCCACGCGCCAGCCCCTGCAGCCCAACCCGACCATCACCGTCGTCGGCCTCGAGGAGCCACCGGCGCCGGTCGCGGCCGAGCCGACCCCCGGCCTCCCCGCGCCGCTCGCCCTCGCGGTGACCATCCGCATCGCGCACGACGCCTCCGTCCGGCGCAGCGATGCCAACATCGCGCTCGGCGGCGAGCTCGCGCTGGCGAAGGCGCCCGGCGAGCCGCCGCACGTGACCGGCCAGGTCCGCCTCCTGCACGGCTGGTTCGAGTTCCAGGGGCGCCACTTCGAGATCAAGGAGGGCACGATCACGCTCGGCGGCGGGACGCCCCCCAAGCCCGTCTTCGACGTGACCGCCGGCTACCGGACGCCCGTCTACCGCATCACGGTCCACATCACGGGCTCGGCCGACAAGCCCAACCTGGTCTTCACCTCGGACCCGCCCCTCGAGCAGGCCGACATCCTCTCCGTGATCCTCTTCGGCAAGCCCGCGCACGAGCTCGGCCGCGGACAGAGCGTCGCGCTCCAGCAGCAGGCGCTCCAGATCGCCACGGGCTACGTGGTGCCGGAGCTGCGCAACTCGGTGATGAACGTGCTCGGGCTCGACACCCTCGAGGTGGCGTTCCCCGACCGTACCGAAGCGCCCGGCCAGGTGCGCGTCGGCCGCTACGTTGGGCAGGACGTCCTCATCTCGCTCGGGCAGGAGTTCGGCACCCGCGTCGCGCAGGTGGCGGGCGTCGAGTACGCGGTGGGAGCGAACGTATCGGTGCGCGCGTCGACCTCGACGCGTGGGGCCAGCGCCGTCGATCTGATCTGGCAGCGGCGCTACTGAGCGGGAGCCGGCCGCGCCGCGCGCAGGAGCACGCTCGCGGCGGCGCGGTCGATGAACCAGGTGATGCGCTCCGAGGGACGGACCAGCGCCGCCGGCACGCCCGCCGGGTCGGCGCCGTCGTCGACCGCGGCGGCCACGGCCGCCGCCTTCTCCCCGCCGACCGCGGTGACGATCACGTGGCGCGCGGCGGCGAGGACGGGCGGTGTCACCGTGATGCGCGCGACCCGCGGCTCCTCGGCGACCTCCTCCGCGGCGACCGCCGCCACGAGGGCCGAGACGTGGAGCGCCGCGGCGCCGGGCACGAGGGAGGCGACGCCGCCGCGCGCGCCGAGACCGAGAAGCACGAGGTCGAAGACGGGAGCCTCGGCCGCGAGCGTCTCCGCGTACGCCGCCGCGATGCGGAGCGGGTCGCCGAGCGCGACGGGCGGCGGGTGGATGCGCCCCGCCGGCACGCCGCGCGGGACGAAGAGCGAGTCGCGCGCCAGGCGCAGGTTGCTCCGCCCGTCGTCGGCGGGAACGCAGCGCTCGTCGCCCCAGAACCACTCGACGCGCTCCCAGGGGAGATCGCCGCGCGCGGCGAGCGCCGTCATGACGCCGCGCCCGCTCCGGCCGCCCGCCAGCGCGACCGCAGCGCGCGCGCCCGTCGAGCGGAGGTGCTCGGCGGCCAGCGCCGCCGCCGCTTCGAACGCCTCCGCGTCGCTCGGGTAGACCTCGAGCGTCATCGCCATGGGCGCGCCTTCATATCCGATCGCCACCCGCATTGCAGCCGCCGGGAGGCGCTGATAAGCAGCGGGCCGAGATGGCCAAGAAGCTCTTCGTCGGCAACCTCGCCTACACGGTCACGGAGGACGAGCTGCGCGAGCTGTTCGCGCAGGCCGGCACCTGCGAGTCGGTGTCGATCGTCACCGACCGCGACACGGGACAGTCGCGCGGTTTCGGCTTCGTCACCATGGCGAGCGCCGAGGACGCCGAGCGCGCCAAGAAGCAGCTCGACGGCACCGACCTGAAGGGCCGCCGCCTGCGGATCGACGACGCGGCCGATCAGTCGACGCGGCCGCGCGGCGGCGCGCCGCGGGGGCCGCGCCGCTAGGAGGCAGACTCCTGGTGACGCGCGCCACCGCCCGCGTGGGCGGCGTCAGGCGCCGAGAGGCGCCAAGCGGCGCGCGGCGCGAGCCGCGCGGGCGTTGAACTGGGGGCATCGGAGCAGCGCAGCGCGCGCGAGCGCGCGAGCAGCGGACGGGCCCCAAGTGAGTTAGTCGGCCGGCGCCGAGAGGGCACGGGCCCCCGGGCGAGTTGGGTTGACAAGCCGGCGGGCGATGGCGACCATTCGCCCATGGATGCCCCCGCCTCCTTCGCTCCCACCCTGCTCCTCGCCATGCCGCAGCTGCGTGATCCGAACTTCGTGCGCTCGGTCGTGCTCCTCTGCGAGCACGGCGCGCAGGGCGCGCTCGGCTTCGTGGTGAATCGCCCGACCGAGGTGCGCGCCGCGGACGCGGTGGTGCTCGATCCGCCGCCGAGCGGCCACAGCGGCCTCATGCTGTGGGCGGGCGGCCCGGTCGAGTCGCAGCGCGGCTTCCTCCTCCTCGGCGACGACCCGGGCGTGGCGGACAGCGAGCGGGTCGCCGAGGGCTTTCACCTGACCGCGTCGGTCGAGGTGCTCCGCCGGCTCCTCGAGGCCGCGCCCGCCGACATGGAGCGGCGGCGCGCGCGCCTCCTCCTCGGCTACGCCGGGTGGGGCCCGGGCCAGCTCGACGCCGAGCTGACGGCGTCGGCGTGGCTCACCGCGCCGCCGGATCCGGCGCTCGTCTTCGAGACGCCGCCGGCCGAGATGTGGGAGCGCGCCATCCGCAGCCTCGGCGTCGATCCGATGGCGCTGCAGCTCGGGGCGGGCATCCAGTAGGGTGCGTCCCCAGCGTATCGCGCTCTCGGGCGTCCGAGGAGAGCGGCGATCTCAGCGAAGCGAGAGGAAGGCGATCACCGCGGCCGCGGCATTGTCGGCCGCGAGCTGCGCGTAGACGAAGAACGTGACCGGGAAACCGGGGAGCATCAGCGGGTCGCCGCCGTGGTCGGCGGCGTCGGAATCGGAGAGGGCGCGGAAGGCGAGGAAGGGGATGTGCCTGGCGGCGGCGACCCGCGCGACCGCCGCGGTCTCCATGTCTTCGACGACTATCGGATCGTCCGGGTACGGGTCCGGGCCGCCGCCTCCCGGCGCGAACGATTGGAAGAGGTCGATCAAGAAGAACGGATCGGCGAAGGGCGCGGCGTCGGAGACGAACGGCACGATGCCGGGCGAGGTGTTCGGCGGCGCCCCACAAGCCTCGCAGCCTTCCAGGCTCCCCGCTCCGGAGAGGCACGGCACAGCCCGGCCGCCGAAGGGGTCGGCGCTGTTCCCGCGGCCGCCGAAGTAGACCTGCGGGCCGCTCTGGCCGGGGGCATCAGCGATGCAAACCGGCGTGCGCGCCGGCAGGCGCTGGCCCGTGCACGTCGCGTCTTCGATTGGGAGACAGGGGTCGAGCGGCACGTTGCCCGCGCGCGCTCGCGCGGTCGCATACCATCCCGCGTGCACCGGGTATGAGTTCGCCCCCTCGGTCCAATGATCCGGAACGATCACGTCTCCGATGTGGTGGTCGCCGCCGGCGACGCCGGAGAAGATGATCCCGTCCACCTCGATCGAGTCGAGAACCGCGCTCGCGGTCGCCTCGGCATCGACCAAGCCGATTCCGGTGAGCCCGAGGACCACGCTCTTCCCCGCGATCGTCCCGCGGAAGAACCGCCGTCCGTTGAAGACACCGACCTCGGTCACGGGCTGAGCGTGACTGAGCAGCACGGCCTGCTCGGTCGGAAACGCCGAGAGGATCAGCAGGTCGTCGGCCGACGCCGCCGTGCCGCAAAATGCCGCCGCCACCGCGGCGGCCACTGCCCTTCGGAGGGCTCTCATCGATTCTCCCGGTTGCTCGGTACGTCCCGGGGGCGTCGGACTCGAGACAGAGAAACTGGCGTCACGTCCACACCTTGCACTCCCTATGAAAAGCGCGGGCCAGCCGGTTGCCGATGATGGGCCAGCTGCGGGGTCGTTCGTGTTCCTTGCAGCGGCTGTTTTAGCTACGGAGGACCCAGGGAACCATCCCGCTGTGAGGTGAATAGGGGCACTTTCAAAAGGGGCTTTAGCCCTCGACATTGGAGAGTAGGGTCGTGCGTGTTCGCCGTACTCTGGTATTCCGACTGACGGGATGCAGGCCGCCCCCGCACCGCGCCGAGGCCCACGCGCCGAATGTCGGCGGGCCGCCGGTGGCCTCGGACGTGATCCATCCGGTGGCGGAGCGAGGCTTCGGCAAACCACTCGCTCCCGGGTGACGCTCGCCCAGCGGCCGTTGTCGGGCGTCCGACCGATGCCCTCCCCCTAGCTATTGCTGGAGTATCTGCTCGATTCCCAGCACGGTCGGCTCGAACTTCTGCGGCAAGTGCGCCTCAATCGAATTCGCAATCGATCTATCGTGCACGGCCGCCGAGGTCCCGATCGAGGGTTTGAGCCAAAGCGCTGGGAACACGCGCGTCGGTTTCTCCCGATCCACCGGCAGCGTTCCGATCTTCTCCAGTTCCATCTTTCTGAAGTGACTTGGTGAACAGGTGCCAGGCATGCCGAGTCTCCACAGCACCTCGCCGCGCAATGAATCGAGCGACGGCTTTTCGAGCTTCGCCTCTGTAATCGTCACCGCCTGGTACCAGGCCAGGAAGTCGAAGGCACGGCCGCGAGGGGCCGTCTGTCAAAGAGAACGATCGCGTTGGAGGGCAACGGCAGCGCGCAACACGGCGTTGCCCGCAGAGGCAGCCCTCCGCCGAGGTTCACCCGCCGCTGGGCGCGCCGTGCCCGGACCTGCTACTCCGCCGACGCCGCCCGCCGGCGCCCCGGCTCGGCGGGCTCGCCGCTCGCACGCGGACGGGCCGTCGGTAAGCTGCCGAGCCGCTCCCGCAGCCACCGGAGCCGCGCCGGCAGCCAGTGCCCCAGGTCGTCGAACAGCGAGTACGCGACCGGCGTGATGAGGAGCGTGATGAGCAGCGAGAGCGCCTGCCCGCCGATGATGACGCGCGCGATCGAGCCGCGCGAGCCCGAGCCGGGGCCCCGCCCGAGCGCGATCGGCACCATGCCGAACACGAGCATGACGGTGGTCATCAGGATCGGGCGCAGGCGCACGCGGTTCGCCTCGAGGATGGCCGCGTCGCGCGGCATGCCGCGGGCGCAGAGCGTGTTCGTGTAGTCGATCTGCAGGATGCCGTTCTTCTTCACCACCCCGAAGAGCATGAAGAGCCCGAGCATGCTGTAGACGTTGAGCGCCTCGCCGAGGAGCACCAGGGAGACGAGCGCGCAAGGGATGGTGAGCGGCAGCGCCAGCATGATGGTCACGGGGTGGAGGAAGCTCTCGAACTGCGCCGCCAGCACCATGTACATGAAGACGATGCTCAGCAGGAAGGCGATGCCGAAGTTGGCGTTGCTCTCGGCGAGCGTCTTGGCGCGCCCGGTGAACTCGAGGCTGTAGAGGGCGGGCATGTCGAACGTCGCCGCCACCTTCTGCACGTGCTCCACGGCGGTGGCGAGCGGGAGCGCGGGGAGGAGGTTGCCGCTGACGGTGATCGAGCGCTGGCGGTTCACGCGGTCGATCTCCGCCGGCCCCAGGTCCTCGCGCACGCGGACCAGGTTGCCGAGGCGCACGAGCTGGTCGGCGCGCGAGCGCACGGTCAGGTCGTAGACGTCCTGCGGCGTGCGCCGCTTGCCGGGCTCGGCACGGAGCCAGATGTCGTACTGCTCGTCGCCCTCCTTGTACTTGGAGACCGGCTGGCCGGCGACGTAGGTCTGCACGGTGGCGGCCACGTCCTGCACGTTGACGCCCAGGTCGGAGGCCTTGTCGCGGTCGATCATGAGGCGCAGCTCGGGCGTGCGCACGGCGAGCGAGGTGTCGACGTCCACCAGGCCGGGGAGCTGCCGCATGCCGGCCATGAGCCGGTCGGCATACTCCTCGAGCTTGTCGAGGTCCGGGCCGCGCAGGTTCAGCTCCAGGTCGGAGAGCCGTTGCCCGCCCGAGGCGAGCGGGTTGATGCCCTGCACGGCGGTCCGCAGGTCCGGGTACTGGCGCATGAGCCAGCGCGCGTCGGCCATCACGTCGAACTGCGAGAACGGGCGCTCGCGCAGGTCCTTCAGGCGCACGTAGATCGAGCCGGTGGTGACGTCGCCCTCGCCCGGCTTCACGCGCCCGGTCTGGTCGCCGATCGTGGTGAGCACGTCGGTCACGCCGCGGAGGCTGCGCACGTGGTGCTCGATCTCGCCGAAGATGCGGCTCGACTCGGCGAGCGTGAACCCGCCCGGGGTCTGGATGTCGATCTCGAACTCGCTCTGGTCGTCCTGCGGGAGGAAGGTCTTGCCGACGACGTGGATCAGGGGGACCGTCGAGAGCACCGTGCCCAGGGCGACCAGCACGATCACCCAGCGGTGGCGGAGCGACCAGGCGAGCAGCCGGCCGTACACCGCCTCGAAGGCCCGGTAGAGCCGCCCTCCGTGCGCGCGCTCGGGCGGGAGGCGGCGGAGCACGCGCGCCGAGAGCGCGGGGGTGAGCGTGAAGGAGATCAGCAGCGAGATCATGATCGCGACCGCGACCGTGAGTCCGAAGCTGTGGAAGAAGCGCCCCACGCGCCCGGCCATGAAGGCGACGGGCAGGAAGATGATGACCAGCGAGAGGGTGGTCGCCATCACCGCCAGCGCGATCTCGGCGGTCGCCTCCGAGGCGGCGCGTAGGGGCGACGCGTCCTCCTCCTCGACGTGGCGGAAGATGTTCTCGAGCACCACCACCGCGTCGTCGATCACGATCCCGACCGCCAGCACGAGACCGAGCATGGTCAGGTTGTTCAGCGTGAAGCCCATGTAGCGCATGAAGGTGAAGGTCGAGACGATCGAGGTGGGGATGGCGATGCCCGCGACCAGCGTCGAGCGCCAGTCGCGCATGAAGAGCAGCACGGTGAAGGCGACCAGCGCGGCGCCGAGCCAGAGGTGGAGGCGCACGGTCTCGAGCGAGGCCTTGATGAAGCGCGACTGGTCGCGGATGACGCGCATCTCGACGTCATCGGGGAGCGCGCGCTTCAGCCGCGCCAGCTCCCCCTTCACCCGGTCGATCACCTCGACCGTGTTGGTGCCCGACTGCTTGCGGACGACGAGCTGGACGGCGTTCTCGCCGTTCAGCCGCGCGAGCGTGCGCGGCTCGACCACGCCGTCCTCGGCATAGCCCAGGTCGCGCACGCGCAGCGGCCGGTCGCCCAGGTGCGCGACGATCAGGTCGTTGAAGTCGGGGACGTGCTCGATTCGCCCCATGGTGCGCACCACGAGCTCGCGGCGGGTCTGGTCGAGGCGGCCGCCGGGCAGCTCGAGGTTCTGCTGCTGGATCGCGGTGCGCATCTGCCCGATCGACAGGCCCTGCGCCGTCAGCCGGTCCGGATCGACGTAGACGTTGATGGCGCGCTCCTGGCCGCCGAGCAGGATCACCTGCCCGACCCCGGAGAGCGTCTCGATGTCCTCCTTCACCTGCTTGCGGGCGAGCTCGGTGACTTCTCGGAGGTTCCGTCTTCCGGAGATCGCGATCGACATGACCGGCACCGCGTCGACGTCGAACTTCTCGATCACGGGCGGGTCGGTGCCGACCGGGAGCTGCGCCAGCACGCCCGCCACCTTGTCGCGCACGTCCTGGGCCGCGATGTCGCGCGGCTTCTCGAGCACGAACTGGACCACCAGCGACGAGAGGCCCTCCTTGGTGATGCTGCGCAGCTCGTCGATGCCGTCGATGGTGTTGACCGCCTCCTCGATCACCTTGGTGACGCCGGTCTCCATCTCCTCGACGCTGGCGCCCTTCAGCGTGGTGGTGACGGTGACGATCGGGAAGTCGATGTTGGGGAAGAGGTCGAGGCCGAGGCCCCGGTAGGAGAAGAGGCCGAGCACGACCAGCGACGCGATCAGCATGGTCGCGAACACCGGGCGGCGGATGAACACGTCGGCGAAGCGCATCGGCGATCCCTACGCGCCGGGCGGCACGTCGGTGCGCACCACGACCTGGGTGCCGTCGGCGAGCTTGGAGAGGCCGCTGGTCGCGACCTGTTTTCCCTGCGACAGGCCCTCGGCGATCTCCACCCAGCCGTCGCCGAGATCGACCCCGAGCTTCACCTCCCGCTCGCGCGCCACGCCGCCCTCGATCAGGAAGAGCTTGGTGACGCCCGCGTAGGAGGTGAGCGCGGCGCGCGGCACGGCGAGCGCGCGCTCGTCGTGCGAGACGACGACCTCGCCGTGGCCGAAGAAGCCGGGGCGGATGCGGTGGTCCGCGTTGGGGACCAGCGCCTCGAAGGCGAGCGAGCGCGCGGCGGGATCGGCGGCCGAGCCGATGCGGCTCACCTGCCCGGTGAAGGTCTCGCCCGGGAAGGCATCCACGCTCACGCGCACCCCCTGCCCGGGGCGGAGCGCCGGCACGTCGCGCTCGGGGATCTCGCCGCGGAACTTGAGCGGGTCGTCCTGGACGATTCGGAAGAGGACCGTTCCCGCGCGGACGTAGTTGCCGGCGTCGACGAGGCGCGCGGCCACCGAGCCCTCCATGGGCGCGCGGATCTCCGTGTGCTCGAGCTGGATGCGGAGCTGGTCGCGCCGGGCGCGCGCGACGTCGAGCGCCATGCGCACCTGCTCGTACTCCTGCGTCGAGATGACGCCGCCGGCGCGCAGCGGCTCGGCGCGCGCCGCGTCGCCGGCCGCCTTGGCGAGGCTCGCCTCCGCCTCGCGCAGCCGGGCCTCGATCTCGTCCCGCCGCACGCGGGCGAGCACGTGGCTCTCCGCCACGCGGTCGCCCAGGTCGGCCAGGATCGCGGCCACCTGCCCTTCCACCTCGCTCGCCACCTCGGCCTGCGCGTTGGCGGCCAGCGTGCCGACCACGGAGACCGTGCGCTCGACCGAGCGCACGGCGACGTTGGCGACCGTCACCGTGACCGCCTCGGGCTTGCCCCCGCCCGCCGGCTCGGCCGCCGAGCGCCCGCCGCAGCCCGCGGCCGCGGCGAGGAGGAGCACCAGGGCGACGACGCTCCTCATGCCGCGCCTCGCTGCCGGCGCATCAGCGCGGGCGCGCCGATGCCGTGCAGATAGAGGTGGACGACGCGCGCCGCGATCGCCTCCGGCCGGTCCTCGGGCGCGTGCTCGAAGATGGCGGCGCGCGCGAGCCCGAGCAGGAAGGCGGCCGCCAGATGGCGGCTCCCGTTGGCGCCGATCCGGTGGCGGGCCAGCACGCCCTCGACGGCCCGCATGACGCGCCGCCGGCGCTCGCCCGCCGAGCGGGTGTGGCGCTGCTCGTAGCGCACGACCAGGGTCAGGAGGTGCGGCCGGCGCCAGAAGAAGCGCAGGATCGAGACCACGATCTCGCGCAGCACCGCCTCGGCCGGCGCGTCCGCCTCGGCGGCCCGCTCGACCTCGCCCGCCACCCGCTCGAGGCTCGCCTCGAGGGCCACGCGGTGGAGGCGGTCCTTGGTCGGGAAGTAGAGGTAGACGGTGCCCTTCCCCACCCCGGCGCGCGACGCCACCTCGCTCACCAGCACGCGGTGAAAGTCGCGCTCCGCGAACACCGCGGTGGCTGCCGCCAGAATGCGCTGCCGCTTGTCGTCGTGACGCAGGAGGGCCCCCAGAACTGACCGGTCAGTTCTAGCAGCGCGCCTCGCGCGACGAAAGAGCCTCCACCGTCAATCGGTTGACACCCGGGGGCGAGGCGTCCCGGGCGCGCCCGCCGCGGCCCGCTCGCGCAGCGCCACGCGCCGCAGGCGGAGCGCCAGCCACCCGGCCGCGGCGAGCGACACGCCACCCGAGACGAGCGCAGCGCCCGGCGCTCCGAAGCGCTGCGCGAGCGCGCCCAGGACGAGGCTGCCGAGCGGCAGCGTGCCGAGGAACATCACGGTGTGGAGCCCCATTATCCGGCCCCGGTAGCCGTCCTCGACCACCAGCTGGAGGAGCGTGTTCGTGGTGGCGAGGTAGCGCACCATGCCGTAGCCCGCGAGCGTCTGGCAGGCGAGCGCGAGCCCGAGCCGGCGGCTCGCCGCCAGCCCGAGGACGGCGAGCGCGAAGATGACGAGGCCGAGGAGGAGGTGGCGGCGGTGCTGCGCGCGGGAGTAGCGGCGCGCCGCCAGCTGGAGCGCGGCGGCGATCGCGCCGACGCCGCCCGCCGTGTGGAGGAGCCCGTAGCCGAACGCGTTGGTGCGGAGCACCGTCTTCGCGAACACCGGCATCAGCAGGTTGTACTGGACGCCGAGGCCGGACACGACGCCGAGCAGGAGGAGCAGGTTGCGCAGCGCGGGCGCGCCCCACACGTAGCGCAGCCCGGCGAGGAAACCCGCGCCGAGCGCCTGCGCCGGCCGCGGGCGCTCGCTCGGCGGAAGCCGCATGCGCGCGAGCGCCACCAGGACCGCGACGTAGCTCGCGGCGTTCAGGAGGAAGCACGGCGCCTCGCCGAGCGCGGCGACCAGCGCCCCCGCCAGCGCCGGCCCCACCAGGCGCGCCCCGTTGAAGATGGAGGAATTGAGCGCGATCGCGTTGGGGAGATCCTCGGGGCCCGCCATCTCGACCAGGAACGACTGCCGGGTGGGCACGTCGAGCGCGCTCACCAGCCCGACGCCGCCCGCGCAGAGGACGACGAGGGGTACGGTGACGGCGCCGGTCCAGACCAGCACGCCGAGCACGAGCGCCAGGAGCCCGAGCAGCGACTGCGTCACCAGCAGGACGGGGCGGCGTGGCAGGCGATCGGCGACCACGCCCGCGAACGGCGCGAGACAGAGGATCGGCAGGTAGCCCGCGAAGGCGACCTTGGCGAGGTCGAGCGGGCGGCCTTCGAGCCGGTAGACGAGCCAGCCCTGCGCCACGCTCTGCATCCAGTAACCGACCAGCGAGATGCCCTGCCCCACCACGAAGAGGCGGAAGTTGCGATGGCGGAGCGCGGGGAAGCCGGCGAGCAGACGGGGCACGCGGCCGGGCTCGACCAGCGCCTCGGCCACCGTCCCCGGAAGCATCCCGCCTTGTAGCACGGGGCCGCCTCCGCGTTCCGGCGCCGGGAGGGCGAGCGCTGCGCGCTCACGCGCCCGCCAGGTGGCGGGCCATGCGGAGCGAGAGCGCCATGATGGTGAGCGTCGGGTTGAACCCGCCCGACGACACGAACACCGAGCCGTCGGCGACGTAGAGGTTGTCGAAGTCGTGCACGCGCCCGAAGGCGTCCGCCACCGACGCGTCCGGGTCGTCGCCCATGCGCGCCGTGCCCATGATGTGCGCCGTGGAAGCGGGTCCGGCGAACGGGCCGCCCAAGCCGGTCGCCTCGGTGAGCGTCCCGACCGGCAGGACGAACGAGGCGACCGCGCCCGGCGCCGCCTGGCAGAGGGCGGCGAGCTCGGGGCCGAAGTACGCCGAGGAGGCGATCTCGAAGCGGTGCGCGGAGTGGGTGATGCGCGGCACCGGGAAGCCGTAGACGTCGCGGATGTCGGGGTCCAAGTCGACGCGGTTGGCGAGCTGGGGCATGTCCTCGCCCACCATCGAGAGGCCGGCGATGTGCCGGCGGATGAGCCCGCTGCGCATCAGGTCCTTGTGCGGCTTCCCCCAGCTGTTGGGGATGGCGCTGTAGGTCTCGGCCTCACTCACGAGGGGGAACGAGCCCCCCACCTCGCAGATGCCGCCCTTCAGGTAGGGGAGACCTGCAGCCGCGGCGGCAAGGTTCTGGACCGGCCCCACGAAGTCGTCGATCGTGAAGGTGGTGGACGGGCCGCGCCAGGC
>Ga0209056_10005156_pt1 | contig 13632 bp, 13 predicted proteins | sample GraSoiAngelo_114_FD_185876 | JGI IMG/M metagenome (GOLD analysis project Ga0209056, IMG submission 185876) | Grasslands soil microbial communities from the Angelo Coastal Reserve, California, USA - 14_0903_13_40cm (SPAdes) (version 2) | ecosystem: Environmental > Terrestrial > Soil > Grasslands... | reverse complement strand
CGCCTGCGTTGTTGCGTGTCGCGACGGCGTCGAGCTCGATTTGCGAACCGTCCACCGTCAACTCGCTGCGAACTGGCCCACCGCGATCCAACGCATCGTCAATAACCCGATCGAGCGTAGCATCGCGGACAATCTCCAGCAGGGGTGTCCCTTCTGAAATTTCCGGCAGCGCGAACAGTTTTCGAAACGTCTCATTGGCCAAAATCACATGCCGGTTAGAATTGACCACGAGCAATGCGTCGTGCATCGCAGAGAAAATGGTCTGCATCCCGGATTCCCGTTTTGCGATCTGCTTGTTGAGCTGCTGCAAATCCTCAGAAACTTTTTCCAGGCGTAAGCCAATACGTTGAGCCTGGGCGCCACCGTCTATCAGAAATGTCCGCGGCCGTTCGCCGCGGCCGATTTGCGTGACGAGTTCTTCCACTTCCCGCCATGGTGCGATCCATTTGCGCCACGCGATGAATGCAACTGCGATTGTCACCGCGACAATCGCGCAGAGCAGAAACCAACTCATCCGGGGTAATTTTCCCGCAGCCGATAACCGAAGCCGCGGATGGTTTCAATCGCGTCACCGGCTTTGCCGAGTTTTTCGCGCAAGCGGCGCACATGCGTATCCACAGTGCGCGTGTCGATGACGCTTTCGTAACCCCAAACCTCGTTAAGCAACCGGTCGCGGTCTTGCACGCGGCCTCGGCGTTGCATCAATGCCCGCAGCAGTTTGAACTCCAGGCTGGTGAGGCGCACGTGCTTACCGTTGACGCGAACTTCATGACGCGCGGGATCGATCGAGATCGGGCCGGCCTTTAAACTTTCGTCCGCCGTCTCGCCGCGCCGCAAAATTGCCCGAATTCGCAACCCGATTTCGCGTGGGCTGAACGGCTTCGTCACGTAATCGTCGGCGCCGAATTCCAGACCGATGATGCGATCAATCTCTTCCGCTTTTGCCGTTAACATCAGAATTGGAATGTGACACGTCGCCGTGTCGGTTTTCAAAATTTTGCAGACTTCGAGTCCGGACATTTTTGGCAACATGAGATCTAGAATGATAAAATCCGGTCTGTCGTCGCGCGCCTTCTGCAAGCCGCTCGCGCCGTCGGCAGCCGTTGAAACTCTGTAGCCGGCCTTACGCAAATTGAGCGTAAGCAGGTCGGCTACGTCGGTCTCGTCTTCGATTATCAGGATTTTCCTGCCAGAGCCAGTGTCCATTTGAAGAGCAATTCAACTCGCTCGCGCCGTAAATTCCAATGTTTCTGTAGCAATTATAGAATCCGTTTGGCGTCTTGCCGGAAAAGTTTGCTGAATCGTCACAATTTCGTCATACCCCTGTAACAATCTGCTTCTAGCCTCGCCCGTGTTCGGATAGGCAGTTGGTAACCGAGTGGTTCTACCTCTCGACCCAACCATCGACCATCAAGGAGAAACTCATGCTTATTAAAAACTTCGTGTTACGGGCAGCGGGCGCGAGCTTGGCTGCAGTTGTATTACTAACTGTGCAGCCGCTGCGCGCACAGTCATCATCCGACAGTGCGCGGCTCGAGAAACTCGAGCGCGCGGTGGAGTTATTGGAAAAACAAAACGCCCAACTGCAGGCGGAGATTAAGAGCCTGAAAAAAGAGACTGCATCCGTGCCCGACGGCAAATTCAAAAAGAAGGTGACTTACGACGGAAAAACGTATGTCGAGAAAGCTGTCGTCGAAGAAAAAGCGCCGGTGTATGTGCAGCAGCGTGGCTCGGAATTGAAATTGGTGCTGGGCGGATTCGTCCAGATGAATTTCGAAGACGGTGATGTCTCGGCGTTCGAGGGCCGCTTTGGTCAGACGGCGCTGAAGGATCGTTTCCGCCTTCGCCGCGCACGAATCAATCTCACTGGCGATTTTGCCGAGCAATTCGATTTCAAGCTGGAAGGCGACTTCGAAAACAGCGACGGACTTAATGCGAACCGAACAGCGTTCGAGGCCACGGACATTTTTATCAACTGGCATCAATTCCCATGGGCACAGGTCAAGATGGGTCAGTGGAAAGCGCCGTTTGGTTTGGAGCAGCTGACTCCGGACACGACGCTGTACACGATCGAACGAACTCTACCGACCGGTGCAATCACACCAGAGCGACAAATTGGCATTCAGCTTTGGGGAAAACCGTTCGCGACCATCTGGTCTGACCAGGCAGATCTGCTGACATATTACGCCGGCATTTTCAACGGAAACGGGCGGAACATCACCAATAACGACAACAACAACTTCATGTATGTCGGGAGGCTGGAGTCCACTTTGTTCAAGGACGTTTTTGGAAAGGGATCCTTCCTCAAACTTGGCGCTGACGTTCTGAACAGCCGCGATGACAAGGGAACGAATATCTCGCAAACCTTGACTCTACTGGTGAATTCCGACGGTTCTCTTTCGCCCTTCGTCCTGCCAGGAGCAGACGAGCGAACCGCCTGGAGCGTGGATGCGTGGCTCAAGATGGGTCCGTTTGATCTTATTGGTGAGTTTCTTCAGGAACGCGTTCACCCGCGTACGGTCAATGGAGTCCCTCCAGGTTTTGACAGATTCACGACTGACGGATTTTACGTTACCGGCGGCTATTTCCTGATACCTAAGAAGCTCCAGGCCGTGGTTCAATGGCAGCACTTAAATCCCGGGCAAAAAGGGAATGATGGCATTTCATCCATCCTTGGTGGCCTGAACTACTACATCCACGGAGACGACCTCAAGCTGATGGTCAATTACATCCATACCTGGTCCGATTTCCGCGAAGCGAATCCGGAATTCGGCAAGGACGACTTCGATGAAGTTATCGGGCGCATGCAGGTAATGTTCTAAGCGACACCGTCATTTGAATTCCCACAGGTTAGGTTAATCAAAGCCCGCCGGGACAGCCACCCCGGCGGGCTTTTCATTGCGGCAGTCATTCTCGCCACGCAAACGTAACAGTAATTTTTTTGTCACTGTCTCGCGTTGTTCTTACGGTTGCTCTTGACCCGGAATGCAGGCGTTCACTTTTCCTCGAAGGAGTTCAGAGCGAACTTTCGCAGCGCAACAACGATTCTCTTTTGGCAAATCCGCTGAGGATTTCATCGCGCCAAGACGTTATCGCACCGCGTGGATCTCCGATGCGCACCTTGGTACGCGTGGCTGCAATGCCGCTGCTCGTGGAATCGCGGCGCGTTACTCGAGATCGGTTTAAACGAAAATGCGCAAACTTCGGCGTCTCGGCTAGTCCCGCTCATTCTTGAAGACGGTTTCCCGCGAATTGACGCGGCGATGGAGAGCAACACTTCAGAAACATCAAAAGCTTTCGCCGTCGGGAACTGATTACGCCCTGATATCTTGTCATCGCGCGCAACCTGCGTGAAAATTGACGTTCCGTGGCTCTGCGACTGCCGAAACAGAATTATCAGGACATCGAGCGCGTCATCGAACTCGATTTTGTGCGCGCGACAGAAGCTGCAGCGCTCAATTCGCTGCGCTGGCTCGGGCGCGGGGACAAGGAAGCAGCCGACGCAGCCGCCTGCGACGCCATGCGCGGCATGTTCGATCTCATGAACATCTGCGGCGAGGTGGTGATCGGCGAAGGAATCAAGGACGAAGCGCCGGGAATTTTCAAAGGCGAACAGCTGGGCACATGGATTCCTGGCTCGCCGCAGTTCGATATCGCCATCGACCCGATCGATGGCACGACCAACATCTCCAAGGGCGCGCCGAACTCGATCAGTTGCATCGCGGCGGCCAGTCCCGAGCAGGGAGTGAAAGTGGCGCTGCGGGATATTCCCTCATTTTACATGTCTAAGCTGGCGTACGGCCCGCGGGTGATCGAGTACATGAAAAAACGCGGCGATTCGCTCCACCTCGAGATGCCGATCGCGGAGATGCTGGCGATCGTGGCGCGCGCGGTGGACAAGCGCGTCCAGGATGTGGCGGTGATGATGCTCGACAGACCGCGACACAAGGAGATTGTTGAACAAATTCGCGCGGCAGGTGCCTCCCTGCGCATGATCGGCGACGGCGACATCGCCGCGGCCATCGCGCCATCGCTGCCCGAGCCGGATGTTGATCTTTACATGGGCATCGGCGGTTCGCCCGAAGCGGTACTCGCGGCGGCGGGAATCAAATGTCTCGGCGGCGACATGCAATGCAAAATGTGGCCGCGTGACGAGAAGGAACGAAAGAAGTTGATCGGGGACGGTTACGAGAAAGATCTCGAGCGCGTCTATTCGGCGGACGATCTGGCCAACGGCCAGAACATCATTTTCTGCGCAACCGGAATCAGCGACAGCGCGCTCCTGCCGGGTGTGCGCGCACGGGGTGGCGTCACGGCAGTCACCCATTCAATCCTGATGCGGGCCAAGAGCAAGACGGTTCGTTTCATTCGAGCACGGCACAATCTGCAGACAAAAACGATCCGACTCCGCTCGGATAATCGCGAACACATCATTTGACGTACTTCTCCTTGATTACAGCAATCGTTGCGCTCGGAACTGAAGTTCTGGTTTTCCTGTCGCTCATGGAAATGCCTCCCTTCGGTAAAGGTGGCAGCGATATCATTTGGGGTTTGCCATTCTTTGGATTGGTCGTTCTTGTGCTCGCGACTTCTGGGCTCCTCGCAGGACTCAACGCCAGACGAAACTCAATACGAAGCGGGAAAATGGCTACGGTCGGGTTCTTGTTAAACGGTCTTAGTCTCGTAATTCCAATTTTGGTGCTCGTTTTAGCAGTTGGTCGCCTCCTCATTTCCGCCGGCGGCCTAACGAATCGCTGAACCAGACCTTAGGATTTTTTTGGCCGTATGCCGAATTTGGCCAGCGCAGGGATTGTCTTCTCCATCGGCAGGCCGACGACGTTCGTGAATGAGCCTTCGATTTTTGCAATGATCTCTGCACCGGTTCCTTGCGCAGCGTAGGCGCCAGCCTTGTCGAGCGGGTCCACTTTGGCAAGGTAATTCTTAATCGTTGCGCGGTTCAGGCGGTGAAAGCTAACACGCGAAGTATCATGAAAGACCGCCGATCTTCCCGATGTCTGGTGGTAAATTAAAACGGCCGAGCAAACTTCGTGAGTTCGACCGCTCAGCCGCCGGAGCATCTGCGCGGCGTCGCTTAAATCGGCCGGCTTACCGATGATTTCGTTCTCGAGCGCGATGAGCGTGTCGGCTGCGATCACGACGGCGTCGGGACGCGTTTGTGCGACGAACATTCCCTTGCGAATGGCATTCCAAAGCGTGAGCTCGCGTAGTGTAACAGTGACATCAAATTTTTCCGCGAGCCGCGGTGGTACGATTTCGAATTCAAATCCAGCGTCGGAAAGCAATGCAGCTCGCCTTGGTGAACTCGATGCCAGCACAAGTGAAGGCATGGCTCGCTAATTGTAGCGGCAGGTGTATCGCCTGCAAAATCCGAAACATTGCGTCTGGCACGGCTGCCGCTACAGAACGCCTGCTCCGGAACCAAAAACCCTTGCGTTAGGGATTCGGCGAAACAGGTGGCGCCGCGTTTTTATTAAAGATGTCCGGCAGCTTTGTTTCTTTAAAATTAGCAGGCACGGTAAACTGGCTATCGGCTATCGAATCGAGGCTTACACGTGTAACGGTGCTTGTAATTTCCGTCGGGTGCCCTGCGGCGCTGTCGCCGTGCTCGCCTGCCGGGTTTTCCTTGCCGACGATCATGCGCATCCGGATCGGCAGGCCGGGGAAATCGCGAAAGTCGGGCATTTTCGTGTTAGCCGCATCCCAAAACTCAGATTTGATCAATTGGAGTTGCGCCAGGACGGCAGCGCCGTTGGGATAGTTCGGTGCGATCCAATACATCCCCTTAAAATCGGGTCCATCGTAGGTGTATTGCTCGGTCTCATAGCCGTTGATCGTTTCCCGTTGGCCAGTGGGTGTGAGTCTAGGTTTGTCGGAGCCTGCTTTGTTGCTGCTGAACTTGTTTAACATGTCGGCAATAGCTCTCATTTTATCCGGCGAAATGCGGACGACAGTCTTCCGGTCATTCAGCAGATTGATCAACTCGCCAGTTCTTCCGTCGAAAATTGCAGTGATTTGCGGAGAAGCATCAATGCGCGCTTTGTCGCCTTTGACCTTGATGGTCATGTTCGTAGCAGCGGCGACCGCACTGGGAGTTGGTTGCTCTTTTTGACCGTGGCTCGCCGGTTGTACGGTCGTTGAATAGACGATCGTAAGGTCCGCGCGGAGCGGAAGGATGACAAAAGCAGTCAGAACGAGCGAATAGAATGCAGTCTTCATATCTCAGATAACTACATCGCTGCCGTCGATCCGGATAGCTGCGTCCAGCCGCCAGTTACGCCGACTTCTGCGTCTTCAGCAGCTTGATCGCGTCTCGTAGCTCAGCAGCGCGCTCGTAGAGTTCCTTTGCAATCGCAGTTTCCATCTCGCGTTGCATGATCTCTAATTTCGAAAGCGGGCGCTTGGCCTTCACTTCCTCAAGCCATTCGTCGAGAAAAGCAATCTCCGAGCTTTTCGACACCAACTCCGGAAAGTTTGACTGTTGCAGAAAATCCACAATCGCGTCACGGCCGCGCTCAATTTCGGCGATGGCCTCGGCAAATTTTCCCTGGCCAAGCAGAATGGATGCCTTGGCTCGCGTATTCATCATGAGCACGTAAGGCCGGAACTGCTGCAGGGCCCAGGAAAAGTCCTCGCGATTTGTGTGCTCGGCGACAAACGTAAAAAGATCGAGATTGCGTTGCGTGTCGCGCACCACGCCTTCGAAATCGTTGATCTGAAAGAGGCTCAGATAACGATGATAATATTGGATGCCTTCCTGTTGAAGGTCCGCGCATTGCTCAGGTGTGAGCTCGTAGGTCTCGCGTTTGTGCTCGGTGCGGGCGGCCCGCCTTTGATGATATTCCAAGAGCGACTCGCAATTGTGCGGACGCCGGCCATCTGGCCGTCCGGTCATCTCCATTTGCAACACACCGAGATCGACTCGCAGTTGCAATTTCTCGCGACCATCCAGCCCAGCGATCTTGCGCACTTTGATGCTGCCGCTCTCATGCGGCCAATCTTTCAAGATGGTATTGAGATCCAAACTCATCGTAAACAAACATCGAACACTTCGCATTGCCTTGTCAATAAATCGTAAGGATGGCTCGCTGCGGTCGCCGCGGCGACACTCTCTGTAGAGGCAGTCGCGCCGGCTACAACCATCGGTTTGGCAGGCGACACGCCTGCCGCTACAGTTTGCATGATGGAAGACGTAATCGACTCGTTTATTCGATTCCTGGCAGTCGAGCGCGGTCTTTCTGAGAATTACCAGCTCTCCACCCAAAGGTCTCTGAGCGACTTCGCGCATTGGTGCGCTGCCAGTAAAAAAATCGATAATCCGCATGCTGTAACTCTACCGGTCATCAGCGAATATCTCGCCCATCGCAAACGAGCCGGCCTTTCCGCCTCTTCGATTAAGCTCATCGTGGTTGCATTGAAGATTTTTTTCCGGTTTTTGGCAGGGAAAGGAATAGTTGAACGCGATCCGGCTGAGGCGTTGGCGCTCCCGCGGATCGAGCGTTATCTCCCGGAAACCCTCAATGAATTACAAGTGGAGCAATTCCTGGAAAAGATCGACACGAAAACTGTTCACGGCTTGCGCGATCGCGCGATGATCGAGTTGCTTTACGCAAGCGGTTTGCGCATTTCGGAGCTGGCGAATGCCCGGCTGGAGAATTTCAATTTTGAAGAGCGCATCGTGCGTGTGACGGGAAAAGGTAACAAGACCCGCCTGGTGCCGGTGGGCCGAAAAGCGTGCGAAGCGCTGGCAGCCTATGTCTCCGTGGAGCGGCCGAAACTTGTGAAGCGGCGTAGCGGCAGCGAAATTTTTCTTTCCGAGCGAGGCACCAAGTTAACAACGGCGCGCATCTGGCAAATCGTGAAAAAACACGCGCAGCGGGCCGGACTGGAGAAGAACGTTTATCCTCACCTTCTCCGACACAGCTTCGCGACCCATCTGCTCGGAAACGGCGCCGATTTGCGGATTATCCAGGAGATGCTGGGCCACGCCGATATTTCGACCACGCAAGTCTATACGCATGTCGATCAGCAGCGGCTTAAAGCTGTGCATCGGCAATTTCATCCCCGGGCGTAATTTTCATTCTGTAGCGGCAGCCGTGTCGGCTGCAGAAATCTTTAGAGCAGCGATTATTTAAATTTCGTAGCGCGACGCCTGCCGCTACAGTTCCGCTTCCATGAGACGTCTGATCTTCCTAATCCTCGCGCTCGCTGCCGCGGCATTCGCTGGTTGGTACTACTGGAAACTTTCCCAACAAATTTCGAGCGCTCCGGTAAGCGCGCTTCTGCCTCGGGACACAATTTTTCTGGCACACATGCCGGACTTCAATCGAAGCCGCGACGAATGGTATCGCAGCGATATTTACCAGCTGTACCGTGAACCTGCGGTCCAGGATTTTCTGCGCAAGCCGTTGGGCAACGTTCCAACCCCGAACGCTTTCGGGGCTCAAACGCTGCGGGAGATCGAACAGCTCGACCCGAAGCACGCCTTCGTCGCTTTGACCTCCATGGATAACAACAATCCAAAATTCGTTGGAGGTTTTCGTTTTCGTGCCAGCCAGGAAGAGGCGGAGCAAATCATCAATAAATGGCGCTCGAAATTGTTGGAACAAACTCCGGCCGCGAAACGCGAGAAGCTGCAATACCAGCGCCGCGAAATCGAGCTTGTCACGGCGGCTCCGTTTACTCTCGCGACGACGTATGACCGTCCCTGGTTCTTTGCGGCAACGGACGTGACAGAACTAAAGGCACTGCTCGATCGCGCCGATCACCGAGCTAAGAATGCGGAGGCTACACTCGAGAAAGACGAAGCATATCGCGAAGCCGTCTCGCACCGGCCCTCGAATTACGCAGCGTTCTTTTATCTGCAGCCAAAAATATTTTCCGAACGCCTTGCAGCATTGCGCGCTGCTGTTCGATCAAGGCCCACTCCCGGCGAGGCCACGATGCTCGAAAAGATGCGCTGCATCGCCGGTTCCATGCGGTTCGAGAACGGGAAAATACACGACGTGCTTTTCCTCGGGATGCCGAAGCTGGAGCACGAGGCCACACTCACCCGGTCTTCCGTCTCGCTCGGGACGAAAGAGACGTTTTTTTATCTGTCGATGCTTCTTAATCTCGGTGAGAAAATCGACACCCTGAACCAGGCGGCGGCCTTTGCTGGTACGAAAGTTTTTCAGGCGCTCGCCGATAGCGGGATCGCCGCTGATGATTGGAAGGCTGCATTTGGCCTCGAGCTGGCATCGCTGGCGGACTGGCCGTCGAGTGCGCGTTGGCCATCTTTGCTCCTGACACTGCCGGTCACGGACGCGGCCAAAGCCGGCAAGATCACTGATGCCCTCATACGCGCCGATGAAGGTGCGACTTGGACGCAGACGGAGAAGGACGGCGTGCGCTATTTTTCGAAACAATCGGCTGCGAGTTTCGTGGCGATCACCCCAACAATCGCCCTGTCGGATCGGATTCTTGTAGCTGGTCTTAACCCAGTCTCAGTTGAAGAGGCAATGAAACGCAGCGGCGCCGGCTCGTCTGGACTTTCAGATTCCCAAACTTATAAAGCTGCTGAGAGATTGCTGCCGGCACCCACGAATTTTTTTGCGTACATCGATACCGGGCTACTGTATTCCCGGCTCGATGCTTCGTTGCGTCCAATGCTGTTAATGGCTGCGGCTTTCATGCCAGCAGTGGCTGGTTCCGTCGATCTTACGAAGCTCCCATCGCCGGAGATCATTACGAAGCACCTGAGTCCCATCGCCTCGTCGCAAAGATACGATCACGACGGCTACGTGGCCGAGTCAGTCGGGCCAATCACACTGGATCAATCAGCAATCGGCGTTGCTATTCTTAGTAGCCTTGGCACGGCAGCACGACAGAAAGCCGGCGTAAGCGGCTGGAGCGCTTCTGCGACGGCCACGCCGCAGCCGACACCCATTCCGTCCCCGACGCCATAGGCAAGGCGTGACCGCCCGCCTACACCCAGCTATGGCGGGCAAGCCGGGCGCGCCGGGCTCCTGCTGTGTCATTTCGGCACTTTTTTTGCCTTTCCAGCCGTACGCGCGAAGAAAACTGCTGCAGTTTATGGAAAACGTGCTATCCTTTTCGCCCTATGGCTATTCTAAAGAAAAATGCATTCTCCCGTCGTGTTCCTGACCTGGTAACTGAGGAGCTGGTTGCTGTCCTCTCCCGGCGCTCTTCTTTTGAGTTTAAGCAGCTTTTCGACATCGTGCACGAGAATCTTCGGGCGCGGAACGCTGCAAGCGGCGGTGAAGAAATGCTGCGGCTGCGAGCTTACGAGAAATTACAAAACCTCGTGGCGCGGGGCGCGGTCAAGAAGAATGGTAAGAAATACAAGGGCTTACCATCGGCTTTGGCCAATGCGATTGCCCAGCAGAATGGTCATCTCGCCGGCGTAAGATAAGCCGACTTTTCACAACGAATTGGCTTCAGGCCAGATTCCCGGGATGCTGCGAGAATATTTGCCGGTTCTCCTGCAAATCGTCGTCGCGATGCTGTTTGCCGTTTCCGCTCTGCTCGTCAGCATATTGGTAGGCAAGAGCGGAAAACGCACCCGAGCTAAGGATATGGCCTATGAATGCGGGATGATCCCGCAGGGGGAACGGCTGCCGCGTTTCAGCGTGAAGTTCTATCTGGTGGCGATGCTGTTTATCCTCTTCGACCTCGAGATCGTGTTCATGTATCCATGGGCGGTCGTGTATCGGGATGCAATCAAACAAGGCAGCATCATTTTCTGGAGCATGCTCAGTTTCATCACGATCCTGATGGTGGGCTACGTGTACGCGCTTAAAAAAGGCGCATTGGATTTCAGAAAGTAATCAGCTTCCTCTGAGTTCTCCCACGGCTCCCCGGCTTCTGCCGCTCACGTTGCTGTTGAGCGCGCTTCTTTGGGTGTTCACCACAACAGGCGGACGGCAGATTTTTGTCAAGGAGGTGCTCGGCGGCGCCTATGACTCGCAGGCGGAACATTTTCTGCGCGGGAACGTGGACGTCGATGCGGAGGCGATCGGGCATGAAGCAATGATCGTGAACGGCGAGGTGCGCATGTACTTTGGACCGTTCCCGGCGCTCCTCCGTATTCCGTTGAATTTCGTTTACCCTGCGGGACACGGGAAATGGTCCCGGATTTCAGGATTTTGCGCGGGGGTCATCGCGCTGTTTGCCTTTGCCGGCCTGGTGCGCACAGCTTTGTGTTCATCGTTGCTTTCATCGCGCGCCCGTAACTGGCTGGGCAACGCGTGTTTGATCGGCTTCGCGTTCGGCTCGCCCTTACTCTTGCTGCTTGGGAATCTTTCTATCTACGATGAAGCCATAATCTGGGGACTCGCCTTCTCGCTGGCTGCGCTTCTTTTCGCTTTCAGATCGCGACTGGTCGAGGGCAGCGCCCTGACGCGGGCGTTGCTGGGATTGTCGCTGTGTGCCGGTGGTGCTTTACTGTCCCGAGTCACGTTCGGCGCGCCTTTCATCCTGATCGCCCCGTTTCTAGCTCTAAAACTTCAGCGGGAAAATCGAATAGCTAATCTAATGGCGCTGGCTCTCCCGCTTTGCGCCGCACTCACTTTTTATGTTTGGCTAAGCTACGCAAAATTCGGCAGCCTCACCGGAGTGAACTTCGACTACTACATCAACCCGGTTCATAGCGAATTTGCCCACAAATTTGGTGTGTTCAGCCCGCGTCGAATCCTCAACAGCTTCGCTGACTACTTCAGCCTTCGTTTTCCATCCCTTCAGCGAGAGCCGCCATTCTTAGCGGCAGATCGCCATTTCTATGAACATCCGTCTCTCTATTCGAACGACTTTAGCGAAGTCTATCTTTCTCTCCCCTGGTGTTCTGGCTGGCTTATTTTCGGTGCCATTATGGGAATTACATGCCTTGTTCGACGCAAAGGTGCCGACGCATTCGAGCGGGGCGCGACTGTGGCTCTGTTTGGCCAATTTCTCTGCATCCTATCATATTTTTTGCTCGCCCAACGTTACGCCGCTGATCTCTATCCTTTCCTGATCTTCTGTCTCGTCATCTTTCTCGGTTCGGGTGGAGTAGCCTTGCTCCGGTCGCACCATGTAATAATAGGACTTATCGCTCTCTCGGTCATCGTGAACTCGCTTGCGACCGTTTCCTGGCTAGTCAACGCTGATCAAAACGTGCCGCCGGAAACGAGAGCGGCCTGGGAAAAACTCTTGGGGCGACGTTACTCGAAAAGTGAAAGTGAGAAATCATGATGGCTCACGAACGGCGTGACACTGTCCGGCAATTTCGGATCGCAGCCGGCCTGTCGCTGTTGGCGGCGGTCGCCTTTTACTTTTCGACGAATGCGACGCTGCGCGATCTGGATTACACCAGCCAGATCGCTTCGGCTCTGCTGCGTGGCCACCTGGGTCTTCGGGAAAAGCCGCCCGATTGGCTTAACGAAATGATTCCCCACCAAGACAGATACTATTCAGCCTTTCCGCTGGGAGCAGTGCTTAGCATGGTTCCGATCGCGCTTCTGCAAAAAACGGGCGTGCTCCACAATTTTCCCGGACACGCTTTGGCAGCGTTGATTGCCGGCTGTTGTGTTTATTTCTTTTTTCAACTCGCAAAGGCATTCGGAGCCGATTATTCCAGCCTCGAAGGCAGCCGGCTGGTTCGGCGGATTTTGTTGGCGTTGTTTCCCATTTTTGGGACATGGACGTGGTGCAACCTCGGGTTCGGCGGCGCGTGGCAAATCGCTCTCGGTCTCGCTTTGCTGGGAGAAACAGCGGCGCTCTATTTCACCTTGGTGCAACCATCTCCTTTCGTCGCAGGAGCGTTCTTCGCGCTGGCTTTTGGCAATCGCACTGAGCTGCTCATCACGCTACCTCTTTATCTTTATTTTCTTAGGCGCCGCTTAAATGGAGGCGCGGTCAGTTGGTCCCGCATTCGCGGGATCAAACGAGAGCTCTGGGAAAACGGACCCATGGCGATCCGATTTCTAAGTGTGCCAGCAATCCTCGCGCTCCTGACGGCCGCCTATAACTTCGCGAGGTTCCATTCAATTTTCGATTTTGGCTACTTTCACATCCCCGAAGTACGCCAGGAACCTTGGTACGAGCACGGGCTGTTTTCGATCCATGCGATTCCCTGGAATATCTACACAATGCTTTTTCAAGGGTTCGAGACTATTTCCTACTTTCCTTACATCCTCCCAAATGGATTTGGCTGCTCAATCTTTCTTGCCAGTCCTTTCCTATGCCTCCTCTTTCGCCCGGGTGGACGATATAAGGTGGCTGCATGGGTGGCGATCGCCTTCTTGACGCTCGTGCTTTGGTGCCACGGAAACCCCGGAAGCTGGCAGTTTTCATATCGCTACGCCATGGTTCTCCTCCCCTGGATTTTTCTTTTGCTGACAGGCAACGGCCCAGCAAAAATAACTGTCAGCGAGATCTCGCTCTTCGCCGTCTCGGTCGCAATCAATGGAATGGCCACCTGGCTATTTCTTTGGACTGACCAAATCCAGCCCTAGCAATGGATTCTGTAGCTGGTAGAGACGGACCGCTGGGCCGTGGGGTAAAAAAGCTGTGAGCCATGTTTGACGGAAGAAATCGCGCGTTTACGGTTTGCGCCTGTGCTGGCCGTTAAATCAC
>Ga0209056_10005154_pt1 | contig 13635 bp, 14 predicted proteins | sample GraSoiAngelo_114_FD_185876 | JGI IMG/M metagenome (GOLD analysis project Ga0209056, IMG submission 185876) | Grasslands soil microbial communities from the Angelo Coastal Reserve, California, USA - 14_0903_13_40cm (SPAdes) (version 2) | ecosystem: Environmental > Terrestrial > Soil > Grasslands... | reverse complement strand
ACGCCGCATCCATCGCGGGACTGCTGCTCACCACCGAGTGCGTGGTGGTGCAGAAGAAGGAGAACGGCAAGATGCCCCCGATGCCGGGCGGCGGCGGCATGGGCGGGATGTACTAATCGGCGAGACGACCGGTTTTCCGGGCAGGGGGGCGGCCGAGTCCGCCCCTCTTTCTCGTCCGTGACCGGGTGAAGAGGGAGTCCGATGGCACCGATCACACTCCAGCGCCTCATAAAGCAGCTGGACAAGCTGAAGCCAGAAGCAGACGCGGCGAGGCTCAAAACGCACGACTACGCCCGCTGGCTCGCCCGAATGATCCGACGACTGCGGGAGCGAAGCTTAGATGCCGATCGGGCCGCTGCCACAGTGGCGCTGGCGGAGGCACTCAAGCGGGGGGCCATCCCCGCTCCGATGGAGGCGCACGCTCACAAGCGGCCTGGGCTGGCGAGATGACGCCTGCACAGCTTAAGCGCGAGTTACGGCGCATCGCTTGGGGGCAAGTGCGACTCGCCCAGAAGCTTGGAGTGTGGCCGAGCGAAGTCCGGGATTGGCTCGCCGGCAAGGAGCCTGTGCCGGAGCTGGTCGCTTCCGATATACGCACTCTGCCGTCTTACAATCTGCGCGCACCACGGCCCGCGTAGCGCGGCCTCTCCGTAGGTCAGAGCGGGGTGAGGACTGCGTGAGGGGTGAGGCCGGAATCCCGCCCAGCGGCCACAGCTGTACCGCGAAGCTGATCGCCACGTCCGCGGTGTCGCCGCTCAGCGTCGTCTGGTTGGTCCAGAGCGCGAGCCGGCTCGTCAACGTGCCGTGAATCTCCCCGTAGAACTCGTCCGTGGGCGCGACGAACCGCGTGACCGTCAACGTTCCACCGGTCGACAAGCCGAGCCGAGGGTCATCACGATAGAACAGCGCGGTGTAGGTCGCCGGCCACTGCGCGGGATCGGCGAACTGCGTCGGCGTAATCCCCGTGAGCGTAAACGTCCCCACGCCCGGCGCGAGCACGCGCAACTCCTGCGAGATCTGGTGCGGGAACGTGTGCACGGGGCCGAAATCGGACTCCCACGAGACGTATCGCCCGCCATGATCGTCGACGGACGACTGCGCGGTCGAAAACTGCGACGTGCCGACGACTGGGCTGGCGCCGCTGAGCGTGACGGAGACGTTAGGGAAGAGGTAGTGGCTCCAATGCGGCGCAAACGTGGCGTGCAGGGAGATGGTGTCCGCCGTCTCGACCGGCGCGCCGCCGGGACCGGCGATCAGCCGCACCGCCTTGAACGTCAGCGTGCCACGCAGTACGCCGGCGGTAAGACCCGCCCTGGCCGGATAGCCGGCGCTGTCGACCACCACGGTCCCACCCGGAATGCTCGCGAAGAACGTCGCGTCACTCTGGCCCGGTACGGGACCGTCGAAAATGACAAATGCCGCCGGTTGAGAGGACGCGACACCGGGCACGTAGCGGCCAATCGCGAACTGCCCGAGTCCAAGCCGCCCGGGGAACACCAGCGTGAAATTGGAATCGCTGGTGGAGAGGTCGAGGTTCTGCCCCTTCATCAGTGAGACTTCGTTCGTGTCGCTGGCCAGGAGGTCGCGAAACACGCCGTACGCCTGCCACTCGCTCGTGAGCTGCACGGCGCCGCTGATCTGCACGCGCATCCGGCCGGGATCGGGCGGCGGCGGCTCCGCTGGCCCCACCGAGTCCTTCCCGCAGGCAGCGGCGCCCAGGCAAAGCAGCAACAGGCCAAGTCGGGTAAGCATCCGTCGCTCCTCTCACGGTGTCTAACCTTCTACCGCTATGAAAACGACTCGCTTGGCCGTCGGCCTGCTGTTCGCGCTCGCCGCGAACGCGGCCGCTCAATCTACACCGGATCTCACCGGACTGTGGGGCGCCACGCTGCGCTTCGGCCCCGACACCCGCGGCCCGCTCATCATCTATCGCACACCGGACGGATGGCACGCCGATGTCGCCGGCTTCACTGTCCCCGTGCGCGGTGATCGTCCCGCAACCTTTGCCTTCGACCTCCCCGACGGCAAAGGCTCGCTCGGGAACGGGCACTGGATCCAAGGGGGCGCCGCGGCGCCGGTGACACTGACACCCGACGCATCGTCCTCCCTCTCCGGAACGGAGGGGGGGAAAGGGGGTGAGGACCAGGTGAGGAGGTGGCGCGGCACAGTCACGCCCCTCGACAGCCGCCTCACCTTCTATCTCCCGATCACGCGCCAGGCCGATGGCACCCTGCGGACGTATCTGCGCAATCCCGAGCGCAACGCGGGATGGTTCACGCGGGCCAAGCGGATTGACGTGAATGGCAACGACGTCCGACTCGTCGGACCAAGCGGTCGCGGCCCCGATACGACGCTGGTGCAAGGCCATTACGAAAACGGGGTGATCACCCTGCCCCTCCGCGGCGGCACGTACGACTTCACCAAGGTCTCGGACACCGCGAGCAGTCCGTTCTATCCGCGTGGCAATCCGCCGGCGCACTATCGCTATACCGCCCCCCTCCAGCTCGAGGACGGCTGGCCTATCGCGACACTCGAGGACGTCGGCATCTCGCGCCCAGCGATCGAACAGTTCGTGCAGATGCTCATCGACATGCCGATGGATTCGCTGAACACCCTGCAGATCCATAGCCTGTTGATCGCCCGGCACGGCAAACTCGTGCTCGAGGAGTATTTCCACGGAGCGAGTCGCGACCAGCCCCATAATCTCCGTTCCGCGTCCAAGAGCTGGACGGCGACGCTGATCGGCGCGGCGATGCGCGCCGGCATCCCACTCCGGCTCGATACACCCGTCTATCGGACCATGCTCGGCACCGTCCCGGCCGATCTCGATCCGCGCAAGCGCGCGATGACGCTGGAGCATCTGCTGACGATGACCGCGGGCTTCAACTGCGATGCAGACGACAGCACCTCCGCCAACGAAGACGTCATGGACGATCGCGGGATCGAACACTGGTGGGACTACACGCTCAACGTGTCGCTGGTCTCGGCGCCGGGCGACAAGATTTTCTACTGCAGCACCGAGGCCCACCTCGCGGGCGGGTTGCTCGCCAAGGTCGCCCGCACGTCGCAGCTCGAGCTGTTCGACCGGCTGCTCGCGCGGCCCATGCGCATGCGGAACTATTACCTCGCCCTGCGCGACGGCGACGCCTACGGCGGGGGTGGGCATGCCTTTACGTCGCGCGACTTCGCGAAGCTGGCGCAGCTGATGGTGAACAACGGCCGCTGCAACGGGCGGCAGCTCGTGAGCGCCGACTGGGTGCGGCGCTCCACCGCGCCGCTGCGCGATCTCACACCCACCCAGCAATACGGCTATCTGTGGAACTCGGTCGCGTATGATTACAACGGTCGGAAGATTCGCGCATTCTTCGCAGGCGGAAACGGCGGCCAGGTCTCGATGGGAATCCCGGACCTGGACTTGGTCATCGCGTTCACGGGCGGCAATTACAACGATCCCGTGTTGTTTACGGGGCAGCGGGTGTATGTGCCGAGGTATATCTTGCCGGCGGTGAAGTAAGTCGTGCGGAGGGTCCAACCCCCGGGCATTGCGATCAGGTAGCCGAGGCGTAGCATTCGATGAATGGAAAGCCTCAGGTCGTCCGAGCAGGAGGCGCAGGAGATTGTCGACGCCATTCCGCAGACGATTGCCGTCCTGAGTCCCGATGGGCAACCCGTCTACGGCAACCGGTCCCTGCTCCAGTACACCGGCCTCACGATCGCGGAGGTGACCTCGGTCGATTTCCGCGCGCGCGTGTTTCATCCGGAAGACGTGGCGCGCCTGCGGGAAGAGCGCCGGGACGCCCTCGCGCGCGGCGTGCCCTTCGAGCTGGAGCAGCGCGCCCGCCGTCATGACGGTCAGTATCGCTGGTTCCTGGTGCAGTACAATCCCGTGCGAGATGAATACGGGCGCACGGTGCGCTGGTACGCCACCGGCACGGACATCGACGATCGCACGCGCGTCGAAGAGCGGACGCGAAACGAGAATCTCGCGCTGCGCGAAGATATCGACCGCGCCTCGATGTTCGAAGAGATCGTCGGCTCCGCGGCGTCACTCCGCCAGGTGCTTGCACAGGTCGCGAAGGTCGCCCCAACAGATTCCACCGTCCTCATCCTCGGCGAGACCGGCACCGGCAAGGAGCTGATCGCGCGCGCGATCCACAAGCGCTCGCGCCGTGCGAGCCGCGCCTTCATCCGGGTGAACTGCCCGGCCATTCCCGCGCCCCTCATCGCCTCCGAGCTGTTCGGCCACGAAAAGGGAGCGTTCACCGGCGCCTTCCAGCGGCGACTCGGGCGGTTCGAGGCCGCGGACGGCGGCACGATCTTCCTGGACGAAATCGGGGAGCTCCCCCCCGAGACCCAGATCGCCCTGCTGCGCGTGCTTCAGGAACGGGAGATCGAACGCCTGGGGAGCACTCATCCGATTACCGTCGATGTGCGTGTCGTCGCCGCCACCAACCGCGATCTCGAGGCCGCGGTCGAGCGTGGTGGGTTTCGTCAGGACCTCTTCTATCGGTTGAACGTCTTTCCCATCCGCATCCCGCCCCTGCGCGAGCGCCTGGACGACATTCCGGTCCTGGCGCAATACCTGATCGAGCGTTACGCCAAGCAGGCCGGGAAGAGCATTCGCACCATCAGCAAGCCGACGTTGGACCTGTTGCAAGCGTACGACTGGCCAGGGAACGTGCGCGAGCTGCAGAACGTGATCGAGCGCGCCGTGATCCTGTGCGACGGCGAGACCTTTGCCATCGATGAGTCGTGGCTCAAGGCGAAGCCGAGCCACGCGCCGATCGGCACCGGGCGTCGGATTACCTCGCTCGCTGAAGGCGAGAGGGCCTTGATCATCGCCGCGCTCGTGCAGTCCCGCGGGCGGATCTCGGGCCCCTCGGGGGCGGCGGCAAAACTCGGCATTCCTCGCCAAACGCTCGAGTCCAAGATCAAAGCTCTCCACATCGACACGCTCGCGTTTCGAGCGAGCCAACCATTCGGCGATTTCAAAGGAGTAAGCGAATGAAACAGGCTTGGACGGGCAGCGTCGCACTCGCGACCGCCATGCTCTGCGTCGCCCCCGGGTTGGTCCACGCGCAGGAGGATATCACGGTCACTGACAAGTCGTTCGGCTGCATCCGTGATGGTACGAAAGTCAGGAACACCTACATCAGGAATGCAGACCCCCAACGACTCGCCGAAGCCGTACGCATCCTGCGGGACAGGGTCGCGAACACCGAGTACCCCGTCGGGACCTTGCTGCAGCTGGTGCCGGGTGAGGCCATGGTGAAGCATCCCAAGGCAAAGTTTCCCGAGACGAACGGGTGGGAGTTCTTTTCGCTGGAGCTGGCCACCGCCCTTCCGCCCGACCCGTCTCCTCCGGCCACGAGGATCAAGGCCCGCGGGGACAAGGTGGTCAATTTCCAGGGCGTGACGTGCTTAAGCTGTCACATCCCCGCCGCCCGTTACGACTTCGTCTGCGAACAGGGCCACGGCTGCGCGCCCATCCCGATCGACGACAAGAAAATCGCCGAAATTCAGGGGATGGACCCGCGCTGTCCGGTGAATAAGGCGGACAAGCCTTAAGACACCTCTCAAACCGCCGCAGCCGCCGACCGGTCGGCAATTGCCGGCTGGTCGGCATCCTCGCTCGAGTCAACTCACCGCCGCCGAAGCAGTTCGTCACGGCTCGGCGTTTGCTCGCTGTCTCGCCGGTGACCCTCAAGATCGAAACGGCGTCCGACGGCGAGACCGCGACGCTCTGGCTCATTGGCCGCCTCGAGTCGGGGAACCTGGGCGAGCTCGAAGCCCAGGTCCGGAGACTCCGGCCGCGCCTCGTGTTCGACCTGGACGAGGTCACGCTGGTGGACGTCGCGGTTGTGCGTTTCTTCATCACGTGCGAGGCGGAGGGCATCGAGCTGCGGCGTTGCGCGCCGTACATCAGGGAGTGGATCGGCAGGGAGCGGCGCCAGGGAGAGTGAAGTCGCCTCGACAGAGGGAACGATGGCACGAGACCTAGAGCAGGAGACGAGAAACAAGGCGCTGGTGCTCGAGGCCTTCGATGCACTCTTCAACCGGAGAGACTTCGAGGCCGCTGCGAAGTACTTCTCACCCACGTACATCCAGCACAGCGCGGGGATCGCCCCCGGGCGGGACGGGCTCTTCGCGTTAGTGCGTGGTCTCACGCGGCGGTACGAAAGCGCGCTCGCAGTCGCCGAGGGCGCCTACGTCATGGTACACGGGCGCTTCAGTGGGGGTGGGAGGCCGACGCGGATCGTCGTCGACATCCTCCGTATACAGGACGGACGTCTCGCAGAGCACTGGGACGTCGTGCAAGACGAGCCGACGAAGGCTGAATCGAAGAGCGGCCTGCCCATGTTCGGCGAGGCGTTTCCGGGCGGCTCGCCGCTGGAACCTTGATCTGGAGACCTGGCCATGGTCACACTGACGATAAACGGCAAGGCTCAGACCGTCGATGCGCCACCCGACATGCCCCTGCTGTGGGTCTTGCGGGATCTGCTCGGCATGACCGGCACCAAGTTCGGCTGCGGCGTCGCACTGTGCGGCGCCTGCACCGTGAACCTCGACGGCATACCACGACGATCGTGCGTCACACCGGTGAGCGCCGCGGTCGGCCATGCCATCACGACCATCGAGGGCATCGGCGCCACAACCGTCGGCAAGAAGGTCCAGCAGGCGTGGCTCGACCTCGAGGTCGTGCAGTGCGGCTACTGCCAGTCCGGGCAGATCATGGCCGCCACCGCGTTGCTGGCGAAGAACCCCTCGCCCACCGACAGCGATATCGACCAGGCGATGTCGGGCAACATTTGCCGCTGTGGCACCTATACACGCATCCGCGCGGCCATCAAGCACGCGACGGGAGGCAAATCATGAATGCGGTGTCGCGCCGGGAATTTATCGTCGTGAGCGCCGCCGCCGGCGGGGGGCTGCTGTTGGGGTGGAGCTGGCGGACGGCCGGGGCTCAGGAGACGGCATCGGTCTTCGCGCCGAACGCGTTCATTCGCATCGGCACGGACGGCCACGTGACGCTGATCATGGGACAGGTCGAAATGGGACAGGGCATGTACACGGCGATGCCGCAGCTCCTCGCGGAGGAGCTCGAGGTCGGGCTCGACCAGGTGCGACTCGAGCACGCGCCGCCCGATGAGCAGCGCTATGCAAATCCGGTCTTTCACTTTCAGGCCACGGGCGGCTCGACCTCCGTGAAGGGCCTGTACGAGCCGATGCGGCGGGCGGGCGCGACCGCGCGGACGTTGCTCATCGCGGCGGCGGCGGAGCGCTGGCGGGTGGACCCCGCGACGTGTCATGCCGAGCGCGGCGCGGTGATCCACGCCTCGACCCGCCGCCGGCTCGGCTATGGCGCGCTCGCCGCCCGCGCGGCGGAGCTTCCCATCCCGGATAACGTCGCGCTCAAACGGCCCGAAGACTTCAAGCTCATCGGCACGTCCGCCAAGCGGCTCGATTCCCCGGCAAAGGTGAACGGGACCGCGCGGTACAGCATTGATGTGCGGCTGCCTGGAATGAAGATCGCCACGGTCGCCGCGAGCCCGGTGCTCGGCGGCAAGGTCGCCGACCTGGACGACGCCAAGGCCAAGGCCGTCGCGGGCGTGCGCCAGATCGTCCGTTTGGAGGAGGTGGTCGCCGTCGTGGCGGACCACATGTGGGCGGCGAAGCAGGGGCTCGCGGCCCTCGCCATCCGCTGGGACGACGGGCCGAACGCGACCATCGGCACCGCGGACGTGGTCCGCGAGCTCGCGGCAGCGGCCGACACGCCGGGCGTGGTGGCGCACAAGGAGGGCGACGCCGCGGCCGCGTTGGCGGGCGCGGCGGCGAAGCTCGAGGCGGTGTACGAGGCGCCGTTCCTCGCCCATGTGGCGATGGAGCCGATCAACTGCACGGTGCACGTGCGGCCGGACAGCTGCGAGGTGTGGACCGGCTCGCAGGTCCTGGGGCGCGCGCAGGCGACGGCCGCCCAGGTCACCGGCCTGCCGCTCGACAAGGTTGTGGTGCACAACCATCTGTTGGGCGGCGGGTTCGGTCGGCGCCTCGAACACGACTACGTCACCCAGGCCGTGCGCATCGCGAAGCAAGTCGAGGGGCCGGTGAAGGTCATCTGGACCCGCGAGGAAGATGTGCAGCATGACGTGTTCCGCCCGTACTACTATGACCGCATGGCCGCTGGCCTCGACGCCGGTGGCCGGCCGATCGCGTGGACGCAGCGGCTCGTGGGCCCGTCGATCCTGGCGCGCTGGGCGCCGCCCGCGTTCAAGAACGGGCTCGACGGCGATGCGTTGGACGGGGCGGTCCATCTACTCTACGACATCCCGGCGATCCAAGTCGAGTACGTGCGCCACGAGGAGCCCGTGGTGAACACGGGCTTCTGGCGCGGTGTCGGTGTCACGCACAACACCTTCGTGATCGAGAGCTTCATCGACGAGCTCGCCGCCGCGGCGAAGCAGGACCCCTTCGAGTACCGGCGCGCGCTGTTGGGGAAGTCGCCCCGGGCACGCGCGGTGCTCGAGCTGGCCGCGCAACACGCGGGCTGGGGTGCGCCGTTGCCGGCGGGGCGGGCGCGCGGCATCGCGCTCATGTACAGCGGGTGGCAGACCTACCTGGCCCAGGTCGCCGAGGTTGCCGTCTCGGAGTCGGGTGAGGTGCGCGTGCACCGGATCGTCTGCGCGGTCGATTGTGGCACCGTGGTGAACCCGGACATCGTGAAAGCCCAGATCGAAGGCGGGGTCATCTTCGGAATCGGCGGGGCGCTGTGGGGCGAGGTGATCCTGAAGAACGGCCGGGTGGAGCAGTCCAACTTCCACAACGTTCGCGTGCTGCGGATGAATGAGAGCCCGGCGATCGAAGTGCATCTGGTGCGGAACTTTGAGGCACCCGGCGGGACGGGCGAGCCAGGCACCGCAGTTACGGCACCAGCACTGGCGAACGCGGTCTTCGCGGCGACGGGCAAGCGGATACGCAAGCGACCGCTCGAGCGCCAGCTCCGCTCGGCGTGAGGAGCACGCAATGAGCAGGGTTGCTCCGTTCATCGTCGTCCTCTCGCTCGCCTCGGGTCGTAGCGCAACGGGACAGACGGCCGAGCCGGCGCCGTTCGACCCGGTCGCGAGCGTCGTCATGCATCCACGGTGCATGAACTGCCATCAGGACGAGTCTCCCAGGCAGACGGACGCCGCCACGATCCATCGACCGCTGGTCGTGCGCGGAAAAGACGGCCACGGCGCGCCCACCCAGCCGTGCCAGACGTGCCATCAGGCGACCAACAGCGCCGACGGCTTTGTGCCAGGTGTAGCGACCTGGCACCTCGCCCCGTTGTCCATGAAGTGGGAAGGCCGGTCCAAGGCGCAGATCTGCGAGCAGATGAAGGACCCCGCGCGGAACGGGGGCCATCGCATGGGCGAAGAGGTCATCGAACACATGAAGGTGGATCCGCTCGTCCTCTGGGCGTGGGCCCCCGGCAAGGACCGGTCGGTTCCACCGCTTTCGCACGAAGCGTTTGTGGCAGCTCTGGAAGTGTGGGTTCGCGCCGGCATGCCATGCCCGCAAGGCGGGTGACGCCGGTCGAGCAAAACTCATTCATTGAAGAGGTGCACCATGTCGAAGAATTCGAAACCAAGCATTGTCTTCGCGCACGGGATTTGGGCTGATGGCTCGTCCTTCAGCAAGGTCATCCCCGCGCTGCAGGCGGAGGGGTACGAGGTGGTGTCCACCCAGAACGGCCTGGACACACTCGAAGGCGATGTCGCTGCCGTACGGCGCGCGCTGGGACGCGTCCCGAGCCCGGCGATCCTCGTCGGCCACTCCTACGGCGGAACTGTGATCACCGCGGCAGGAGCCGACGACCGCGTCGCCGGCCTGGTCTACATCGCCGCCCTCGCCCCCGACGACGACGAGACGTCGCAAAGCCAGCAGGACAAGTTCCCCAAGACCGAGATCTTCGCGCACATCGAAGTTGCGGACGGACATGTCTGGATGCGTCCGGACGGCGTGAAGTACTTCGCGGGAGACCTGTCCGAGCAGGAGCAGAAACTCGTCTGGGCGGTCCATAACGCGCCGCCAGCGGACCTGTTCAACCAGAAGATGCCAGGCACCGCCTGGAGATCGAAGCCGACCTGGTACATCGTGGCCAGGAACGACCGCACGGTTCATCCCGAGCTAGAACGCTTCGTCGCGAAGCGCATGGGCGCCACGACCTACGAGGTCGACAGCAGCCACGTCCCCATGCTCTCCAACCCTAAACTCGTGATCGACGTGATCCGTACCGCCGCCAAGGCCGTGCAAGGAGCCGTCGTAGCGGCAGTCTGACTTGGCCTGCGGCATTCGCGTCGAGGCGCGCGGGGGGGAGCCATGGCACGAGACCTGGATCAGGAGGCGAGAAACAAGGCGCTGGTGCTCGAGGCATTCGACGCGCTGTTCAACCGGAGAGACTTGGCGGCCGCCGAGCAGTACTTCTCACCCACGTACATCCAGCACAGCGCGGTGATCGCCCCCGGCCGGGAAGGGCTGTTCTCGCTGGTGCGCGGTCTCACGCGGCGGTATGAAAGCGCGCTCGCGGTAGCCGAGGGCGACTATGTCATAGTCCACGGCCGCTTCAGTGGGGGTGGGAGGCCAACCCGGATCGTCGTCGACATCCTTCGCATAGAGGGAGGACGTCTCGCGGAGCACTGGGACGTCGTGCAAGACGAGGCGACGAAAGCCGAATCGAAGAGCGGTCTCCCCATGTTCGGCGCAACGTTCCCGCAATGAGCGGCGAGTGGAGTCGTCATGCGGGCCGCCGGAAGGCGAGTTTGTCGATGTTCAGGTTGCGGATTTTCCACTCGAGCGTCTGGCGCGGAATGCCGAGCTTCGCCGCCGCGCCGCGCGGGCCGGCAACCCTGCCGTGCGTCTCCTTGAGTGCGGCTTCGATCAACGCCTTCTCACCGTCGGCCAGGGTGGTCACGGCCGTGCCGTTCGACGGCTTGCGCGGCTTGCGCGCGAGCCACGACTCATCGATCACGAACGTCTCGTCCCCCCCTCACTCGACACGACGGCACGCTCGATCGGAGTCGTACCTCGGGAGCTGAAATCGCTGCGTAGTAGCGAGAAACTCACAACCAAACTCACACCACGAGCGACCTCCTGGACCGATTTCAGGAGGTCGCTCTTCTTGCGAGGTCGCTCTTCTTGCATGGTTTGGGAGCTCGAACATTGCGACCTCTCCCCCTCTCGCGCAGTGCCACCTACTCGCGACGACCAAGCGTTGCGATCGGCCGAAGAACGTAACTCCAGTGAGGGGACTTGAACCCGCGACCCCCGAACCCCATGCGAATCGCCAGCGGACCGAGTTACGACTTGGCAGCCGCGCACGCCTTTCCCCTTCGACACGAGGAACACACCGAGCGGCCGACGGTGCCGGGGGAGCCGGTTGGCGATCGGGGCGTGGGACGCCTTGCCGAACTGGACACCCCGGGGCGCGAAGCCCCGGGGCGTCACCGGTCTCATAGGCTGATCGTGTACTGATAGCAGCCGCTCGTCAACACCACCGCTCCGGTGGCCGCGTCGATGACGCGGAAATGAATGTCGAACCTCGACCCCACCGGGAACGCGGCGAGGTTGCGGAACAGCTGCTCGCGGCCGGTGCCGCTCGCGTCGGTCGTGATGGCCTGCGGCTGGAGTCCCTTGCCCAGGGTGAGCCACCCGGTGCTGGTGCAGTCGTCGTCCACGTTGGTGTCCACGGCTCGCTGGAGCAGGTAGCTCGTGTTCGGCGCCAGGTCGCGCACCCAGGTGTCGAGGTAGACGATCTTGTCGGCGTCGTTCGGCTGCCGGAACTTCACCAGGCCGAAGCCGTCGCCGCGCAGCACGACCTCGAGATTGAAGTTCGGCGTCTCGGGGCCCCAGGGTTGCGCGGCGTCGAACGCGGGGCCACCGGTCGCGGCGAGCTCGGTCGGGCTGCGCTGCGGGTCCGAGCAAGCGCCCAGCGCGAGCGCAACGGCCGACGTGAGGATGAGTCTGGATGCGGAGCGCATAGGTCCTCCCAGATAATGGATGTGGCTTTCGGAACGGGCACTGGGCAACGACGTCAGACGCGAAGCGGTGTAGCGAAGGATTCCGCGGCGCGTAAATTGCAAAGTGGCCGGGCACCGTCGACATCCTACGTCCGGCCGGTGACCCACCCGTGATGCCAGCGTGACTCGGTCCTCTATGATCCGGTTGCGGACGTTGGGCGCTGTGGACTTGAAGGATTCGGAGGGTCGCGAGCTACGCCCGCTCCTGACCCAGCCCAAGCGTCTGGCCCTCCTGACCTACCTCGCCCTCGCCGGATCCTCAGGCTTCCGTCGCAGGGACACCGTGGTCGCGCTGTTCTGGCCCGAGCTGGACGAGGAGCATGCACGGGGATCGCTGCGCCAGGCGCTGCGCTTCCTTCGCCGCTCGCTGGGCGAGGGCATCATCGTGAGTCGCGGCGAAGAGGAAATCGGGGTAGACCGCGGCGTGTTGCGGTGTGACGCAACCGCATTTATGGAGGCCTGCGAGGCGGGGCGGGACGCCGAAGCCCTGGATCTCTTTCAGGGCGACTTTCTGGACGGGTTCTTCGTTTCTGAGGCGGCGCCCGAGCTCGAGCGGTGGGTGGAAGAGGAGCGAATCGCCCTGCGCCGCCGCGCGGCAGCGAGTGCCTGGGCGCTGGCGGACGGGTATCGAGTGGCTGGGGATCGGGCCGACGCGGCGGCGCTGGCGCGGCGGGCGGCCGGGTTCGCGCCCGAGGACGAAGGGGAGCTGGCCCATCTCATCGCCTTCCTCGATGATCTGGGGGACCGGTCCGGCGCCATCGGCGCCTATGACGAATTTGCGCGGCGGCTGAAACAGGAATACGACGTTCTGCCGGCGCCTGAGACGCAGGCGCTGATCCAAAGCGTCAGACACCGGACAGCGGTCGGATTCCAAACCCGTGCCGCGGGCCCGTCCGTCGCGCCTGCCGAGACGGTGGCGGGCCCCGCGCCGCGCGCGCGCCGGACGCTCGTCTATCTCGCGATCGGCGGCGTTGTGGCGCTGATCGGATACCTGGCGGCCTTCGCCAACCGGCGGCCGCCGTTCGATCCCGAGCACGCTACCGTGGTGGTGCTCCCGCTCGAGGACCTGAGCGGGGACAGCACGCAGTCGTATTTGGCCAGCGGCGTGACAGAGCAGCTCATCACCGATCTCGCGCAGGGTGGGGCACTGCGAGTGATCAACCGTCGCACTATGATGGCCTACAGCGACCCGGGAAAGACGGTTCAGGATATCGCTCGTACGCTCCGCGCCGACGCCATCGTCTCAGGCACAGTGCAGCGTCTCGGCGACACCGTCTACATGACGGCGCACCTCGTGCTCGCGAACCAGGACCGCACCATCTGGGCTCAGAGCTACGAAGGGACTCGTGGCGACCTGTTGCGGATGCAGCGCGAAGTGGCCCGAGCGGTGACCCGACGGCTGCGGGGCGCGCTCACGCCGACCCAGCAGGCCGGGCTGGCGAGCGCCCGGCCACTCGATCCGGAGGCGCTCGACCTCTACATCCAGGGGCGCTACTGGTGGAACAAGCGGGGACCGGGACTCCTCAAGTCGATCCAGCTGTTCACGCAGGCGCTCGATCTCGATGCGACGTTTGCCCTG
>Ga0209056_10005151_pt1 | contig 13646 bp, 14 predicted proteins | sample GraSoiAngelo_114_FD_185876 | JGI IMG/M metagenome (GOLD analysis project Ga0209056, IMG submission 185876) | Grasslands soil microbial communities from the Angelo Coastal Reserve, California, USA - 14_0903_13_40cm (SPAdes) (version 2) | ecosystem: Environmental > Terrestrial > Soil > Grasslands... | reverse complement strand
AGACGCTCGGCGCCAAGACGGTGCTCGTCACGTGCGCCACCGCGCCGAAGGTGCTCGCCGAGACGTGCGACGTGATCATCAATCCCATCGTCGGACCTGAAGTGTTGACCGGCTCGACACGCCTCAAGGCGGGCACCGCGACCAAACTTGTCCTCAACATGCTCAGCACCGGTGCCATGATCCGGCTCGGCAAGGTCTATGGAAATTTGATGGTGGACCTGATGGCGTTGAGTGCGAAGCTGCACGATCGCGGCGAGCGCATCGTCATGGAATGCGGCGGCGTTTCGCGCGAGGAAGCGCGCCAGGCGATCGAGCGCGCGAAGGGCAGCGTTAAGGTCGCGATCGTCATGGCCCGCCGCAAAGTGGATGCGAACGAAGCCCGCAAGCTGCTCGACGCGGCCGGCGGGTTCGTGCGTCCCGTCGCAGGCGACCCGCCTGCCGTGACGCGTAAGTGACCCCGTGACCCCCCCCCCGACCCTCGCCGTCGGTGTCATGTCGGGCACGTCGCTCGATGGAATTTCGACGGCGCTGGTGCGGCTGCAGGACAGTGGCGGGGGGGCCGAGCTCGTCGCCTTTCGTCAGGAGCCGTATTCCGCGGCCGAGCGCGGCGCAATCATCGATACGATGGCGCGGGGCACGCCCAAGGACGTCGCTTTCCTTCATGTCGCACTGGGTGAGCGATTCGCCGGCGCGGTGCTGGCGTTGCTGGCGCAGGCGCGCGTGGCGCCCAAAGATCTCGCCTTCATCGCGTCACACGGCCAGACGATCTGGCACGAGCCGGGACGCGCGACGTTCCAGCTCGGCGATGCGGCGGTGGTGGCGGAGCGAGTCGGTGTGCAAGTGGTGAGCGACTTCCGCGCGCGCGACGTAGCCGCGGGCGGTCAGGGAGCGCCCCTCGTGCCGCTCGCCGACGTGATGCTGTTCGGCCACGAACAACATGGGCGGTGGCTGCTCAACATCGGCGGGATGGCGAATGTCACGTGGGTGCCGCGACGCGGCGTGCCCGACGGCGCGTTCGCATTCGACACGGGTCCGGGCGTCGCGGTGATCGACGCCATCACGCGGCGCGTCGATCCAGACGCGGCGTTCGACCAGGGCGGCGAGCGCGCGCGGCGCGGCCGGCCGGTGGCGAAACTGCTCAACGAGCTGCTCGCGGATCCCTACTTCGACCAGCCGCCGCCCAAGAGCACGGGGCGCGAGCGCTTCGGCATCGAGTACGCGGACAAACTGCTCGCGCGTGTGAAGAAGGCCGGTGGCTCGGACAACGACGCGGTGGCGACGGCGACTGCCCTGACGGCAGAGACGATTGGTCTGGCGATCGCACGGTGGGGGAAGGACGACGGGGCGGAGGTCGTTATCTCGGGCGGAGGAGCAAAAAATCCGGCGCTCGTCGAGCGACTGGCGGCGAAGATTCAACCGCGCCCGGTTGTGTTGTTCGATCAAGTGTTCTTCAACGGCGAAGCCAAGGAAGCCGTTGCGTTCGCGTTCCTTGGTCATCAAACGGTCATGGGGAGGGCAGGGAATCTCCCCGCGGCGACGGGGGCGCGCGGCCCGCGCATCCTGGGGCATATTACTCCTGCATGATGCGCCAAGTCTGCGTGTTCGCGTTGGTCTCGATTGCCGCCTGCGCGGGCCGGCATGCCGCGCCGGCCTCCGTGTCCGCGCCACGGCGGTCCGTGCCCCCCCCCGATCGAATCTTCGACATTGTGCTCCGCCAGCCGTTGAATCCCCGTGCCGTTGCCGGCCAGCGCTGCTTCACAGCGCGGCAATTTGCGCTCGAGGACGGATTCTACTCGATCGTCACTGATGATGCCCTGCTCAGCGTGCCGCACGAGCATCAGGACACGGCGGCGGTGCTGGCAGCGCTCGATTCCTTTACGGTGTGCAGGGCGCACACGCGTGAGCGCAATGCGAGCGTCATCATCACGTTGTTGGACTCCGCCGTCGCAGACGCGCTCATCTCCTGGCCGGACGGTAACGCCCCCGCGTACGATAGTATGCTGGCGACGTTGACGCGGACGTACGGCGAGCCCTTCCACAGCGACTACGGTGTGCCGTTCTGGTCAGCCGATAGCATGGACATCTTCCTCACAATGCGCTCCTCATACGACGAAGGGACCACGTTGACGCTGAGCGACGCCCGTTCCTGCGAGCGCTACGAGCGCATGGTGCATAGTCACAACAGCCGCGATCTGCGCCGCGAACCCTGCTGGAAGGAACCGCAACGCCTTGAACCGGGGGAGTTTTTCACCGAAGATCCCGTCGCGCTCGCCGACTCCGATCTCGTTCTGGCGGGCGTCGCCTACGGCGCGGACTCAGCGCAGGTGCGCCGCACGCTGGGCGCGCCGGACGCGACGGACAGCCTTTCCTGGACCTATTCGAGTCTGCGGGTCTGGTTCAAGGCTGGTCATGTCACCGTGCTGGCGGAGACCACGCCCGAGCATGCGACGGCGCGGGGGCTCCGGGTGGGTGACCGGGTCGCGCGTGCCAAACCACTCTACGGCACGCCGTGCATGCGAGAGCTCTGGATCTATTGCCGGACGCTGCCGACTGGGCCAGATGGGCGGGGCATGATGCTCGAGGTCAAGGATCATATCATCACGGCGATTCGTGTCGGGACCGCGTTTGTGCTTCAGTAGGCCGCCATGATCCCCCGCGCGCGCCTAGTCTGCCCGGCGGTGCGCTGGCGGCGTGGCTCATTCAAGTCGGAACGAGAAAAGATCGAGCAGGCACTCACCGCCGGGGTGGGCGGCTTCATTCTCTTTGGCGGCACCCGCACCGCTGTCGCCGCTCTCACCAGCGCACTCCGTGACACTGCGGGACGGCCGCTCCTGCTCGGCTCTGATTTCGAGCGCGGGCCGGGGCAGCAGGTCCGGGAACTCACGGAGCTGCCGCCGCCCGCCGCGCTCGGTTATCTCAACGATCTCGATGCGACGTACGCATGTGGCCAGATTACCGCGACCGAAGCACGCGCGGTCGGTCTGACGTGGATCTTCGCGCCTGTGTGCGATCTCGACACCGAGCCGCGCAACCCGATCGTGCAAACCCGCTCGTTCGGCGCCGACGCGCACGTCGTCGGGTCACACGCGGCGGCGTGGATCAAGGGGTGTCAGGAGCACGGCGTGATGGCCTGCGCCAAGCATTATCCCGGGCACGGCCGCACGACGACCGATTCACACGAAGGCCTCCCCGTGGTCACGGCATCTGCCGCGGATCTTCAAGCCGAGGCTGCGCCGTTTGCGGCGGCGGTACGGGCAGGAGTCGCGAGCGTGATGCCGGCGCATGTGGCCTATCCCGCGTGGGATCCATCCGGCTCGGCAGCGACATTCTCGAAGCCGATCCTCGACTATCTGCGCGCGACTATGGGGTTCGACGGTCTCGTCGTCACGGACGCGTTCATCATGGCGGGAGCGACGGCTGCGGCGCCGGAGGGCGTGGCCGCGGTCGCCGCGGTGAATGCGGGCTGTGACATGTTGCTCTATCCGACGGACTGGGCCGGCGTCGTGCGCGCGCTGGAGCAGGTCGATCCTGATCGGGCGGACAAGGCATTGGCGCAGTATGAGCGGGCGGTCAACCCCGGGGCGTCGCCCCGGGGTCAGCCGAGCGATGTGGACGACGTCACGCTCGCCGAGCATCAGAAGTTCGCGGACGGGTTGGCCGATCGGGCAGTGCACCTGGTGCGTGGCGAGCGGCCACAGCTTGGCAAGACGATGAGCGTGTCGATCGTCGATGATGACGTCGGTGGGCCGTATTCGATTCCGCCGCGGGATGTCCTTGCAAAGACGTTGCGGGCGAGTGGTGTGGTTGTCCCCCGACACCTGGAACCTGGCACCCGACACCTGGTCCTTGTTTACGCCGAGCCGAGGTCGTGGAAAGGTCGCGCTGATTTGGGACCGCAGTCGCTCGCGCAGCTGGAGCGCCTGGTGCCGGGCGCGTCGCTCGTGATTCTCTTCGCGCACCCGCGGCTCGCGGCTCAGGTGCCTGGCGATGTGCCGGTATTGTGTTGCTGGCATGGCCAGGCACTGATGCAACGAGCGGCGGCGAGGTGGGTACTAGCGAGAGTGCAATAGCCGGCAGGCCGTCCCCTACTGACAGTGAGTTTCTACCAATGAATCGGTATCCAAAGCTCACGGCGGAGCCGCAGTGAAATTCGTCCTCGTGATCTACAACGACCCCGCGCTCTACGACGCGCTGCCCCAGTCTGAAACCGATCGGATGATGCGCGGTTGCCTCGCGCACGCCGACGAGCTGCGCCGCGGCGGAAGTCTGAAAGACAGCCAGATGCTCGAAGGCGCCGAGACGGCGAAATCCGTCCGCATCCGCAACGGCCGCACCAAGGTGACGGATGGGCCGTTCAGTGAAGCCAAGGAAGTCCTGGGAGGCTTCAATCTGATCGAAGCGAATGACATGGACGAGGCCATCCAGATCGCGACGGAGTTCCCTTGGGCTCGCACCGGCTGCGTCGAGGTTCGCCCGGTGCGCGACATCGAGACGGTCCGACGGCGAGTTCAATGAACGAGATCCTGCTGTGGCGTCACAGTGATCGTGTCGGGTTTTCGGATAACCACGTTTTCGGATATGTCGCCGGCGGCGCGAGCTGGGAAATGCCGGGATACGGGTCGATCCAGGTCGGGGCGCCGGCCATCGTGCTCGGGAAGCGGTTTTAGCCGTCGCGGATATATGTTACCGTGACGAGGACGATTTATGGGTAAAGACAAGAAACCTCGCAAGCCGACAGCTGCTACACCGGACCAGAGTCCGCGTAGCGACGAGGAGCCGGAGCGTCAAACGCAGGCCAAGAGTGAGCTTGTACCTCCTGCGCGTCGGCCACCTACGGCTGTGGGGGCCGACACTCCTCCGCCACCACCTGAGCCGGTCCGGTTGCCTCAGCGTCACCTTCCCACGCCACGTCGGCCTGTCCTATTTGAGTTGCTCCAAACCCTGCGAACCGCCGTCGGCGCGATGCTGGATATCGCGGACGCTGCCGCTGATGCGATCATGAAACGAATCGAAGGGCGGGGATAGACTCTCGTGAGCTGGAAGGACTACGGCGTGCGGCGGGGGCCGCCGTCTAACAAGCCTTTCTACAGGTAGGGTACGATGGCCACCTGTGCTGCTTGCGGATTGACGATCCTGTTCGGTGGTAAGCGGGTTGATGACCTCCGTTTCTGCAGCGATAAGTGCCTTGCAAAGGGCCGTGTGCTCTCAGTGGCCCAACAAATCCCCCACGACGCAGTGGCTCGGCTTGCCGCTACGCTGCACCGGGGCCCGTGCCCAAAATGCCAGGGGCCAGGCCCCGTCGATGTTCACAAAACACACACGGTCTGGTCCGCAGTGTATCTCACTTCTTGGAAGAGCACGCCAAATATCGTCTGTAGAAGCTGCGGAACTAAAGCGCAGCTCCTTGCTCTTCTTTCCAGCACACTGCTCGGCTGGTGGGGATTCCCCTGGGGCGTCTTCGTGACGCCGGTGCAGATTGGACGAAACATCGTAGGATTACTGCGCAAACCGGACCCGTACAGCCCGTCAGAGGAACTGCTCCGCCTGGCTCGGCTGCAATTGGGTGGTGAACTGCTGAACAAACAGCCAAATATCCTACCACTCTAGCGGCCCAATCATGCGACGGCGCCATCTCGCCAAACTCACCATGACTCGGCCATCGCGTTGTGCTGCGATTCTGTTCACTCTGTGCCGCGGAGCTATTGCCCAGGCGCCGCCTCCCCGACTTCAGCGGTATTCATATCCGTCCTGATCATGACGCTTTCGTCCTCACAATCTCGAGACTCCGATGAGACTGTTTGCACAACTCAACTTCGGCGGTAATTGCGAGGAAGCCTTTCGCTTCTATGAAAAGCAGCTCGGCGGCAAGATCGTCATGATGATGAATCAGAGCCAGGCCCCTGGCGCGCCGCGTGACGCGGGCAAAGCGATCATCCATGCGCGAATTGACATTGGCGACACGGTGTTGACCGGTAACGACGTCCCTCCATCCGTTTTTAAGAAGATCCGCAGCGTGTATCTCAATCTGTCCCTCGATTCGGCAGCAGAGGCCGAGCGGGTCCACAACGTGCTGGCGGAGGGCGGTGAGGTATACATGCCGCTGCAGGAGACGTTCTTCGCCACGCGGTTCAGCCAGCTGCGCGACCGGTTCGGCGTGCTGTGGTCGATCATTCACGAGCGTCTGAGGTCGTGACGCCCAAGGGCCTTGGCATTCAGGTCACCAACGTCGATCGTTCCTCTCCATGACTGACGAATTCAAGGCCAAGCTACAGGCGCTACTTCAGGCCCACGCCGCCCAAGCGGCAAAACAGCAGCCCGCGGATAAAACGCCCCGGGATCAATCGGGTCGGCGGATGTGCGGGGAGCGGCTACACGCCGTCGTGCGCCCCGTGCTCGAGGAGATCATGAACGAGCTCAAGGGTGCCGGGCACGAGGCGTCGGTTCGCGAGCACATCGAGCGCGACGACGCCTACCCCAGCGTCGCCCTGTCTTTCACGCCCCGCAGCGGGCTCGCCTCGGCGCTCATCTTCCGCTACGACCCCCGGCACGGCATCGTCGTCCAGCGAGAGGTCAAGCACGCCCCCTGGAAGGGACGGCCGCCCACCGGAACCGGGGACCGACTCGGCACCATTGGCATCCCCGCCGTGTCGGCGGCGTGGGTCGAGACCAAGAGCCTGAGCTTTATCGAGGCCGTGCTGAAAGCCAACTAAGGATGCCATTCTTCATTCCCAGCTGGGCACTCGGCGCCGCCGTTATCCTGATCGCCATCCAGGTCGGCCGTGCAATCTCATGGAAGGCTCGCCAAGTGCAGCGCGGCGAGACGGCGTCCGACGCAGAGGTTGGCGAGCTGCGTGAGGCCCTGGATGCCATGCAGCATCGTGTTGCGGAGCTGGAGGAGCGAGTCGACTTCGCCGAGCGCCTGCTGGCGAAGCAGCGCGACGCTGACAAGTTGGGCCAGGGATGAGAGTCTTGACGCTGGCGGCGATGCTGGCTGCGGCCGCCTGCGCGCCCGCGCTTCAGTCGAGCGGGTTGCAGTCGATCGTGACGGAGCGGCTCTACTTTGGCCGCAACGTCGCGCAGACCCTCGGCGTCACCGACTCCGCCTGGGCGGTGTTTGTCACCGATGTGGTCAGTGCTCAGCTGCCAAGTGGTTTCACGTTCTGGGCCGCTACCGGAGAGTGGCGGGGGGCGGACGGCCGGTCGACTCGCGAGCCGAGTTTCGTACTCGAAGTCGTGCATCCGGCGAGGTCGGCGAACATCGAGGCGGCGATCGTCGCGATCATCGCCGAGTATAAGCGTCGCTTCAGGCAGGAGTCTGTGCTGCGGGTCGTTACTAATGGCCGCGGGAGCTACTAAGGCTACCGAGCGACATTGAGACTCTTCAAATAGTCCGCAACGAGATATGCGGGCACCGCGAAGATGATCTTCCCGTTCGACTCGCGCTCCCCACCATACAGCATCGCGATCACGCGGCCTTCGCGATCGAAGATCGGACTCCCCGACGAGCCCGGCGCCCCGTACGCGTCCACCTGGACGACCGCGGTCAGCGCCTTACTCACCGTGCCCACTGTGAGCGTCGGCTCGGCGATGGGCTGTCCCCCCTGCGCTTCCATCGGAAGATCGAACCCCAGGGGGTAGCCCAGGATCGCGACAGGATCGCCGCGCTCGAGGCCCTCCCGCGTCCGCGCGAGTCCCGCGACCCGCGGCGTCCCCCCCTTGACCGACACGCGAAACACGCCGACGTCCGCTTCCGCAGACACGCCGACCAGCTCGCCGCGCCAGAACTGCGTGCTGCCGGAGAACACCACGCCCAGCCGGCGCGGCGTTTTCGTGCCGTCCTCACCGACGAGGATGTGCTTGTTCGTGACCATGGTGCCCAGCGAATCGAACGCGAATGCGGTCCCACTGAACCGCTCGCCATCGGTGTATTCGACCAGCACGATGGCGACCGCATCCTGGTTCTTGTGCGAGATGGTCCGGTAATCGACTCCGCCCACGGCGCCCGCCAGCGCGCGTTGCCGCCGCTCGGCGGCGTCCAGCTCGCTACGGAGCCGAGCGACCGAGGAGGCGTCGCCTCCCGACGCGTCGAGCTCGCGCCGCAGCCGCGCGGTCTCGTCCTGTGATGTTTTCAGCGCGTCTCGCACACCCTGCAGCTCGCTCTGAAAGTGCGAGGCCAGCGCTCGCGATTCGCGCATCAGGCTGTCGGCGCGGGCCTGCAGCTCGCGCAGCTCGTTCGCGCGCCGCCGGCCGTCGAGCTGCATCCATGTGAACCCGCTCGCGACGATCACAAGGAGCAGGATGAGGATCTTGGTCGTGCGGCGCAGCTGCGCCGTCTGCCGCGCGACTTCGGCCCTGAGGCGGACGCCGGTACTTTGCCGCGGGGCCGCCTGAAAGACTTCCCGCGGCGACGAGGACCGTTCCGCGAGACCCTCCGCGGCGGCCGTCGCCGGGAGGTCGGTATCCGTTTCGATGACCGAGAACTCGAGCGCCGGCCCGTTGGTCCCGAATCCGATGACGTCGCCCTCGCGCAGCAGCGTGTCACCCGTGACGCGTTGGCCGTTCACGAACGTCCCGTTGCGGCTGCCCAGATCCTGCAGGACGAACCCTTCGGTCTTGCGTACGATCGCCGCGTGCCGGGACGAGACGTCGAGGTCACGCTCGGCGTCGAAGCGGACGTCCGACAACGGATGGCGGCCAAGCCCGATGTAACCCTTGCGGAACGCTTCGATCTGCCCCGCGCGGGCTCCGGAGAGAAACTTGAACTGTGCTTTCACTGATTCCGGGTGAGGTACCAGACGAGCAGGGCGGCGGCGGCGAGGAGCGCGAGCACCACCGTCCTCGTCTGTTTGCGAGTCTCCTTCGTGGGCACCGGTGGCCGGCTCCCCTTGTAGATGGGGACCGGCTCGGTGCTGGTCTCGGTATCGATCAGCGGATACACCTGATGGCCGACGTCTTCCTGCTGGCCGCCGCCCGAGAAGCGCAGGCCGTCGCCGTCGAAGCGCGCCGCGACGACGGTGATGTTGTCCGGGCCGCCGCGCTCGTTGGCCAGCGCGATCAGTTTGTCGCATGCCGCGGCCAGGTCGGGGGTCGTGCTCACGATCTGGGCGATCTCTTCCTTCTTTACTTGCCCCGAGAGCCCATCGGAGCAGAGCACCAGGACGTCGCCGCGCCGCAGCTCCTGATGTGTGAGATCGACTTTGACCTTGGGATCCGGGCCAAGCGCCTGCAGGATGATGTTGCGGCGCTCGCTCTGCGCAGCTTCCTCTTCCGTCAGCTCGCCCGCTTCGACGAGGCGCTGCATCAGCGACTGATCCTTGGTGATCTGGTGCGCCTGGCCGCCACGAATGAGATACGCGCGGCTGTCGCCGACCTGTGTGAGATAGAGGTGATCGTTGAGCACCCCGGCGGCCGTCGTCGTCGTGCCCATGCCGCGCACCTCGGGGTGCGCCTTCGCGTGGGCGTGAATGCTCGCGTTGGCGACTTCGACCGCCTCCTTGAGCCGGTACGCAAATCGCTGCGGCGTCACTTCGTTCTCGGCATTCCACGTCTTGAGGAGGTGCGCATAGATGGTGTCGGTGGCCATTTCGCTGGCCAACTCGCCGGCCGCTGCGCCGCCCATGCCGTCGGCCACGACCAGCAGCGTGCCGCGCGGGCCGATGTCATGCTGCCGCACGTCGGGCAGCAGCGACGCCGTCTTGCGCGACAGGTCCGCGACGAGGAAGCGGTCCTCGTTGTGATCGCGCGCGCGCCCCAGATCGGTCTTACCGAAGACCTCGACGCGGATCGGCTTGGATCGTCCGAACATGCTCAGGGCTTAGCCAGGTCCTGCGCGAGCCGCTGATATGCTCGGTTGGTGGGTTGTAGCCTCGCCGCTCGCTCAGCCCATTGGAGCGCCGTGGCCTTGTGCCCGCGCCTGGGCTGCTCGTCGTCGAGTGTCGCGAACGCATTCGCCTCGATGTACGCCGCGAAAGCTGAATCGGCCGTGCTAATCCCCCGAGTATCGAAGATGTGCTGAGCGGAATCCCGCACCGTCGTCGCCCCCATGGCCTTTGCGTTCAGCTTGTCAAACAAGTCCTCGAGTAGCGTCCCGGCTTGGGCCGGATTGATGTGCGATGATGCGGCAGCTGGCGGGGGCGCGGGCGGCAGGGTGCCGCCAGCGTGTCGCACCGCTCTTCCGGTATTCTGTGGAGTTGTTGGTGTGCCCGCCGTGTCGCGCGCCACGTGCGTGCTGTCCGTTGGGTTCGGACTTGCCTTACTCCCACCGTTCAGCGCCACCCATGCGCCTCCCGCGGCGACGATCACGACCACACCTGCGACGACGGGGATGCGCGACCGCTTCTTCCTCGGAGCGGACGCGGCTGATATCCGCTGAGTCGCTCCCGACGGCGCGAGGAGCTGGGTCTTTGCTTCCGTATCGCCCCGCGAGCGGGTGTGCGGCATCGCCGCGGCGCTCGGCTGACCGGTGACGGCGGCGACGTCGGCCGCGAACTTCGCGACCGTCTGGTAGCGCTCCATCGGCGTACGGGCCAGCGCGGTGTCGAGCACCGGCTGCAACCCCGCGGGGAACGACAGATCCGGCCGCGCTTCGGCGAGCTTTGTCGGCTCGTCGGTCAGCCGCTTGATCATCGTCTCCTGCACGCTGGTGGCCTCGAACGGCAGCTTGCCGATCAGCATCCGGTAGAACACAAGCGCCAGTGAATAGAGGTCGCTGCGGCCGTCGAGGTTGTCGCCCGACAGTTGCTCGGGACTCATGAACTCAGGTGTTCCGACCACCAGGCCGGTCTTGGTGACCTGCTGGCCCGGCTGGTCGCCGCCCACGGCCTTGGCGATGCCGAAGTCCACGACCTTCACGGTATCGCCGCCGCTTTTACGCCTGGTCAACATGATGTTGTCCGGCTTCAAATCGCGGTGCACGATGCCGAGATCGTGCGCGGCCTGGAGCGCTTCGGCGGTCTGGAGGAAGATGGCGGTGGCGCGCGGCACGGGGAGCGCGCCTTCGCGCTCGAGCAGATCGGTCAGCGGCTCGCCCTCGATGAATTCCATCGCGAGATAGATCAGGCCGTCGGGTGTCTCACCGAAGTCGTAGATCGCGCAGACATTGGGATGCGTGATGCGGCTGGCGTTCGACGCCTCGCGATTGAAGCGCGCCACGGCGTCGGGATCGTGCACCATCGATGGATTCATCACTTTGATGGCGCTGCGGCGGCCCATCTTCACGTGTTCGCCGAGATAGACCTGACCCATTCCTCCTTCACCGAGCTTCTTCACGATGTGATAGCGGTCCGCGACGACCTGGCCCACGAGGTCGCTCGCCGGCGTGGTGGATCGCAGCGTCTGTCCGTCATTGGGGCAGAACTTCACGTCATCGGGATACTCGGTCGAGCAGACGGGACAGATCTTCACAACTCTGTCGCCTCTGCCGCCTCTGCCGCCCCTGCCGCCCCTGCCGCCCCTGCCGCCCCTGGCAGTTCAATCCGCAGCTGCTTGTCGCCGACCATGATGCGCGAGCCGTGTTGCAGCGTCATTGCCCCGCGCACCGCGATCGCCACGCCGTTGCGGCTGTGGTCGTCCATCAGCACGAAGTCCGCGTCTTCAGAGCGCACGGTCGCGTGCTGCGCGCTCATGGAGGGGTCATAGGGGAAAATCCAATCGCCGCGCTCCCGACCGATATGCACGTCGCGTCCGGGCGACAGCTGGATGACGTCGCGGGAGCTGCCGTCGGTGCGGAGCTGGGTGAGGTTCGCGATATCGGCGCTCGGCACCATGCTGCCCATGCGTTTGGTGGCATCGGCTTCGGCGGTGTGGGGACCGGGATAGCCGAGGCGGCGGAAACGCAGGACCTGGCAGCCGATGAGGATCAGGTCACCATCGGTCAAACGATAGGGACCTTCGAGGAAGACCCAGGTGCCGTTGCGGCTGCCGAGGTCGCGCACTTCGAGCCGGCCTTCTTCCCACGACAGCTTGGAATGCATGGGCGAGAGAAACTGATCTTCGGGGAAGCGGATGTCGCCCTCGGTCCGCCCGATGGTCGTGGCCGCGTGCTTGCGCTCGAAGCGCGCCACTTCGGTGGCCATCTCGGAAACCAGAACCAATATGAGGGAGTGATCGGAGCGTCTATCAGGGATGAGCCGTCGGTCGTGCCCCCCCCCGCCCCCTCCGCCTCCTCCGCCTGCGCCGCCCGCCCCGCTTGCGCTGTGTGCGGTGACCATCGCTCCGCACAGCGGGCAGGGCGCATCCGCCGGCGCGCCCACGGGGGACCCAGGCCCGCTCGTGCGGGAGACAACGCCGCCTCCACCGCCTGCCGCCACCGCGGCCCGCGCGGCTGCGGCCTTGGTCAGGGGCTTCCCGCAGTCGGTGCAGAATTGCGCGCCAGTCTCGTTTTGCCGGCCGCAATACTGGCAAGCGCTCAGTGTCATAAAGTAAGGTGGCCCAATCTATTGCTCGCCGCTAGCTTGCGCCACATGCGAGGCATTGGCGGCGCGCTGCTCGTTGTCGTAACGGGGTGGGGGTGCGCGGCCTCCACCGCAACGCGTCGCGATTCCGCCGCCCCCTCCGCCGTTCCGATTGCTTCACGCGAGCCCCTGCACATCACCATCGTTTATCCGGACACCGCCGAGCCGATTCAGGCCCTGGACTCCTCGTTCGTGTTCGGCAGTGTGGGCCGTGGGCGGGGCGATGTCGCGTTGTCGATCAACGGATTTCCGGTGCGCGTGTCCGCAACCGGCAGCTGGCTCGCGTGGTTGCCGCTGCCGGGCGACTCGCTGGCGCGATTTCAGATCGTCGCACGTGCCGGTGGCGGTTCCGAGCAGCGCGAGACGACGTTCGTCGCGCGGATCGCGCAGCCGTACCGCCCTCCGGCCGGGGCCATGGTCTGGATTGATACGACGAGCTTCACCCCGACCGACACGCTCGCCTTTCCGGCGGGCGAAGGCATTCGCCTCTCAGTACGAGCGACCCCAGGTGCACGCGTGCGGCTGCGCATGGAAGGGAGGAAAGGAGACGTCTGGTTCGTGCCGGACACGCTGCCAGAGGAGCCCGCGTGGGGCGTGCGCGCCTTCGGCACCGACACCTCTGCCTATCGCCTGCCGCCGGCCCTCGATCGCTTCGTTGCCTGGCTGCCCGCCGAGCTGCTGTGTGACGCGATCGTCGAGGCGATCGTCGGCACGGACACGGCGCGCGCGGTCTGGCCGCTGGTGCTGGACACGCTGGATCACGCGCACCCAACCGTCGTCGTGCTGAACGATGACACCGCGCATACGGGCACGAGCGATAGCCTCACGGTCGGCAAGGCCGTGCCATATGGCACGTACAACTGGTTTTTCCCGCTGGGCACGACGTCCGTCGCTACGGCTCGCTGGGGCAGCCAAACGCGCCTGCAGCTGTCGCGGGGCGCGTCTGGGGTTATCGCACGCGCTGGAGCGGGCGCGATCTGCTGCTCGAGATTCGCAGGCCGCCGGTGATCGATCCGCGCCGGCCGCTGGCCGGCCGTACGATCGTGCTCGACCCCGGGCATCCGCCGGTCGGCGCGAAGGGACCATCTGGTCTGTGGGAGCCGGTCGCGACGCTCGCGGTGGCGCAGCGGGCCAAGCGGCTGCTGGAGCAGGCGGGGGCAACGGTGTTGTTGACCCGCACCGACTCGAATCCGG
>Ga0209056_10005150_pt1 | contig 13646 bp, 13 predicted proteins | sample GraSoiAngelo_114_FD_185876 | JGI IMG/M metagenome (GOLD analysis project Ga0209056, IMG submission 185876) | Grasslands soil microbial communities from the Angelo Coastal Reserve, California, USA - 14_0903_13_40cm (SPAdes) (version 2) | ecosystem: Environmental > Terrestrial > Soil > Grasslands... | reverse complement strand
GAGAATACGCCGCATCTGCCGCGCGCACAGGGCGAAGAAATGCGCACGGTTCTGCCAGTCAATCAGCTTCAGATCGGAGAGGCGCAGGTAAAGCTCATTGATCAGCGCCGTGGTTTGCAGAGTATGGCCGTCACGTTCCCGTGCCATGCAGCGCTTCGCTGCCCGATGCAGCTCCCGGTAAACCTGAGGAGTTAGCTTCTCCAGAGCACCTTCATCGCCTTGGCGCCATGCCTGAAGCAGTTGCGTGACTTCGTGTCCGAGGGCCTCATCCATCCAAAGCCTCTGCACCGCAAGGGGGAAGTCCGGGGGCGGTTACAGGAAACATTAGCACACCAGTCGCAAGTTTCGGTCCTGTGAGCTCGGGGCAGGAATGCTTTTTCCTCCGTTACAGGTTTTCACCACAGTTCTCGCTATATGAGGTGAGAGGCAAGAAAAAACAGGCGCGGTCAGCTCGAAAGAATCGGCGACCGTGACCAAAAATCGAGGGAGAAATTTATGACGACACGAATCAGGACTCTGTTTGGATCAATTCTGCTGTTGATGGCCACAATGGCATCGGCTCAGACGGTACACTTCACAGTGCCGTTCTCGTTTGTTGCCGGAAGCAAGAATTTGCCTGCCGGGAATTACATTTTCGAACTCAACCGTGAAAATAACACGCTGATCCTTCTTTCTGAAGACCGCTCCGGGAACAATGCATTGATGTTGGCGAACAACAGCGAGTCGGCTCGGAACCCGGACAAGACTTACGCGATCTTCCAGCGCTATGGCGCGCATTATTTCCTGGCCGAGGTGTGGAGACAAGGCGCCGGCCAGACCCTCATTCCGGGAAAACTGGAACGAGAACTGGCGAGCAAGCACTCCAACGTTGAAGTGGCGCAAGTCGAAGCTCGACTCTCGCCTCGGTAACAGCGCAATTGAGGAATTCCGGGCGGTATCGGCTTCCGCCATTCCGCCCGGAAACTCAATTGATTCGCGCTCTATGCCGCATCTGCGCTCGCGTTTGGTGAAACGCGATCGGGATCGGCTTCAGTCGTTAATTTTTCTCGGTTGTGTCTCGGTTTCTGAACTAAACGCGGCCCTCCCGAGAGTATTCCTGACACCTTGGCGATTTGCTCCCGAGTGACGGGCGACTCTTCCATAACGGATTGTGGAAGAGTAGATGACATTTCAGTCCCAGCAGAGCGACGGGACGAGGACCAGCCCGTTTCCCTCTTGTATTCGGCATTCAACAGACGGGAAGCGCGTGCTATAACGCGACTATGACTACGCAACAACTCTACTTTTTTGGTTGCCTGTATCTGGTCATCCTAGCCGTCGTCGCCGTTCTCATGCGGGCCACGCCCCGGCGCATCGCCGGCGCCATGGTCGGCGGGGCAGTCGTCGGCGTAGCGCTGCTGGGCATTGTCGCCATCGGCGAGAAGGCTGGATGGTGGCACATGGCGATCACCTGGCAGCCGTATTTCCTGACGCTAATGTGCATAGGCACGATCCCGGGTGGGTTCGTCTTCCTCATCACATGGCGTATCGCCCGCCGGTTCGGCGGGCTGTGGTCACGCTCGTCGCCGCGGTTCTTGGGCCGGTGCGGGACTACCGCTATATGGCAACCTTCCCGGAGTGGGGCGCCTACGCGCCAGGGCTTGCACCCGTGTTTGCAATTTCTGTGGCGTATGTCATCTTGGGGATATTGGGCCACGGAACGATGCGGCTGGTCGCCGGCCCTGCCCCGGCAGACCGGCTGGCGCGCCGGCCGTGGGAACCGGCCTGATGCTCCGTCGTTTGAAAATGGGACCCCGAACCACATTTCGCCTATTGTGCCAGGATTACGGGCAAACCTTACCTTACCGATTAGGTAAGGGTTGGCCGACCATCCGCCCAGAACTTCGCCTTTCACATCCAGCAACCCGTTTCTCATTCCTTATATAGTTCGATGGTGACATGGGTATTTGGCTACTCTGGGATTTGGTACGATTAGCGCGTCTCTGAGACTGCAAGCTTCGAGATTTCCGTACAAGGGAGCTCGCCATGCAATCCCGCAGCTTCGCAATATGTTTCCTAATTATGCTTTCCTTCAGTGCTCCGGGTATTGCACAAGAAGCTGAGGAACACGTACACGCCTCTCCTGGGTCTGAAGAGGGTCTGGGACGCGCACACATGGAGATTCCGTGCTCTCCAGCGGTGGCCGCAAAGTTCGACCGCGCGTTGGCCCTGCTACACAATTTCTGGTACCGGCGCGCACTGGAAGGTTTTCAGCAAGTCTCGAACGCTGATCCGGAGTGTGCAATCGCCTACTGGGGCGCAGCCATGACATACAACCATCCCTTTTGGGACGCGCCTTCGTCCGCGGACGAGACGGCTGCGTGGGGTTTGGTGCAAAAGGGACTTGCGGCGAAGAAAACGTCTCCGCGCGAGAAGCTCTATCTCAACGCGGTCGCGGCTCTGTTCAAAGATGCTGGCGCAGGACCGAAGGCCGTGCGCGACGAAGGCTACCGCGATGCCATGGCTGCAGCTTATGCCAGCGTTCCGGACGATGAGACCAAACTTTTCTACGGCCTTGCCATTCTGGGGACAGTCAAAGAAGGTACGAAGGGTTTTGAGCGCCAGACGCAGGCAGCCAAGCTCTTCGAGGAGGTCTACGCCCGCAGCCCGGACCATCCCGGTGTGTTGCACTATCTGATCCATGTGTATGACGATCCGGCACATGCCGAGAAAGGGCTCGAGGCAGCACGTAAATATGCCAAAGTGGCCGCGGCGGTTCCGCACGCCTTACACATGCCTTCCCACATCTTCACTCGTCTAGGGTATTGGGATGAGTCGGCGGCCACAAACGAAAAGGCCTGGCAAATCTCTGAATCTGATGTAAAGCGTGCGGGAGAATCCAGCGCCCTGCGCGATTTCCATGCACTTAACTATCTGGAGTACGCCTACCTGGAATTAGGCCGCTATCGGGATGCCCGGCGGACGCTTGACGTTATCGCGGCGCAATTTGACGCGTTGACCGACAAGAAGACAGTGGCCGACACTCCAGAGCTACAAGCGCGGCACGTGCGCGGGCGGACTATTTACGCCATACCGGACCGCGTGGTTTATGGGTACTTTGACATGCTGACGCGCTACGCTGTCGAAACCGGAGATTGGGACACTGCGGCCAAGATTCCGCTGCTTGTACCTTCGCGGGATTTCGTGGCGGTGAAACTGCAATTGGAAACGATGGCCGCAGTAGCTCACAAGGACGCTGCCGTAGCGGAGCTTGCCGCAGGGAAATTGGTTCTGTTCGCGCAGGAGCCCGGACAACATCCGTTCGCTCAGCAGATCATCACGGTGCAGGCGAAAGAGGCAGAAGCGCTCGCTGCCAAAGCCGCTGGGAATGCAGATGAAGCAATTGCGAAGATGAAAGAAGCAGTCGCCATCGAAGATTCGATTGACAGCCTTTCACAGCCTCCCTATCCGATCATTCCCGCGAACGAGCTCTTTGGCACACTGCTGATGGAGTTAAATCGGCCCGCTGATGCCAAAGAACGATTTCTGCAAGCTCTAAAACGGACTCCGGGGCGTCCCAAAGCCATCTACGGCATCGCTCGAGCGGCACAAGCAACCGGCGACAAAGCCACGGCCCATCAGCGCTATCAACAATTCTAGCGAAAGAGCCAGCGGCAGCAGAGTGAAATTCTTGGTTGGGAACCTGAAAGTCATGTTTGCCGCCATTGTGGACGGATGACGGGCTAACCGGTAGTAATCCGCCCTGAACGAAGGGACGAAGACTAGCCGCCTGAGAATTTGCTGATCAAGTGGCGAAGTCACGCTGACGGCGGATTCAATCTGTAAACCGTGTGTTTGCTCTGACACTTACTTTGAAGGCACCATGATCTTCGTATCGCATGACCGCATGTTCCTTCGCGGCCTCGGCTCACGTGTGTTGGAACTGGGCGGCGAAAGCGGCACAGACCGCAATCCCACGGTTTATCCTGGGTCGTACGTTGAGTACGTGCAGAAGCTGGGACATGAGGCGCCTGGGATCTATTCGTAGGCCTTGCAGGGCTTTTGTGCAACGACTCGCCGGGTGGATATCGAAGTCTTCGTCGTAGCTAAGAAAACAGGGGCAGAAAGGGACTTGGTGAGAGTCGCCACCTTCAACATTAACAACATCAATAAGCGGCTTGACAACCTCTTGGCTTGGTTAGCGAAAGCAGAGCCGGACGTGGTGAGTCTCCAAGAACTCAAGGCAGAGCAGGAAGCCTTTCCCGTGAATGCCCTTCGAACGCTCGGTTACGAAGCAGTCTGGCAAGGGGAGCGTTCCTGGAACGGTGTGGCCATTCTCGCGCGAAACCAGGTTCCCGTGCTGACTCGCACAAGTTTGCCGGGAAATTCTGAAGATCATCAAGCTCGCTACATTGAAGCGGCTGTTCAGGGAGTCCTGATCACTTCCATCTACCTCCCCAATGGGAATCCGCAGCCTGGACCGAAATTCAATTACAAGTTGGCCTGGTTTGAGCGCCTCATTGCCCACGCCGCCGAACTCATGGCGAGTGGCGCACCCGTCGTGCTGGCGGGTGACTACAACGTCGTGCCGACACCGCAGGACATCTATCCGACTCGATCGTTGGATAACAACGCGTTAATCCAACCCGAGAGCCGACAGGCTTTCGCGCGTTTGCTGTCTCAAGGCTGGACTGACGCCATGCGGAAGCTACATCCGGACCGGCCGCTCTGGACATTCTGGGATTATAAATTTGAACGGTGGCAGAAGGACAAAGGCATGCGACTCGATCACTTTCTGCTCTCACCGAATTTGTCGGACCGGCTCGTGGACGACGGTGTTGACCGATGGGCGCGTGGGCAGGAAAACGCGAGCGACCACGCGCCAACATGGATCATGCTTGATCTCTAGACCGAGTCGAGGTTCCAGCCAGCGAGTCGGGCGCCTGCTCATAACCTTGTTGCTGATCGAGCGCCAAATCCTCCCGACACCGCTGCTCTATTTGTCGGAGTTCTTTAAAGCATCAAGGCTCAGCCTGCTTCCCCTCTGACTGCTGGGCGCAACACGCCAACCAGCGTGTGTAGGTTTGGAGCTTACTGGAGAGTGACGTTCATCATTGGGGCCTTGCAATTCCTGCCTGAGGTGCCCGAAAAAATCACAATGGGGCCGAGCAAGTCGATCTCTCGCTCGAACAGCACCTTCTTGGAATTGAAGACCTTGTCATTATTGTTGGGGAGCCTCTCGACCTTCTCGACGATCGCTTTCAGGTGCTTTCCAAGTTCTTTGCCGCGTTTTGGATTCTCCCAAGGCCGCTTCTCAACATACTCTTCTACATCCGTCAGCGTTTCCTGAGTAGCACCATCTCCAGGAAGCAGCTCACGAGCTGTTCCCCTCAAACTTGTAATAATGTCGATGATGGATCGGATGTCTATGGCTCTTGGATCAGGCGCCTGCCGAGCTTCAAAATTCGGCAACGGCTGATAAGACTTCTGGGGATCCCATTTGTCTCGGCACTCTCCCCAGTATTGCGGAGAGTCGACAAACTTGCCGGACTTGAAAAGATCGTTCATGTCCATGAACGCCATTCGAGCATGATAATCGCAGTAGTAGTTCACGTCTTGAGGAGGTTCTACTGAGAATTTGATGGGACCAGTTGTCTTAAACGGACCAGGCCATGGCTCATTGTCAGGTGTTCCAGATAGCTCAACATTGAGGTCCGAAACTTTATAGTGAACTTTCACGTCCTTTGGATAAGTCTTCGGCTGGTCGGGAAAAGGCTTGTCCGGAGGCTGGAAATAGTCGGTGATACTGGCCTCCTCGGAATAATCATCGCCAGACGGTTCCTCAAAGACTCCTCCTGGAGGGAGCGAAATGGAGTATCGATTAATCCCTTTGGTTGAGGCTATTATGAGCAAAGCGAATTGTGTGCGTTTCGTACTTGCAGGAACACAGGTGGCGCAGAGCCCGCTGCCAGCGTTGTCAGGATTGCTCAGCTTCAGATCGTAAACGCCGCGCGCACAAGGCTTGTAGCTTCTTGCCCTTGAAATTGTGCCGCCCCAGAGGGCCGGCTGGTGGGTCTCAATGATCTCCACCATGTCCAGGGAATTGAACGCCGGCGTGAGAGGGCCGCCCTTGTATTTGGATTTGGGATTGATGACCGGTGCATTATGGCTGATAACCACGCGTGGACCACTTAGATTCTTGCCAAACCAGTTCAGCAATTTCGACGCGAAGTTTTCATGTAGCGTAATCGAATCTGCTGGCGTGAAAAGCGTTTGGTCGGAGTTATAGATTAGGCGGTAATCATTCATTTGAGAGCGGGCGGTCTCCATCGCGCGTAAATCGCCGCCATTGAAATCTGTCCACATCGTGCCGCCGAAGAAATTGACACCCCCGATGCTGACCTCTTCATCAAGCAGCAGTTTCACATGCGGATGTCTGTCTTCGAGCCACGCCTTGAATCTATTGTCCTCTTCGTTCATTGGCCGCCGCGTGTAATATTCGTGGTTTCCCGTCACATAGAGGACTGGTTTCTTCCACTTCCGCAGAATCTGGTCGAGCGGCTCATAATCCCTCAGCGTGACGATATCGCCTGCCAGGATCATGACATCTTCGTGCACCGCCGGGGGCAACATCCAGCCCGAGCCAAATTCAAGATGCAGGTCGCTATAAGTAATGATTCTCATGCTCGTAAGAGAATGCTTGTTTGAACACGTCTTTCTCAAGTGCCAGATATCCTCCGACTGGACAGCAGTCTTTGCACTGTCGGGTTGTGTAAGGGACAACTACCATCGGCCGTGCTTCGACTCGGGGCGGAGGCCGGTTCGTAGAACTAGAAATCTGACATCCCCCGGATAGCTGAATAATAAGCCGAGGCGCAAAGGCCAGTGTCAAGGCTCTTCGACCGCGAACGAGGCGCGCGAAGCGCGGCCTTGACACTGGCCGGGCCTCGGCTATGCTCTGGCTATCCGGGGCATGTCATTCGGGAATCCCGCATCACAGACCTAGACCGAAACCCTGACTGATCTGATTCGTGTGCGTGGTTTGTGGTTCTATCTTGTGCGCTACTGGCTCTTGCTGAATCGCGTGCGAGTGGGACACGTCGCGGCTGAGTTCTTGCCCGAGAGTCTGGGCGTTGTTCGTATAAATCTGGGCGTCATGGCGTCCACGTGAGACGGAAACGTAGGCCATGCGGCTATTGAGCAGATCCTTAGCGGCCAACTCGGTGTCCACGTGAATGAGGACACGGTCGGCAGTCTGTCCCTGGCTGGAGTGGCTGGTCATGGCATAGCCATGATCGAGATGCGGATGCTTGCACGGATCGAGTTCGACCGCACCCGCAGCGTCCATCTTCAAGCGCAGCCGCCCGTCTCCATCGATGCTCTCGATGGTCCCCAACTCTCGGTTGGCAACCTTTGGCTTGTTGGCGGGCGCGGTGAGTTGGATGCGGTCGCCCACTGAAAAACTCCGCATCTCCTCCCGAAAGACCGAGACTCCCTGCTGTCGGGATGGATCGTACGTTCGCTGCGTGCCGTCCTGCAGTTCGACTGTCAGCCAGTTTTTTGGTACGTCGATGCTCTTCACCTGTGCGTACGCGCCTTTCCCGATCCCGGTCTCCTTTGAGGCGCGCGAGTAGCGCAGCACATCGCCCACCTCATACCGTTCGGCCCATGTGCGGTCCGCGCCGGTGAGGTCTTGGCGCGGCACCAGCGTCCGGATGTGGTGGTCCTCGTTGCTGACGAGGCCACCCCGCAGCAATTCCGCACGGACGCGCTCGTTGATCTCGATGCGAGAGCGATTATCGGGAGAAATCACGAGCGTGTTCTCCGGCGATTTTGCGTAGTCCTTCGCAATGGCCGCGATGCGCTCGTCGTGGCCTTGAATCTCATGGACTCGGCCCTGCCGGTCAAGATTCTGTATTGCTTCCAGTACTTCGCCCTGGGCAAGCTGCTCGACCACCTGTTTCAGTTCTGGGTCTTTCTGGCGCACAATCTCTTCGAGCTTCACCGTTTTCATACCAGCGTCCTGGAGCTGCGCGAAGGGCCTCCCCGCCCCACTCGCGGGCACATCCCGACTTCGCCGCCTGGCGGCTTATACGAGATGCCATCGCTGTGCCTATTCGCATAGGCCTAGGCAACCCACGACTGGTTCTGAGCTTTCCTTGATGCTCTTTCACAACATGTCGTCCTCTGAGACCACGGGGAACTCTTCGGCTGCTCTTACCCAGTGCTTCACCGAAAACTCTGGCCTTCAACTTGGGATAAAAGTTTCGGCATTCCCTTCGTCCTCACACTCCGATTCTGGTGAGGTGTGCGTTTTCGAGGCTTGACTACGGTTCGCTTACGCTACGACCTGTTGTTTTGCTTGCCCTCCTGTCGGAGCTGACCAGACTTGCGTCCAGCCATCGAGGACGTTTATATCCGGGCTTCCGACGGTTGGTCACCCGCCCCGTCGCCGGATATCACTACAGTGCCAACTGGGTAACCTGCACTGGCAGGACTTTCACCTGCTAGACCATCAATTAGCTTCACTGCACTATCCCGGCGCACTAACATCGCCATTTTACTCATCATCGGGTCGATGAGCGCTAACGCCTGGTTACAAGAATTGTTAGTTTCGGTGCGGCGTTGAGGCTAGCAAATAGGAATATGCCAGCAGCGCAACACCGGTCAGCAGGGGAATGAGCCCGACGAGGTAGACTGAATCGCCCGGCTCATCGCGGTACAGGGCCTTAAGGAACAGCATCACGCCGATCCCGACGGCGAACGTAACAAGCCCACTTAGCTTCAGGCCTTCTGTGCGGCGGCGTGCAGCGACCTTCTCCTCCTCGCGAAGAAAATCGATAGCAGAATCCCCACCCACCCCCTGCATCTCGGTGATTTTTCTGGCTGTCTCGTTCCGGTAATAGGCTTCCCTTTCCCGCCGTCGTTCGCTCGCCCAGACTGCCACGCTTATAAACGAGAAGAGTGCGACGCTCGCAACACTGAGGAACAAAAATACGGGCAGCGCCTGATTCATATCATCCTCCTACCGGTTTTTTACCCTTGCACACGGTGGGACACGACAACGAGACTCTTGGTTGCACTTTCTTATTCGTAAAAGAAAATGCAACCGTTCGCAGGCCAGCCCGTCGTACTCAACAAGGAGTGGCATGGACGCTGCCGAGGATGAGGCCGCCGTTGAGAGAGTTCTTGCCGGAGATACCTCTGGGTTTGAGGGGATCGTCGACCGCTGGCAGGGTCCACTCGTGAATCTTGCGTATAGGTTCTGCCGGGACCATGGCCGCGCTGAGGAGATGGCTCAGGAAGCCTTTCTTCGAGCGTACCGTTCGCTGGATGGATGGCGTCGGGAGGCCGCCTTTTCCACCTGGCTCTTCGCGTTGGCGACGAATGTCTACCGCTCGGAACTCCGTCGGATTCCCCTGAGAACATTGTCACTCGATGAGATTGCTGAGCCAAGGGATGAGCGAGCCACCGACGGAGGGTTTGAGGACAAAGATAGGGACCGTTCGGTTCGGCGGGCGGTGCTCGCGCTGCCGGCGAAGTACCGGGATGCCCTCATTCTGTTTTATTTCCACGATATGGATGTTGGCTCAACGGCGCGTAGCCTTGCCCTACCAGAGGGGACCGTGAAGGCGCGGTTATCGCGTGGAAGGAAAATCTTGAGCAAAAAACTGTCACAACGGCTGGGGCCCGTGCGGCTTGGAGAGGAGTTTTAATGGGAGACGACGATCTCGCACGAATACTGTCCAACGAGCAGTGGGTTATTCCATCGGCGGGCTTCGCCATCGCGGTGATGGATGCTGTACGACGCGATAGCACAGTGCCACCGCCAATTCCGTTTCCCTGGAAACGTATTCTCCCAATGGCGCTTGTCGCGATGTTTATTCTCGTGGCTCTGTCCATTGCAGGAATAACACTGTTGATCGAGTATCCACTAAGTCAGCTAATCCAGTGGCCCAAGCCTCGCAACGCGGTTGGCGCAGCCTGGATTGCTTTGTCGTTGGTCGTGACCTCCTTGGCGGTGAGATTATCGATGCGCTTCGCGTGTCGCAAACCGTACTGAGAATGCATCGCCTGCAACGCCTTTCACAGGCTAATTGTTGCGAAATCGCCATTTCACTCATAGCCGAGCGGTTCTGAGCGTAAACGCCTGTGGGTGTTGAAAAAGGGCTGCGTGGAATCGGAAGTTGGTGGGCGCGAGTACTGCAGCTCTTGCGAGAGTTAGAACCTTAAGAGTTAGAACCTTAAATGATTACAGGGAGCGGTGATCTTGGTCCTTGGCTGAGGAAGCGGACGAGGCGTTTGATATTTTGCGCTGCCGCGGCCAGGAAGAATTGCTCGCGAACGAACTTCATTCTACGCAAGCGCAAGCGACGCAGTCCGATCTGATTCTTCAGTTCCGCGAACAGCGCTTCCACCTTCTTTCTTTGCCGCTGTGCGTTCGCGAAGGCTGGCGTGTTGACTAAGTCGCGAGCGCGTTGGCGGGCTGGCTCATGCATGTGGATGGCAAGATACTTCAACGGTGAACTGGTGCATTGCGCTTTTTGTGCGCACCCCCCACAACGTTTGCGGGTCCCGATATAGACGTGGGTGCGGTTCCTAGCATTGTGTCCGCCATAGTTGAGTTGCTGGCCTGCGGGACAGAGGTAGCTGTTGCTTTCGGGAAGATAAGTAAAACGCTCGGGACCGTAGAGCGGACTGTTCTTGCGAAGAGCGCTGTCCCGCGTGCGCATATATGGTGTGATGCCCCGCTCCATTAACCATTGCAGGAACTCTCCGTTGCCGTAGCTGGCATCGGCAGCCACGGACGCGGGTTCCCGTCCTTGCCATTCCGCGAAACGAGCGATCATGTCTTGGGCGGCCACCGTCTCCTGGCTCATGCGCGCCGCGGTGGCTTGTACCCCTACGATCACGCAACTGTGATTGTCCACCAGGTAGTTGTCGTAGTAACCCAGCCGGGCAGGAGTTCCACCCTTGGTCGCGTAGGTGGAGTCGGGATCCGTGGTCGACACCTGGTCTTGCTGATGCACCGGCTCCTCCACCGGGTTCTGCTGTTCTAGTTCCACCAGATACTGGCGCACCGTATGGTTGACCTGTGCCGCTTCCGCCAACTGCTCCCGCGGGATGCGGCTCTCCTTGCTGGCATTGGCCTCCACGAAACTGCCGTCCACCGACAGGTTGTCCCCTTGCACCAGTCCGGCTTCCAGGCAGCGGGCCACAATCTCCTCGAACACTTGCTCGAACAGTTTCGATTCCTGAAATCTTCCGTGCCGATTTTTCGAGAACGTGGAGTGGTGCGGTATCTCCTGATCGAACCCCAATCCGGTAAACCAGCGCCAGGCCAGATGCATGCGCAACTCTTCCACCAACTTGCGCTCGCTGGTGATGCCATACAGATAGCCGATCAGCAGAATACGCAGCAGAAGCTCGGGATCAATCGACGGGCGGCCCGTATCGCTGTAACTCTCCTTCAACTTCTCGCGCACGAAGGCCAAGCTGATGTGTTTTTCGATGAGCCGCAGCAGATGAGTCTCTGGAACCTGATCTTCGAGCCGAAAGTAGTAGAACAGCGCTTCGGAACGGGAGTGTTGTCCCATCATGATTAGCACGCCTCCGAGAATGGTGATCCAGCAAAGCATGGCGAGGAACTTTCTCCTTCTTTTAGCACGCTTTTGCTGCCATTCAGGCTGCTAATCGCAGTGACTTTTTCAACACCCACGCCTGTTTTCGTCAACCATGTTCCGGCACATTGAAATCCACTGACTTGGGGCTATTTTTGAGGCGGTGGCGGCGTCACCCGGAGGGTTATGCTCAGCAGCATGAAAACAACAAAAATCTCAGGAAGGCCAACCACTATCGGGAGCCAGAAGTAGCCACCGGTTGTCCAACGAAGTCTTTGCAATATTAAGAAGTGAGCCGTCAAAAGGACGCATAATTCTGCCCAGAATGCCGCCCTGTGTCGGCACTGCCAAAATGCTTTAATCACCGTTCCGAATGCTATCGCAGCCGTCAGAAGGATATTCATCCGACACACAAATTCTCCGTTCGAATCTGCCTCGCAGAATTGGTAGGCTCCGAAATTCAAGGTCTGGCGTGCATCTGTGGTGGTTTCTGTATCCAACACGAGGACGTATTTGGGTCGCGGAAGTGTCTTTCTTGCGCCGCGCCTCTGTTCGGGCTTCTCATCTAATATGCGGGCGTGACAGCGCAAATAGATCTCATGCTTCATCAGGAAACGAGGCAGTGAAGGCTATCGCTGCGCCGAACCGAAACCCCCTCAGATCGCTCCGAGGGGGCAGATTCGTTTCTGGCAGTCGTGGTCCACCTTGCTGTCGTTATTGTCTTGGGTTGACAGCCAAGCTCGGGACGAGTTCGCCTGTTTGCGGGTTGGGAACCGAAGTAATCTCCAGCTTGATCTTCTTCCCCACCAATTTTTTCTCATCATCACCAAACTTCTTGATGATTGCCTTCAGATTGGTTTTGTTCACGGCCCAGGCTGACTTGCCGTAAATGGGCTTCTTGAGATCAATGATGGCCGGTGCGTTGAATGTTTCCGGCGACTCCCGAATTCTTGCCACTGCAATGGTTATCGATTTCGTCCCGGCAGGTACGTCGGAACCCTTCAGCAATGCCCCGGCCTGGCCGGTGCCTTTACTGCCCATGCTTGGATCGTGAACAATTCAGCGATGGCGCGAATGGGAATTCGAGTGTTCAGTCAAGAATGACCTTCGTAATATGGTTTGGTCGTTTTCGTCTCTTGTCGGCCATACTTCTTGCTAGCATCCCGGCATGTGCGGAACAAAACCAGTCGTCTCCGTATTCGTCTTGTCTTTGTCGGTTGCAGCTCTTGCAGTCGCCGCCTACTGCGCCGAGCAACCCAAGGCGGCTACCGTCACCGCTCCCGCAGTCTCCTCGGTTAAACAGTTCACCCACGACGGCATCGCGAAAACCAATCTCATCTCGGATGAATCACATCTTTATGTGACCGAGTGGCTGGCGGCACGACACGTCGTCATCAAATATTCGATCAACGGCGCCGACCATGCTTTCGTACCCGTCAGGTTTAACGATTTCCAGGCGCTCGACATCTCGCGGGATCATTCCAGTCTGCTAATCGCCCCCAAGCAGGGCAGTGCCGACAACGCAGAATTTTGGTCTTTGCCACTGAACGCCGGAGCGCCGCACAAGATCGGCGAGCTTGCCGGACGCGACGCCAGTTGGTCCGCCGACGGTACCCATCTGACCTATGGCAAGGGATCTTCTCTATACATTGCGAACGCTGACGGCACAGGTGCCCGCGAAGTATTCATCGCGGATGGATCTGTTTTCGCTCCGCATCTCTCGGTTGACGGAAAGCGCATTCGCTTCACGGTGAGTAACGTTGCTCTCAATACAACGGCATTGTGGGAAGTGAATTCAGACGGATCGAATTCGCACGCGCTGTTGAATGACTGGCAACATGCGACCGCCGCCTGCTGCGGTGGTTGGACCGCCGACGGGCGTTATTACATCTTTCAAGTTACTGAAACTTCTCCGACCACAGTGACCACGATGTGGGCTCTCCCCGACACCGCAAACTCGGCTTACAATATGCCATCCCAGCTGACGACCGGCCCGATTTCATTCGGCAACGCTTCCATGTCGCGCGATACGAATCACATCTGGGC
>Ga0209056_10005149_pt1 | contig 13648 bp, 10 predicted proteins | sample GraSoiAngelo_114_FD_185876 | JGI IMG/M metagenome (GOLD analysis project Ga0209056, IMG submission 185876) | Grasslands soil microbial communities from the Angelo Coastal Reserve, California, USA - 14_0903_13_40cm (SPAdes) (version 2) | ecosystem: Environmental > Terrestrial > Soil > Grasslands... | reverse complement strand
TTTCGTTTCGACTATCAGAAAGTGCAGCAGGCCGCCGCCAATTTGGTGGATAACGCGCTGAAGCACACGCTGGCGGGGGGACTCGTCGCGCTGCGTGCCGAGCCTCACTTCTGGGAACGCCGTGTGGCCGAGGCGGCGCCCGTGCAAGAGCGCCGGCGCGCTCGCCTGTTGCGGCACAACTGCGTTCAGGTGTCCGTGTCCGACACCGGACCCGGCATCGCTGCTGAGCATCATCAGGAGATTTTTGACGATTTCGTGCGCGTGGATCCCAATACATCCGGAATGGGCCTCGGCCTCGCCATTGCCAAGCGTCTCGTGCAGGCACATCGCGGCAAAATCTGGGTGGAAAGCGAACCGCAGCGCGGAAGCACGTTCAAGTTTCTTATGCCAATTGAGCCGAGCTGAGCGGATCTCAGCCGGAATGGAGAGCATGGATGGCGCAAAAAGAACGTATTCTCGTCGTGGATGACGAACCGAGCATTCGCAAATACCTGCAGACCCTCCTCGAAGTGGACGGCTTCGAGGTGGAGGCTCTTTCTTCCGGCAAGAACGCTGTTGAAAAAATCGGCGCCGGGGACCGGCCCGACTTCATCATTCTTGACGTTCTCATGCCCGAGCAAAACGGCATCGATACGCTCAAACAACTCATCGAGATCGACCGCAATTTGCACGTCATCATGCTCTCCTGTTCGAACGAAGTCGGCACCGTCGTCGAAGCCATCCGCATTGGTGCGCTCGACTATCTCACCAAGCCATTTGAAAAGACCGAGCTCGACGCGGCCATGCTCAAATGCCGCCAGAAAAAGCAGCTCCACGCGGAGAATCAGGCACTCCGCGATTATTGCGACCAGATCACTGAAGACCTCAGCTTCCTTGCCGCCAGCCCGCAGATGGTGCGCATCCGCCAGCAGATCATGCAGATCGCGCCAGTGGACGTACCCGTCTTCGTCTGCGGCGAAAGCGGCGTAGGCAAGGAAGTGGTCGCGCGGATGATCCACTTGCGCTCCCGCCGCGCCACCCAACCGTTCGTCAAGGTCAATTGCGCGGCTCTACCCGGTGAGTTGCTCGAATCCGAGCTCTTCGGATACGAGCAGGGCGCATTCACCGGCGCGGTCCGCGCGAAGCCCGGCAAGTTCGAGCTGGCCAACAAAGGCACGATCTTCCTTGATGAAATCGCGGAGATGACCACGCACTTGCAGGCCAAGCTGCTCCACGTCCTGCAGGATCACCAATACTCCCGCCTCGGCGGCCGCCACTTGGTGGATATCGACGTGCGCGTTCTCGCCGCCACCAACGTGGACGTGCAGGAAGCCATGAAAACCGGCCGATTCCGTGAGGACCTCTATTACCGCCTCAACGTTCTCTCCATTAATGTGCCTCCGCTGCGCGAGCGCACGTCGGAAATTCCACTGCTCTTCCGCCACTTCTTGGTCAAATACAGCGAAAAGTTTGGTAAGGTCGCGCAAGAGCCCTCCAAACATCTGATGGACGCGGCCATGCGCTACGTCTGGCCGGGCAACCTCCGCGAGCTCGAAAACTTCGTCAAGCGCTTCGTAATCCTCGAAGATGATGAAGGCAGCTTGCGCGAACTCGTGGAGATGACCTCCACGCGCCAGCGCATTTCGCCGCGGGAAGAGCCGCCGCCGCGCAATCTGGGTTTGAAGGCCCTCGTCCGCAGTCTGAAGGACGAAGCCGAAATGGAGGCCATCGCCGACGCTCTTGAGAAAACTCGCTGGTGCCGCAAAGATGCCGCCAAGCTTCTGGGCATCAGCTACAAAGCGCTTCTTTATAAGATGCGGCAGTTCAATTTGGATTCGCCGCGCAATCGCCGCTCAACGGCCGCGGCGGAGGAGGTGGCTTCGGTCGTTCGAAGCCAGTAGGAAAACGGATTCCGAATCTCGGTCTTTTGTCTTTGAATCGAGGTCGGGCGGGTCGGCCACCGTGACCTTAATTTGTGGCGCGAAGAAATTCATCGGCATCTAACTAAGGGGACGCCGGAGCAAGTCGGCGGGGGATTCGAAGTGGCGCTAGGGGCGCCGCCAGGGTTCGTGGGAGCGTTAACCAACGAGGAGGGCAAAATGACGGAACGCCGAACGACTCAGAGGTTTGATCTGTCGCTACCCCTCACAGTGCGTCTTCCCTTCGGCCGCTCCGCCCAAACCCAGAAGGGCAAAACGCGGGATATTTCGACGCGTGGTGTTTACTTCGTGATTGACCAGGATCTCGAAGCGGGTTCTGAGCTCGATATCACCCTCACTCTTCCCGCCGAGGTTACTCGCGGCATCGAAGTCTTCGTCCGCGCCAGCGGCAAAGTCATTCGCGTCGAGCGGCGCATCGAAGACGGCGATCAGCGCATGGGCGTTGCCGCTGTCATCGAGCGGTACGACATCCTTCGCGGCGACTCGTCCAAGAGCTAGTGCCGTTCCGACTTTGTCAGGCCCCGTACGAAGGTTTCGTTGCGCCGTTTCCTATGACTTCCCCCGGACTTCGTACGGGGCAGACTAAAGCGCCGTCACATAATTCCCTCCCAGCCCGGACCGAATGCGGAGCTCAGGTTGGTTCCAAATAGTTGGAACGGCACCAGGCGGCATCGCCTCGCGGGCTTTCTGCTCCGCGCTCACTGTCATTTCTTTGGATGGCCCAAGCCCCAGTTGTCCCACCACAGGTCGATCTCCCGCCGGTCGTGCTGGAGGACTCCTTCCCGAGTCACGCCCGCCGGCGGCGGAATGAGTTCCGCCAGGCGATCGTAGACTCGCCCACGCTCCTCGTCCTGCACGTGAATCAGCAAGGGAAACAGAGAGAGAGCGTCTTTCTTCCGCGCTTCGGACAGCACCGTGGAAAGTGCCGCTGCGCGCTCTGGGGAGCTTTGCGTGCCGAAATCCAATTCCTCGAGCGCGCGCTGAAACTCCGTCGAAGTGTCCTCGAAATACGGCGTACCGGGTCCGAAGCCGTGCCGCATTTTCGCCGCGGAGTCCGCAGGCAGCATTACTTGGCGCGTCCCATCGAAGAGCTGCACCCAGCCCAGCGTCACGCGCAGCAAGCCGTTTCCCTTCTCGTCCGCCTCGAGCGTGTACTCGCAGCCTAGATCGACCGCGGTCGCCGCAGGCGTGTCCACATAGAAAAGCCACGGCGGCGCCGTGATTCGCGCCGTCATCGCGCCGTGCTCCAGATAGAGCTGTTTCCGCTTCGCCCGCGCATCCGTCAGCCGCAGCCGCGAATTCGGCCCCACCACCACTTCGCCGATGTCGCCAACGTCAATGCGCGCGCGCGATTCCGCGTCGGTCTCAAGCCACTGCCCGACCGCAAATCTCCCGTTTTCGGTCACCGCGGTTGCGCCAACGCGCGGCGTTCCCTCGAGCCGCGCCACCGCCCAGCTCGGTTGCTCGCTCCCTACGCGATGGGAGAGCCACAATCCCGTTGCCAGCGCAACCACCGCAAGCGCCCCCGCGCCGGGCGCCAGCCGCGGCCATCTCCACCACGCTCCCGAAAACCCGCCGCGCTGCCGCAGCTTTTCAAATTCTTCGTCGGGAATTGCGAGCGGCTGCGGCGCCACACGGAATTCGCTCAGGCCCTCTTCGAGCCGCTTCACGTCCGCTTCCGGCTGCCCGCGCCCCTCCCAGAGGTAATCGTCGTTCATGGTATTGCTCCCTGCGTCAACCTTTCCCGAAGCATCTTCATTCCACGGTGCAAATTCACGCGCACCGACCCGGCCGTGAGCCCTGTGCGCGCGGCGATCTCCGGCCCCGTCATTCCTTCCACAAATCGCAGCATGAGTGTCTCGCGGTAAGCGTCGGGAAGTTCTTGAATCGCCCGCAGCGCCGCCAGGGCTTCGGCCGATTGCAGCGCAGTTTTGCCGCGTTCGGGGGCCTGCGCTTCGCTCAGTTCCTCCTGCAGGGGATTTTCGTTTCGCCGGTGGTAATCGTTGGCGCGATTTCGCGCGATTTGCGCCAGCCATCCGCCGAACGCTCTCGGATCTCGCAAAGCGGCCAGCTTGCGCAACGCCGTCAGAAACACATCCTGCACGAGGTCGCGCACGTCGGTCCGCGGCACGCGCGCCAGCAGGATCCCGTGCACCATGCCGAAGTATCGTTCGTAGAGCCATCCAAACGCGGCTCGGTCTCCCTCGCGTGCCGCGCCCACGCGACCGGCGTCCGCCTCCCGGGCCAGCCGTTCGGCCATCGCTCCCTCATCCGCGGAGCCACCTGGCATCTCTCCCTCAAGTCGAATTGCGGCTTCTCCCTGCATGTGCTGTCAAAGGCCCGTGGCCAGTCCTGCACCCGCGGCGCCTCAAGAGCATAGACGCTTCCTGGACTCGAGTGTTAACCGTCGGACTAGACTCCCCCGGTATGACGCTCCGCTTTCCAGTTGCATCAAAACCACTCTTGGGCCTAGACTCACGCTAAATCCCCGCCTGGAGGACCCATGAAGGTCTCGCAACTGATTGGTTCCCGCAAGCATGTCTTCTCCATCATCGAAGACACAAGTGTTCATGAGGCTGCCCAATACCTTCGGGAAAAACAGCTGCGTTCGGTCGGCGTCCGGGGCGCGGATGGAAAGCTGCTCGGCGTCATTTCGCAAAGCGACATCTCCGACAAGGTCGCCGCAGAGAACAAGTGCCCCGCCTGGATGAAAGTCTCTGACATCATGACGCGCGATCTCATCTGCGTTACGCCCGAAACGACAATCGAGGACTGCCTCCGCCTGATGGATCAGCACGGCATCTATCATCTGCTCGTCCTCGACGAAAAACAGGTCTATCACGGAATGGTTTCCGTCACGGACTTGCTGAAAGTCATTGCCCTGGATGAAAAAGCTCGCGCCGATCTCCTCGAAGCTTTCATTTTCCCGCAGCGCTAGCAAGCGACCCTCGATTCAAAATTGGTTCGCCAGCCGTGCCAATAATTTGTTGTCGCCGACCTTTTCTTTCTCCCGAGTAACTCTCTTTCTCCTCCGTGGTAGTTCTTTTCCATTCCCTCTCCTGCTCCCATCTCCCCTCAGCGGAAATGCGTGACGCTCTCTTCGCCGCATAAACACAGGACTTATCCGCTGACTGCCGGTCGAAAGTCGGACGATTCGCGCGAGTTTCTTGTCCAGTTCTTGGCAAGAAATTTGGCGATTTGTGTGCATTCCAATCGAGCGATCGTAGTTTGGGGAATTGATTTTTCGTGTCAGGCAATGGACCATCCTCCGCGCTCCCGGGCAATTCGCCGTCGCCTTTGCCGCCCGACGAAGTGATTTTCGGCTGCTCGCCCGAAATGCAGCGGCTTCGCAAGCGCCTGGAAAAGGTCTGCGCCACCGATATTCCTGTCCTGATTCAAGGCTTGCCCGGCACGGGGAAAGGCCTGCTCGCGCGTTGGATTCACTCGCGCTCCCCTTGGCGCAACGGGCCGTGGGTCAAAGTGAGTTGCGCCGCAATTCCCTCCCTCCTTCTCGAAAGCGAGCTGTTCGGTTATCAAAAGGGCGCCTTCACCGGCGCCTACGCTGCCAAGCCGGGCCGCGTGGAAATGGCACACGGCGGAACCCTTTTGCTGGATGAGATCGCCGATCTGGATCCCGTCCTTCAGGCCAAACTCCTCCAGGTGCTTCAGGACGGCCGCTTCAGCCGCCTGGGCGACGAAGAAGAGCGGCGCTTGGAGGCGCGCGTCCTCTGCACCTGCAATGGCCGCATCGAAGACGCCGTCCAATCGGGTCATTTTCGCCGCGACCTGTTCTACAGAATTAACGTCTTCCGCGTGGACCTTCTTCCGCTTTCGGATCGCCGCGAAGATATTCCGGTGCTCGCCGCTTACATCTTCAAGCAATTCAGTTTGCGCTTTCAGCGGGAAGTCCCGCCGATTCCCCCGCGCATGTTGGAGCTGCTCCAGTGCCGCGAATGGAAGGGCAACATTCGCGAGCTCGAGAATCGCATCGCCGCCTACGTGCTCTTGGGCGCCGAGGAAATGCCTGAAGATTCAGCTTCGTTTCGTCGCCACTTTGCCGGGCCGATGAAAATTCAGGTGGACGGCACAATTTCCTTGAAGCGCATCACGGAAAAGGCCTGCCGCGAGCTCGGCCGCGAAGTCATTCTCCGCGCCTTGCAGGCCAATCGCTGGAATCGCCGCCGCGCCGCCGAAGAGCTCAAGATCAGCTACCGCGCCTTACTTTACAAAATCCGCGAAGCCGGCCTCCCGCCCAAGCGCCCTCGCCGCAACGACAACGGTTCCGCTCCTGCCGTCTCTCCCAAGCCCCTCCCCGCCGACTGACCCTCTTTTCATGTAGAGGCCGGGCTTCAGCCAGGCATTGCTGGTCTTCACATTTCCGCTCGGACATCCCCGCGTTTTCCTCCTTGGGCTGTTCGATTCCTCAGTTCTACTCGAACAAAATCCGCGGTGTAGACTACAATGAGCAAGCCCATGAAAGCTGGCACGCTGCCGAAAATACTGAAGTGGGTTGGCTACGGCACGGCGATCCTGTCGCTGGTCGCCGGGCTCGGTAAGATCACGAAAGTGATCTCGGACCGTGTGGAAGCCCGCCGAAACATTCGCGCCCTTCTCTCCTCCGAAGAAGTCCAACGCCAAGGTGGCGATTATGGGTCGGCCTGGCGGAGCCTCGAACAGGCATCTCAAATCGATCCCCATTCGGCCGAAGTCCTCGACGCGCGGGAGAACCTGGCGATGGAGTGGCTTGAAAACATTCGGGTGCTGGAAGGCGAGAAGTTTTCCGACATCACTCAAAAGTTGGAGCCGGTCTTGACCCGGGGCGTTGTGTCGTCGAAATCTGCTCCGCGAAAGGCTGACCTTCAGGCTCACGTCGGTTGGACATATTTTCTAATCTCCCGCGAAGGAAGAGGCGGCCTGGATCCGGCGGAAGCTTACGCCAGAGCCGTCCAAATGGATCGGAACAATCCTTACGCCGAAGCCATGTGGGGACACTGGGCGCTCTGGAATGGATGCAACCTCAGCGATGCTGGACGGCACTTCTCCTCTGCGCTGGCCTCTGGCCGCCAGCGAGGCTTTGTTCGCCGGATGCAATTGAGCGCCCTGCTCGATTGCAGCGACGATGAATCGGATAATGAGATTGTCCGCGTGCTGAACGCCATGCGTAAGGAACAGGGATCGGTTGACCAGTATACGCGGGACCACGTCTTTTTCATTTATTACACGAAGATTGTGCCGCCGCGTCCGGAAACCACGCCTTTTATCAACGCCGTCCCGCCGGGCGAGCACGTCGCCACGTTCCGCTGGCTGTTTGACGGGGCCGATCTCAATGAATCCAAGAGTCTCGAGCGATTGTGCTATCTGGCTGTTCTGCAGGAAGCCGCTGCCCAGCGCGATCAGGCGCTGGCAAACTACCGCTTGGTCCGCTCGAAGATTACGAACCCCAATGTTTACCCCTCACTCTGGCAGGCCGCTGCAACGGGGATTCAACGCCTTTCTCGCCATCAATAGATATTCTTGGCCCGCGACGCAGGCCGACCGGACATTTGCCCCTGGTCTGCCCCCCGAATCCGCAGGTTGGATCGTACGACATTTGCGTCTTGTGCGAGCCTCCCACGCGCCTTCTTACTCCTTCCCGCTACTGAGTATCCGAAGAGGATAGTCATCCTGAGCGAGCGGAGCGCATCGAAGGGCTTGCCCCCCGCTTCCAGCCCACAGAGGAGGTAACAGTTCCACCCTGAGTTTGTGTACTTTTATGTTAATAAAACTAATGGTTAGCCTCCCTCCCCTCTTTTCTTGCTCGCCACTCACGTGCCCCGCTCCTCGCAGACTCACAAGACCGATGCCGAAGAGTTCTACGGAGGAAGGATGTTCCACAATAGGAAGGATCTTGCTCGCAAACTGAAACGTTGGGAGAAGGAATACAACGAAGACCGGTCGCATCTGGCGCATAAAGGAAAAACGCCTGCTTGGCCAGTTCGCGAACTCGCTCCGCCATCAGAACCTGTACCGAATCTCCTTTGACTACTACACCCGTTCATTTTTGGGCACACCCTAATCTCTGGTAGCGGAACTACATGATACTCTGACAGTGTAAGTTGGCAATCTCTCCAGCCTTTCCCCAGCCTCGCTCAGCTACCCAGCCTTAATTCAATTGAGACCTAGTTCCAGTTAGGTCGGGAGAAGACCTTTTGATCATATCCCACGAGGATTTCTCGTTCCTTCGCTCGCGCGCTATCGCACTCGTGATCGCTGCTACCCTCGCCGTCACGGGCGTTCTAGCTCTGCTTCCCTGTTCTGTCCGGGCTGCGGCCACCTTCGTCCAAACTGCCTCTATAAACATAGACTCAGGCGCTCCTTCTATCGCCAAGTCTTTCCCTCGAGCTACTACTGCAGGCAACACAATCGTTGCGGCCATAAGTTGGGGTGATGTCCAGAACGTTGCCGTCACGCTAACAGATTCCCAGAAAAATACCTACCAGCGTGCGGGCACTGGTGCCTGGGATACCAGTAACCGCCAGGGTTTGGTCATCTATTACGCGACCAACATCAAGGGTGGCGCTGATACCATCACCGCCAGATTTGGAACCAGCATCTGCTGTCGTTACCTCGCTATCCATGAATATGCAGGGGTAAGTGCCTTCGACGGTGCAAGCTATCACGTAGACCCGGTCGGTACCACTCAAGTGGACGGTATTACCAGCGGTCAAATCGTCACCACCGCCGCTGGCGATCTCATCTTCGGCGCCATGGTGGACGATAGTCCTTGGCATTCGAGTGCCTCGCTTGCTCCTGGTACAAACTTCGCGAAGCGTGATCTCTTTGCAGGCTTCATGAGCGAAGACGGCGCCCAGTCGGTTGCAGGAGGAATTTCTACAACTTTCACCTCAAATAGTGCCGACAGCTATCTTACCGGCGTGGCCGCTTTCAAGACCACCACTTATACGACGCCCCCGCCGCCATCCTCCTCGCCACCGCCTTCTGATACGACGCCTCCGAGCGTGCCTACAAATCTTTCTGCTTCAGTTGTCTCTTCGTCGCAGATCAACCTTTCCTGGACCGCATCCACGGACAACGTCGGTGTCGCTGGATACCAGGTTTTCAGGAATGGGTCGCAAATTGCCGCGACATCAGCCACCTCATACGCGGATTTCGGCCTTTCGCCTTCTACAACATACTCCTATACCGTTGCTGCGTATGATGCGGCCGGCAATGTTTCGGGGCACTCAAACGTCGCAAGCGCAACGACTGCTGGGACGCAGAGCAGCACTCCGATTTCGTGTACAGTCCAGGGGAATTTTGCTTATGACGGGGGCTCGCCTATCACCCTGACCGCTCCTACAGTCGGGAACCTCATCATCCTTGGTATGAACAACAATTCCGGAGATACAGTGAAAAGCGTTTCCGATAATAAGGGCAATGCGTACCAGTGGGTGGGAATCAGGGGGTCGGATCCTGCGAGCGTCGAGGAGATTTGGTACGCTGCAAATGCTTCCCCGGGCGTTACAACGGTTACGATCAATCTTGCCCAATCGAGCTATGATGATGTTAATCTCTACGACTGCAGTGGTGCCTCGGCCGCGCCGTTCGATTCCGCCGCCGCGCTCAACGGCCAAAGCAATTTTTCCACGAATAATGGATACTCCGGCCCGTCCGTTTCCGCAAGTACTGGCGGTGGCGTGATTATCGCTCTGAGCGCCGTAGAGCTGGGAAATGTGTCAGGAGTTAGTTCTCCTTTCACCTTTGATCCCCAGCTCCAAAACAATGGCTGGGCGCACTTCTTCAATGTGTCGCCTGGAACCTACACGCCAACCTGGGGACCGATTACTCAGAACTCTTATCCAGGCACCTACAGTGGTCTTACGGCAGCGTTCAAAGGTGCCCAAAGCTCCACGACGGCTGCCGCCATCTCACCGGGCGGATTTCTCTCTGTTCCAGAAAATGCCATAACCGTCTCCACCATCATCCCCGTAAACAAGCGGCAACGGGTAACCCTGGTAGCAGCCGCGCGCAGCTTCTTCTTGACGGGACAAGCCTCGGCGCGGGGTATACCACCTCCCGCTTTTCTGTCTCGTGGGACAGGAGATCCGCTCCGAATGGCACTCATACGCTGAGTTCCATTGCGTCACAGGCATCAGCAGTGGAGGTCCGGAAGGGCCCCGCGCCAGAACAACTGCTTCACCCGTCCGCGCCGTTCCGGCCCCCGTCCTCGTACCTCCAGCCTCGGATCTCGAGCTTCCAGAACCCATTGTTCGCCGCGCATCCCACGCGCTACAGTGGGAACCCTCCCACGGAGCGAAAGGTTGACCGCTTCGCGGGCACGCATAAAGATGAGCACCACCGCCAACCAGGTGCGGACCATCATTCCCACGGTCGACCTGCGCGCGCAGTACGACGCAATCCGCGAGGAAATCCAGGCGGCGCTTCGCGAAGTCTTCGATTCGCAGCAATTCATCCTCGGCCCGCAGGTGCAGGCTCTCGAAGAAGAACTGGCGCGCTATTGCGGCGCGAAGTTTGCCGTCGGCGTGGCCTCCGGCGCCGACGCATTGATTCTCGCCCTGCGCGCGGCGGGAATCGCTCCCGGCGACGAAGTGCTCGTGCCCTCTTTCACCTACATCGCTACGGCGGACTCCGTGAGCCATCTCGGCGCGCGTCCCGTCTTTGTGGACATCCAGCCCGACACGTTCACGCTCGACCCCGCGAAGCTTGAATCCAAAATTACTTCGCGTACGCGGGCGATCGTGCCCGTTCATCTTTATGGTCAACCCGCCGACCTGGATCCGATCCTCCAAATCGCGGGGAAACACGAGCTAAAAGTGATCGAAGACAATGCCCAGGCCATCGGCGCCACCTACAAAGGAAAAAGGACGGGAAGCCTCGGCGATTTGGGCTGTCTCAGCTTCTACCCGACCAAGAATCTGGGCGCATACGGCGACGGCGGAATGGTTCTCACGGACTCCGAGGAACTCTCGAAGCGCCTGCGTTCGCTTCGCAGTCACGGTGAAAGCAGGAAATACTTCAGTGAAGAGCAAGGCTGGAACAGCCGGCTCGACGAAATGCAGGCCGCGATTCTCCGCGTGAAGCTGCGCCATCTGGACGCCTGGAACGCCGCGCGGCGCGCCAACGCTGCGCGCTATGATGTTTTGCTCGCGAGCGTGCCCGGCGTCGCCACGCCCCGAGTGGCTCCCGGGGCCGATCACGTCTTTCACCAATACACGATTCGCGTTCCCCGGCGCGATTCCGTGCAGAAAGCTCTGGCCGGGCAGGGCATCGCCACCACCGTGTATTACCCCACGCCCGTCCACCTGCAGCCCATCTACTCATCATTGGGTTACCATGAGGGGGACTTGCCTGCCAGCGAAAGGGCATGCCGGGAAGTTTTGTCATTACCGATGTATGCCGAATTGTCTCGGGCGCAAATCGAGCGCGTCGCGGCCGCGATCAAGTGCGCTCTGCAATGAAGAACGAATTAGGTATCAAACACTCATGATCCCCTGAGTGCGCGTCGTCGACGCGCTTTGGACATTTCGCAGGATCGATGCGTGTTCACACAGCGAAATACAAGATGCAAGATTCCTCGCTTGTCGGGTCTTATCTTTGGTATTCAACTCCGGCGCTGTAAGATTGAGATGACTGATGGCGCAGCTTGACTCATCATCGGCCCACTCGAGCAGTCAAGAATTTGTAGAGTACTACGCTGAAAAGAGCGTACGCTCTGAGACGATTGAGAATTTCCGCGCCATACGAGCTGCAATCTTGCGCGTATTAGAATCAACCCAGGAAGCCGGCCACAAGTACGACGTTCTCGATATCGGCTGCAATGCAGGAACACAGTGCGCCCTTTGGGCGGAACAGGGACACCGCATACACGGTTTGGACATCAATGAGCCCTTGCTGAAACTGGCAAAAGAGAGGGCGAGAGCTAGTGGACATGCAATCGACTTCCGGCTCGGGACTGCCGCCGAGATGCCATGGCCAGATGAATCGATGGACGTGTGTATCGCACTCGAGCTTCTTGAGCATGTTGCAGATTGGCACAAATGTCTCAAGGAGTTTGCCAGGGTTGTCCGTCCGGGCGGAGTGATGTTCCTAACCACGACAAACGTGCTTTGTCCCATCCAGGACGAATTCAATCTCCTAGCGTATTCTTGGTATCCGGCTGCCCTGAAGCGGCACTTCGTGCGTCTAGCTCTGACGACGCGCCCCGATTTGGCGAACTACGCCAGGTTTCCAGCGGTGCACTGGTTCAGTCCGTATGTTCTGAAGGCAGAGTTATCCCGAAGCGGCTTTTCCTGTCGCGATCGGTTTGATCTCATCAATACTTCGACGAAGGGGTTGTTAGCGAAACTCGTCGTTCAATCCATTCGAGCTGTTCCATTGCTTCGTTTGTTGGGATTCATTTGTACAAATGGAACCATGCTTTTGGCCGTTAAGCCCCGGGGAAGCAATCGGTAAGTCCAAGGCAATGAACTAATTGGCGGCTATGGTCGCCAAGTGCAATTTCCTGAGCGTTGTGAGTCTCCTCCCCCGACGCGTCTCCGATAACCGCCCTATTTTCAGAGCTATAGCTTTGATGCGCCGCTGTTCCACGTCCCGCATTTGGTTATTACCGAACAACGTGCTTGAAATCCACAGGCCGGGTGTGTTTGGCTTCCGCGCCTGCCCTCTAGTCCAGGAGAAGGTCCTATGGGCACACTTGTCCTCTTTTCCGTCTTGTGTCCAGTTACTTCCATAGCGGACCCCGGTTAGGTTGGTAACGCTTAGCGGCACGTGTACACGCGCTTATCCCAAGGGCTTTGGGAAAGCGCTCTTACTGGGGGAAAAATGAGCACGCAGGCCGATTGCCCAAGGCCGCAACGCACCACCCACAGCCTCAGTTTGCTTGTCGGGGCATTGCTTGCGGCCAGCAGTTTTTGGTTGGCCGGCTGCGCCGGATTAGTCAAGAGCTCTTCGACCTCTCCTCCCCCAACTCTGACAATCTCCTATCCTGGCTCGACGAATGTGACTACGACCGGCGCTGCTGTGAACTGGCAGACGAACGTGCCGGCCACGTCCCAGGTGGAGTTCGGAACCACCACCGCCTATGGTTCAACTACGACCGTGGATTCGACGATGGTGACCAGCCACCAGCAGGGCCTGTCAAACCTGAAGCCCGCGACTATTTATCACTACCGGGTGCATTCCACCGATGCGAATAACAACCCGGCTGTGAGCTACGACTTGACTTTCACGACGGCGACGACACCGGACACGACGCCGCCAACGGTATCGATTTCCTCGCCGGCAAATGGCGTGACTGTCAGCGGCACAATCACGGTGACCGCGAATGCCTCAGACAATGTAGGCGTAGCGAGCGTGCAGTTCCTGTTGGACGGAGCGAACCTGGGTAGTTTGGACACCACTTCGCCCTACTCGGTATCGTGGAACACGACGGCGGCCAGCAACGCTTCGCACACGCTGAAGGCGATTGCCAAGGATGCGGCGGGAAACAGCACGACGAGCGCGGGCGTGACGGTGACAGTCAACAACCTTGCGGACACGACGCCCCCGTCTGTGCCCACAAGTTTAACTGCCACGGCGATTTCTTCCTCGCAGATCAATCTGTCGTGGACGGCTTCGACAGACAACGTCGGCGTCACCGGTTATAACGTTTATCGCGGTGGAACGAAGATCGGAACAAGCACGACCACGTCTTATTCCGACACGGGCCTGACCGCTTCGACGACCTATTC
>Ga0209056_10005148_pt1 | contig 13648 bp, 10 predicted proteins | sample GraSoiAngelo_114_FD_185876 | JGI IMG/M metagenome (GOLD analysis project Ga0209056, IMG submission 185876) | Grasslands soil microbial communities from the Angelo Coastal Reserve, California, USA - 14_0903_13_40cm (SPAdes) (version 2) | ecosystem: Environmental > Terrestrial > Soil > Grasslands... | reverse complement strand
AAGGAGATATTTACCGCAGCAGATTTGACGAGACCCTGACTGTGGCCTCGCTATCAGCTCCGTATTCCAACACGTTCCCCAATGATGGGAAGTACAGCGGAGGAAACATCCTCGGGCGGTGGAATCATACTTCCGAAGGATCCTCGATGTCGTTACAGATGTACTACGACAATACGACGATTACCGACCATTCTCTTTTCGGCGACCACCAGAATATTTTGGACCTCGATTTCCAGCACGGGTTTCACGTTGGCGACTCACAGCAATTTGTATGGGGACTAGGCTACCGGTCGATCCGCGACAAGAACGACGCCAGCTTCACGGTTTCCCTGCAGCCTAACCAGGTCACGCTGAATCAGTTCAGCACATTCCTGCAGGATGAAATCAGCCTGGTCGACAATCGCCTGCAGATCACGCTGGGCTCCAAATTCGAGCGCAACGAATTTACAGGGTTCGAAATTGAGCCAAACGCACGATTGCTCTGGAACCTAACTCCAAATCAATCGGTTTGGACTGCGGTATCACGCGCCGTCCGGACACCGGCCTTGACCGAGGAGGGACTGCGGCTGAATTCGGCGGTTATCCCGCCAGGGACGCTTGCGAACCCGACGCCGTTACCGGCCGTCGTGGCGGTTTTCGGCAGTCACCGGTTCAACTCCGAGTTCAACTCCGAAGACCTTCTCGCATACGAACTCGGTTATCGAGTGCAGGCAACCAAGAATCTCTCGCTCGATATAGCTACCTTCTACAACAATTACTCAAATCTTCGCACTGCGGAGCCGGGTGCGCCTTTTCCCGAAGGGAGCCCTGCCCCGACCGATTTCGTCATTCCGTTTGTGGCCGGCAACAAGATGAGCGGCGGAACATACGGCGTTGAATTGTTTGCAGACTGGAAAGTCGTTCCCAAGTGGAGACTAATGGGCTCCTACAGCTATCTGCAGATGGACATACACAAGAATCTAGATAGTCAGGACCCGACTCCCGACAATCCAAACGGCTCAAGCCCACGTCATCAATGGTATTTGAGGTCATCCGTCGACTTGCCGAAACATTTCGAGCAAGACACGACTCTGCGATTTGTGGACCGCCTTCCCAGCTTGAACTTGCCCAATTACTACTCTTTGGATGCGCATTTGGGCTGGAGGCCGGTAACAAGCCTGGAATTGTCGATCGGCGGCCAGAACTTGCTCAATAACTGGCACTTGGAATTTATGCCGGATTTCGTAAACACCTCGCCGACCGTAGTGAAGCGCAGCATCTTTGGAAGTATTACGGTGAAGTTTTAGTTGATTGAAGTGCGAGCTTTCAGACTGTCGGTTACCAGTGGGTGGTAATTTGATGTTGAGGCGCCTGAGAATTCTGATCGTTGCGCTCAGTGTTTCGCTGAGTGGGACTCCGCAGGCCTTTGCCCAGACTCCGGACTCGCGCGACTCATCGGAATACTTGATTAAGGCCGGCTTCATTTATAATTTCGCCAAATTCGTAGAATGGCCGTCGGCCGCTTTTGCTCAGCCTGACTCGCCAATTGTGATCGGCATTCTAGGAACAGATCCGTTCGGAGCCCTCATCGACCAGATCGTCGAAAACAAAAAAATCGGGGCGCGGAGTTTTGTTGTAAAACGGCTGAAGTGGGGCCCGGACTTCAGAGAACTCAGGGATTGCAAAATTCTGTTTGTGGGGGCTTCAGAAAAAGCGCACATCGATGAGTTGCTGCAGATTGTGAAGACTCTTCCAATTCTTACAGTGGGCGAAACACCCGGGTTTGCAGAGCGCGGCGGCGTGATTCGGTTTGTCCTGGAAGACAACCGAGTGCGATTTGAGGTCAACGTTGAGGCCGCGCACCAGGCAGACCTTACGATCAGTTCCAGACTGCTTACTTTGGCGAGAATCATCCAACAAGCCACAGCCGCGGATACGAGGAAGCCGGGATGATCCTCCAAAATCTATCCATCAAGCGGAAACTCACACTGATTACGATGTTGACGAGCAGCATCGCCCTGATCCTGTCCTCCGTCAGCTTTCTTATTTACGATCTCGTTTCATTTCGTAACTTGCTCCGCCAGGATTTAATGACTCAGGCTGAAATCATCGGGTACAACAGCGCGGGAGCCATGGAGTTCAAGGACGAACCTGCTGCGACCGCGACATTGTCTGCTCTCACGGCAAAAGAAGACATTGTCACCGCTGTCTTATACAAGCCCGACGGCAAGATCTTTGCTCATTATTTTCGAGGCAACGCGGCGTTTTCCGGGTTTCTTCCCATCCATTTGCAAAAGAAAGGCACCCGCTTTGAAGGGGGGTACCTGGAAGTCTTCCAGGAAGTCACCCTAAACGGGGAGCACGTCGGAACGCTGTTTCTGCAGTCCGACATGCGCCAATGGAGTCTGCGCGCCAAACGGTATGCAAACATCCTCATCATATTTGTGCTCGTTTCCGGGCTATTCGCCCTGTTTGTCTCCTCGAAGCTTCAAGGGCTGATTTCAAAGCCCATTTTGCACCTGGAAGACACCATGCGAATGGTTTCTTCAAACAAGAATTATGCTGTCCGAGCGGTCAAAACGTATGGCGACGAAATCGGCCGATTGATCGATGGATTTAATACTATGCTCTCCGAAATCCAACAGCGAGATACCGCGCTGCAGAGCACTAACGGTGAGTTGAAGACCAGGACGCAAGAGCTTGAGGAAGAAGTATTTCAGCGTAAGCAGGCGCAGGAAGAATTGCTCAAGGCCAAGCACGCGGCGGAAGAAGCCAACCGCGCCAAGAGCACATTTCTCGCGAATATGAGCCACGAGTTGCGCACTCCGCTCAACGCCATCATCGGTTATAGCGAGATGCTGGAAGAGGAAACCAGGGATACCGGCAAGGTCGAGAATGTTCAGGACCTCCGGAAAATTCAGGGCGCCGGAAAGCACTTGTTGTCCTTGATCAATGATGTGCTTGACCTGTCGAAGATCGAAGCCGGCAAGATGGGGCTCCACCTGGAGAACTTCGACGTGTCACAGGTGATCGAGGAGATGGTCACAACTCTCCAGCCCGCCGCGGCCAAGAATGGCAACTCGATTCAAGTTCATCTGGCGGACAGCGTGAATACGATGCGGGCGGACATCACCAAGGTTCGGCAAATCCTGTTCAACCTGCTGAGCAACGCTTGCAAATTTACGGACCACGGTACTGTCTCCGTGGATGTGGATCAAATCAAGCTCGAGAATCGAGATTGGATTCAATTCCAGGTGCGAGATACCGGGATTGGCATCTCAGCCAAGCAAAAGGAAAACTTGTTTCAAGAGTTTGCTCAGGCGGACGCCTCGATTGCCAGGAAATATGGTGGGACCGGCCTGGGACTTGCCATCACGCACCGCTTCGTTCAACTGATGAAAGGGCAAATCTGTGTGGAGAGCGAGCCTGGCCAAGGTGCTGCCTTCACGGTGCGCTTACCCGCTCAACTTGTCATCGAGACAACAGAAGCCGCACAGTCAGATAGCGCCAGCAAGATTCCTGCGGCACCGTCCGAGACCAAGGCCGGCATGGAAACGATCCTGGTGATAGACGATGACCCGTCGGTGCGCGATCTGATGTCCCGCTTCCTCTCAAAACTGGATTTCCATGTGGTCGCGGCCGCGAACGGCGAAGAAGGCCTTCGGCTTGCCAAACAAGTTGATCCCCTGCTCATAACGCTTGACGTTGTAATGCCCGAGTGCGACGGATGGACCGTCTTAAACAAGCTCAAGAGCGATTCCAAGTTGGCTGATATTCCCGTCATTATGGTCACCATCGTCGACAATGAAGCGATGGGCCTGGACATGGGCGCTTCCAATTATCTTATCAAACCGGTCGATCGCGACCGTCTTGCAGTTCTTGTAGAAAAACACAGGGTTGCGCGCACTTCTATCACGGACACTAATTCGGTCCCCTTATCCTATGTTGCGGAAGGTCCAGCCAGCCGCAAGACTGTCGGAGCTAGGGTTCCTAAGACTAGGAGAAACTGACATGCCGAAGATCCTGCTAGTCGAAGACAACGAAATGAATCGGGACATGCTCTCACGCCGGCTCCAGAAGAAAGGGTACACCGTCGTAACGGCCCAGGATGGCGAAAAGGGTTATTCGCTGGCGCGTTCGGAAGCGCCTGACCTCATTCTGATGGACATAAGCCTGCCCGCGATGGATGGCTGGGAAGTCACTCGCCTCTTGAAAGCCAACGCATTGACTCGTCATATCCCCATCATCGCGCTAACTGCGCATGCCATGGTAAGCGACCGGGAAAAGGCGCTTGGTATTGGTTGCGATGACTATGACACGAAGCCGGTTGATTTTGTCCGTTTGAGCGAGAAGATCGAGAGTTTGCTCGTAGAAAAGAAAGTGTCATGAACACGCACAAGAACCGACTACTCATTGTGGATGACAACGAAATGAACCGGGACATGCTTGCCCGCAGGCTGGCACGCAAAGGCTATGAGATTGCGTTGGCCGAAAATGCGCGGCAGCTGCTGCAACGAGTCGAGCAAGAAGGTGTCGACTTGGTGCTTCTGGATATCGAAATGCCGGAAATTAGCGGTCTCGATGCACTGAAAACTCTGCGCGAGGCCTACTCTCCTATCGAACTGCCGGTCATTATGGTGACCGCAAAAAATCAGAGTGAAGATATCGTCAAGGCACTGGATATGGGTGCGAACGATTACCTGACCAAACCGATTGATTTTCCTGTTGCGGTCGCGCGCATCGGCACTCAGTTATCCCACAAGCGGGCGCAGGAAGCATTGAGGGAGAGTGAGGAGCGCTATGCCTTGGCGGCTCAGGGCGCCAACGATGGCCTTTGGGACTGGAATGTTCTTACCAACTTCGTGCATTACTCGCCTCGCTGGAAGGCCATGTTGGGCTGTCAGGAAGGCGAAGTCGGAGGCACACCCGAAGAGTGGTTTGACCGGATTCATGATGCGGATCGTGAAAGGGTCAAACAAGAGATTGCCGCTCACCAAAAAGGCCTGACCCCTCATTTTGAGAGCGAGCACCGGATGCTGCACAAGGACGGGTCGTTCCGCTGGATGCTAAGCAGAGGGCTGGCGGTTAGGGATGCTTCGGGAAAAACCTTGCGGATGGCCGGATCGCAAACCGACATCACGGAAGGAAAGGTCTCCGATCCCCTGACGGGCCTACCTAATCGTCTGCTCTTCATTGACCGGCTAGGGCGCGTTATCAAGCATGCGAAACGCCGCAAAGACCATATATTTGCGGTCCTATTCTTGGACCTCGATGGGTTCAAGATGATCAACGACAGCGTCGGTCACCTGATTGGTGATCAGCTCTTGCTCGGGGTCGCTAACAGATTGGAAAAGTGCCTGAGGTCGACCGATACCGTCGCGCGTTTGGGAGAGTCCTTTACTGTCGCGCGACTAGGCGGAGATGAGTTCACTGTTTTGCTTGATGACCTTAAAGATCCGAACGATGCGAAACGGGCTGCAGAGCGGCTAATGAAAGCGTTGACGGCTCCGTTTGTTTTGGGTGGCAAAGAAGTATTCACCTCGGTGAGTATCGGAATTGCTTTGAGCAATCCCGCATACGAGCAACCGGAAGACATCTTGCGTGATGCCGACACAGCAATGTACCGGGCCAAGTCTCTCGGCAAAGCACGCTTCGAAGTATTCGACGCGGATATGCGCGCGAGTGTAATGGCTCGGCTGCAATTGGAGACCGACTTGCGCCGCGCCCTTGAGCGGCAGGAATTTCGCAATTTCTACCAGCCGATAGTGTCACTGGCTTCGGGAAAAATTGCCGGTTTTGAGGCCCTGTTGCGCTGGGAGCATCCGACTCGCGGGTTACTTGGTCCGGAAGAATTTATTGCTGTCGCTGAAGAAACGGGACTCATTCGCGAACTGGGGTGGTGGAATTTGCGCGAAGCATGCCGCCAGATCAGCGACTGGAAGGCCAATCCCGACGCCGACCCAGATTTAATCATCAGTGTGAACCTGTCCGTCAAACAGTTTCTACAACCCAACTTGGTTTCGGAAATAAAGGGGCTACTCCGTGAGCTGGCTTTTCCACCGGAATCTCTGAAGCTGGAAATTACGGAAAGCACCGTCATGGGAGATCCTTCCGCGGCAGTGGAAATGTTGCTGCAAATAAAAGCTTTGGGTATCCGCCTGGCCATCGATGATTTCGGCACCGGCTATTCTTCGCTAAGTTACCTGCACCGTTTTCCGCTTGATACCTTGAAAATCGATCGTTCGTTCATCAGCGGCATGTGTGAAGGCGGCGAGGGCATGGAGATTGCAAGGACAATTATGCCGCTGGCCAATAATCTCCGGCTTGACGTGGTTGCCGAAGGAGTGGAAACGATCGAACAAGTTGCATTCCTGAGGAAACTGCACTGCAAGTTTGCCCAGGGTTTTTATTTTTCCAAACCCCTGGCGGCCGAGGAAGCGGGAGCACTTCTCATAGGACAGCCGGCTTGGAAGTAGTTCCCGGCTTGCGCAGAATGCCATGAAATTAGCCTGGCAGAACATCATTCACGATCGCTCTCGCTTCTCCGTGACCGTGCTGGGTGTGTCTTTTGCCGTGTTTCTGATGGTGTTTCAGGGCAGTCTCTTGGTTGGCTTCCTGCGGGCCGCGTCCAGGTTGATCGATGCCAGCGACGCAGATATCTGGATCACAGCGCGAGGAGTACAGGCTTTCGAATTTGGGACGACATTGGAAAGCCGTGTGAGAGAGATGGCGGCTGGCGTTCCCGGCGTATTGGCGACGGACCGGGTGTGCATGGCGTTTGCGGTCTATCGCACTCCCAAGGGAAAACAACAGGTCGTTGCCCTCGTCGGGGCGGACCCCAATGTAGGAAAGCGTTTCCCGGTTCCCGATGTGCCCGAGTTGGCCGGAGAGATATCCCCTGACGCGGTTCTTTACGACGTGAGCGATCGGGACCTGATTGCCGTCCCGGCACTGCCGACAGAAGTTGAGATCAATCGTCACCGCGCCAGCATCGAGCGGCAGATCCAAGGTTATGGCGCGTTCCTTGGCGTCCCTTTCTTGTTCACTTCCTATCGTAACGCCATCCGTTATCTCGGTTTCGGGCCTGACGACGCCATGTACGTCGTGTTGCGAGTCAGCAAGGGCTCCTCTGTTGCGGATGTCAAACAAAGCTTGCAGGAACGGCTTCCGGAAGTCGACGTACTCACTCGGGACGAATTTGCTCACAAATCCCGGATGTATTGGACGATAAAAACCGGAGCCGGTGGTGCGATTCTGACCGCCGCGGTTTTGGGTTTTTTGATCGGGTTGGTTGTTGTTTCTCAAACTATCTACGCGAACACCATGGAGAACATCGAGGAATACGCGACGCTGAAAGCCTTAGGAGCGCCCAGGTCGCTCGTGGCGCGCGTCGTTCTCACCCAGGCTTTGCTCTGCGGTACAGTCGGCAGCATTCTGGGACTCATCGCGGTGATTCCAGTCATCAATCACGCAACTTCGCTGATTCCTTGGATCTACATGCCGTGGTGGTTGCCTGCTGTCATGGTCGTGCCAAGTTTGACCATGTGCTCGTTGGCATCCATCGCCTCGGTTCGGAGCGCTCTTACCGTTGAGCCAGGAAGGGTGTTCCGTGCCTAAGAAACATCTTCCAAGTACTGTTTATGAGGATGTGACGGAGCTTCCCCCAAGCAGGACCGCGCGAAATCGGGTTAAGCGGGCTGCCTATTCTGCGGGCTTAGCTGTCGAAGATCGCTTAGAACCAAGTCTGGGTGTCGATGAAGCAAGATCCAGTCGCTTCCTGGGTGTTGAGGGGGCTACCGTCTCGTTCGGCCAAGGGGACGCCCGCATTTGGCCATTGCGCGGCGTTTCAGTCACGTTTCAACGTGGCACCCTTTCCTTGGTGATGGGACCTTCGGGAAGCGGGAAAACGACGTTACTGTCCATGCTCGGCTGCTTGTTGTCGCCCGACGAAGGATCCGTATTCGTGGATGACGTCCTGGTGAACCAGCTTAGCGAAACTGAGAAGACCGCCATTCGCCAGAAGAAAATCGGCTTTGTATTTCAGGCATTCCGCCTCTTCCACTCACTCTCGGCGATCGACAATGTTGCGCTTGGTTTCGAGCTTCGCGACCCGAAGCAGTCTCAGCGATTAGAAATGGCGCGACAACTGCTCGACCAATTCGGCCTGGGTGACAAATGCAATCAAGAACCGAATGAGCTCAGTCCGGGAGAGAGGCAGCGAGTCGCCGTGGCAAGAGCGCTTGCAGGGGACCCTCCGATTCTTCTCGCGGATGAGCCGACCGCATCTCTTGACGCTCAAGCGGGAAGGAATATCTGCCAAATTCTTCGCAATCAAGTTGATGAACACGGAAGAACAGTTGTGGTCGTGAGCCACGATCCGCGCTGGCGGAAATTTGCCGATCGCACGATCACTCTGTGTGATGGCCAGGTAGAGCAAGGGGGCAGAAACCTATGACCGCCCGCAAAAGATGGGCCATTGGCGGCTCTGTGGTTTTCCTGGTCATCATCGTCATCGTGTTTCTGGGAAGCACGCGGAACAGGAATTCGGTGCAAGCTCGCGGGATACCCTCCGATAGTACAGGTGCGACTGTTGCATTTGCTTCTCCCGGAAGGGTCGAGGGGGCTTCGGAAACCACGCAGGTGGGCGCAGCTGCGGATGGCATCCTGAAGGCTGTCTACGTGAAAGAAGATCAGTTCGTAAAAAGAGGGACAGTACTTGGCGAGATCGCCTGCGACGACTTGCAAGCGAACTTACAAACTGCGATGGCCGAAGCGGATGGCGCTCGCCAGACAAGAACCCGGCTTTTGCGCGGCGCGCGTGACGAGGAGAAGAAAATAGCCACTGAAAAGACAGCAGCCGCCCGCGCAACATTTGAAGAGGCTAAGTCGCGAATGGAGATGCAGCGCGCTCTCTTTCAAAGGGAGCAGGTTTCCCGGGCCACTTATGAGCAAGCTGTCCGCGATCTTGGCGTCGCGGATGCTAATCTGCAAGCCGCTGTTCGGACTGAGGAGTTGCTGGCCGCGCCTCCGTTGGAGGAAGACAAGGCCCGCGCGGATGCAGAGGTGCAAGCGGCGGAGGGTCGCGTTCGCACGGCCCAGGAGCGGATCGGGAAGTGCTCCATTGTCGCCCCAATCGACGGAACCGTATTGCGAGTCTACGCCCGGCGCGGCGAATCTTTCAGCACCGTCACTCCTCGCCCATTGTTCAGTCTCGCGGATACTTCCTCTCGGCATATTAAGGCGGAAATAGACGAACGGGATGTGGATAAAGTGTCGGTCGGACAAAAGGTCGTTATCCAGGCAGATGCCCTTGACGGAAAGAGGTTAAACGGGTCGGTCGCCAGAATTTCCGCGATGATGGGCAGAAAGAGCATCTCCACCGGCGACCCATCTGATAAGAGCGACCGGGATATTCTGGAAGCTGTGATCGATCTTAAGGATGCCACGCAACAATTGCCGATCGGACTCCGCGTTACAGTCCAATTCCTGTCTAACGGTTCTCAGAAAAAATAACGAATGACAGTAGTGTGATAAGTGATGGCCCTATTGGACGTGAAGATCAACGTCAACGGAATGCCGCAGGCTTCCGCTAGTCCCAGCGACGGTCAGCTTGTACGAGCCATGCCGCGTATCGTCATCGACGCGCAGAGTAAGCTCAAACCAGCCCGAACCAGTGATCGCAGGCGGATCAAAATCCACGGACGTGTTTGAAGGGAGCCCGGTCACACCGAGATCCACCGTCCCTGTGAAGCCGTCCAACGCGGTAACCTTGAACGTGAAGGTTTCCTTATGTCCACGATGGATTTTTGCTTTTCGATGTTGGCCTCCCGTAATGCAGAAGTCGCCCGGTTGCCCACCGTTCGCGGCCAACGCCTGCACCAGGTCTAACCGGCCGTTGCCCATGTTGGGACCGACGGGCACAGCATGAGCCACAGCAGCAGCAGCCTGGGACTCGCTCGTGCCAGGCTTCTGATCCAACAACAAGGCAGCTGCCCCAGCAACGAAAGGCGCGCTGAAAGACGTTCCCCAGGCAGCTCCATAGCTGCCGAACGGATATGTACTGATCACAGCTTCTCCGGGGGCGGCGACCCATACGATGGCGTCACCAAAGTTCGAAAAAGTGGAGCGCTGATCCAGGTCGCTGGTTGAGGCGACTCCCATCACATCGTTTTGAATCGCTGCCGGATACACAATCTCCATTGCCCCGTCATTTCCTACCGAAGCAGTGCAGATGACATTTTGCTGTTTGGCAAAATCCAGAGCTTTGGATAGCTCATCGGATTGGGTCTTCAGGTCGAAGCTCATGTTGATGACGTTGGCGTGGTTTTGCACAGCAAAATAAATGGCGCTCAAGATGTCAGAGAGAAACCCCTCTCCTTTGGAATTGAAGGCTTTTAGCGGGAGAAGTTTGGCTTGCGGCGCAACCAAGTGAATCACGCCCAGTACCATCGTCCCGTGACCAAATGCCTTATAGTCCGGGTTTCCATCGAGCACCGCCGCTGTCGATTGGTCCAGCACCGCCGCAGTGGATTGATTCACAAATCCTGGCTGGCAATCTCCACACGATGGCGGGGGCGAAGATGATGATTGAAGATCGGTCATCTCGGAACCACCCGCCTGGTTCCGAGTAAAGTCCCATCCTGGCAGCAAAACACCTTGGAGGGCCGGATGATTGGGATCCACACCCGTGTTAATGTCCGCTACGATGCCGCTCCCAGCCACATGAAAAGTGTTCTGCGCCTCGGACACTCGAACGATCTGAGCAGCGGGCTGGTTCACATAGCTATTCCGCACGGAAGCGCCGAAGTATTGCACCAGGCTCGTGTCCGAGAGCCCTGCGGGTATCGCGGGCTGCTGACTCAATGCCGGGACCAATGGGACTGTTTGATCCAGCTCGGCGTTGACCACCCCAGGCACGCTCAGCAGCTCGGTCAAAATCAGTGCCGGATCAATCTCTAAGGGGGCCGTAACCAGGAAAACCTGGTTCTGATTCGGAGCGCCGTCTATGCTGCTGACCACAATGCAACCCAAGGGCACGCAAGCCTGCTGGAGGGCGTCAAAGCCTGCGGTGTCGCGTACGATGAATCGATTCCAGGCGGAGGCAGTGCTGGGCCACAGCCCGGACAGGAGCAGGAAGAACAGGAGCGCTTTGAACCTCATGGATTACCACCTTTTCTTGGATTCTTGGAAAACGGACCCTTTAGAATCTCGATGTCTCCCGCTGCCTCCCGGGCTGGCAACCCATCTTTCATTTTGTGGACGGCACCCTTGGGATCGGGCAATTCGAGTGATAGCCAGTGGTTTTCCCTGACCCCTATCTCCAGCCGCAGGTCAGGCCCAGGATCGAAGTCAAACTGAAACTCACCCAGCTCGTTCGTGGTTGCTATCTCGATCGGCTCGCTTTTGCCTTGAAGCACGACGGGCGCGCTGTGGAGTTGTGGCCCCGGCTTTGTGGGATCCAAAACCTGGCCCACCAGCTTGATACGTTGCAAATCTCTTGGAGCTTCGAGTAAGAGATCGACCATCACATCCCCAGACTCGTAAAGGAGCCTATGATCCAAGGGCTGTCCAGAGCGGACTCCGTCAGCCAACGGTCGGACAAAGCTGTCAAAGACGATGCGCGCGCTGTGCTTGACCCGCCGACGCGCAATATTCCTGTGGAGCAACGAATCCAGGCAGGGCCAAAGCACCTGCAAGAGTGCATCGACGGGAACTTTGGGAAGCGAATACGCGTCGACTACGTTCAGAAGTTCTGAGTCATCCTGGTCACGTGTGAGAACAACTACACGGCCTTGCAGGCTGAGGGCAACTGTATGCAGAGCCGCCAAGACCTCAACAGGCGGCGAATCTATGAGTTGCGGGTCAAGGACGGCAGCATCGGGTTTTTCCTTCTCAAGGAGGGCGCGCACCTCCTTGACATTGGAACCAACGACACACAAACAACCCATAGTCCCGAGCAAGACGCGCACGTTGTCTAACACCAACTGGTGCGCCCCGATCATCAGGACTTTGGGCGGAGTCCAGCTAACCTTTGCAGGCATCTGATGGTTAACAACGACCTTTCGAGGTTACAAGTGCTCCCAACTGGGACTTATGCCATAAATCATTTAGCAGTCAATTCGGGGAAATACTGCAAGGACAGCGGGGACAACACCCTACTTCTCCACATTCCTGAACATAGTATTATGTGCTCGAGGGCCTACTTTGGATCGGCTCACACAAGCAGGACACAAAACTGAAGTCCTGCCCCCAACGAAAAGAGCCTTTCGTGCATTTGTCCTTGGTTTAGCTGTTTTCGGAATTTTCCCGAGTGCTTTCCCCGCACAGAAAACACAATCACCGCAGTTTGAGAATGCCCCGCGAGTGTTTTCGTTGCCGTCAGCGACGATGCAGGAGTTACGAGGCGAGATTCCAGCACAAAAGCTGAAAGACCCGGCGCTTGAGCAACTGCCGAAGGATGCAGATACGGCTCTTTTGCAAGAGAGTCTGTCAGTAGTGGACAAATCCATAAGTCCGCCCAGCGGGGATAAGCACGACTACATGAGCCTCGCGCCGTACTGGTGGCCAGACCCGAACAAACCAAATGGATTGCCATACATCCGACGCGATGGAGAGACGAATCCGGAAATTGAGCAGGTTCCGGATCACAAGAATATGGACAGAGTGATCTCGGCGACTTACACGCTTGCGTTGGCGTATTACTTTTTCGGCGAAGAAACCTATGGCGCGCATGCGACTGAACTCCTGCGCACATGGTTTCTGAACCCGGAAACGCGAATGAACCCCAATTTAGAATTCGCGCAAGCCGTTCGCGGAGTCAACAGCGGGCGCGGCACCGGGTTGATCGAAACCCGTGACATTTACCGTCTCGTTGATGCCGCTGGATTGTTGCGCGGGTCGAAATCGTGGACCGCGGCGGATCAGAAAGGAATGGAAGAGTGGTGCGCCAAGTTCCTTGACTGGATGAGGCGTTCGCAGAACGGAAAGGACGAAGCTGCCGCGAAAAACAATCACGGAAGTTACTACGACGTGCAAGTTGCATCTCTTGCTCTGTTCGTCGGCAAGCCAGATATCGCGCGAAGTGTTGTTCAGACGGCCGGAGAAAAGAGGGTTGCCATGCAGATCGAGCCCGATGGCCGGCAACCGTTCGAGCTGGAGAGGACCAAGGCTTTGGGTTATAGCACGATGAATCTCGCAGGGCTGTTCGAGCTTGCGCTGCTCGGAGAAAACGTTGGAGTGGACCTTTGGAATTTTCGAACGGCGGATGGCCGCAGCATTCACAAAGCGCTTGATTATCTCGTTCCGTTTGTGACCGGCGAGCAAAAATGGCCTTATCAGCAAATTATACAATTCAAGACTGCTGAAATCTCGCCCGTGCTGGCAGTCGCAGCTGTTAAATACAAAGATCGCCGATATCAAGACGTCGCCGTGAAGGTAGACCCTGACGTTCTGCGCCGAATCGAAGTCCTCCCATTTCGCCGGCTAGTCTCCCATTGAAATGCGCGTCGTGGTGAATGATTTATCGAAGGCCGAATCTCAATGCGAATGGCCGAGGCGTGCTGAAATTGTTCGAGCAGCCTTTCGCGTCGCTCCTGCAAACGCTTGAATGCGGTCCCGGCTCATCCGAGTGATAGGGCCGGAAACGCTGATGGCGGCCACCACTTTCCCG
>Ga0209056_10005147_pt1 | contig 13650 bp, 8 predicted proteins | sample GraSoiAngelo_114_FD_185876 | JGI IMG/M metagenome (GOLD analysis project Ga0209056, IMG submission 185876) | Grasslands soil microbial communities from the Angelo Coastal Reserve, California, USA - 14_0903_13_40cm (SPAdes) (version 2) | ecosystem: Environmental > Terrestrial > Soil > Grasslands ... | reverse complement strand
GACGGCGCGGCCGAGGAGTTCACGCGCGCCGCCGATCAGATGAAGGAGATCCTCGGATCGCTGAGCGAGGAGGACCGGCGCTCTCTGGTGCACCACCACGACTGGAAGCAGCTGATCGGGAACCTGCTCGATACGCTGGTCAAGGTCGGCCGCCGCGACGAGGCGCTGGGCTACCTCGTGGCGTTCGGAGCCGCGAGCTGCGAGCTCAGTCCCGCCGGGGAGTCAACGGAGCGCGCGGGCGCTCTGATTTCTGCCTCGGCGGACTAGGCCTTCGCGTCTCACCTTCACGGCGGCCACCTACTTCTAGCCGCTGCCTTCTCCCAACTCGGCCCTTCCCGGCGGGCTCCCGCTGCCGCATCATGAGTGCCGCCATGGCCGATTTCGCCTCGATCGACCGGTACCTGGACGATCATCTCGAGCAGAGCCTGGCCGAGCTCACCCGATACGCGGCCCAGCCCAGTGTCGCGGCCCAGAACCTCGGCATGGAGGAGTGCGCGCGCCTCGTCTCCGAGATGCTCCGCGCGCGCGGCTTCTCCGTGGAGCTCGTTCCCGCCGAGGGCTACCCCGTGGTGATCGCCGAGCGTGACGGCGAACGCGACAAAACCCTGCTCATCTACAACCACTACGACGTGCAGCCTCCGGAGCCGATCGACCTCTGGACCAGCCCTCCGTTCACGCCCACGCGGCGCGACGGACGCCTCTTCGGGCGTGGCGTGAGCGACGACAAGGGACACCTCACGGCGCGCCTGCTCGCGATCGACGCCCTTCTCGAGCAGGCGGGCCGGCTGCCGTGCCGGATCAAATTCGTGATCGAGGGGGAGGAGGAGATCGGGAGCGTTCATCTTCCCGGCTTCGTGCGGAAGAACCGCGCGCGGCTTCGGGGCGACGCCTGCCTCTGGGAGTTCGGCTACGTGGATCACCGCGAGGTGCCGCTCCAGTACGCGGGGCTTCGCGGGATCTGCTACGTCGAGCTCTCGGTGGAGTGCCTGTCGCGGGACGTCCATTCCGGGGTCGGGGGCTCGATCTTCCCGAACGCCGCCTGGCGCCTGACCTGGGCCCTGGCGAGCCTCAAGGGCAAGGATGAGCGCATCCGGATCCCTGGATTCTACGACCCCGTCCGCCCTCCGACCCCGCGCGACCGCGAGCTGATGGCCCAGGCGCCCGATATGGCCCAGGACTACCGGGAGCGCTACGGAGTGAAGGAGTATCTCCGGGGTATGAAGGGGGGAGAGGAGCTCAAGATCGCCGAGGTATTCGAGCCGACCTGCACGATTTGCGGGCTCGATTCCGGCTACCAGGGTCCGGGCAGCAAGACGGTGCTGCCCGCCAGGGCCTCGGCCAAGGTGGACTTCCGTCTGGTCCCGGACATGACCCCGGACCAGGTGACGAAACAGCTTCGCGCGCATCTCGATGCGGGGGGATTTGCCGACGTGAAGATCCAGTTCCTCGGCGGAAATCCGGCGGGAAGGACCGACCCCGATCACCCCTTCCTGCGCCTCGTCGCGGAGACCGCGCGCCCGGTCTACGGGATGCCGATGACGATCGTCCCGATGGTCGGAGGCTCGGGGCCGAACCACGCCTTCATCCAGGAGCTGGGCGTTCCCGTGGCGACGGCCGGATTCGGCAACCCCGATACCCGCGCGCACGCCCCGGACGAGAACCTCTGCGTCGACCTCTATCTCAAGCATGCGAAGCACGTCGCGCGCATGATTCACGCGTTCGCGGAAGCGACGTGAGCGTACTCGAAACCGAGAGGAGTCTATGAAAGTCCTGGTCATCGAAGATAGCGGACCCACCCGGGATCTCCTGGTCCGGGCGCTTCGCTCGGAACAGATCGCGGTGGAGACCTCCTCGCGCCTCTCGACCGGGCTGCGGCAGGCGATGACCGGACGCCACGACGTCATCGTCCTCGACCTCATGCTTCCCGACGGCGACGGCCTCGATCTCTGCAAGCGGCTGCGGGCGGAAGGGGTCCTCACGCCGGTGCTCTGCCTGACCGCCCGCGGCGATGTCGCCGACCGGATCCAGGGTCTCGATTCCGGCGCCGACGACTACATGAAGAAGCCCTTCGCCCTGGCCGAGCTGCGCGCGAGGATCCGGGCGCTGGCGAGGCGCCAGGGCCTGACCGCGCCCGCGCGGGTCGCCGCGGGCGCTCTCGTGATGGATTTCACGGCCCGGAAGCTCCACCGCCGCGGACAGGAGGTGCCGCTCACCGCGCGCGAGTGGGCGGTGCTGGAGGCGCTCGTGGCGAAGCAGGGAAGGGTGGTGGGGCGCACCGATCTCCTCGAGAACGTCTGGCACGCGGCCGGGCGTCACGAATCCGACAGCCTCGACGTCATCCTGAGCCGGCTTCGCCGCAAGCTCGGCGGCGACGGAGAGGGGTGCGCGATCCGGACCATTCGCGGCGAAGGATTCGTCTTCGAGGTCACCACCTGAGCTCCCATTCGCTCGAGCACCGGCTCGCGCGGATCCAGCAGATCCTCGCCCTGGGGCTCATCCTGCTCATCGCGACGATCAGCGTCTGGATCTCCGCCCGGACCCTCGAGCGTCAGGAAACGACCTTCCTCTTCGATTCGGCGATCCAGATGGCGAGGAGCATCGCGATCGAGCGCCGCGACGCGCCGGATCTCCCGACCGCCGCGGAATCCGCGCTCGAGGAGAACGCCCCGGTCGGCGTCTACGTCCGGGTGCTGGATGCGCAGAATCGGGAGATGGTCTCGAGCCCCGGCCAGGAAGCTCCGCACGGGCACCGGCGCGAAGCCCGCGCCGCGTTCGCGGGCGGCGGATGGGTCGTGGTGTCCATGTCGGACGAGCCGCGACGGCGCGCCGTCCTGGCGATCATCCTCGCGCTCACCGTGACGGCCCTTCCGCTCCTCCTCGTGGTCAGCGCCTCCAGCCGCGTCATCGCGCGGCGGGCCCTGCGCCCTCTGTCGCGTATCGCGTCGCAGGCGGAGAACACCTCCTGGGACGGGCAGGTCCGCCGCTTCGGCAGCGCGGGGGACCCCGCCGAGATCGGAGCGCTCGCGGGATCGTTCGATCGCCTTCTGGAGCGTCTGGACGAGATCCTGCGCGCGGAGCGGAACTTCACGCAGGACGCCGCGCACGAGCTCCGCACGCCGCTGACGGTCCTCTGCGGAGAGATCGAATACGCCGTCCAGGATCCTTCGATGCCTCCTCACATCCGCGACGGGCTCGACCGTGCCCTGCAGCAGGCGCGTGCCATGTCCGATCTCGTGGAGGCGCTCCTGCTCCTGCTCCAGGGATCGGATCCCGAGTCGAAAGCGCGCGGCGAGCTGGCCCAGCCGGTCAATCTCAGCGACCTCGTCCGGGACCTGGACCGCGAATTCCGCGACGTGGAGCGGCAGCGCGCCGGGGATTTCGATCTCAGCGCCGAGGATGAAGTCCTGGTGCGGGGTCATTCCACGCTCCTGACGTCGGCGATCCGCAACCTGCTCTCGAACGCCTTCAAGTTCACCGCGGCGGGGCAGCGCGTCCGCGTCCGGGTCTTCAACGGGTCCGGGCGGGGTACCGTCGTGGTGGAGGACGCGGGGCCCGGGATCGCGAGCGCGGACCGCGAGCGCGTCTTCGACCCGTTTTTCCGGAGCGCGGAGGCTCGCGCCGGACAGGAAGGGTTCGGACTCGGGCTTCCGATCCTCCGGCGCGTGGCGCGTGCACACGGCGGCGACGTTCTGGTATCTTCCTCCTCTCTCGGCGGCGCTCGCTTCGAGCTCTTCATTCCGACCTGGCTGTCTCCTTCGTAGGCAGCCCGCGCCCTGGGCCATACCGTTGTTCAGGCTCCGTTCAAACCCTGTGCCGATGATCCGATCCATGAGGGAACAATGACGAAACGAATCGGCGTGCTTCCACTGGCCGGGGCGGCGGTCCTGGTGCACCCGGGAATCACCTTCCGGTGGTGATCCCATGTGCGGCATAGCCGGATTCCTGCGCTTCGGCCCCAGCCCATTCGATCCCCACGCCGTCCTCCACCGCATGGGAGAGGCACTGCATCACCGGGGGCCAGACGACGGTGGCGTGTACTTCCGCGACGGCGCCGGACTCGCCCACCGCCGCCTCTCCGTCGTCGATCCCGAGGGGGGAGCGCAGCCCTTCGTGAGCGAGGACGGCCGGACGGTCCTCGTCCTGAACGGCGAGATCTACAACCACGATGAGCTGAGGAACGAGCTCGCGCAGAGGGGACATCCCTTTCGCACGCGGAGCGACACGGAGGTGCTGCTCCGTTTGTACGAGGAGATGGGGATCGCGTGTATCGGACGCCTCCGCGGAATGTTCTCGTTCGCTCTCTACGACCACCGGGAGCGGAGGCTCTGGGTCGCCCGCGACCGGATCGGCGTGAAACCTCTCTATTACGTGCAACACGCGGATGAATTCGCGTTCGGCTCCGAGCTGAAGAGCCTCCTGGAATATCCGGGGGTCTCGAGAGCCGTGGACGAGCGGTCGATCGACGACTTCTTCACCTTCGGGTACGTTCCGTCCCCTCGAACCGTCATGAACGGGATCTCCAAGCTCGAGGCGGGGAACTTCCTTCTCGTGACGGAACGGGGCGTGGAGCGGACCCAGTACTGGGATCTGGATTTCACGCCCAGGGAGAGCGGGGGAAGGACCCCGTCCGACGTCGAGCTTCGCCGCTCGCTCGAGGAAGCCGTCGCCGAGCAGCTCGGCGCCGACGTGCCCGTGGGAGCGCTTCTCTCGGGAGGGATCGACTCGACCGCGGTGCTCGGGTTCATGGCGGAGCGCATGAGCGGGTCGACTCCTTCCTTCACCGCGAGCTTCCCGGGCACCCGGGACGAGGATCGGGAGTGCGCCAAGGTGGCCGCCGAGCGCTACGGTTCCCGGTGGCACGAAGTCGAGGTGAGCGAGCCCTCGGTCGAGCTGCTCGATCGCATGGCCTGGCACTTCGACGAGCCGTTCGCGGATCCCTCCGCCGTCCCCACGTTCGTGCTCTGCGAGGGGGCCCGGAAGCAGGTCACGGTGTGCCTCTCCGGAGATGGCGGGGACGAGAGCTTCGGCGGCTATCGGAGGTACCGGGACAATGAGACGCGGCGCGCGATCCGGAGGCTCGTGCCGAACCACCGCGCGGGCGCCGTTCTCGCCGCGGCGGGCCGGGCGGTTCCCGACGGCCGGTGGCTTCCGAAGCCGCTGCGGCTCCGCCCTCTCCTCCGGCTCGCGGCGGTGGAGCCACGGCTCGCCTACTCCGGGGAGATGTCGATCTGCGATGAAGCCTCGAAGCAGCGGTTGTACCGCGGCACGTTCCGGTCGGCCCTGGCCGGCCACGATTCCCTTTCCGTCGTCCGAGCGTGCTTCGATCGGTCCGCCCGTTGGGATTCGACGTCCCAGCTCCAGTACGTGGACTTCAAGACCTACCTCGCGGACGGAATCCTCACGAAGGTCGACCGCGCCAGCATGGCGCACGGTCTCGAGGTTCGCGTCCCGCTCCTGGATCACGCCCTGGTCGAACTCGTCGCCCGCCTGCCCTCTTCATCGAAAGTGGCGTGGGGCCGGGGGAAGCGCCACCTGGTGCGCTCCCTCCGCGGCATCGTGCCGCCGCGAATTCTCCACCGCAAGAAGCGCGGATTCACCCCGCCTCTCAACCGCTGGCTCGAAGGGGGCGTCGGCAGTCTCTTCGAGCGCCGGGTCCTCGCGGAGGACTCCTTCGTCTCCCGATTCCTGGACACGGACGCCGTCCGGAGCCTCTGGAACGATCACCGCGCGCGCATCGTCGACAGGGCACAGCTGATCTGGTCCATCCTCGTTCTGGAGACGTGGGGTCGCCGTTTTCTGTAGCCTTGACGGGAGGAACAAGATCGGGGGTCTCCTGCTCGCCCTCTGCCTCGTCGCCGCCGCGCGGCCCGCAGGAGCGCAAAGCGCGTTCGTCCGCGCGGACACGCTGAGCGTCGAGGGCGCCGTCGAGCTGGCCCGCCACCGCGCTCCCGCGGTCCTCGCGGCCGAGCTGGATCGCCAGGCCGCCGCGCTCGAATCTTCCGCCGTCGCCCGGAACCGGAGACCCGATCTCGCGCTCGCGGGACGCGCGCTCGTCGCGCCGAAGGGGTTCTACGATCCCGCCATCACCAATCTCGGCGAATACGAAGCGAAGATCGTGCTGGACTGGGGGCTGGCGGACGGGGGGCTGCGCGCGCGGGCGCGGGCCCGGAGCGCGCTCGACCTTGCTTCCGCCCGGCTCCTGGCCGCCGTGCAAGCGCGCGACGTCGGGCTCCAGGTCGCCGACCTCGCCACCACGCTGCTCCGCCTCCGCGAGGTGGAAGCGGCGCAACGCGAGGCCGTGAGCTGGATCGACCGCCTGGCGCTCCTCATGCGGGGGGCGGTCCGCGCGGGAGTCCGGACCACCACCGACTCGGTCCGGATCGCGCTCGAGCGAAACACCGCCGCCGCGGCGCTCGAGAAAACGCGGTTCGACGCGCGCAGCGCCGAGATCGATCTCATGGCGCTCCTGGGACGGCCGGCCGACTCCACGCTCGTCATCGTGCAGCCTGGGTTTCCAGACCGTCCGCCGGGCGTGGAGGATTCGATTCGCGTCATGGCCAGCGTGTCACGGCAACCCGAGATCGCGATCGCGAACGTCGCCGAGGAGCGCGCCCGTCTGGACGTCCTCGAGGCGCGGCGCACCACCGCTCCGACGGTGGACCTGTCGCTGGACGCCGGGCTCGCGGGAACGGACCTGACCCGCCCGGTGCCCGGCGATATTCTGGCCTCCAATCCCGACGCCACGGTGGCGGACCGGCTCCGCCGCGACCTGGGAGCGTCGGCGACCATCAACGTCCGCGCGCCGGTCCGGGGCAGCGCGGCCCGGCTCTCCACGCAATCGAAGGCGATCGCGCTGCGCGCGGCCGGGCTCCGGAGCGGCGGCGAGCTGGTGACGCAGCAGAAGATCGCGCTCGAGATCCTCGCTCGCTGGCGATCGGCGTACCGGCGGCTCGTGACGGCACGCGAGGCGACCGTCGGCGCCGATCAGAACCTGCTCCGCGTGAAGAGCCTCTACAGCGGAGGCGCGATCCTGCTTCTCGATCTTCTCGACGCGCGGCGTCTCTACCAGGACGCGATCGAGCGGCACGCGGATGCACTCCAAGAAAGTCGCAGCGCGCAGTTCCGCGCGGAGGACCGGCCGTGATGGTGGTCCCACGTGCGCTCCGGGAGCCGCGGCCCGCGCGGGCTCCGCGCGCGCGGCGTGCCTTCGTCGCCGCGACGGCGCTCGCCGGGGCGCTGGCCGTGGCCGGCTGCGGACCCAAGGGGGGCGATTCCGGCTCCGCGGATACCCACCCCACCGTGCCCGTGGGCCTGGCGCGGCTGGAGGAGCGGAGCGTGCGGGAGGTCGTGAAGGCGACAGGGCAGTGGCGCACCTCCGACTCGGTCACGGTATCGGCGCCGTTCAAGGCTTACGTCGAGGCGCTCGGGCCGCGGACCGGGGATTGGGTCGCGCGCGGGGATGCCATCGGCACCCTCGTCACGTACGAGTCACGCGCGGCACTGCGCGGAGCCGAGATCCTGGTTCGCCAGGCCCGCTCGACCGCAGAGCGCGACGAAGCGTCCCGCGCGCTCCGGCTCGCGGAGCGCGATCTCATCCGCGTCCCCCTCGTCGCTTCCACGAACGGCACCGTGCTTCGACGCGCCGTGGAACCCGGCTCCGAAGTGCCCGAGGGAGGAGAGCTTCTCACGATCGTGCCGGTCGGCTCGGTGGTGTTCGAGGCGCACGTCCCCCGGCCCGAAGCCTCGCGCGTCAGCTCCGGGCAGAAGGCGGACATCGGTATGGAGGGAGGCGGAACGGTCGCCGCGACCGTGCAACGGAAGCTGCCGCAGACGAACGGGGCGGATCAGACGGCGCTTTTCTGGCTCGGCCCCAGCGTGCGCGCCCCCTTCGGCGCGATCGGACGGTTCGGGAACGCGACCATCGTGACGGGAGCGGTCCACCGGGCGGTTCTCGTTCCAGACTCGGCGCTGGTCCAGGACGATCTCACCGGCGACTTGCGCATCGCGCGCGTGCTTCCCGACAGCGTCGCGGTCTGGACGACGGTTCGCCTGGGGCCGGGGCAAGAGGGCTGGCATGAGCTGCTCGAGCCCGCCCTTCCCGCGGGAACTCCGGTCGTCATCCGCGGTCAGCGGGGGCTTCCGGACAGCACGCACGTCACGGCGGGTCCGTGAGGGAGCTTTTCGAGGGTGTTCATGCCCAGCGTCGCGCCCTGACCCTCCTCCTCTCGGGGCTGGTCGTCCTGGCCCTGGTGGCCCTGCGTGGCATGCCGTCCTCGATCCTTCCGGAAGTCACGTTCCCCCGCGTCAAAGTGATCGTGAACTCGGGCGAGCTGCCGAGCGCGGTGATGCTGCGCGACGTGACCCGTACGCTCGAGGAATCGATCCGCCGCGTGCCCGGCGTCACCCAGATCCGCTCGACGACGAGCCGCGGCTCGGCCGAGATCAACCTGGATTCCCGCTGGGGAACGGACCTCAACCTGACCGTGCAGCGGGTGCAGGCGCAGATCGAGGCCGCCCGTACGAATCTGCCGGCCGGGACGACGGTCGATGTCCGGCTGATGAATCCCACCCTCTTTCCCGTGATCGGATTCTCGATGACGTCCGATCACGTCTCGCTCGCTCAGCTCCGCGATTTCGCCGATCTGGTCCTGCGCCCCGAGCTGTCGCGGCTCCCCGGCGTGGCGGAGGTCGTCATCCAGGGCGGGCGGCGCCTCGAGGCGAGGGTCACCCTGGATCCCATCGCGCTCGAATCCCGGGGCCTGGATCCGGCTTCGGTAGCGGACGCCGTACGGAAAGCCAGCACGCTCCAGTCGGTCGGGCTGCTCGAGACCAATGCCCAGCTCTACCTCGGGCTGGTCGACGGGCGGCCCCGCGATCTCCAGTCGCTCGATTCGCTCCTGATCCCGTCACCCTCCGGCACCCCCGTGATGCTGGGCCAGCTCGGGCGCATCAGCCTCGAGGAGGCGCCGGAGTTCCAGCGCTATCGGGCCAACTCGCGGGAGGCCGTGCTGATCAACCTTCTTCGCCAGCCCTCCGCCAGCGCGATCACGCTCTCCGACGCGGCGTACCGGTGGTTCGCGGAGAACAAGGCGCGGCTTCCGCGAGGCGTCACGATCCAGACGTTCTACGACCAGTCGGACCTGGTCCACGCCTCCGTTGGAAGCGTGCGCGACAGCCTGCTGGTCGGAGCGATCCTCGCGGTGCTGGTGATCGTGATGGTCTTGAAGAGCGCGCGTCTGGGTCTGGCGGGCGCGGTGGTCCTTCCGGCGAGCATCGCCCTCACGATCCTCGGGCTCGTCATGGCGGGGCAGTCGCTGAACATGATGACGCTCGGAGGAATCGCGGCGGCCGTGGGGCTGGTGCTCGACGACGGGATCGTCGTCGTGGAGCACATCGCCGCGCGCTCGGCGGGCGAGCACCCCGTCGGACGTTCCCAGGCCATGGCGGAGATCACGCCCACGCTCGTGGGATCCAGCCTCTGCTCGCTCGCGATCTTCCTGCCGTTCGTGATGCTTGGGGGCGTGACGGGGGCCTTCTTCCGGGTTCTCACCCTCTCCATGGCGCTCATGCTGGGAGCCTCGCTCCTCCTCTGTCTCACCCTCATCCCGCTCCTGAGCCCCGCCTCCGGAGCCTCCCACCATCAGGGACGCGGCGCGCAAGGCTGGTTCCGGAAGGCGCTCGACCACGCCACCGAGCAGCGTTGGCTCGGGGTCGCCGCGGCCGTCGCGTGCATTCTCGTCATGATTCCGCTCTACCTCACCCTGGGAAGCGGTTTCCTTCCCGAGATGGACGAGGGGTCGCTGATCCTCGACTACATCTCCCCTCCGGGAACGTCCCTTCAGGAGACCGACCGCATGCTGCAGGAGGTGGAGAAGGAGATCGGGGCCATGCCGGAGATCGTGGCGTGGTCGCGCCGCACGGGCGATCAGCTGGGGTTCTTCATCACCGAGCCCAACATCGGCGACTACGCGCTCCGGCTCCGGTCCAGGCACAGGCGCGGGGCGGACGAGATTGCCGACGACCTGAGGGCGAAGATCGCCGAGACGCAGCCGGCGCTCGAAGTGGAGTTCGGGCAGCTGGTCGAGGACGTCATCGGGGACCTGACCACCACGCCGCAGCCCATCGAAGTCCGGATCTTCGACGAGGATCGCGCGATCGGGGAGCAGAAGGCGCGCGAGGTGGCGGACGTTCTCTCCCGGGTGCCGGGTGTCGTGGACGTGAAGAACGGAGCCGTGGTGAGCGGCCCCAACGTGACGATCGCCCCCAGGCCCGCGGTCGCGCGCACCGGCAAGACGACGGAGGACCTCGCCCAGAACGTGACCGCCGCCGTCGGCGGAACAGATGTCGGATCGATCGCACGGGGCGCGCGCTCCTGGCCCGTGCGGTTCGTGCTCCCGCGACCCACCGGCCTGAGCGGGGCGGAGGTCATGGGGGCCATCGCCATTCCCTTGGGGTCGGGACGGGTCCGCCTGGCGGACGTGGCTTCGATCACGACGACGCCGGGAGAGACGGAGATCCAGCGCGATAATCTTCGCACCATGGTCGCGCCCACCGCCCGTCTCTCCGGCCGCGATCTGGGCTCGGCCATGGGAGAGATCCAGCGCCGCGTGAGGCAGCGCGTGGCGCTCCCGCCGGACGCCAGCATCCAGTACGCGGGGCAGTGGGCGGAGCAGCAGTCGAGCTTCCGGGGGCTTGCCGGCGTTCTGCTCGGCGCGGTGGCGCTCGTGAGCCTGATCCTCCTCGTCTCGTTCAAGTCGTGGCCGCAGTCCGCTGCCGTGCTCCTGGTGGTCGCGTCCTCGCTGGTGGGCGTGTTCGCCGCGCTTCATATCGGACGCGCGACGTTCAACATCTCGAGCTTCGTGGGCGCGATCATGATGGTGGGGATCGTTTCGGAGAACGCCTACTTCCTGGTCGCGGCGCACCGGGCGGCCCTGCGCCAGGGCCTGACGCCTCCGCAGGCCGCGCGCGCGGCGGCGCTCCGGCGCGCCCGCCCCGTGCTGATGACCACCTTCGCGGGTGTCGCGGCGCTCGCGCCGCTGGCGATGGGTGTGGGCGCGGGAAGCGCCCTCTTGAAGCCCCTCGCGATCGCGGTGGTCGGCGGCTTCGTCACCTCCGCGTTCTTGCTCCTGCTCGTCCTGCCATCGCTGCTCGCCGGATTCGGCGGTCGCGTAGAGTAGGGCGGGGGAGCGAGACATCTCCCTCACGTCGCGTAGTCTCCGCGATCAGTTGATCGCGTTCGCCGCCTTTTTCCCGATCATGCCGCCGATCTTTCCCCCGATGAACTGGCCCGCGATCCCGCCGAGCGGACCACCGATCGAGGCGCCCAGCGTAGCGCCCAGGTTCGCGCCGAAGCCCTGGGCCATGCCCTGGGCCATGCCGCCGGCCATTCCTTTGGCCATCGAGCCCACGCCCATCCCTCCCATCGGGAGCCCTCCGCCGCCCATGGATCCCATCTTCTTCATCATTTCGTCCATGTCGGTGACTTCGTAGCCCTTGGGCACCGCGAACAGCTCGGCCGGCTGCGCCTCCACCTTCCGGTTCTTCCATTCGATGATGGCCTTCTTTCCATCCACCAGGCTCTCCATCCGAACCGGAGCCCCGGTCGCCTTGTCGAACCAACCCATCACGTCCTGCGCATCCTTGCCGTAGGTCATGCGCACTTTCTTGACCGCGCGCCCCTCGAGCGTCTCGTCGCCGAGATCCTCGGCCTGGATCTCCGGAGGCGGGGCCGCCGTCGCGGTAGACTCCTTCGTGTCCGCGTCCTTGGAGCCCTTGGCGGCCGTGGGCTTCGGGGACACGGCCTTCATTTCTTCCCGTGATTGCTTCATGGCCCTCTTTTCTTCGGGCATGAGCGTGTAGCTCGTCCCCTTCTCGTCCCCCATCTCCAGCATCACGAACGAGTGGCCTTCGGAGGCCATTTCGGTCCGCGACCTGCCGTGATCCACGAACCGCTTCATGGTGATCGCCTTGCCCTCGTTTTCGATGACGAGATCTTCCCGGTACGCGTCGGGAGCAGCGTAGTGGGGAAGCCCGATCGCTGCGAACCCGGCAGGCTTCGGGGGGGTCGCGTGCCGAGCCTCGGCCTTGGGCTTGGAATCGGGCCCGGCAAATGCATTGAAACCCGGGGCGGCCAGGAAAATCGGAAGGATCCAGATCGCGAGGGGGCGGCTCGGCATCCGGGTCAAGCAGCGTAGTTGCAAATACATAAGTCGGATTCCTCCTCTCTTGCGGGAAGGGGGTGGGGGTGCCGGTCCGGCATGACCTGACTTGACTTTATGCATTGCGCTTCGACACGATTATGAGTGCATATTGGAACGCGTCACGGCGACCAAGGTTATATCCCATCCGTGAAGGTTTGTGCTTGGGAATTCGAGACTTGGTGGATGCTCCTCGCCCCCGGCCGCGCCGTGACTGCTCGAGTCGAAGGAATTTCGCCTAACCACCCAGGGGAACGAGCCTCTTCGTGCCTCGAGTTCATCGCGTGACGGCCTCCATGTTCGGCCCCGAGCGGGCTGGGCGCTTCCATGCCTGCGCCTCCGTTCGTCCCCGCATGCTCCCGAGCCTCGCTGTTCCTCCTCATCCCTGTACGGAGACGCATCCATGGAGGCACCCCTGACCCGCCGCGTGCTTGAAGACCACGACGCCGTGATCGAGGCTTCGAAGCTTCTCCCGGTCCTCAAAGCGGTCCGGAGAGGAGACTTCTCCGCCCGCTTGCCCGAGAACTGGACCGGTCTCTCCGGGAAGGTCGCGGACACCTTCAACGAGCTCGTCGAGATGAACGCGCGCCTCGCGGCGGAGCTGGCGCGCGTGAGCGTGGCGGTCGGGCAACACGGCAAGATCGACGAGCGCGCCTCGCTCGGGGGCACGGTCGCGGGAACGTGGAAGGATGAGATCGCGGCGGTCAACACGCTCATCGGAAACCTGGTTCAGCCCACGTCGGAGGCGGCACGGGTGATCGGGGCGGTGGCGAAAGGGGACCTCTCGCAGACCATGTCGCTCGAGATGGAGGACCGGCCGCTCGAAGGGGAGTTCATGCGCACCGCCAAGACGGTGAACCGAATGGTCGAGCAGCTCGGCGCCTTCGCGGCCGAGGTGACCCGCGTCGTGCGCGAGGTGGGCACCGAGGGGAATCTGGGCGGCCAGGCGCGCGTGAAGGGGGTCGCCGGCATCTGGAAGGACCTGACGGAGTCGGTGAACCTCATGGCCGGCAATCTCACCGCCCAGGTGCGGAACATCGCCGAGGTGACCACCGCGGTGGCCAACGGAGACCTCTCGCGCAAGATCACGGTGGACGTGAAGGGAGAGGTGCTCGAGCTGAAGGACACGATCAACACGATGGTGGACCAGCTCCGGTCCTTCGCCTCGGAAGTGACGCGCGTGGCGCGCGAGGTGGGGACGGAAGGGAAGCTGGCCGGTCAGGCGCGCGTGGAGGGGGTCTCGGGAACGTGGCGCGATCTCACCGACAGCGTGAATTCCATGGCGGGAAATCTCACGGCGCAGGTGCGGAACATCGCCGAGGTGACGACCGCGGTGGCGAACGGCGATCTCTCGAAGAAGATCACGGTGGACGTGCGCGGGGAGATTCTCGAGCTGAAGAACACGATCAACACGATGGTGGACCAGCTGAGCTCCTTCGCCTCGGAGGTGACG
>Ga0209056_10005144_pt1 | contig 13652 bp, 19 predicted proteins | sample GraSoiAngelo_114_FD_185876 | JGI IMG/M metagenome (GOLD analysis project Ga0209056, IMG submission 185876) | Grasslands soil microbial communities from the Angelo Coastal Reserve, California, USA - 14_0903_13_40cm (SPAdes) (version 2) | ecosystem: Environmental > Terrestrial > Soil > Grasslands... | reverse complement strand
GTACCATCATCAGAAGCCTTTCGATCGATGGGAGGTTATCATCAAGGATCACCACGAGAGCTACATCGAGTGGAGCGAGTTCGAGCGCAATCAAAAGTTACTTGCGGCGAACGCGTACGGCAAGGCTGGCGGGGTGAAGTCTGCACGCGGTGGCCGTGCCCTGCTGCCCGGATTAGTGCTCTGCGGCCGCTGCGGGCGCCGACTGAAAGTGACCTACTCTGGACGGGCACCTGGTCAACCCGTGTATCGTTGTGAGAGCCCCAATCAGATGTTGGGCCGCCCGAGGTGCCTGCTTTTCGGAGCGAAGCGGGTGGACGCCACGATCGCATGCGAGGTGCTCCGAGCTCTCGAGCCGATCGCCATTGAAGCGGCGCTGCAAGCCGAACAAAGGTACGTAGAGATGCAAAGCGAGCAACGGCGTATCGTCGAGCTGGAGCTGCAACAGGCCCGCTACGAGGCCTCTCTCGCTGAGCGACGCTACGCCGCCTGCGATCCGGACAATCGGCTCATCGCCGCGCAGCTCGAGAAGAGCTGGGAGGCGATGCTGCAACGTGTGCAAGCCTGTGAGGCTCGATTGGCGGCGCTGGAGCGGTCGATCCCCAGCGCGACAACGCCCGATTTTGCGGGACTCGCGGAAGACCTCGAGACCGCATGGAATGCCGCGGGCGTGACGATGCGATCGCGCCAGCAGCTTCTGCGTGCACTCATTGTCGACATCATCGCGGACTATGACGAGAGCTCGCGCGAGATCGTCCTTACCATCCATTGGCGCGGTGGCCAGCACTCTGAGCTCCGCGTCCGGAAACCAAAAACCGGCGAACACGGCTGCCGAACGTCCGAAGAGGCGGTGGCCCTAATCCATAGCATGGCGACACGATGGTCGGACCAAGACATCGCCGCCACGCTGAACCGCATGGGTATACCGACCGGCCAAAGCAAGAGTTGGACCGCTCACCGTGTCAGCTCTTTGCGTCGTGTGCGGGGAATCCATGCATATCGATCGGCCGAGAAGAATGGCGAGTGGCTGACGATGTCGGAGACCGCTGCAATGCTCGGTGTCTCGAATCATCAGATCCGAAGGCTCATCAAAGAGGGCGTTCTAGCAGCGGACCAGGTCGTTCCCGACGCTCCGTATCAAATCCGAGCGAGTGATCTGCAAGACAAGCGGGTCGCTGCGGCACTCGCACGGAAAGGTCGTCCGTGTCGGACAACTTCCAAAAATCAAACAACAATGTTTTCAGACACTTGAAAATGAGGTGCACAATGAGCGGGCCGTTACGGCGGGAAACACAGCAAGTCCCACGGAGGACTTTACCAGGGACAACAGAATCCTCATCACAAGGGTGGGCATTATAAAAACGCGAGGACGGGCAATCAGCAGCAAGTCTGCGCCTTTGGTGAGTGTAAATCACGATGGCCGCAACAGCTAACAAACCTGCTATCCAGGCCCACCACTCAGTTTCGGACACCGCCATCCGAAACAACAAGACGCCGCCAACAATGACTGAAAGTGGGAACAAATCGAATCTGCGTTTGACCCGATTGAGTTCCTGAAGTAGTTGCTCTGCGGAGCTATCAGCAATGCTCTGACGGTATGCCGGGTTCAGGGGCCTGCAATATTTTGTCGATGAGATAATCGTAAAGCTCGGTGACTTCGCCGCAGTCGGGGCACTTCATTTCTATCTTGCTGCAACAGTCGTGGTAGCTCAGCATTGGGTCAGGCCAGATCACACGGAAATAGTGCTCGCAATTGGGGCACGTAAACGAATCGTAGCTTGGCATTGGAACTCCTGCATTTTCTGGAATGAAATTCAGGTAAGAGAAGCGGGAAATGCAGTTTACTTTTTCTTGTCCGACAAGTCCATGAAGAGTTTGACCGTCGCCGGGCCACGATTCGGCAACTTGTCCGGTAAGCACTACTCGGAAATGGTGGCTTCGGATTTTCGGGAATCTGTATGGAACGAAGGCTCTGATCTAAGGGCCTGTGAAAATATCCTTCACCGAGTGTATGATTAACTTGCCATGGTCGTCAAACTTAAACAAAATTTGAATACCCCCCCTAACAAGTCAAGTGCGCGATGCCTCGCGAATCATAGCTGTCTTTTTGTGGCTCAACTCAGGTGCTTCCTTTCCTGCTCCTAAAGTTGACCCAGCGTGAATCGATCCCCAGCAAAAGTGTCAAAAATTGCGATTTAGCGCTGGTTGACTTCTGGTGTTTTTAGGTGGTAGCTTCTGCACTAACCGGGATGGGATGGAGATTATTAAATTATTTATCGACGCAGAATGTACGGTTGTAACGGTCGATTCGAATGGGATTCTCTCGTACGATTGCTCGTTACTCCCTAAGGACTCGACCGTGGTCGAAACGCTTGATTTATACACGGAGCCTAGCTCATGTCAGAAGACCAGCTGAAGGTACAGGATGTCGTCGATCCTACAACTCTGCTGAAAGAACCAACGACGGAAATAGAAAGGGTGAGAGGGGCGAAGTGGGTAGCAAGTGGCCTCGTTTACATTTTCGGCGGCACAATGCTCGTGTGTATACTTGGGGGACTCGTTCTTATCGGCATCTATCCCCCAAAAGATGGAGGAACGCCCGGTAAAAGTGATGTTATTGGCGCTGCTGTAATTCCCCTCTTGCAGGGAGTTGGATCATTTGCAGCAACTGTTTTCAGCCCTTTACTCGCCTTCGTACTGGGCTACTATTTTGGCGAGAAAAAGCAAGGCACAACACGCGACTAGAGCGTCGGTAGTACTATTTCCTTCAAGGGCTTCCCGTCTCGCGAGACCACCATGAGTTTGTTGTTTTCTCTGCTTACCTCAGCGGCCACTTTATACAAACCTATTCCGATCCTGATAACATCACTCATAGGCCGAGAAGTATTTGCAGCGATCTGTCTCAAATCATTGTATGCCCTCTCAGATAGGGTGATCGCCAGTCGTTTATCAACTCCAGTTTCCGTTTCGGCGATTGGATTGGACGTAGACATATTGGTGGTCTCCTGATCTTTGTTGTCGAGGGCTGACTTGGGGGTTGCCATTTCGTTGCTCCATTTTTCGACTACACTAGGGTGAAGTTCGCAAAGAACAGAACTCGCTCCCAGCTGAGTGAGATAACCCACCCATTTTAACAACACTACTTATGCTGCAATTGTTGTGCCACCAGTGTCATGTTTTTGATACGCCCAGTCAAGCAAAAGGTGCGGCAAATGTGCGGACTTGTTCAATTACGCTGTAACTATATCATCCAACAGACTTTACGTTCAAAAATCGCGATAGTTAACCGTGCAAAATTCGAAGATCTCTTGTCGTTAAGGGCCGAGCCGGTTAGAGTTCGTCATTGAACATGGCGTGCCAATATTTCGGCTTATCCGCCATTCTATTCGGATTCTGGGGCAGTTCATTTCCACTAAGCCATGGCATGGCATTAGGCGGGGGAACTCGGTGCTCAGAACATCAAGGACTTGGCAGGATGATTTCCTTTAAGGGCTTTCCAGCCTGCGAGACGACTACGATCCTATGGTTGTCTTTCCCCAGACTAGCAACGGCTTTGTAGAGACCTATTCCGATTCTAATCACATCATGCATAGGCCGGGATGTGTTTTCCGCCACTTGCCTCAAGTCGCTATATGCTTCATTCGATAAGGTTATCGCTAAGGGTCCATCTGTTCCCGAGTTCAAACGCGTTGCAGGGTTTCTGAGCATCATATCTTTAGTTGACCAATCCTTTCCGACAGTTTTGACAGTTGCCTTGACGGCCCCTCTCTTGATCCTTCGATTAAACCCAAATCTTGGAACAGCTCTTTTCCCAAGCCAATGCCGGGAGGAAAAGGCTACAGTATTTGTAGCGCCTCAATGGTGATATATAGAAACACGTTTGTCAACACATTATTCGACATAGTTGTGGTGTATTAAACATCATCTTTTCGGCGTCGCTATGAGGTATTTATACGTGTAGTTTTAGTACCATATTGAGACCTGTACCAAGACTGGACCGATGGACAGTAGCGCGCTGTGTCAATGAGTACTAATCTATGTTTCGTAAGTGAAACGAGTGCTCCAGATTTTGGGGGAGGAAGTTGAATGTATCACCAACCCAGCGCAAATAACATCTTGCAAGACAATCACTTCGCGAAGGTCCCCGCGGCATCAGAAGTCGAAGTCATTCACATAGACAGTTTTGTTGACATCGAGCTACGCAACTGTGACCTCGGTGCGACTTTTCAGGAGCCCCTTATTCTGGCGGAAACTTCGCAATCGCAAATCAAGTTGCGTGTATAGTCCGCTCGCCAAACCGGAAGGCACCAAGGCCAAAAAGTCGATTCCCGACGCACTCAGGCCGGTAGAATCCCACCCAAGTTAGTTTGTCTCATTTCTTTTGGACTCGGACCTTGAGTCGTGGCTTCCCATCGTACTCGGAATAGTAGGCTCTCCCTGCATCGCCGGATCAGCTCAGGCCAGTGGAGTCTTTGGTGAAAGTCATAATCTCGGCAGATCCCCGATTACCGGACAAATAGAAGTTGCGCTCGAAAGCACAATTCTATTGTTTCTTGTTCCACAAATCCATAAAGAGTTTCGCTGTCGCTGGCCCATGCCCCGCATAGTGATTATTGCTGAACGCGAAAATTTTCAAGACTTTCGTGTTGCTCACCAGCGATTTGAAAACCTCGACCCAATTCTTCAAATCGTCAGTGCGGTCAATGACAGTCTTGTCCCACGTCGTGGTCTGCTTCTCAATCCCCTTGCGGTCACCAAGCCAGCGAACATAAGCGAAGTCCGCTGTGACCAGATCGAACTTTTCTTTCATCTCCCACGGCCTCGGCATAAACGATGTGTCGGTCAGGGCTAGCGCGACGTTGTGTTCCCGGAGCAAGTCCGCGAATCTGGCATCGAGCCACTTCTTGTTTCGAATCTCGAATACAAATTTGTGGTCGGCAGGAAGCTTCTTCAGGAAGGGTGCCAGCACAGCGAGAAAACTTTCTTGCTTCGGGAACTTCCATCTGTCGAACAACGGAAACTGAAAGACCATAGGTCCGAGTTTTGGACCGAGAATATCCATCGTTTTCACGAACTCTTCGAATTCAGAATCGCAATCCACCAACACCTTGTCATGTGTAATCGCCTGGGGAATCTTCGCGGCGAAGACAAAATCCGGCGGCGTTTTCTCGTACCACTTCTCAACCGTCGCGGCAGAGGGTGTGCCGTAAAACGTGCTGTCCACTTCGACCGTTTGGAATTTCGTTGAATAGAACTTGAGATAGTCGGCAGGTTTCATACCTGCTGGATAGAATGCGCCTTTCCAGCCGTTTGCGGTGAAAGCGGAAGTTCCGAGAAGAATTCCTGGAAGAGAGTACGGACGTTCGATCTTAAACTGGCTGGTGAGTTCAGCCGCATTCTCCAGCTTCTCCATTTGGAAGAGGGTCGGCTGGCGAATCGGCCCAACTTTTGGACGCTGTGATTTCACGGCTCGAAGAGCCTAACGGCTACGCGGTAGAGGGCAACCCCGCTTTCGACATATTGAGCACCCATCGTCACCTTTGTTACCCCATTCCGGCGAGTCTCCGAATCGTGGCAAGGTTTTTCTTTAAGGTGTGGAGGCTCAATGCTTTGAAAAAACTCCAGCCACCCATAATACAAACCCAAACGGCCTTTACCTTCCTGTTTTCGTGCCACGCTTCAGAGAATTCCTCCTGCATGTCTGAAATTGCAGGCTCAACGACCTTTTCCATGGTCTTCCTGGAACAGAAGAACTGGGCGATTGAGTTCAGTGACGCTCCCGGTGCCTCCTTCCCGGCTAACTGACGGCCAATTGTTAAGTAGAGGTTCAACCAAGACAGCTGCAAAGCCATTTTCAGCGTCTCGTACTCGGCGTCCAGCTTGATATCATCTGCTGTACTGGTCCTCAATATTCGTTGGGTGACTTCTGATTGCAACTGGTCCCGCAACATTATTTCGCGCTGCCAGAGTCGGTCAGAAGGGTTTTGCTGCTTGGAAATTTGGGTTTTCGTCTCCCGGTGAGAAGCTGAAAGCTGCCGAGAATTCACTGCCCAAACAAGAAGACAAAGCAGAAGTCCTCCTGTGAAAAGGAAAAAGAGCATCGGGACGAAAATCATTGCGCGGGCTGACTCCATTCTTTTGGAATGGTGCCAAAAATTTGTTGCTCGGGCTATCTTGCCAGACCTATCTCATTCCGGATATTTTCCAAATCTCGACAAGATTTTTCACGACCGCGTGGAGACCCAGTGCTTTCCAGAAGCTCCAGTAGCCTCGGATGCGAATCCAAGCTGCTTTCAACCTCTTCTTTTCAGCCAGTGCCTTACAGAATTCTTTCTGCATATCTGAAATGACCGGTTTGACCACCCGTTCCATCGTCTTCGGGGAACAAAAGAAGTCGGCGAGTGCGCGCAGAGATGCTCCTGGAGGACTGGACACCCGCACTCTGCTCTTGCCAGAGACGACCTTCCACGCCCTAGGAAGAATGGTATCGTATATGCTATGTATCAGTGACCCAGACATCGCTGCCATGGATATTTCGAGTAATGCATTCAAAGGTGTGAATGATTTTGCAGACCAAAACAACGCCAAGCCAAGGATTACCGTTGAAAGGAGAAGGAGACGAGGAATCAGTCTATTGCGGGAGAGTTTCAAGAGGCACCACCGACCTCGGCGGTCCTGAGGCGTACCACTTCGCGTGCCATCTGCCAAATATCGAAAATCTTCCGCCCGTAGCCCGTCACTCGGTAAAGTCTTCGAGGTATACCGCTGGCGTCAGGACGCGGCTCCTCCTGCCGCGACTGCACGTAGCCCTTGTCTTCCATGCGGTCCAGCGTGACGTATACGGTGCCACGTTTCAACCTATCGCGTGAACTGGCTACCATCTCAAGCCCGTACATTTCCCTAGAAGGGTTCTCAAGAAGGAGTTCCAGCACCAGTGCCTCCTTGCCCGAAAGACTTGGAACGCGGTCCTCCGATTTCATTTTTGGCCTCTCTCTATGCGCCCGATTCGCAGCAGTCATATGAGTTGTATGACCCGGTCTTACAGACAATAAGCTATGCGCTTCGATTTGTCAACTCCCAGCGGGTATCAGCCTTCCAGCCCAGCGAGTCCGTCTGTGGTAGATTAACCGCCCGGAGGATTCATGAACATCTTGGCGGCGCTGAAGCGGGAAGAAGCGAAGTTACAGAAGCAGGCGGATAAGGTGCGGCAACGGTTGGACGCGCTGCGTGGAGCCATTTGCGCTATGGCCCGAAGCTCGGTTTGCCGGGAAAAACTCTGCCATCACACACGCCTAAAATTCCTTTATCTGGTTGCTACTTCACTCCCATACGGGTCACATGCCGACGCAGGGGCGTGGAGAAGCTGTGGGAAACCTGTGGGCAGACCGTCCAACTCCACTAGACTGGCTCCTTCGTTTCGCAATGATGTCGTTTCGGGAGTTTGCCGTGAGCAGTTACCCAGCGAGAGCAAACGATATTGTGAAGGCTGTCCACCTAATGCGGCAACATGGAATAGCAGTGGGTTTCCCGATGCAAACCGCCGATGGGCAGATAATCTTCCCAGTGGGCAAAGATTTTACGCTGACCGCTGACCAGATACTCGAACTTCTCGAACGTGGCGAACTGGATGCTGAAGGCGTGCGCAGGTCAGTCGAGGCGCAGGCATCGGCTACGCACATACGCAGGCGAGCTGCATCTTCCTAACCGTGCGCATCGAAAAGACGGATGAAGAGCACGAAGCAAAGTTCGTCGTTCTAGGACTTTAGTTGAGTTGACTTGACCGTCACGTAGGCGTAGCTTCATCGAGCGGGACGCCTCGGTGCTTGTACACCGAAGCGCCCCTGACCACAGTGCTCGCGTTAACGAGGCACCGATGGCTGAGACGTATCCTACAACACGCCGATGGCGTCCCGCACATTCCCCATGCGGAGGACGCCGATGTTTGATGGAAATCCGATGCCGCCCTGCCCAGAATGTACCCGTGCCCCTGGGCCGATAGAGTCTTTCCTTGGCCTGCTGCTCGTTTTCTGGATATTGTTTTTCTTGATTGTGTGGCTCCTGCCTGATAAATGGAGTGACCCGATTTGGAAGATCGCGTTTCCGTTCATGCCCCGGAAAGACGGCCCAGGTGGTGAGGTATGAATCGCCCATTGCAATCGTTGGAAGAACTATTGATAAAATCCTTCGATCTAAATTTAAAAGGTCTGCGAGAACGGTCTGGTGTGCCACATCCTCTGTCGAAATTCGCCAGCAACGGTGCTATCAAAGACGGCTGTTGCGCGGACGCAGTCCTTCAATTCATAAAAGACCTAACCCTGAGCGAACCGGAATCCGCACGGCGCAACAACGCAGCATGGTTTCTACTCGAAAGTGAGAGAGCATTTTTCGTTGCGTGTTTTGAAGCGGGAGTTGATGCGGAGAAGCTGAGAAACCACTTGCTGAATTGTGACGGGACTACTGTGCGTTAAGCAATTTCCGCAACTTTTCTTTCCTGGTTTGCTGCGCCGGATACCCGGCGTCTTCTTGAACCCACTTCAACAGCTTCGGAACATCTACAATATGTCTCGTAGGCTCTTGGTGAATCTCTACCTCTACGCGCTTTATTGTTTCGTCCGTGTTGGATTCCCACCCAACATCTTTCAAGCGATTTAATCAGCGCAGGACGGCCTCATATAACGATTCTGCGTAAACTTCAACGCTGTGTTCGGTATTGTGGCAGTCCTTCAAGCGGACAATGCACTTGCTGATCGACATGATGAACTCGGAAGTTGAGATCAATAGGTAGGAGAATCGAGAGAAACCAGCTTACTTTTTCCTGTCCCACAAGTCCATGAACAGTTTGACGGCCCCTGGTCCATGTAGGACGACAGGAGCGGACTAGCTGAAATTGTTTGCGCTATGGTATCTGGAAAGATTTTCCGAAGCCAGCCTCAGCGACCCGCTTGAATAAACCTTCAGGTAGAGATGCTATTATGGACTGGACCATAGCAGCCGCCGTCTCACATGCCCACCGAGCCGTTGCAGGAGTGCCAACTCTCTCAATCCAAGCGACATTCAAGCCAGCAGGAATGTCTGACAAGATTCCCTTCGATTCCAAGCGTTTAAGGATTTTTGGTTCGGCCATAAAAGCACTGCCGTCTTCGGCAAACGTTATTTTGTCCAGAACTTTATAGTGAATCAGCGCGTTCCTCGTCGCAATCAGGTCTGCGAAGTCCTGATAGGGTTTGGCATCTTTCTCGTAGAACTGGCCCGTACAAACCCATTTCGCCAGGTTGTATTTCATTTCAAGAGAACCACGCGAGTCTTCTGCATACTTCAGTATCTCTGCGAACGCCGCAATTTTCTGTGCTTCTGTCTCTGCCTTGGGCATTGCCGCTGAAGCCATTTCCGCCATTTCGTTTATGAATGCCTCCAACGCCACTACCGAAAACACGATTGCAACGAGAGCCTTCGAATCTTGGTATGCGCCTCGCGCAATACCGAAAAGGATGGACGCATTGAGAAGATAAGCAGGCATCTATCGTTGGGACAGGGATTTAATTTGTGATCTCACGCATGGTCAGCATTTGCGTGGTGGAGTCCTGAAATATCCTGAATTTCTTTCGACTCTGCATTCCGTCTCCTTCCACCCGCAGCGTCAAGATGTAAGAACCCCGCGCAATGGCAAATAATTTGACTGACGGCGCATAACACAGTCCAAAGGCGTTATCGCGCAACTTTCCATCCAACAACTCGTCACAAATCACATCAAAAAAATACTGATGCCTTGTCACCAGGCTGAACCGACACTTCACTCACGCCCGGATGAGCCATTACCTGGAGTGGATGCTCCAAATGAATCCCAGGGGCATCGCTTGGCTCGCAATTCTCCAACAGAACTTGCGCCTTGGACACGACTGCGCGGCCCTTGTTTCGAACTCCTACCCGATATCGCCTATCGACTAACTTACCGCCTGGTAGCACGGCAGTGGGCTGTTCTTCAAAATATGGCTTGCAGTCGCCCCCGAAAACGATTTCGAGACCGTCCGTGGTCTTGCTCAACTTTTCCAGTTCGTCCTGGTTCTTAATCCGTTCTTCACGTTCCTCAGCCCATAGTTTGTAGCTCGCAATGAATACACCGGAGATCGCAAGCAGCGCAAAAATCAGTTTTGCATTTGGACTACGTGAATAGATCGAAAGAATGGTGAACGGGACAGATAATCCGCCGCTGACGAGAGAGGCCCAGTTTTTCACCAGGGCGTAAATAAAATCCCGTGGCGTGGGCCTAGTGACGTGAGTAACCATCCGAGGAGCCTACCATCACTTTCGATGCCTACGCACAGTTGTCCAAGCCTTCTGGTGGGCAAAAGGCTTGCACGGTTTCGGTTCTACCGAGATGATTCGCAAGCCGCGTATTACTTCGCTTTCTTCTTTGCGATCTCTCGGAGGGTTTCCAGCTTGACGCCCAACTCAGTGCAGTACGTTGCAATGCTCGGATTTTTCGCATCTTCTGGCGAAGTATATAGAATCGCACCCTGCCACTTTTGGAGGGAGTCCGGGTCTAGGTCCATAGACAAAACTTCCTGCACTCTGCTCTTCCAGCCAAAGATCGCTTGAGCCAAGATAGGTTGCGCTTGCCACGGTGTCTTGTATGGGTTCGGAACCGTTTGACACTGCTCCTGAATTTTAACTGCCTCCGCGATTAAGGCGCTGATGCGGACACGCAGCGCAACATCGGATGGTTCTGTAGCTTCCACTTTGGGAGTTTCCTTCATCCTAAGTGCAGTGTGCGCAACAAAATAGGCACCAAGGACGATACACCCGCCAAGTGTAATGCGCTGTGTCCAATCAAACTTCAAAGGATTCAACACGACCAGCCCTACAAAGACAGTGGCTAAAATAGCCAGCAGAAATCTTTCTACAAAAAGAAGCACGGTCAACCCTTGCCACGGAGTTCTTGCAGTGCTTTCAAATCTTCGGCAAGGCCCATAATCGCCTCCTACAAGTGCCTGGATTCTAACACGCGGTGAATTGCTTTCTTTACGGTTGAGCCGTAGGCTACTTGGCAGGGCTAGACGAATCGTGCAATAGATCGAAAGCTGTTCCCAACCACACCTATGAGCGAGACCGTAAAAGAGAGAATGCCCTTCGATTTTGAATCCCATCGAAAGAATGCAGTTGAGCAGTACACCAAAAAACGGCATCTATACGAAGAGTTTGCATGGGAAATTGAGAACATTCTCACTGAGGCCATAGAAACCCACGGCATCAAGATCAACGTAATTCAATCCCGTGCCAAAGACGAAAAGAGTTTTGGCAAGAAGGCGATGACCGCCAATGAGCAGAATCCTGAAGAACCAAAATACAAGAACCCAATGTCAGAGATCACAGATTTGGCAGGCGTCCGGGTCATCACATTCTTCCCTAGCACGGTCGGTGAGGTTGGTCGATTGATTCAGGAGGAATTCGAAGTCATCGAACGAGTAGACCATACTGCGACCGCCGAACGTGAACAGCGTCTCGGCTATCTGAGTGTCCATTATTTGGTTCGCTTGGGAAGTGATCGAAGGAAGCTATCGGAGTACAAGAAATTCGACGGCCTTATTGCGGAGATTCAGGTCCGAACCGTTTTACAACATGCTTGGGCCGAAATCGAACACGACATCCGGTACAAGTCCACGTCCACAACCCCACAAGCCATAAGCCGTCGCTTCATGACTTTGGCGGGGCTGCTGGAGATAGCTGACCGAGAATTCGAAGCGATTCAAAAGGAGGATGCTTCGTTACGGGCGAATGCCAGGACTTTGATCGAAGCGGGGCGTTTGGCTGAAGTTGAAGTGACGCCGGATGCGTTACGCTCTTACCTTAATGTCCATCTCGGCTCAGACGATAGAATTTCCGATTATACATACGACTGGACGACTAAGATGCTACGGTCGTCAGGATTTCAGAATCTCGGCCAGGTAGATGAATGCATAGCCGGGCTTGACGATGACAAATTTAGTCGAATTGTTCTAGGTGGGAGAGGTGGGCAAGTTTCTCGTTTCGAGGTGCTACTCGCGGCCTCGATGGGTGAGAATTTCCTCAAAAATCATCCGTGGGGTGAGGAGTCCTGGTGGCGAGACATAGTGCAGCACTGGTGGGAGAAACTAAGAAAAGCTGGCTTTAATATAGGTTCGTATCAACCCAAGAAAGCTGATTAGGGTAGGGGTTATCACCTGCCGCCGAACGCTCGTCAGGTCAGTTGTGCGTCACCCTCCGGGCGCATTCTGCACGGACACTGTCGTAATATGACAGAAGAGAAACTCAAGTTGCTCGCGTTTGCGAGTTGACTCATTCTGCGATCTAACCTTCCTCATTCAAAATCTTTGGGTTTCCTCACGATAGCTTCATCGATGACGAGTGGATTGACTGCTGTGAGCGTGGCAACCGCTGTGCTGGCAGAAAAATAAGTCAAAGTCTTGACAGGAACGGGAGCGAATATGAATGTACGCGCTCCCAAGTGCTTTTCTACCTCACACAGCAACGGCTCGATGTCGTCAACCATCACGCTTACTTCCCAATCCTTTGCGTCAATCCGTTTCATCGTGCAATGTTGGAGGTATTGAGAAATGCGACCGCCGCCCTGCGTATCAGTGGGTTCGTACCGTGCCCTTAATGCCCGGCCTTTTGCAAAGAGTTCACCCAACTTTGCTGGCGGACAGGTACACCCATGCGTCTCGTTCGGTCAATGTCTTCTCGGCCAATCGCTGCGCTGCAAAACGCAGCATGTCGATCTCATAGCGAATGGTATGGACGTGATCTAGTTTCTTTGGCCTGGAAAGTATTATTAGGGACATTGTTTTCACCCGCTCTATTCTAACAGCCTGGCTTGCACCCGGCTAAATCGAAGCCTCGGCCCTCTGGTAACCGTTCGTCGCCACACTTAGCAGCCAAGAACCTGTGAATTGACGGCAGAATTCCTCTTGCGGTTGACCACTTGACTAGTGTTTCCATCTTTCTTAGAATTCGTATTGCTTCCTCAGTCTAAAGGGGATGGTGTTCGCATGCAGCCCGCTCTACTCGCTCTTATCACGGCAATACTCCTCCTGTGTGCTGCGGCGTTGAAGCTAATCTCCGACTCTGCTCCTCTTATTTCTCTCTTTCAAAAAAAAAATATAAAAAACCTGCGTAGGTACTAGAACCGGAATTCTTTACACATTCGCAGATTTTCCCGTTGAAATCTAAGGACTAATCAGGCCGCGAAGAATGTCGCTGTGTGGCGGAATTGGCAGATGCGCCGGAGTCAAAATCCGGTGGCCGCAAGGTCCAGATATGTGTGATTCCGAATGGTGGGCCTGGCCAGGTTCGAACTGGCGACCTAGAGGTTAGGAACCCCTTGCTCTATCCATCTGAGCTACAGGCCCGTTGAAGAATTCTAGCACTGTACCCAAGTCTGTACCCAAAACTGTACCCAACCCAGGCTCTTTCGCGTATAAAAACGCCGGATTATGCCTACTGTCTACCTGCTACATCCTTGATTCTACGTGGGGGCAGTCAACACGGGCATTTTAGGAAACTGCTGCTCTATCCATCTGAGCTACAGCCCCGCTCCTTTATTGTAATACTTCCCGGCCATTTTCGTTCCGTCTGTGTTTGCCCATTGTCAAAGCGATGGCCGCGAAGCTCCGGGCGCC
>Ga0209056_10005142_pt1 | contig 13656 bp, 9 predicted proteins | sample GraSoiAngelo_114_FD_185876 | JGI IMG/M metagenome (GOLD analysis project Ga0209056, IMG submission 185876) | Grasslands soil microbial communities from the Angelo Coastal Reserve, California, USA - 14_0903_13_40cm (SPAdes) (version 2) | ecosystem: Environmental > Terrestrial > Soil > Grasslands ... | reverse complement strand
AGGCTGCAGTTGAAGCAATTGGAACAGACCGTCCTGGTACAAATCGAAAATGCCATCGCCATTGCCGTCACAAGCTTTGAGCGGATCAAGGCCACCCGGGAAGCCAGCCGTTACGCCCAGGACGCGCTTGAAGCCGAGCAGAAGAAACTCGAAAACGGCAAAAGTACAAACTTTGAGGTCCTGCAACTCCAGAAAAACCTGACGGCTGCGCGCTCGGCTGAAATCCGCGCTTTGGCCGACTACAACATCGCTTTGGCCGAACTCGCCCTCAACGAGGGAACCACGCTGGAGCGGCGTCACGTGACCCTGGAAGTGAAATGATCGGCAAACCCACCTCGTTTGCGTGAGAGCAACTGCAAGGCGGGCCGGCTTGCGCTCTTTCACGGTGGATTCAGGACAAAAAGTTCCCGATGAGGAAGATTGTCCTTGTTCCGAAGGCTGAAGACCGCGTCGTCATTGTAGTTAAACAATTCTTTCGTTCGATGGGCCTGCACGTGGCCGTCGCAAAAAACCACATTCCACTTCCGGGAGTGGCGTTTTCGCATCGCTGCCACGACATTTCGCTTCCCGATCGGGCCCCAGACGCCTTCCACGGGCGGACTGATGTCCTGCTCGGACTCGACCTGGTAATCATAGAAGCCCACCTCACGCGAAAAGTCCGTCCACCCATAAATGTCAGCCGCGTATGTTGCCCCCAGGGGAGCGTCGCTGATGGCGACCATATCGCTGGGCCTGAGGACTTCGGTGTCCCGAGTTGCGGCAACGAGCGCTCCTGACGGGTCGCTTGCGCCTCCTAGACCGAGAAACCATTGGGAATACGGGTTCCATACTCCCTTCCAGTTGTAGGCATATGCACCCATAGCGTGCGCAAAGTCCCATTGCTCCACTTCCGGCGGGTCATAAATGGGTTTCAGTCGGGCGTAGCCAGGACACAAGTGGAGTTGGCTGCTGGCGTTCGCTCGGCCCTTAAAGAGGTCCAAATCCCACGTCGCGCCGGAATAGGGTTGCAAAAGCTCCTGCCAATAATTGGCGGTCCTTCCAAGCCCGGAGTAAAATTCGGCATAGACAGGATAAGCTCCAAAATCGGACGTGTAGTTAGCGAGGGCGATTCCCAACTGCCGCAGGTTGCTCTTACAGACCGTGGTGTACGCCTGCTCCTTCGCGCGACTCAGAGCTGGCAATAGCAAAGCCGCAAGAATGGCAATAATGGCTATCACCACCAAAAGTTCGAGCAGGGTGAAAGCGGGTCCATGAGTCAGGAGCCCCTGAGTGCTCCGAGGACAAACGCTTTGGCCGACAGGAAATTGTTTGGTGCCGCGGCACCGGCTTTTTGGCGGCAGGCCGACGAGTGAGAATTGGTCCTGATCCACGCGCACAACCGTATGATGGCCGAAGATGGTGAAGGAATCAAGCGGCAGGGGACGGACTCAACAGAGAACAAAATGGGCTCGCCGCGCCTGCGGTCTGCGGAGTAGCCTGCTCACCACCATGAATCGTGCCCGTGGGTTCCTGGCTTATCCTTTGGTAATTGCGTTTTTGTTCGCCCTCGGTTCGTTGGGGCCACAACTTCGGGCCGACTTCGCGGTAAACTTACCCGACGGCGTGAAGGCCGTCTGGGAAGTGACCAGAGCGTATCATGAATCAACACCGACTCGAGAACGGATTTGTCTCAATGGCTTGTGGCGCTGGCAGCCGGCCGATGCCAGTTCGGACCACGTTCCCGCCGGGAGTTGGGGCTTCTTCAAAGTGCCCGCATGCTGGCCGGGGATCACCGACTACCTGCAGAAGGATTCCCAGACGCTTTACGCTCATCCCGGCTGGAAAGACCTGAAGGTGAGCGGGGTCACCGCGGCCTGGTACGAGCGCGAAATAACCATTCCCGGCGATTGGTCCGGACGCCATATTTCTCTGTCCCTCGAATACCTGAACTCCTACTCCATGGTCTTCGTGGATGGCGTGAAGGCGGGTGAGATCCAGTTTCCCGGTGGTGAATTGGATCTCACCATGGCCTGTCGCCCCGGCGCCAGACACCGCATGAGCCTGCTGGTTGTGGCCCTGCCGTTGAAAGGCGTGCTGCTTTCCTACACCGACAGCGCGTCGGCGCGCGAAGTAAAGGGAAAGGTCGAGCGACGGGGACTGTGCGGCGATGTGTTTCTGGTCGGCACGCAGCGCGGGCCGACGGTCGCGGACATCAGCGTGGATACTTCGGTGCGCAAACGGGAGGTGACGATCAACGCTGCTGTCGCCGGTCTCGAACCGAACAGCCACTACAGTTTTCGGACTCGCATCATCAAGGGCGGTTCCACCGTCAAGGAATTCGCCAGCTTGCCGTTCCAGGGCAGCGATCTCAAAGACGGCCGGTTTGCTTTCACGGAAAAATGGATGCCGGACAAACTCTGGGATATCAACACGCCGCAAAACACCTTCGACCTCCAGGTCTCACTCGTCGATGCCGATGTTCACGTGCTGGACACCGGCTGGACGCAACGGTTCGGTTACCGCGAATTCTGGATCGATGGCCGGGACTTCTACCTCAACGGCACGCGCATTTTTCTTTCGGCGGTCCCGCTAGACAATGCGCAGGTCGGCGCCGCGCTGGCGACCTACGACGCCGCTCGCGAGAGTCTCGAACGACTCAAGAGTTTCGGGATCAATTACGTTTACACGCACAACTACGGTTGCGAGCCGGGCTCACATCTGAGTTTCACCGAGGTCCTCCGGGCCGCCGATGACGCAGGAATGCTCGTGGGACTCACGCAACCGCACTTCAGCCATTACGATTGGAAAGCGTCTGACGCCGACCAGAATAACGGCTACGCCCGACACGCGACATTCTACGCGCGCGCGGCGGGGGATCATCCTTCCGTGGTGATGTACGTGATGAGCCACAACGCCACCGGTTACGAAGAGGACATGAACCCGGACATGATCGACGGGATTCACGATGGCCGCGACCAGTGGGCGCTCAACAACGTCAAGCTGGCGACGCGCGCCGAAGCCATCGTGAAGCGCCTGGACCCGCGCCGGATCGTTTATCATCACGCTTCGGGCAACCTGGGCGTGATGCACGACAGCAATTTTTATCCGAACTTCGCGCCGATCCAGGAGCTGGACGATTGGTTCGGGCACTGGGCCACCGAAGGCGTCAAGCCCGCGTTCACTTGCGAATACGGCGCCCCATTCACGTGGGACTGGACGATGTACCGCGGTTGGTACCAAGGGCAGCGCGAGTGGGGCAGCGCAAAGGTGCCGTGGGAATTCTGTCTCGCCGAATGGAACGCGCAGTTCTTCGAAGACCGCGCTTTTCAAATCAGCGAAGCGGAGAAGGCGAATCTCCGGTGGGAAGCCGGGCAGTTCCGCGCCGGCAACGTGTGGCATCGCTGGGATTATCCAAATCCGGTCGGCTCGGACCGCTTCGACGAACGTTATCCGGTCCTCGCCATGTATTTGACCGACAACTGGCGCGCGTATCGGACGTGGGGCGTGTCCGGCGTTTCGCCCTGGGAGTACGAACACTTCTGGAAACTGCGCGCCGGCGTGGACAAGAGACGAAAGGAACTCAAGGTGGATTGGGACAACCTTCAGCGCCCTGGATTCAGTCCCGATTACCTGGACCAACGTTACGAGCGGATGGACATGGCCTTCGAGCGCTCGGACTGGGTTGCGACCCCGGCGGCGCAGGCCCTCATTCGCAACAACCGCCCGCTGCTGGCTTACCTGGCCGGCAAGCCGGGCGCGTTCACCAGCAAAGACCACAATTTCCTGCCCGGCGAAACGGTCGAGAAGCAGATCGTCGTGATCAACAACTCGCGCGAGACCGTGACTTGCGACGCCGGATGGACGTTCGACCTGCCGCAATCCGTCACGGGCAAACGTCAGGTGACCGTGGCCACCGGCGATCAGTCGCGAGTTCCCATTCATTTTGAATTGCCGAAGGGCCTCGCGCCCGGCAGTTATGAAATCCGCCTGACGGCGAAGTTCGGAACCGGCGAGACGCAGGAAGATCATTTCATCATCGATGTGTTGTCGCCGCTCGCGCCGATCGTGGCTACACTCCCCCTCACCCGCCCTTCGGGCACCCTCTCCCCCGATGGGGGAGAGGGATGGGGTGAGGGGGAGCGCCGACGGCCAGGGGTCGCCAAAATCGCTTTGTTCGATCCGAAAGGCGAGACCGCAAGGTTGCTGGAAACGATCGGCGTCCGCGCGCAGCAAATTCCAGCGAACGCCGATTTTTCAGCTTATGATATTCTCGTTGTCGGCAAGGCCGCATTGCGGGTCGATGGACCAGCGCTCGGCATCAACCGCGTCCGCGACGGTCTCAAGGTGATCGTATTCGAGCAGACGTCCGACGTGCTGGAGAAGCGGTTCGGATTCCGCGTCGAGGAATACGGATTGAGACGGGTGTTTCCGCGCGTGCCCGATCATCCATTGCTGTCCGGCATCAGGCCCGAAAACCTCCGTGACTGGCGCGGATCAGCAACGATACTTCCGCCACGATTGAAGTATGAACTGCGACCGCGCTACGGGCCCACCGTCGAGTGGGCGGGCATTCCGGTGACGCGAGTGTGGCGCTGTGGAAATCGCGGGAACGTGACGTCGGTGTTGATCGAGAAACCGGCTCGCGGCGATTTCCTGCCGATTCTCGACGGCGGTTTCAGTCTTCAATACAGCCCGCTGATGGAATACCGCGAAGGGAAAGGCATGGTGCTCTTTTGCCAACTCGACGTGACTGGCCGAACCGAAAGCGATCCGACTGCCGAAACGCTGTTGCGGAATATTTTACAATACGTGTCGAACTGGAAACCGGTTCCCCGCCGCAAAGCGGTCTATGCCGGCGAACCTGCCGGTAAAACCTATCTTGAATCCATAGGCGTGCCAGTGCGGCCCTACGACGGCGCCCCTCTGTCAAACGATGAAGTCTTGGTGCTCGGTCCCGGCGGAGGGCAGGCGTTTGCGAAGCACGCACGTGCTCTCGATAACTTTTTGAAGTCCGGCGGAAACCTGCTGGCGATCGGGCTGGGTCAGGACGACGTCACCGCTTTGTCTCCGATCAAGGTAATAATGAGAACAGCGGAGCACATCGCGTCATTCTTTGAGCCGTTTGGCGTGAGTTCGTTGCTCGCCGGGATCGGACCCGCCGACGTTCACAATCGCGACCCGCGCGAGCTTTCGCTGGTAGCAGCGGGAGCGGAGGTCATCGGAGACGGCGTCCTGGCGAAAGTGGAGACTGCGAACGTCGTTTTCATCCAGATGCCGCCGTGGCAATTTGCGGGCAGTCAACAGTCCAATCTGAGGCGAACCTTTCGTCGCAGCTCCGTTCTGGTCGATCGGTTGCTTGCCAACATGGGAGTCGATCATCCGTTAGAGGTCACAAAAACGGAGAAGCGTTGGATCGAGGGCCTCTACCTCGATCAACCGGAGGAATGGGATGATCCTTACCGCTTCTTTCGTTGGTAAACCCATCGGGGTGAGGAAGGTTTGCCATATTATCTCGTGCGGTTCACGGCGGGAGGGTCAATCCACGTAAATGAATTCGTTCAGGGCGAAAATCGCCTGACAAAAATCGGTGAGCGCGAGGTTTTGCGGATCGGTTTCGGGTTTGCCGGGGTCGCGCGTCGAACGCTGCTGAAGCCGGGCATTGATGAAGGCTTTTCCCGATTCCACTTCGGAGCCGGACGGTTCGCGTCCCAGCGCCAGGCGCCAGGCCAGGCGAACTTGCGCTTCAGGTTCCACGCCCGCTTCATGGCCGACCCTTTCTGCGAAGTCGATTGCACGCGCGCGGACGAACTTGTCGTTCAGCAACGCGAGGGCCTGCGGCGCGACGGTGGTGTTTTCGCGGCGACCGCAACTGGCCTGCGCATCCGGTCCGTCGAACGCCTGCATCAGCGGATTCTGGACGACACGTTTATGAAACATGTAAATGCTGCGACGGCGCGTGGAAGGGGTGTCCTTCAGGTCCTTCGGATACGGGTCGGTCATGTTCCGCGCCTGAATGGCTTCGGGCGCGATGGGCGCCTTCACTGCCGGGCCGAACATTTGCGGATTCAGCGTCCCGCTGACCGCCAGCATGGCGTCGCGGAGAATCTCGGACTCAATCCGTAACGGACGACGACGCCAGAGAAGGCGGTTGTCCGGGTCCACCCTTGCCTTCGCGGCATCGAACGTCGTGTCTTGAAGATAAACCGAGCTGGTCATGATGAGCCGGTGCAACGGTTTTAACTTCCAGCCGCCTCTCACGAATTCACTCGTCAGCCATTCCAACAATTCGGGGTGCGTGGGCGGGTCGCATCTCGCCCCGAAATCGTTCACCGTGCGAACCAGCCCCTGCCCGAAGTGATGCTGCCAGACCCGATTCACGATCACCCGCGCGACCAGCGCGCCCGCGCCATGGTCGAGGTCAGTCATCCATTCCGCCAGGGCACGCCGCTGTTGGGTGGAATCGGAGCGGCGGCTTCCAGCGCGCGCGGCTGCCCAGCAATCGGCGGGCGATTTGCCTCTCGTAAGCACAGTGAGAAACCCCAACTCCACCGGCTCGCTCTTTGCGCGGAAATCACCGCGCGCGAGCAAAAAGGTCTCGCGCGGCTTCGCACTGAAGTCGGCAAACGCGAGCGCGGTGGGCAGCGCTTCCGGCTTGCGCGCTTCCACAGCTTTCAAGGCTGTCTCTCTCGCGTCCCACTCGGCGCGTTCTTCATCGGAGAGGAGAGGCAGGAAATCCTTGTCCTCAACCTTCAGTTCCTTGGAAAACCTCTCCGCCAGGTCTTTGGCCTCCTTCGCGTCGGGGTTGTTTTTCAGGAGCGCTTTCTCGTCGTCACTGACTTTCAACGCGTCAATCTTCGCATTCCGGGCTGTTGTCTCGTGAGTTTTCCGCGCATCCTTGAGCCAGTCGTCCAAATGCTTCTTGGCCGGGTCGAATTCTCCCTTCCACTTTCCTTCCGCTTCGCGGTAGCGTCGGACTTCTTCGAGCGGCGCGAGCGGCACTTCCGCGCGGTCGCCGCCATTGAACGCGCAGAGCATCCGATAATAGTCGCGTCGCGGCACAGGATCATACTTGTGGTCGTGACACCGGGCGCAACCCAGAGTCAGGCCCAGCATCGCAACGCCCGTCGTTGTGATCATGTCGTCGAGGTCATTAAAGCGCTCGCGAGTTCTCTCTTCCTCCATCAGGTTGTCGGCAAGCACAGCGTGCGTCCCCGCGACGATGAAGCCGGTCGCGGCAATGGCCCGTGGATTGTCCGGTTCAAGTTCGTCGCCGGCGAGTTGCCAGCGCACGACGGTGTCGAACGCAAGGTCGTCATTCAGACTGCCGATGACGAAGTCGCGAAAATGATGGGCCGTGCGCCGGTCTGCATCGCTTTCCTGTCCATCGCTGTCGGCGTAACGCACCACATCGAGCCAGTGACGCGCCCAGCGTTCCCCGTAATGCGGGCTGGCCAGGAGTTGATCGACGAGTGATTCCACGGCCAATCGAGAGTTGTTCGCGAATTGCCGGGCGAATGCCTCGACCTGCTCCGGCGTTGGCGGCAGGCCAATGAGATCAAAATAAATTCGGCGCGCAAGTTTTCGCGCGTCAGCAGGTGGCGAGGGGGCGAGTTTCTTCTCTGCCAGCCTGGCGATAATAAAACGGTCCACCGGCGTGAGGACCGGCGCGGTTCTTTTGACAACCGGTAGCGGCGGACTTTTGAGCGGAAGATAAGACCAATGCTTGCGGTCTTCATCCGTGACGACCATTTCTGCGGAGTTAGCGGCTTCGAGGTTGTCAATAAGCAGGAGGAGAGAGGGCAGGGCTGCCAAACCAAGCACTATGCATCGCGTCCGCCAGGTAGTCACAGGATACACGAAACCATTCGATGGACTGTCAGTCAACCCGATTCACGCGCAGCGTAATTTCCGTGCGCATCTTCTTAATCGTAATCCTAATCTTTCTCTTATTCTGAGCCGGACGATTAAGATTAAGATTAAGATTAGGATTAAGAACGCACCGTTCCGAGTTCCCTAATGCCGAAGCGCCATTTCACCTTCGTGATCCCAGGCTGGAACTGCGCCTCCGAACAGATGCGCTGGCACAAAGGCTGTCGATAGTTACAATCCAGACGCAGCATGAATGCCAAACCATCGCGAGCGCCACGGTTGCGTCCCCGGATGCGAGTTCTGTGCGGCGAAGAGATTGCGCTTGGGCCGGGCAAGGTGGATCTGCTGGCCCTCATCGGCGAGACCGGCTCAATTCGCGAGGCGGCCGGACGCATGGGGATGTCCTACATGCGGGCATGGAAACTCATCAAAACGATGAATGCCTGCTTCAGGAAGCCGTTAGTCGAGGCGGTCCGTGGCGGGCGGGCGCATGGCGGCGCAGCCCTGACCGCGACGGGTCGAATGGCGCTCGCGCTCTACGAACAGATGGAAGCCAATTGCGCGGACGCTACCAGGTCCCAATGGAAAGAGCTCAGGTCACTCTTGCGCGATTGATTCGTCAGATGATTCCAGACGAACCCAAGTGCTTCACAAGGATTCCGGATTTGAATTGTCAGACGTGATATATCCTTGAGAATATATCGCATGACCGCAACCGTATTCGACCTGGTGAAGGCTGCCGAAACGTCCATTCAAAAGGAGGCCGTATGAGCTGCTGGAAAACGCATTTCACCCGGTGGGCGATGGGCTTGGTTGGCTGCGCGACTCCGACGCTGGACGCGGCCGCCATCAACGTCTTTGCCGCAGCGAGTCTCACGGACAGCTTGAAAGAAATCGCCGCGGCGTACGAAAAACAGACGGGCGACAAGGTCGTGTTCAACTTCGGCGCGTCGAGCTTCCTCGCGCGGCAAATCGAGGAAGGCGCTCCCGCCGAGGTCTTCTTTTCAGCCGACGAGGCCGGGATGGACGGCCTGGAGAAGAAGGGCCTCGTCGTGAAGGAAACGCGCAACAGTCGTCTGTCAAACTCGCTCGTTATCGTCGTCACCGCCGACAGCATGGTGACCATCAAATCCGCAAAGGACCTTGCTGAGCCGAGAGTGAAGCGGATCGCGCTGGCCGACCCGAAAACCGTTCCAGCAGGCATCTACGCCAGGGAATATCTGGAGAAAGCCAAACTCTGGACGAGCGTCGAATCGAAAATTGTGCCCACCGACAACGTTCGCGCGGCTCTGGCCGCTGTCGAATCCGGGAACGTCGAAGTCGGCCTGGTCTATAAGACCGATGCCGCCATCTCGAAGAAAGTAAAGATCGCCTGCGAAGTTCCTGCCGGCGACAGTCCGGCGATCAGCTATCCGATGGCTGTGCTGAAGGAAGCCAAGGAACCCGAAGCCGCCAAGCGCTTCCTCAAACACCTCAATTCGGAGGAAGCGGGCCGCCTATTCAAGAAGTTTGGATTCATCGTTCGCAATTGAGTGCATGAGTGCCGAAGAATGGGAAATCGTCTGGTTCACTGCGTGGGTCTCGGCGTTGAGCACGGTCGTCATTCTGCCGTTCGGACTTGCGGTCGCGTGGTTGCTGGCACGTCACCAGTGGCCGGGCAAGTCCATCATCGAGACGCTCATCTCGCTGCCGCTCGTCATGCCGCCGGTCGCGACGGGCCTCATCCTGCTGAAAATGTTCGGCCGGCGCGGAGCAATCGGCGGCTTTCTCCATGACACGCTGAATCTGGATATTGTGTTCACCTGGCGCGGCGTGCTCATCGCGCTCGGTGTGATGTCGTTTCCGCTGTTGGTTCGCTCGGCGCGAGTCGCGTTCGAGGAGATCAATCCGCGCCTGGAACAAATCGCGCGCACGATGGGCGCAGGCGAGGTGCGCGTGTTCTTCACCATCACCGCGCCGCTGGCACTGCGCGGCATTCTTGGAGGGATGATCCTCTCGTTCGCCCGCGCCTTGGGCGAATTCGGCGCGACCATCATGGTCGCGGGCAATATCCCCGGCCAAACCTCGACCCTCTCACTCTCGATTTTCCAATCTGTCCAGCTTGGCCAGGACGCTTACGCCTTTCGCCTGCTTGGCGTCTCAACGGTGCTCGCCTTTATCGCCGTGTGGACCAGCGAATGGCTGATGCGCCAAAGGAAGGGGTCGAAGTGAGTTTGTTGCTGAACAACATTTCGTTGCCACTGGCTGACTTCACGCTGGAAGTGAATGTCGAAATTCGCAGCCCCATCACCGTCATCTTCGGTCCGTCCGGCTCAGGCAAAACCTCGCTGCTTGATCTCGTAGCGGGACTCCGACGCGCCGGGTCCGCCTTCATCCAACTCGGTGATGAGATTCTTACTGACACCAGCAAGGACGTCTTCGTTCCTGCTCGACGGCGCGGCATAGGTTACGTCCCGCAGGACCTGGCGCTGTTTCCGCATCTGTCTGTGCGTCAGAACCTGCTCTATGGGCGTCGCCCGAATGGCAAAAAAAGGTTCACGTTTGACCACATCGTCGAACTGCTCGAAATCCAGCCGTTGGTTTACCGCGGCGTCACACAACTTTCGGGCGGCGAGAAGCAACGCGTCGCCCTCGCTCGCGCGCTCCTCACTTCTCCGCGCTTGCTGCTGCTGGATGAGCCGCTCGCGAATCTCGACATGCAGTTGAAGACGAGGATTCTTCCGTACCTGGCCCGCGTCCGCGACGAGTTCCGCGTCCCCATCCTTTACGTTACGCACGACCGATTCGAGACGCTTTCGCTGGCGGACGAAATGGTCGCGTTGATCAAGGGCAAGGTCGCGCAGATCGGGCCGGTGCAGGAAGTGTTCAGCCGCCCGGCCAGTCTCGACGTGGCCGGCATTCTCACGGTTGAAACGATTTTACCAGGCCGGATCATCCAAACTGCCGACGATCTTGTCACCGTCGCCGTTGGCAACACGATGCTCTCCGCCGTCGAACCAAACCTCCCGCCGGGCACGAATGATGTTCACGTCTGCGTCCGCGCTGACGACGTGATCTTGCTCAAAGGAGCGGACACCCCCAGCAGTCCACGCAACCACCTGTCTTCGACCGTCCGGTCCATTACGCGCGAGGGGACGTTGATGCGCGTCGAACTCGACTGCGGCTTTCGACTCGCTGCTTTGCTCACCAGGCAGGCGTGCGAGGAACTCGCCCTGAAGCCCGGGGACCGCGTTGTTGCGTTGGTGAAAGCGCCGAACATTCACCTGATTCCGCGCTGAACAACTGCAGATGACCGTTTGGTGTTTTTTTCATTCGCTCCGGGTCCGATTCCCGCAATCTCGTGTCCCAAAATCGTATAGAAACCAGGAACTCATTTGAGCTATGCGAGTTGCTGGACCGACAGCAACGGCCTGCTCGCTTTCCAAAAGACCGTTTTGATCCGGAATGGAAGAATGACGCGCGCCCTTTATGAACACGGGCCCAACTGAAATCGACGCTGCTGCCCGGCGAAGCGAGAGGCGCGACGTTCCGTGCGGGCGCTTCGTCCGCAGGCGCTGGAGGAAAAAGACCTGTGCGAAGCATTGGAAGGTTTGATCCGTAAAATGACAGCGGGCACAACGGTTCGGGCGGAATTCATTTTACAGGGCACGCCACGGAAACTTCCGCCCGAGTGGGACGAAAATCTCCTCCGCATCGGACAGGAGGTTTTGACGAACGCGCTCCGGCACGCGCACGCCAGTCATTTTGCAGCGCGTCTCGTGTTCGATCGGCAAGGGATTCGCATGGAACTGCGCGATAATGGCCGCGGCTTCGATCCCGAGCGCAAACACGACGGATTCGGTTTATTGGGAATGAGAGAGCGAGTCGAGGGCATGGGCGGCGAAATCACGATTCAGAGCGCGAGCGGCGCGGGCACGGCGATTTTTATCGGCCTGCCTCACGCTGATTCACTTCACCAAGCTGAATGTTCTCAGTCGCACTGAGGCCATCACGTCGGCCAGCCGCCGCGGCTTGGTTCAGCTTTGAGTCGTATCCATACGGTGGAAGGAAGTTCTGACCACGGATTGGCACAAGCCCGCAGCACTTTCCCGCCGGCCAGGAACGGGTAACGACTCTTAAGCAGCGGCATAAGTTTTCCGGATTGCGTTGGCAACGTAAATTGAAGACTCTCAACCGCGATGAGCCGAATGGCAACAGAAGAAAGAGTGCTTTGCTTTGAAAGGAAACTGTTCGAGGAACTCGGCGTGTTTCAGGGCCTTAGCCTGGCAATCGAGAAATATTTGCCTGTTGTGACCTCCTCTTCGAATACTTTGTACCTGAACAGAAGTGACGCCGAACAGGACAAACGTTACAAACAATTGATCCCTTACGTTCTCATTATCTGCCAGGGCAGGATATTGCGCTATCGTCGGGGCCGAGGCGGCCAGGAAACTCGCTTGCACGGGTTGTATTCCGTCGGAATTGGGGGGCACATTTCGGAGGAGGACCATGGACTTTTTTCGAGCGGCCTTGGCTATCAGGAGGGTATGCGGCGCGAATTAATGGAGGAGGTTGCAATTGATGACGTGAAAGAGACAGCCGTCGCGGTGATCAATGACGACAGCACAGACGTTGGGTATGTACATTTTGGAGTCGTGCATGTCTTGGCTGTGGCCAACGAGAATGTCGCGGGCCGGCGCAGCGGTATTGTAGCTCCTGAGTTTATCCCGATTGTTGAGGCTGTAAAAGATGCGTCAGGTTATGAATCATGGTCGCGTTTTTGCCTCGAACACCTAAACGTGCTCCTATCCGATTCAACCACGGATAAACACCGATGAACACGGATTCAGCCGCCGCGAAAGAACGCAAGCAACACACAGAAATTCTCTCGCCTGCGGTTCATCCGATTCACTCTGACCGTTCACTACTGTTGCGGCGTCACGATGCGATAGTAGCGCGTGGTCGAGTTGGTGATCGTTGGGTCTGTAACTTCCACTGTTTGAGCGACGGCCTGTGCGTCGACGAGCTTCAACCAACCGCCGGCGCTCAAGGAATCGCGGTATTGCACCGTGTAAGTCTGCCCGGCGACGGCGGTGAAGCGGACACGCAAGACTGATGATGTTCCGCTCGACCAGTCAACCGAATCAATGTGCAACGGCGGCTGGACCTGCCCGTTGACTGCCACGGTCATGTCATCGCTGACGGACGATGCGCCGTCGCTAGCGGTCAGTCGCAGCACGTAGGTGCCTGCGGTCGAAAAGCCCGCCGTTGTGTTCAATGCGTTGGCGTTGGCGAACGTCACCGTCCCTGGCCCGCTGAACTTCGTCCATCCGAACGCAAGGAGTCCCGGAGGAATGGGCAGACCATCGTCGCTCGCTGTGCCCTTTAGCGTCGCGCTCACGGGAAGCGTAATGGATTGGTCTGGACCTGCGTTGGCTGACGGCACTTGATTCGGGGGGAAGGCGGAGCCGGACAACTCAAGGTCGAGAATGATGTCGCTGCTGCCGGCATTGGCTTGATGAATTTCAACGGCCAGAACGTTCGAGCCATTCACCAGAAGAGAAGGATCGACCGCTTGCGGAAAAAAAGTTATCTCGTCCGTGCCGCCAACGACCATGGAGGCAAACGTCAGATAGTCAATCGGCCCGTTCGGCATGTTGCTGCGGAAGACTTCGACGCCGTTGAGATATACCACAGCGCCGTCGTCGCGCTGGACGCTCACGTTCAGACCGCTCACGGATACCGGGTTGGACACCGTGAAGGCGCGCCGGAAATAGGTGGTGACGTATTTGTTGTTCGCGTCCGGTCCGTATCCGGTCGTCGTGGCGG
>Ga0209056_10005140_pt1 | contig 13657 bp, 13 predicted proteins | sample GraSoiAngelo_114_FD_185876 | JGI IMG/M metagenome (GOLD analysis project Ga0209056, IMG submission 185876) | Grasslands soil microbial communities from the Angelo Coastal Reserve, California, USA - 14_0903_13_40cm (SPAdes) (version 2) | ecosystem: Environmental > Terrestrial > Soil > Grasslands... | reverse complement strand
CCGCCATGGGCGTCATGTTACATGAGGGCGCTTCATGCGCCGCCTGGTGCTGCCGACGCTGTCGGGAGTCCTCTACTTCCTCTCCTGGATCGGGTTCGGCATCTGGCCGCTCGCCTTCGTCTGCTTCGTTCCCTTGCTCTGGGCGTTGCGCGACGCTACGCCGCGCCGGGCGCTCTGGCTCGGCGCCTGGATGGGATTCGTCACCCACCTCGGCGGGTACACCTGGATCATGCATGTGCTGCAGGTGTTCGCGAACGCGCCCCTGCCGCTCGCGTTCGCCGGATACCTGGTGCTCTGCGCCGTCCAGGGGCTGCTCTTCGGCGTGATGTCCTATGTCCTCGTCTGGGTGGGCCGGCGAACACGGTGGCCCGCGGCAGCGTTGCTCCCGATCGCGCTGGTCGCGACGGAATTCGGCTATCCCTTGCTCTTCCAGAGCTACACCGGCATCGCCTTGATGCCGGTGCTGCCGCTCGTCCAGATCGCGGAGCTCGGCGGAACGCTGATCCTCTCCTCGTTGCAGGCCGTGGTGAACGGAGTCCTGTTCGACGCGCTGGAGGCGTGGCGATTCGGCAAGCCTGCGCCGGTGGGCGCCATGATGGCATCTCTCATCTCCCTCCTGGGAAGCGCCACCTACGGCTACGTGCGGCTGGTGCGCGTCGAGCACGTCGAGCGGACCGCGCCCAAGGTCCCCATCGGCCTGGCCCAGCCCAACGTGGGGGAGCTCGAGCTGCACGAGAATCCGCTCGCCTCCGTGCGGACGCTCCAGGACGAGACCGCCGAGCTGCACGCGCGCGGAGCGGAGCTGGTCATCTGGCCGGAGGTCGGCTTCAACACACGCCCGCTGCGGCCCGGCGACACGGACGGGCGCGCGATCATCGGCCCGGTCCCGGTCGCGGCGATCATCGGCGCCATTCGTGTGGACGGTCGCAAGGTCTGGAACAGCGCCGTGGTGATCGACGATCGCGCCCGGATCGGCGACCACTACGACAAGATCCAGCTGCTCGCCTTCGGCGAGTACATCCCGGGCGGCGAGTGGTTTCCCGAGCTCTACGAGTGGTCGCCGCTCTCCAGCCCGCTGGCGCGCGGCCAGAGCACGGCGCCCCTGCGCTGGAGGTCGTGGCGGTTTGCGACCTTCATCTGTTACGAGGACATCCTTCCGGGCATCGTGCGGTCGATCATGGCGGACCACGGCGAGGGCCGCGCGCACGCGATGGTGAACCTGACCAACGACTCCTGGTACGGCGCCGGCCACGAGCAGGAGCAGCACCTCATGCTGGCTGCCGCGCGCAGCATCGAGCACCGGCGCTGGCTGCTGCGGGCGACCAGCACCGGAATCAGCGCCTTCGTGGACGCGACGGGACGCGTGCTGCAGCGGATCGGCCGTAACCAGCGCGGAGTGGCGCTCGCAGAAGTCCCCATGTTGCAAGGCACCACCCCATACCAGCTGCTCGGAGATTGGCCAGGCTGGGTGGCCTTCGCGATCATCGCGGGTGTGGCTCTGCGGGAAGCAGCGCGAGCGCGCAAGCGTAGAGCATCGATCGCGCAAGCGTAGAGCATCGATGGCCACAGCTGGAAGGACCGCCTAAACGAGGACACCGCGGAAGAAGAGAATCGCCATGGGTATCGTCAACACTGTGGTTGCAATGAGCAATGCAATTCGTGTCGCACGCGGCAATCCGGGCACTAGCAGCACGGCCGGTAGAAGAAGGGCCTCTGAACGATAGAGCGCCAGGTTGCCACCAAGCGCCAGCGGTGCGAGCCAATAGATGGCTACGTAGATCAGGGCAAGCAGCTCGCGGTCGCTGGCGGCGTAGCTGCGAGCGCGGTAGGCAGCCGAAGCGACCAGGACGAGGCATGCCAACGTCTGAAACGCCGTCACGACGCCTCTCATGTCGCGATATCGCTGATTTACGAGAGGTTTGAGATGAGCGAGCAAGACGTCCATGACCGGACCGATGTGGTAGCCGTACTTCGCTTGCACCTTGAAATATGCGTCCCATCCTCCGGCATCGTGGTGCATGATCAAAAGGACCACTCCGAAACCGGCGGCTACCGCGGCAGCAACGAATATTGCCGCCCATCGACGGCGAACCACGGCCCATGAAAGCAGCACTCCGGCCGTGAGGATGCCCGTCGGATGACACATGGCTGCGAATGCTCCCGCAGCAGCGGCCAAGGAATACCGTCTTGACCAGGTTGCGCCGAGGCAGGTCAGCACGGCGAACAAGAACGGCGAAATCGGAAAGAGGGCGGCGAAGTAAACATTCCCCGGAAAGAAGCCAGCAAACCCGAGCGCCGACCATTGAGAATCGTCGTCGATATATCGCGAGAGCAGCAGAAGGCTGCCGAGCTCCGCGGCTGCGCAGAGGACGAACGCTGCTGCGTCCGGAGCGAGTCCAGTCAGTCGAAGGACCAGCGGGAATCCAGGGAACCATCCTGCGTTACCGCACCATGCCGTCGCGGGGTAATGACTCTCCGGCGGACAGGGGTGGATTGGGACATAACCTCTGGCCGCGATGTCCAGATAAAATGACGAGTCCCAACGTGAGTACGAAGCCGGGTCGAACGGGGCGTAACCGCAGATCCACGCAATCGCGGCAAGCAGTCCGCGGTGAAGCAAGAAGACCACGATCGGCGGGAGGAAGCGTTTCACGCGACACGCTCAAAAATGGCCGATGCCCTTTCCGAACAAGTAGGCCTCGAGTGCCATTAGCGCTGCGCAGCCCGCGACCACCCACCAGAACTTGCGCCCACGGGCCAGCGGGGGCACGCCGCAGATCAGGGGCACGTTGGCCGCCTGGTACCGGATCATCGCCTGCAAGGTGCCGGTGGCGATGGGCAGGAGCACAAGGAACGCCGCCGTCGTCCACATCCAGATCGGCGTGCGCCGGATCATCCTCGCCGCAACGTAAAGCGAGGCGAGGCTTACCAGGTAGTAATCGGGATCGACGTCGAAGGCCAGAAACGCCTTCATCGGCCCGAGCACCGACAGGCGCCGGTGGTGGAACGCCTGCACGTGCAGGAACGCGAGCGCATCGCCCTGCGCGAAGTGCCACCAGAACGCGAAGCCGGCGACACCCGCGAGGGAAAGCGCGGCGCCGGCCAGGGTGCGGGACCGGGCAGTCCCGCCGGCCGCCTTCCAGCCCTGCGCAAGGATTCCCATGCGCGCCGCACCGCCGTGTGTCGCCGCCATGACCAGGGAGCGCGTCGTGACGAACGCTCCGACGACCATCGCGGCGGCATAGCGACGCGGGCCCAGCGCCCGGCGACTCCGCAGGAGTACGTTCTTCACTCGAGGGCACCCTGAAAGAGCCGACTCATTGGCACGGAGGTGACCACCGGTGCAACCAACGAGCAGGGCCGGCGATGATCTTCAGAATCGCGCCACCGCTCTCCTGCGCCGCAAATGAGCCTGCTCTATCGTCTGGACCCGCTTTCCGCCGGGCTCACGTTGGTCTGCGAGTGAGCGGCCATCCAGCCAGGTGGCGCGCACGCGAGCGCACAGATCCAGATGCACTCGCAGAGAAGCACCCACCTCGCTCCGGGCCCGCTGTGCGTGCTGAGCAGGAGGAACAGGTAGCAGGCGAGAAGCGGCGGCAAGACCCAGGCGGCTGGCGCGACGCGCAGGAGCAGCCAGGCCGCGGGAAAGAGCAGCACGAAATCGTAGAGGTGCAGATACGGGGACGCCAGCAGCGAGCCCACGATGCCGGCGGCGTACGCGATCGCGGGCTGTCTGCGGTGACGAAAAGCGCCGATGAGCACCAGGGCGGCAGCAGCTGTCAGCGCAGCCACCCGCGCTGCCGCCGAGTCGAAACGTCTCGCGAGCGTATAGGACCACGCCACCATCATGTCCTGCGGGTTCGCTCGGGCCCAGGCGAGCCGCTGCATGTATGCCATCGTGCCGTCGAAGCGGATGAGGGCGAGGACCGCGACACCGACGATCGCCATCGCCACTGCCCAGCCTGCGAAGGCGCGCTTCCTGCCCGCGGCGAGCAGAGCGAAGGGAATCAGTTGCAAGCCCTGGGGCTTGAGCGCCATCACGCAAAGCAGCGCTCCGGCGGAAAAGTCCCGACCGCGCTCGAGCAGCACGTACGAGATCGCGAGCAGGCACATCTGGAGCGGTATCACCTGTCCATGCATCAGCCCGAGCGCGACCGGGTACGGCACGAAAACCATCGCGAGTTGGACCGCCCGCGCCGGCGCATCGCCGGGCGCGAGCAGGTACCAGCAGACGATCACCGAACACAGCAGCAGCGTCGACCAGACCAGGAAGCCGTGCTCCAGAGACAGGCCGGTGAATGGCACCATCAGGATCGACATCGGCGGCGTGTACACGTTTGGAGCGAAGTACGGGCCTCCCAGGGAACGCGCCACTTCGTGCTGGGCGTCGAGGTCGTAGAGCCTGTGCCAGCCGGCGCGCAGACCCACCAAGGCGGAAATGCAGTAACGCGTGTAGTCGACGTCCCGCACCTCCGGGAGGCGCATCGAGAACCATCGCGTGAGCATCTGCGCCGCCGGAACCGCGGCCGCAGCAAGCATGCAAGCGAGCACTGCCAGGCGTGCTTTCTTCATCGCCGAAAAGCGCCCTGTCTACCGGGTCCAGCGCCGGCCCCGGCACGAGATGTCGGACGCCTGCAGTACATCACATTGCATGCTTGAGAAGGCCCACTCCGCCGCTTATCCTGCCCGGTCCCCACTGCCTCAGGAGACCATGGAGCCCGATTCCATCTTCGTGAAGGGAGCCCGAGAGCACAACCTCAAGGGCATCACGCTGGACATCCCCAAGAAGAAGTTGGTGGTGTTCACCGGGGTGTCGGGGAGCGGGAAGAGCTCGCTCGCGTTCGATACCCTGTACGCGGAAGGCCAGCGCCGGTACGTCGAGTCGTTGAGCGCCTACGCCCGCCAGTTCCTCGGGCAGATGGAGAAGCCGCACTACGACGTGATCCGGGGGCTCTCGCCCACCATCTCCATCGAGCAGAAGGCGGCCTCGAACAACCCGCGATCGACCGTCGGCACCATCACCGAGATCCACGATTACCTGCGCGTGCTCTTCGCCGCGGTGGGCAAGCAGCACTGCACGATCTGCGGGCGCCGGGTGGGCAAGCAGAGCGCGCAGCAGATCGCGGAGGAGCTATCGAAGCTTCCCGAGGGCACCAGGCTCACCTTGCTGGCGCCGCTCATCGAGCAGCGCAAGGGCGAGCACAAGGACGTGATCTCGGACGCGCGCAAGCGCGGTTTCGCCCGGGCCCGGGTGGACGGCGTGATCCGCGATCTGGACGAGGACATCGACCTCGACAAGAAGCGAAAGCACGACATCGCGGTGGTGGTCGATCGCCTGGTGGTGAAGAAGGACGACGGCTCCCGCCGCCTGATCGACTCGGTGGAGACGGCCCTCAAGGAAGGCAAGGGCGTCCTCCAGGCCATCACGCTGCTCCCGCGGGGCGGCGAGACGCAGAGCATCTACAGCGAGCACCTCTCGTGCCCGGTGGACGGCATCAGCTTCCCGGAGCTGGCGCCGCACAGCTTCTCCTTCAACAACCCGCTCGGGATGTGCCACGAGTGCAACGGTCTCGGCACCCGGCCGGAGATGGATCCGGACCTGATCGTCCCCGACCCGTCGCGGAGCATCCGCGGCGGGGCGGTCGAGCCCTGGAACCACGCGCTGGAGAAGCAAGGCGGCTGGACGTTCCGGATGATCGAGTCGCTCTCCAGCTCCTTCAAGGTACCGCTGGACAGGCCCTGGAAGGACCTGCCGCGCGAGATCAAGAACCTGCTGCTCTATGGCTCCGGCGACGAGACCATGAGCATCCGCTGGAGTGAAGGCGGCCGCACCGGCACGTACAAGACCAGCTTCGAAGGCATCATCCCGATGCTGATGCGGCGCTTCAAGGAGACCACGTCCGAGAGCATGCGCAAGCATTACCTGCGCTACTTCAGCGACAAACCCTGCAGCGCCTGCAAGGGGGAGCGCCTGCGCCCGGAAAGCCGCGCGGTGACGATCGGGGACGTGGGCGATGTGGCGGGCAAGAGCATCGTGCACGTCTCGCGGATGACCATCGAGCAGGCGATGCAGTTCATCTCCACCCTGCCGCTGGAGGGAAGCGACAAGGTGGTGGCATCCGAGCTGCTGAAGGAGATCGGCAACCGCTTGCGGTTCCTGCTCGACGTCGGCCTCGGGTACCTGACGCTCGATCGCCCCGGTCCGTCGCTCTCCGGCGGCGAGTCCCAGCGCATCCGGCTGGCCTCGCAGATGGGATCGGAGCTGACCGGAGTCATCTACATCCTGGACGAGCCGTCCATCGGCCTGCACCAGCGCGACAATGTGAGGCTGCTCTCTACGCTCAAGCGGCTGCGCGACCTGGGCAACTCCGTCATCGTCGTGGAGCACGACGAGGAGACGATGGAGGAGGCCGACTTCATCGTCGACTTCGGGCCCGGCGCCGGCGAGCTCGGCGGCGAGATCGTCGCTGCCGGTTCCCCGCGAGAGGTGATGAAGAACGAGCGGTCGCTGACGGGCGCGTACCTCGCCGGGCGGCGCAGGATCGAGATTCCCGCTCAGCGGCGGCGGGGCAACGGCAAGAGCGTCAAGCTCCTCGGGGCGGCGGAGAACAACCTCAAGGAGATCGACGTGGAGATCCCGCTCGGTTGCCTGGTCGCGGTGACCGGCGTCTCCGGCGCCGGCAAGTCGACGCTGGTGAACCGCATCCTCTACCCGGCGCTGGCGAGGGCCATCTACGGATCGCGCGAAGCGCCCGGGGCGTACAAGGCGCTCTCGGGCATCGAGCATCTGGACAAGGTGATCGAGATCGACCAGAAGCCCATCGGCCGCACGCCGCGCAGCAATCCAGCCACCTATACCAAGGTGTTCGACTGCATCCGCGACGTGTTCGCCCGCACGCCGGAAGCGCGCGCCTACGGGTACGAGCCGGGCCGTTTCTCCTTCAACGTGAAAGGCGGGCGCTGCGAGGCCTGCGAAGGGGACGGGCTGAAGGTGGTGGAGATGCATTTCCTCGCGGACGTGTACGTCCCCTGCGAGGTGTGCCGTGGCAAGCGGTTCAACGACGCCACGCTTCGCGTGACCTTCAAGGGCAAGAACATCGCCGAGGTGCTCGACATGAGCGTGCGCGAGGCGATGGAGCACTTCTCGGTGCACAAGGACATCATCCGCATCCTGAAGACGCTCGACGACGTGGGCCTCGGCTACATCAAGATCGGCCAGCCTTCGCCGACCCTGAGCGGCGGCGAGGCGCAACGGATCAAGTTGTCGCGCGAGCTGGCGCGCACCGATACCGGGCGCACGCTGTACGTGCTCGACGAGCCCACCACCGGCCTCCACTTCGACGACATCAAGCGGCTCCTCAGCGTGCTCAACCGGCTGGTCGACGCCGGCAACACCGTGCTGGTGATCGAGCACAACCTGGACGTCATCAAGTGCGCCGACTGGATCATCGACGTCGGTCCGGAAGGCGGCGACAAGGGCGGGCAGCTGGTCGCGACCGGCACACCGGAGCAGGTGGGGCAGGCAAAGGAGAGCTATACCGGGCAGTACCTGGAAAGAGTGCTCCGCCGCGGCAGGCTCACCCTTACTGCTCCTGAGGCTTCTTTGCCTCCTTCTGCTCCTCGAACAGCTCGAGGTTCCTGAGCAGCTCGAGGCGCTCGATGACGGCGAGCTCCTTCACCAGCTCCGCGTCCTCGTTCGAAAGCGGAACCGTCGCGGCCCCGCCGTCCGGTTGCTGCCTCACCTCAGGCGGCTGCGAGCGCTCCTGCGCCGCAGCGGCAGCGAGCACGATCGCGATGGACCAGACCACGCGCACGATGCGAATCCGTTCCTCAGGCTCACCCGAAAGCTCCTGCGGCTGCTGCGGGAGCTAACCTCCGCCGCGGCGCTCCTGGCGGCGCTCCTGACGCCGCTCCTGCTGGCGCTCCTTTCGCTCCTCGCGGCGTTCCTGACGTTCCTCCCGGCGCTGCTCGCGCCGCTCCCGGAAACGCTGGCGCATCTCTTCCCTTTCCTGCGGCGTCATCCGTTCCCAGCGGCCCATGTTCTCGAGCAGTTGTTTCCGCTCGCCCGGCTCGGCGTCCATGACCCGGCGAAGCAGACGGCGCAGCTCGGCGCGCTTTTCCGGCGGCAGGCGGCGGAACTCCTGCCACTGCCGCAGGATCTGCCGGCGCTCGTCCGGGCTCATCCGCTGGAAGTGGAGGTAGTTGTCCATCACGGCGTCGCGCTCGCCCTGCGGCATGGAGTCGAGCCGGTCGAGGTTGCGCCGCAGCTCCGCGCGCTCCTCGGGCGGCAGCGACTGCAGCTCGCGGAACCGCTGCCGCAGCTCCTCCTGCTTCTCGGGCGGCAAGCTGCGGAAGCGGTCCTCGGCGCTCTGTTGCGCGCGGGCGGGCGCGGCCGCGAGCAACGCGACGGCGATGACAAGCGCGCGCTTCACGGCCGCGCCTCCAGGGTGTGGAGAACGGCGACGACCTCCAGGTCCTCGAGCGCCTCGCGATGCTGCACGACCGCCAGGTCCTCGAACAGATCGAGCCTCTGCGCGATCCGCACCTCTTCGCTGCGCTGCGGCCGGGCCGCGGGAATCAGGATCGCGGCCACCACCGCCGCCACGCCGGCCGCCGCCACTCCCCCAAGCGACCAGCGCAGCCAGCGGTGGAAGGGCGTGTGGCGGTCGCGCGCGTTCAGCGCCACCAGCGCGGCGAAGCCGGCGCGCGGCTCGCGAGGAGGCAGCGGCGAGATCAGGGCAGCGGCGGCGGCGAGGAGATCCCGCTCCTCTCGGCACTGCGGACAGGCGGAGAGGTGGGCGTCGACCTCGTCCCGCTCGGCGGGGAGGAGGCCACCCGACAGGAACGCCTGGAGCCTGTGGGCAATGTGAGCCATACGTCTCCAAGGCAGAACCGCCAGCGAGCCAAAAGGTAAGCCCCCTCCCCGGCCTGCTTGGCGCCTGAAGTTCCTACGCTTGTTCGCCGAACCGGAAGCGGATGGGGAGGAACCCTCCCAGATCGATCTCGTCGCCGGTCTCGAGCATCCGGACGTCGACCGGCTGGCCGAGGCGGTAGGACCCGCGCGCCGAACGCAAGTCCTCGAAAACAGGCCGTCCTGCCTTCCAGAGGATGCGGGCGTGCCGAGGCGAGATGAGGGGCAGGTCGAGACGGAGGTCCACGCCTTCCCCGCTCCCGAGCACGAACTCCGTCTTGTCGACTTCCACCTCCGGCCTGCCGTCCACGGAGAGGAACAACTTCTGCGGCGGCTCCCCCTTGCCGGCGTTCCTTGCCGGCTCTGGATGCAGAGGCATCCCCGGTGCGGCTGTCGCGGCGTAGCCAGCCAGCGCGCGCTCCAGCACCTCTTGCGCCTGCAGCCCGGTCCGCTCCGACAGACGGCGGAGGAGATCGCGGTCGCCCTCGGTGAGCTCCACTCCCGGCGCCTTCTTCGCCGAGGCGGCAGCGGTCTTGGGCCTCCGCCCCGGGGTCTTGCGCGTCTTCGCCATGGCCGCTGTGTATCACGGCCGTCGCGATTCAACCGCCGCGCGAGAACAGCCGTTTTCCCAGCTGCAGGTCTCCGAACACCACGACCGACACGAGCAGTCCGAGCAGCAGCAAAAGCCCGACCACGTGAACCACCGATTCCAGGCGCTGATTCACCTTGCGTCGCGTGATCAGCTCCACGCCGAGAAACACCAGCCGGCCGCCATCGAGCGCCGGGACCGGCAGGAAGTTGAAGAGCGCCAACCCCACCGAGATGTTCGCGAGGATGCTGGCAAAATCCGCGATACCGCGCTTCACCTCCGCGCTGGCTTGCCGGACGATGGCGATCGGTCCCGCGAGCGATGCGGTGCCCTTCCCCCGGATCGCGTCCCAGAGCGCTCCGACGGTCGCGGCGTTCAGGGCCCAGACGTCGTGCAGCGCCCGGGGCACCGCCTCCGCAAAGGGCAGGCGCACCATCACCCGATCGAGCTTGACCGAGATCGTCCCGTTCTCCGGGCGCACGGTGAACGCCCGGCGCGCTCCGTCCCGCAGCACCTCGATGCGGCGCTGAGCTCCGGCGTCCCGTTTCTGCAGCTCCCGGCGGAGATCGTCGAAGGAGTCGACCGGCACGCCGTCGACCGCCACCACCTGGTCGCCGGTCTGCAAGCCCGCTGCGGCGGCCGGACCTCCGGGAATCACTTCGATGCGGGTGGTGGTCAGGTCCAGGAAGCCGTGAGATGCGTACAGCGCAGCGATGATCAGGAACGCGACCAGGTAGTTCACGCCCGGCCCGGCCGCGATCACGAGGAAGCGCCGCCAGGCGGGCTTGTTCATGTACGAGCCCGGATCGGACGGATCCTGCGCCGCCGGATCGTCCGGCGTGAAGCCCGCGATCTTGCAGTAGCCGCCGAGCGGAAGCGCGCTCAGCCGGTAGTCGGTCTCGCCGCGGCGGAACCCCCAGATGCGGGGGCCGAATCCAAGCGAGAAGGTCTCCACCCGCATGCCCATCATCCGAGCGAGCGCCAGGTGCCCGGCCTCGTGGGCGGCGATGAGCAATCCGAGGCCCACGACGGCGACGAGAATGGCCATTGAAGGGTGGCAGCATAGCCCATGCTCTGCCCGCGCGCAGGCACTACGTTCTCATCACACGTTCCCGGGGGATGCGTATGCGCGGAATCCTGATCGCGGTTGGCGCGCTGATGGCGGTGGCGTGCTCGTCGCAGAAGCCGGCAGCACGGGTGGACGATTCGGGGCTCTCGCGTTTGAACGAGTCCCAGATGGAACCGGTCGACGACGCGCGGGTGGAAGAGGGCCGTGCCCACGATGCAGTCGCCCGGGTCCGCGCGAACGAGGCCGACGCCCGCGCGCGTCTGGAAGTCGCCCGCAGCGAACGGACCGTCGCCGAGGCGCAGCTCAAGCGGGCCCTGGCGGAGAAGGACCTGCGGAAGAAGCAGTACGCGAGCAAGGATCAGATCGCGGAGATCGATGACGAGATCGCCGGCGCGCAGGATCGGCTGAAGGCGAGCGACCTGAAGCTGCAATACCTGCAGCAGATGGTCTCGGTGAGCGAGGCGGAGCGCAAGCTCGCCGAAGCGCACGTGGTCACGGCCCAGGCGCTCACCGAGAAATCGAAGTACCGGGCCATGAAAACGGCCAACGCGCCACAGGCGGGATCGGTGAATCCGGGCGATGTCGACCACCGAGTGGCCAGCGCCCAGGCGCAGGAGGCGAATCTGCTCAAGGAGGTCTCCCAGCGCCGCTCGAAGGCAGTCGATCTGTACAACCGCTGGCAGGCGGCCGACACCAACGCCCGCAGGTTGGCGCGGCCCTCCACCACCACGGCCGTCCCTCCGCCCACGACGGAATCCACCCAGCGCTGACTCAGCCGTTTCACCAAAAAAATAGTCGCCAAGCCGCCTTCGGGGCGGCCGCGACTAAAGGCGGCGGCGTTCGCCGGTGTGGACCCAGCGGAAGTAGTCGCGCAGGATCTCAGCGTGATCGAAACAGAGTGCCCGCCAGGGAACTTCGGCTTCGCTGAACCAGCGCGCCTCGGCGGCGTCGTCGTCGGCCTTCGGCTCGGCGTCCGCCTTCGCCCGGCAGGCATACACCGTGGAGATGGTGTTCTTGCGGGGGTCGCGCCGGGGATCGGAATAGGTGAAGAGCTGCGTCACCAACTCGACATCGAGGCCTGTCTCTTCCTTCGCCTCGCGCCGGCAGGCGGCGCCGATCTCCTCGCCCGAATCGACGAACCCGCCCGGGAGCGCCCAGCCCCGCGGCTCGTTCTTGCGCAGGATGAGGACGATGCGCCCGTCCGGACCCGCGATGATCGCATCCGTGGTGGGCAGAGGGTTCTTGTACTCCTGCGCGGCGCTCACGGGGTCACCAGGCCGGAGGGCGACTGCTCCGGGGGCGGCGCCTTCTCGACGCGGCCCTGGAGAGAATGGGTGAACAACGCGCGGCAGAAAGAGTTGGTGGCATCCCTCTCCAGAGCACGGGAGACGGCGAGCGCGGTCCGCGCTGCGTCGAGCCGCTTTTCGCTCGCGAGCACGTGCGCCATCTCCACCAGCCGGCGGGCGTAGAGCGCGCGCCGCTGCGTCGTGAAGTAAGCGGCTGCGGCGTCGGCGGCGGCCCGCTCCAATGCCTGCTGCCGCTGCGCCGCATCGATGAAGAGCTGGCTGGTCGTGATCTCGTCGACGCGCAGCGCGAAGCGGCGCAAGTCGTCTTCCGCCGGAATCCAGGCCATGAAGAGCGGGTCCTCGAACAGCGCCGCACCAGCGAGCTGATGCGCCAGCTCGTCGGGCAGGTCGAGCGCGAGGCCCGGCGAGGGGGGCGGGGTCTGCGGCGCCGGACCAAGCAAGCGCAGCGCGTCGGCGTAGGCCGGCGGAGGGGAGAACCCGTTGCGCGCTCCGGCGGCCTCCGCGTCGGCGATCAGCTGCCGCGCGTGGTCCTTGGGGATCTCCGCGGTGGCCACTACGCTCTGCCGCGGAAGCCGCTTGACGAACTCCCGCCAGGACCGGCGCGAGAGCGCGAGCGCGTCCACGGCGAGGATCCCCTTCAGGTCGGAGATGATGACCTGCACCACCTCCACTCCCTGCCGGGCTGGTCGCGTCCACCAGACCGCCCGCTCGCCGTACGCGTCGATGCTGCTGGCATAGCAGGAGGGGGCTTCTCCCTCCGGGAGAGGCTTCAGCACCGGCTCGCCCTGGGGCGGGATCTCCTGCACTTGCACGCCCCGCTGCTTCAGCTTCTGCAGCTCCCGCTTCGACTCCTTCGCCAGCGTCCGGCTCGGCGAAGTGGCGAGCTCGTGAAGGACTTCCTGCCGGGCGGCCCGGCCGGCGGCGTGCACCATGGCGAGCGCCAGCATCTCCGGAAGCGCCGAGATCTCCGCCGCCAGCGCCCGCGCGTCGGGGCCGCCGAGGCCGGCGGTCTGCGCGACCGCTGCGGTCTGGAGCTTCGCCAGGACGTCGCGGGCTGCCTGCACGTGCGCGGGCTGCAGGCGCAAGACGCCGGCGCATTCCATCTCCTCGGCGATGCTCTCCGGACGGAGCGAGGCGTCCTTGAGCAGGGCGAGGCACTCGTCGACCGTGAGGTTGTGCCGCTCGGCCATGGGGGCTGCGCACAATAGAGACGGCCCCTCGGGGCGTCAACGCTAGTCGCGGCCGCCGGAAGGCGGCTTAGCGACTGCGCTTGACCGCAAACCTCGGGGAGCACGAGTCATGAATCTGTTCTAGCATGTAGGTCGCGATGCGCGTGACGATCCGGTATTTCGCCGCCGCCCGGGAGCGGGCCGGGATCTCTTCGGAGACGCTGGAGCTGGACGAGGCGGCCACCGCCGCCGAGGCGCTCGCTGCCGCTTGCGCGCGTCACCCGGCGCTGCAGCCGGTCGCGCAGAGGCTCCGCCTGGCGGTCGACCAGGAGTTCGCCGCGCCGGAGCGCAAGCTGCGTGACGGCAGCGAGGTCGCGCTGATTCCGCCCGTCTCCGGCGGTGCCGGACCCCATCGCATCGGGCCTGCCGCGCTCGCCCCCGAGGTCCCGTTGCGTGAGGTGGCAGGGGCCGACTGCGGAGCGGTGGTCAGCTTCGTCGGAACGGTGCGCGCGATGAACCAGGGCAAGCGCGTGGTGCGGCTCGAGTACGAATCGTATCCCGAGATGGCGCTGCGCATCTTCGAGCAGATCGCCGCACAGGCCAGGGAAAGGT
>Ga0209056_10005137_pt1 | contig 13663 bp, 18 predicted proteins | sample GraSoiAngelo_114_FD_185876 | JGI IMG/M metagenome (GOLD analysis project Ga0209056, IMG submission 185876) | Grasslands soil microbial communities from the Angelo Coastal Reserve, California, USA - 14_0903_13_40cm (SPAdes) (version 2) | ecosystem: Environmental > Terrestrial > Soil > Grasslands... | reverse complement strand
TGCAATCACAGCCAGGGCACGCGCGATGTTCTGCGGGTTGGCGGCCACAGACACAGGCGACAGCACGCGCGAACCGCCGGAGAACAGAACGACATTGAAGGTGTCGGTCGGCTTGAGCTTGCGGACGAGGTTCTCGAGGACTTGCTTTGCCGTATCGAGAGGAAAGCCGTGCATCGAACCCGAGACGTCGAGCACGAAGATGTATTCGCGCGGTGGAATGTCGCGGGCCGCGATCCGCTCCGCTGGCTGTACAGTCAAAAGGAAGAAATTCTCCCGCTCGCTTTCGAAGATCATCAGGCCGCTCTGGATCTGTTTGCCCGACAGCCGGTAGTCCAGAATGAAGTCGCGATCGCCGGCGTCCTTGTCTAGGGACACATGTGCCAGACTCAGGCCCTCCCACGTGATCGTGGGTTCGTGCGAGGGCGAGCGCAGCTCGGAAAGCGGCACGCCGGTGGATACGTTCACGCGGATGGAAAACCCTGCCGGCGAGGACTGTCCTTCGTGAAGGTAAGGGCTCTTGACCCACTTGCTGTCTTCCGGAGCCGCAGCTTCCGGAGTGTTCGAATAACGAGGACCGACGACTGTGGGATAAACGAATTGATAGATCCCTTGCTCGGGCACGAGCATCTCGCTGTAAGTCAACTGCACCTCGACGCGGTCTCCCGCCATGATGTTGGCCACTGCCATCGTGAAGACATTAGGCCGCTGCTGTTCCAGCAGCGCCGCATTCTTTCCTGCAGCCTTGGCCTCCGCGAATTCCTGTGCGGCCTTCTCCCGTTCTTTGATCTTCGCGACGACCGCCTTGTCGCGGACGCGAATGCGCATCCCGTGTACAGCGGCACGTGTGGATCCTGGAAAAACGTACTTGGCGTGGACGGGCGTAGCGCCGCGATTCTCGTAGATCTGGGTCACGGTTACGTCTGCGATCACACCACTGATGTTGGCGACCACATCGGTGGACTTCAGCGGAAACGACTCGATCCCCGGTGTCGCGCCGTCGACCAAGAAGTACGGCGACAGGATTTTGCCGGGCCGGGGCCCGTCTTCAGACTGGGCCGCGGTGGGTATGCTGACAAGGGCAAGAATCAAAGCCAGAAAGGTACGCATCGGTTCGCTCCTTTTCGCGGCCCGCATGCGGGCCCGCTGGAGTCACAATACCTTTCCAATGTGAAGCGAGTACGAAGATGGGATGCGAAGTCGGTGAAAAATGCGCAAGCGGTTAACCGGGATGTGTTTTTGACGAGATTCCAACTTACGGAATTCGTCAAGAGGGGGTGTGAAGAATAACCGTCTGGCTCGAATCTTCGAGTACTTCAAACTTCGTTTCTGAAGGAACGGCTTTGATGCTCTTGATTTCGTCAGGGCGAAGTAAACGCCACCAGAAGCCCGCATGGCCGCGGAAGGGCCACCTTTCACTCCGCAAGCGCCGTTTCATAGCTGGGCCACTGCCGCTCCCCACCGGGCCTGCGCTCGGCGCAGCGCGTCAACGTGCGCCGCGGCTCTTACCGGGACCGCGGCGAACGTTGACGAAGATCTCTTCAGGCGTTCCATCATTGGTTGGGCGCAGCCAACTGCTCGCCCGCTTTGGCGGAGTAGATGATGAACTTGAAAGGATCGAAATTCTGATTCCTCTCCATCAATTTTAGATAGACCAGGTGCTTCAAGCGTTGTACGGGTTCGTTACTGGCGAATCGTTCCCCAGTGGACTCCAACAGATCTGCGGCGAGCTCATACTTCCCGGCGTCCATCATCCGTTCTACTGCTTTGGTGAGTTGCGCCTCCGAGACGCCTAAATAATCGACCAGGGCTTCTGCGTGATCCGCGCGGCTGAGGTGTTCGACGCCTTGCAGATCGGCTTGCCAGTAACCGATCGATTGATCGTAGAGCCGGTCAATCACATGTTCCCGCAACAGCAAATATCCAAACTGTGCGTCGGGATGGCTGGCCAGAAGTTCCGGTGGAATGAGATTCGCTTGATGAATCAGCGCGCGCTCGTCGCCGCGGCGGATTGCGGTCTGCACTTGATCGCCCAGCCAAGCGAGATCTGTCTTTAGTTGGGCCAGCATGACCGGCGAGGTGAACACGCGCGTGAGCGGCTCGTGTCCGTGTAGCAGCAAGCGGGGATTGAGCCGGGTCACGATGTCGATAGTGTCGAGTAGTCCCTGGAAATTGCCCTCTTCTATGAACGGCGCTCCCAGATACGGCATGATGAAGTCGCCTGCAAAGAGAATGCCGGCATCCGGCAAGTGAATGAAGAGGCCGTCACTGGTTTCACCGCCCGGAATCGGAATCAGCGACACGCGCGTACCGCCAACTCGCAGCTCTGTCGGCCGGTCAACCGTCACGTCAGGCTTGAAACGCCGCACGTCCGCCATGTCAAATCGCTCTCCGAAGAAGTTTTTCTCGAATGCCGGGGGTGCATTGAGGGAGCGCGTGAGTTCTTCCTCATAATTGCTTCTCGCGTAAAATCGCGGTCTTGGATTGAGTGAACTCAAAAAGGAAAATCCTCCCACGTGGTCCCAATGCGCATGGGTTACGAACACTGTTGTGAGCGCCGGCACGCCAGGGGCGTACGCACGCAGTGCTTCGTACGCGCCTTTCGCGGAGTCCGGGCGCGTTCCGGCGTCAATTCCGATGAGTTCGCGGCCGTCGTCGGAAACCACGAAGTAATACTCGGTGAACTCGAATCCCGAAAGTGCATACACACGTCCGGGCACGGGCTCGCTGATCCGCCGGGGAACAAACGTATGGCCTGTCGCGGTGTCTTCTGCGAATGCCGTGTTGAACGCGAGCGGCCGGTTGAGGTCGCGATAGCCGCTAAGACGCAGATACTCCTGTGCCTTCTCCGGTTCGTTAGCTGCTTGAGCAAGCTTCGCCTGCTGGTAGTACACCTCGCGAAGATATCCGCGGTTCGGCGCTTTCTCGGCGTTTGCGGCGCACCAGGCGAGTTCCTCGCGCGCTTTCTGCTGTTGATTAAACCGCGCGGGAAGCTGCGCTCGGATGTTACCAGCGAGATAGTTCACGATAAAGACGTCTCCGTCCGAAAGCTGCTGGGCCCGATCCAGCATGCCGATGGCGTCGCGAACATACGCAATGCGATGGAGCAGGAGAACATCGTTTGCGTGCTGAGCGCGCAGCACACTGATGGCGCTCAGGTAAAGGGCTTTCTGGGTATCGCTGAGGCGAGGTTCGAATTCGCGGAGCCGCTCCGTCAAAAACCCAACACCCTCCTCCTGCTGGTTAGCGCTCGAAAACTCCGCCATCAGGACAAACAGAAGTTGCGGGTCTTTGGGCGGCATTGTACGGTTGACCGCCTTCAGATATTCGAGTTGGGGCCGCGAATAGGTTCGGCCGGTACGGCCTTTCCCCGCAGCCACGATTTCCTGGCGAACCGTCGCGGCGAGCACGACAGCGGCGAGCGGAACGATAATCAGCAGCGCAGAAATTCGATGGTTCATAAAAGCAACTCCTTTCAGTCGCAGTGTCTATGTTTGCCATAGTCACTATTATATATATAGTCACTTGCAAAAATGATGTCAATAGTTTTAATCTGAACATCGATGGCGAAATCGTATGAACAAAATGGCTGTCCCGTAGCCCACACGATGGATTTGATTGGGGAGCGATGGACGATCCTTATTTTGCGGGATCTGGTGTTGCATGGGCCACGCCGGTTTCAGGATTTCCAGGAGTCCCTGGCGGGGGCGGCGCCGAACACAATCTCTTCGCGATTGAAGGAATTGGAATCCAACGGGTTGGTTGAACGGCGGGTGTATAGCGAGCACCCCCCACGGCTGGAATATCAGCTCACAGAAAAAGGGAAGAGTCTCGCCCCGGTGTTGAAGGCTTTACGGGATTGGGGCCGAAAACACATGCAAATCCAAGGCTGAGAGGGCCGGCGGCTCAGGTCTGCGTACTTTTTCACAATTGCCATGCCGATGCTGCACTATCAGTGCAACAGCGCTCGGAGAGAGTAAAACGATATGTTGAAGCAGCCTGTTAACAGTGTGAAGCACTCAATTGAATCCAAGGGATTCGTGTTTGGCGCAAGTGCGACTGGCTACGGCTATCAAGTCCACTGCAAGAAATGCGGGAACGAAGCTAGCCTTCAACACGATCCCGCGATGCGAAAGATGACGGTTTCTTGCAAGCACTGCAACATCGCCGCCAGCTTCAAGCGCTCTGTCATTTTCACAATTAACAATTCAAAGTTAGGACCTGCCGTCTTTCTGAGAGCGGCGCGGCATAAGGTGTACAAGTGGCTCATGCATTTTGTCAGTCCGCGCCAATAATTATGAAATGTGCGCCAGACGCAGCCTGGCCCGGACCTGGCCAACGATCCGGATTCGCGGGATCTACGCGTGAAGCTCCGCCTTGGTGTCCTGCGGATATTGCGCACACGCAGCAGACGGCAATCAGCAGCAACGTGCATAGCACGCTGCCTTCCGGACCCACCGTGCCGCCGGAAAGCCACCAGGCGCCACTGGAACTTCCACTCAACAAATGACCGGGCAGAACGTGCCCGCTGTTGGGCACGCCATAGAGATACGTTTCACCCCAGTCGAACGCCAGGTGGAAGCCAATCGGCATCCATAAATTGCCGCTGCGCCGCAGCAGGAGGCAGAAGAGTAATCCGACCGCGCCTGCGTTGAACAATCCAATCCAGTCTTCCCCGGCATTGGCATGGTGCGAGTAGCCGAAGAAAGCGGACGTAAGCACGGCGGCGGGCCAGAAGCCGAGGCCACCGCTCAACGTGTACTGCAAGTATCCGCGTGCGCGGAATTCCTCGCGCAGCGCTACCAGCAAAAAGACGAAGCCGTAAATCGTGGCCCAGCGCAAGGCGTCGCGGCCGTTGAGCGCGATAGAGCCGAAGCGGTAGACGCCGGCAGCGCGCATTGCGCACAGCAGCGCCGTGATCGCCGCGAGGCCGAGGCCCATCCCCTCCCAACGGGAGTTGCTGTCGCCTCCGTAGGAGGCCGCAGCCAATCGCTGAACTAACCGAACAATCACTCTAACCACAATCAATCGCGTGCAATGCCCGTTCACCACGCTGGGAACGACGCTGAACTGTCTGAAGAATTGCATTGCTTGTTCGTTCTAGTTCGCAATTGTTCAGGCTCGCAGTGAACGATTATGTGCTTCATCCACATAGGTTTGCTGGCGTAGTTCAGTTTGTTCATTGTTTTGCCAGCCCGCAACACGCCGGACGTGTTCGCCGCCGCTGTCTCGCCAGCCCAAAATTGTGTTCCATGAGCACCGGGAGTATCGTGAATGTATGAGCCGTTTTGCATCCGCGATATTGCTATTGGCCTTGCTTTGGATGCCATTGTCGGCCCAGCCCGTCCCATTCGACATTTGCGCCGAGTCCACGACTTGGGTCCGGCCCTCGCCGGAAGTTCAGGCCAAGATTTGGAATGATGGCAGGTACAAAGACGTTGCGGGTAACGCCTACTATTGGACTCACGACTTCCTTGTGAGTGATCCTGAGAGCGCCAGCATTCCGTATCACATGGCAAATATCTCGGGACTCTGGACGGCACGCACCAACCCTGGCGAGTGCCGTTCAGTTGGCAAGCCGCGCCGAAGCGGATACGAGTGGATAGAAATTTGGGTCCTGCTTCATCGCGTCGTGCAAATCACCCATGACGCCAACACCTACACCATCACCGTCGAGCAGACTGGCAAGGGTTTCCAGTCGGTCTATATCCCCCGTCTGAATCCAAGAGCCGTGTTGCGCTTCGTCACGCCCGACGGCAAGGAACTGGAGAAGTGGGACGAGTCCGCACCGCCCGACCGTATTCAGCAGACGGTGCCGCCTGGTACGCGCATCATCGGACCAAACGGCGAGATCATTCGTAAATGAGCTGCTCTTGGCGCGTCTCGCGGTCACACCGGCCCGGGCAACTTCACATTGATCGGCTCGTCGCCTTGCTGAATGTGGATCTTGTTGCCTGCGGTATTAGTGACGAAACTCGCGCACCGGACTTGGTGAAAGTTCGTATGGTTGCAGGCGATGACGTGCATGCCTGCAAGATGCACGCCGATGTTGCTTCCTTCAAACCAATACGATCCCATATTTGCGGGCACACAAAGAAATTTCCACGGGTGCTGGCTCGACCCGATTCTCTCAACAACGGCTCGGCAGAATGAGCCAAAGACGGCATTGATATCCATACAGATCACGACACCAACGCATATATCGTCAAACTCGTACACTGGCAGTGCTGGCGGCGATTTGCCGAAGCCGTCAGTCCTCCCATCGTCTTCGATCTTCCAGTAATCAATCCGATTTGCTCCGGCGTGCCACAAGACGGCATGAATCCGCCTGCCTTCCAACGCACCACCAACGATGGCCGCATTCGGATGACGCGCCACGGCAAGATGAATCTGGTTCCATGAAATCCCTTCGGGGAAGACGATCAGGTTTGGCGAGTCGGCGGGAATCTCATCGGCTCTCAAAACCAGGGATATAGCCACAATTTTCATTGCAGGGTCATTCTAAAATGTCGGTGACAAGAACAACAGCGCCGGATCTCGGCTATGGTTGTCGAAGTACTTCGTTGAATCTGTCATCGAGGTAGGTCCCGAGGCGCTGCTAAGTGGAGGGCTTGTGGAATGATTACGTTTCTTGCAGGAGAGAAGATTTTTAGGTGGCAAAATTTACAGCTATTTAGCCAACGATCACGCCCGACTGGACGGTGCGCCACGGCTGGCCACGCGCGATCCCAATCGCATCGACCGGGCGGCGTATGCCGAATTTCGTGAGGGGCTGCTGCGCCACATTGGTATGGAGGAAAAGATTTTGTTACCAGCAGCGCGATCTGCAAATGGCCGCAAACCTCTCCCTTCGGTGGATAAGCTACATCTAGATCACGGAGCGTTGGCGGCGCTGTTGGTGCCCACACCGACAAGCGCAATCATTGCCGCTATAAAGACTATCCTCGACGGCCACAACCCTCTGGAAGAAGGTCCCGGTGGCGTCTACGAAGAATGTGAACGACTACTTGGCACGGGTGCCGATGAAATTGTGCCGCGCCTTCAAAGCGCTCCACGGGTAGCGATGGCACCGCACGTTGATAACTTTACTGCTCTTGAATCTGCACGCAACGCTCTCCGGAGGGCCGGATACGATGTCACGGTGTAAGCCTGGCCTGAATGCGACGGCGATCTATCGCGGGCGGGATATGAAGCACACTGGTTCCGGGCAGCCAAGGCGTGGGATGACTTCGTGAGGCCAATCATCGCGAGAGCAACAGCAGCGCGTTGACCGCCCGCGCACAAAGCTGCCCTACCTTTATATGCCCGGCCCAAACAGCCCAACCGCGCCACCGGGCCGAGGCTGCCGAGGGCCCTGTCCAAAATCAACAACTTCCAACCGAGGCCATGAGCGACGCCCCACCGAGGCCACCGAGGCACCTCGGTAGCCTCGAACCCACCTCGCCCGAGTACCTCGGTAGTAAATCGTTCATTTTATTTATTAACCTCGGACACCTCGGCTATTCTGTCGCGGATGATCAAGTATTTGAAGTTTGCAGTCCTGGTTTCCGCCAATGCGGAGTGGGCGGCAGTAAAGTCGGCCTTCCCCGCGCCGTCCGTCGAACGCTCACCCTACGGTGAATACTTCTTCAACCACGCCGGTGAGGAGCGCGTCCTCTTCTTCCACGGGGGCTTCGCCAAGGTCGCGGCAGCAGCGTCAACGCAGTATGTGATTGATCATTTCCGGCCCGCTTATCTCATCAACATCGGGACCTGCGGAGGGGTCGCAGGACGGATTGGCCGGTTTGACGTTGTGGTCCCGGACAAGCTCGTCATTTACGACATCTACAACGCAATCGGCGACGATCCAGACGAAGGGTATTACGTAACCGACCTGGATCTGCCCGCCCACTTCCCGACCCCTGCCATCCGCACGACCTTATATTCCGCCGACCGCGACCTGACACCGGCCACGCTCCGCGACATCGAAGACCGCTATCATCCAACGGCTGTGGATTGGGAGTCCGGCGCAATCGCGTGGGTCACTAAGCGGAACGGCACGCCGCTGCTCATCATGCGAGGCGTCAGTGACTTGGTCAGCTTTGAGCGAGGCGAGGCCGAAGGGAATGGCGCACTGTGGGTAGAAAACACGCGCCGGATCATGTCCACGCTCATCTCGAATCTCCCCAAGTGGATGGCGACCATGACATCAATGGCTGAGCGGCATTAGCGACTCCCATGTCGCCAGTAGTACATCTCGTCGTGGCCATACTAATCGGCATGGCAGTCGGTCTTTTCACCGCATTACGTAGATACGGCGGCTTCGTCACGTTCATTGTTTCGACAGCGAGTTTTACGCTGGTATTGCGCACCACCCGGTTGCGACCTATCGGTTTTGTCGCTTCCGCGGGCGGCGTCGGAATTTTACTCGTCATACTGGGCGTGTATGTCTCGCTTGCAATGTGGGCGCATGAGCTAGTACGGAAGCCGACGAACAAATCGTAGAGCGGTTTGCCTAGCATCCTAACAGACCGCGCAACTCGGAAATGCCGGATATGGTGAACGTGGGCGCTAAGGCAATGCAAGCCGAAGCGTCACCATATCCGTAGGCTGCCCAACAACTCTGTGCGCCGATATTATTTGCGAAGCGGAGGTCGGATTCCGTATCACCGACCACCAGGATATTCTTCGGATCGCCTTGCGGAAATACCGGAGCGATGTGCGTCGTGTAGAGCGCGGCAGAAGGCTTGTGATGTTTGACGTGATCGGCGCTCAATATCAGATCGAAGTAGTTGATGATCTCGAATTGTTGAACAGTTGAACTTAGGCCAGCATTTCCCTTGTTGCTCAGCAATACGGTCTTTATACGGGCAGCTTGGACGGCGGCCAGCGTGTCCTGCCGCGCCATCAAACAAGGTCGTGCGTGGTGCGGCTTCGGCTTCATGTAACTTGCGATAGGCTCGCACGACTTCGGGAATGTCCGACTCCGGGCAGGCATGGTTCGTGAGCTTGCGAATCGAATCTTCTAGCGTCAGCCCAATCGTGCTTCGCACGGCATCTTCAGAAGGGCGGGCGTAGCCGAAGCCGTGCAGGGCTTCGCCCATGCAGGCGATAATTCCGTCAAGGGAGGAGGCTAAGGTTCCGTCGAAGTCAAAAATGATGAGCGTAATCTGCATGACTTTCGGGATAGTAACGGGAAATTAGCGTATCCGAAAGTCTCCTGCGGTCAAGTGGGAATGATCGCGAGATACGGTCATTCGGACTGACGGCACTGACGCGGCTGACGCTCAATCTCTATTTCTTTTTTAGAGAGGGAGAAGAAAGAAGCAGAAAAAACAATATGCAAATGGCCGTCAGTGCTGCCAGGGCCGTCAGCCTGTCTCACGGCGGCGTGCCGATCTAACCCTACTGGCGCATTCAGGAGTAACATCGGACAGGGGAGGTATGGACCATGACCGACTTGGAATTGTCGCGTAGGCTGCAAACCCTGGAAGACCGCTTGCGACGAATCAAGGTCCTTGCGTTGATCGCATGTATTGGGATTGCGGCTCTGATACTGATGGGACAGGCACCATTGCCGGGGCCGCGACTGCGTCCGCCGATCCGTCAGGTTGACGAACTGCCCGCACGGGCGCGCCAAACTGTGGAGAATGAGGTGCGCGCTCGCCACATCATTCTTGTGGACGATAAGGGCAAAGAACGCGCCTCGCTAGTCAGCGACAATGCGGGGTCCGTATTCCTTGTCATGTCCGACCGCGTTGGAAAAGCGCGAGTCAATCTCTCCGTCAGCAACGACGGCCCGGCGCTCACGTTCCTTGATCCGTCGGGACAAGCACGCGCCATTTTAGGCAGCACCACTGCCGTACCTTCGCACGTCTACGACAATGGCATCGTGGAACTAGCGCCGCCGTCATCCATTGTGTTGTTTGACAGCAAAGGGAAGTTGTTGTTCCGCACGCCGTAACGCTGGCGATTCCTTTGCCTGCGCAAGGGGCGAATGATAATGTGATGCTAATCGTCATTCGGAGCGTGTAACATGCGTAAGATTTTCGTCGTGTTGTTCATTTTTGCAGCTATAACTGTCCAAGCTCAGGCTCCTGCCTACCAACGGGGCGACACTGTTCGGATCAAAGGCGTGGCCACACCTGCCGAACTGGAGATAGTTGGGATTCCCGGCGACCATGTTCGCAATGACGACACGGGCTTGTACGTCAATGACGTTGCTGTGACTTATTTCCCACCCGACTTCTTGGATCGCTTCAGATGGCAAGGCGAGAAGGTGATACCGGACGGCCACTATTTCATCATGGGTGTAGAGCGATTGAACGAATACTTAACGGAGACCGTTGGTCTTCACCCGGCTGGCGATCTTGAGCGTGTGCGGTAATCTGCCGCTGCGTAAACTCATCTTCGTGACGTAGAAAATATGAGAAGCCTCATTGAAAGCCTCATATCGGGCGGCGTTTTCGTTGCCACTACGGCTATTGCACTCTGGTCCCAAGCGCCAGCACAGAAGCCGTCGTTTGAAGTGGCAAGCGTGAAAGCTGCGTCGGGCAATAGCCTACCTCGAATATTGGGACAGCCTGGGGGCCGGTTGACGGTAACCAATGCCACATTGAAGCTGCTGATGACCGTCGCCTATGGCATGCGCGACTTCCAGATTTTAGGCGGACCCAATTGGATCACCACGGATCGGTGGAATATTGAGGCCAAGGCTGCGGAAGGCACTCTTTATCCCCCGCCTGATGGAACCGACCTTTACCCAATAACGCTCATGGTGCAATCGCTTATTGAAGATCGGTTCCAACTAAAGATGCGTCGAGGAACCAGGGAGTTACCAGTCTACGAATTGTTGATAGCAAGGTCGGGATCGAAAATGAAATTATCTGAGGATCAAAGTCTGCCGCCCTTCCTGCAACCGGGCGATTCCAAGCCGCGTGGATTGATAGCAGTTCGCAGAGGCAGCCTCGAAGGGCAAGGAGTGCGATTGGCGAGTTTCGTGCAGATACTTTCTCAGCAGTTGGCGCGGACAGTCATCGACAAGACGGACCTAAATGGGTTGTACGACATCAAACTACAATGGACCCCCGATCTGGACCAAGGGGCAGCGTCGAGGGTTCCCGACACGCCTCTTCCGGTAACCGATGCACCTTTCCCCTCTATCTTCACAGCCATTCAAGAGCAACTCGGGCTGCGCCTGGAATCCGCTAAAGGTCCCGTCGAAGTTCTCGTGATCGACAGCGTGCAGAAGCCTTCAGAGAACTGATGTATGAAGCCAAATGAAGTGCAGCTATCCTCCCCTCGGTTATGACTAAACGAAAAACGTTGAGAATCGGATTTGCTGGATTTGTAATCGCCACCGTATTCTCCATTCTCAGTCATAGTAGATCCGCTACAACAGAGCAATTGAGCGATACAGCGTTTTCAGGATCGTTGGATCATCCCGCCATTCAATATGGCAATCGAGCGCCGACGGATCGGGTGACACAGTTGAACCGGAAGATCGCGAATGACCAGCTTCGACTGACGTTCACTCAAACCGACGGCTACTTGCGGTCACTCCTGGCGGAACTGCGAATTCCAGTTGAATCGCAGATCATGGTGTTCTCCAAGACTGGAATTCAGGGCGCGCTCACAGGCCCAAATAATCCAAGGGCCTTGTTTTTCAATGACGCGGTGGTCGTTGGATATGTGCGCGGCGCGCCGATTCTCGAAATCGCAGAGCATGATGCTGAACAGGGCGTATCTTTTTACACGCTCGATCAAACTTCACAAACTTACCCTGCGCTAGTGCGACGTGATACCTGCCTCAGTTGCCACCTTTCATTCAATAGCTTGGACGTGCCGGGATTCCTCGTGCGCAGCGCATTCGTAGCGTCCGACGGCAGGACATTGCCACAACTGGGCAGCTATCTTATCGATCACCGAAGCCCATTGGATCAGCGCTGGGGTGGGTATTATGTGACCGGCTCTGCTGGTTCCATGCGCCACATGGGAAACGCGACGGTAAAGGATTTCGAAAAACCTGAATCGATGATTACAGATGAGACGTTGCACTTGAAATCGCTGGAATCGACGTTCGACACGCGAGGTTATCCTACCAATCAGAGTGACATCGTCGCCTTGATGGTTTTCGATCACCAGGCGCGCATGCTAAATCTCCTGACGCGCGTCGGCTGGGAGGTGCGGGTCGCTCTTTACGAACAGCCGCTGAACTTATCTGAGGGATTCCTACACGATGCGATCAATGAGTTAGCTGATTACCTTCTCTTCACCGATGAAGTCCCTTTAGCGGGGCCAGTACGGGGCAGCTCGGGCTTCACTGAACTGTTCAGCGCTCAAGGACCGAGAGACAGCAAAGGCCGATCGCTGCGGCAACTCGACCTAGAAACACGTCTATTTCGATACCCCTGTAGTTATATGGTTTATTCAAACGCGTTCGATGCTCTTCCGAGTGAAGCCAAGGCGGCCATATACGAACGAATGGCGGACATCCTCTCGGGCAGAGACAAAAATCCGCGATATGGCAGATTCTCGGCGGTGGATCGCCAAGCCATCATCGAGATTTTGCGCGACACTAAAAAGGATCTGCCCACGACATTCGGCTAAACCTAAGCTGATGACCGGGGAGGCAAAATGGAGAAACCCGTTTTGCAGCGAATTGGAGGCTGGCCAGCCGACCGGATGGTTATCGGTAAAATAATTTCGCCTACGTCAAACCTCGGCGCTAATGAGGAATGTCCGCTTTGTGCTTGTTTAAAGTGACCACTGCGCCAAATGCGAAGTTACGTGCTCAGCATCATCCACGCCATGGAAGGCGTGCTGATCATTTCAAGTAGATGACCCAAGTACCTTATTGGCGCGCGCCAAATAGAACGGGAGGTGTTGACGCGGGCCAAGTGGACAGTTTTCACAAGCAGACCCCGGTTATTTCTCATTAGTGCCGAAGTACGTCAAGCCTCGCCGGAGGAATTACGTGAAAAAACCGTTAATGTTTGTCGTTTTAACAATCGTTGTGATTGGCTGCAGTCTGCTGTCCGCTCAGAACCAAAAGCCGCCGGAAATTCAGAAACTTGAACGATATCTTGGCGTATGGAATTACGATGGTGAAGACAAAACCCCAGGCAGCGGCGGGCCGGTAACCTGTACGTCAACCCGACGATGGATCACTGGAGGTTTTTTCGTTGAAAGCCATCGTGAATGCAAAACACCCAATGCGACATTTCACAAGTCGAAGTTTTCGGTTGGGATCGTCAAAAGCGATTGTATATCTATTGGGGTTTTAATGGCAGCGGTGGTCTAAGTACATACACGACACCTTCGATGGATACGGATAGAATCCGTTTGGACAGGTTTTGCCGCTCCGGCGCGGCGCTTTGGACGGTGTGAGCGGTATGGTTAAATACTTGCCAGAATTTTCAGCGGAGTGTTAGTACCAACATTACTTCAATGTGGGAACACTGAAAGGCATGTATGCGACTGACAACGGCATCGCTCGCCTTGGCGGCCACCTGCGTGGTGTGTGGGCACCCTGCGGTTGGCCAGCAGAATGATGAAAGTGCATGGTGATGGCCGGAACACTCTTCTGCCCAGACAACCGTCATTGTCAGGTAAGCCGGTGATAAAACCAGTGCGGATCTCTCGTGTGCAACATCGCTAAATATAACGACTACTGGCGACCAATCCG
>Ga0209056_10005135_pt1 | contig 13668 bp, 9 predicted proteins | sample GraSoiAngelo_114_FD_185876 | JGI IMG/M metagenome (GOLD analysis project Ga0209056, IMG submission 185876) | Grasslands soil microbial communities from the Angelo Coastal Reserve, California, USA - 14_0903_13_40cm (SPAdes) (version 2) | ecosystem: Environmental > Terrestrial > Soil > Grasslands ... | reverse complement strand
CGAAGCTGAAGCGGTGATCATCCCAGAGGGAGCGACCTAAGCTGGTTCTGCATCACTGCGAAGCCAGGCATTTTGCTTAGATCCAGCTTTAAACCACGTCGCCCAGAGGAACGCGATTATTGGCACCGCAAAAGCATAGGCATGGCCTCGGTCAATAATCGCATAAGCTGGGGTTATAAGAACGAGAAGGGCGCACGCTGAACTCAGACTAGATCTCTCGCGTCCAGCCAGCGCTTTGTCAAGAGTCTTTGCGACTGGAATCAACAGTATGCTTGCGTCATACAGCAGGAGATGATAGCTGACAAGAGTAGCTACAGTGATGGCGAGTGGGAACATGCTGTCCACATCCGGGGCGCGCAATGCAGCCCACAACATAATCGCCACTGAAAACAGCACGGTCAGCGCAAGAATCAAGCTCGAAGGTGCTCCAATCCCAAGAACACCCACAACCAAACCACGGAGATTTGGCATAGCAGTTGGGACAATCGCGCTTTTAGGCTCCCCTCCCGGGTTCGCCATCAAAATGACGCTGTTAGCATAAACCATGAGTTGCCGTGGGCCGACAATGCAGATGGAAGTGAACACCAGGGCGGCGGACATGCTCACGAAGCCGTACACAAACTTCCAACGTCTCCATACCAGGAATAGCGCAGCTATTGGAAGGACGATCTGAAATTTGAACAGAGCCAGCGCGATGAGAACTCCCGCCAGGGGCTCACGTCCACGCTCCATTGCCGCCATAGCCGAAGCCATTACGAGTAGCGTGATGATAGAGTCTTGCCCTTGCATCAGCGCGCCTGCTGCGGGAATAAATCCCGCAACGAGCGGTAGAGAAAACCAAGGCCATAGTGCTGACAGATTCCTAAGGCAACTTCTTAGAAATTGCACAAATGCGGTCAGCAGAAGCACGTTCACTGCTAGGAAGATCAGGTATGCGTGCCTGTATGAGAATGCAGATAGGGGCGCGAACAAGAAGGCTTCATAGGCCAGGTGGTTAAAAGGCAATGCAATTTGCGCAGGCGAAACTAGTTTATTTTGCAAATCTTTTTGTACGTTATAGTCGTATAGTCGGCTTGAGTAACCAGCCCTCACCATGTAACCCGCAGTGTAGAGTTGGCGGAAATCCGCGCCTCCGCGCATGGCAAGCGGAATAAATACCACCACCACTATGATTTGAAGTCCGATAAGGATAGGACTCAACCCCAGGTAAGCTTCAGCAGCATGCTTAGCTGTTACCGTCGCCGTTTTCATGCGGAGAGAAGCATCGGCAGAGGCGCACATCATCTCCAACCCTAAGCATTCCTCGATGTTGCAAACGAAAGGTCTTTGTTCAACATGAGGCCGGTTTCAGGAACCTGCCCCACTGCGCCATGCCGCCTATGATCTTTATCTCCAGCGGCTCAAACATTCGGACGTTCCTGAAATAGAGCAGATGGTCATGAGGGCTGGTTCGTTTCTGATTCAGGCCAAAACGCTCGAGTAATTTGCAGGCCCAGTCCATGTGCGGAACCGGAGAGGTTAACATCAAGAGACCGCCAGGTTTCAAAAGATCAAAGAACTCCTGGAAGCAGTCCACGTGCTCGACTAGCTCGAAAGCGATGATTGCGTCGAAGGATTCGGGATGGAGGCCAAGCCTTTTCCATCCGAGGATGTTGCCCACGATGTCTGCCGGTCCTTTGAGGTCGAGACCGACGTAGTTCTTGTAGCCAGCGCTTTTGAGCTGGAGACCAAACCAACCATCGCCGCAGCCAACCTCAAGAATTCTTGCATTCTTGGGAAGCTCCCGAGTGAAGTAGCTAAGCTTCTGCTTGCGGGCGTACTGGCTCAGTAAAGGCATGATTACGCAGTCTCAATGATTCGCGCCGGTTCTGCATAAGCGGGGCGCGCCACCAGGCCCCTCGCGGGTTCTTTCTGATGTTCCTCATGATAGTCCGGTTCGGTGTTTATGGCCCACAGGTCGTAATTAGCGCCAAGAATATTGCGGGCCGCGTACATGGCCGTGATCATAGAATGATCCTGGTTGTTGTATTTGTGCATGCCGTTGCGGCCGACCATCTGCAAGTTCCTCAGATTGCTTTCGATATAGTCGCGGATGATCTTTACCTGTGCGTCCCAGCCATCGTCATACATGGGATAAGCTTTTTTCATGCGCACCACGGTGCCGTCCTCGATCTCTTCGGGACGCACCAGCCCGAGCTGAGCGATTTCGCGGCGGGCAAGCTCGAGAAGTTGCTCGTCGGAGCTCGACCACAGTTCGTCGTTTTCAAAAACAAAGTATTCCATGCCGAGGCAAGTCTTGTTCGGATCCGGGACCATCGCCGCAGACCAGTTCTTGAAGTTTTGAATGCGGCCGACTTTCACTCCGGGCTCATGCACGTAAATCCAGTTATCGGGCGCTACGTCCTTGCGATTCACAATTAAACTTACGATCAGGAAGTCGCGATAGCGAAGTCTATTTGCTGCTTCAAGAATTGCTTGCGGAGGCTGTGGCTCAAGGGCGTTGATTAGCTCGCGGATCGGCATGGAACTGATGAAATCTGTGCCGGCAAAGCTCTCCTCGCCATCCCTCCCGCGGGTCACCAGGCGAGTAACTTCGCCACCGCTGTGGTGAATGCGAACTACAGGACGTTCCATCAGCACGGGATATCCAGCGTGCCCGAGCTGCTCGGCCAGGTTTTCCCACATCTGCCCCGGACCGCGTTCCGGGTACTGGAACTGGTCTATAAGAGTCTTGGCTTTCGGCTTCTTGTCTGGCAGAAGGGCGTTGCGGACCGCAGTCATGAGCGAGAGGCCACGAATCCGCTGCGCGGCCCAAACGGCGCTAATCGAGGTACAGGGTATACCCCAGACTTTCTCGGTATAGGTTTTGAAGAAAATTTCGTAAAGGCGCTTGCCGAAGCGGTTGGAGACCCATTGTTCGAAATTGTCCTCCTTCGAACTCGGGGAAATGCACGCTCGCAAATAGCTGGCAAGGATGCGAACCGTTTCGATGAGCCCCAAGCCGAAGAGAGCGTTTTTTGCGACGAGAGGATAGAGAAAGAACTTTTTTCGATAATAAATGCGAGATAATCGAGGGCGCGTCAGGAATTTATCGCCGAGAATCTCACGCCACATTCGATTCACTTCTTCCCATTTGGTGAAGAAGCGATGGCCTCCGATATCGAAAAGATAGCCCTTATAATTGACAGTACGCGCGATCCCCCCGACCTGCTTATCAGCTTCAAGCACCACCGCCGGAATATCGTGCTTGGAGAGCTCGAGGGCCGCAGTCAATCCCGCTGGACCCCCGCCAATGATGACCACTTGCCTTTGCGTTGCAGACCGAGCTCGCATGCGAAACATTCCTTTCATTTAGTGGGGGAAGCCTCAGGGGAGGGGACGCGAAACCGAGAGGAGTGCAGTTCGAGTACCAGACGGGTTGATACAGGTCAAACCCTGTTGATGCCTGGTTCTATTCCATACTATTGCTCCGTCTAGACTTAGGTGGAAACAGCCGAAAAGGCTGCGAGACCGCGAGGACCCTATCTGAACGGATGTTAACAAATGTATACAAGTTTTCCACTGCCGATTGATCATATGTCTCCAAATGGAGGATACTGCCAGCAACAGGCATAGCCTCCCACATGGCCAATGGGGCGAGTCATAATCCTGGTTCGATCTTAAGTGCTTTAAATCCAACAAAGGCTTAGAGGAACAGCGACTTGGCTGCAGCATTGCTAGAGCAATACACACCGCAGGATCCCGCACCCGCGGGTGGGCGTGAAATTCGCGATAAATCGAAAATTAAGATCATGACAGTTAACGGAAACCTGCCTGAAATGGGGAACGCTCACTCAATGCTTACATTCACAAAAAGGGCGTACGGACCTATGCGAAAACTTCTATTTTGGCTGGGAGTCTTTCTTTGTCTTTCTGGCGCTGCTTTGGCGCAGGAATCTGGCGGTAGGCCTGGAGAATGGACTCTGCACGCGGCCTTTGGCGCTGTGGTGGTTGGGCTAATTCTCGCGAACACCTACGTGGTCGGTCTCTTCCACGCGAAAGTGCCAGGCGAGTCGTCCCGAGTACTGGCACGCTGGGCCGAAAAATTGGAATTTTCTCCGCAGGATTTGGGAACGTTTTCGTGGTGGCAGCTAGCTTTGTGGAGTTTACTGGCATTATTTTTCGAACTGCTGATGATTCGCTGGATCTCGTCTGAGATCCGTGTCTTTGCGTACTTCAAAAATTTCGTGCTGATCGCCTGTTTCCTGGGCTTCGGATTAGGGTGCTACATGTCACGGCGGCGGATCAACCTGCTGACCTTGGTTGTTCCTCTGCTGACGCTGGTACTGACCGTCAAGCTACCCTGGCAAGGTTTGCGGGTGCTGATAAGTTCAATTCCTGCCTTCGTGGGCGCGAGTTCCGAGGTTCATGTGTGGGGAGTGCCTAGCGCGTTCTCGTTTCCTCTACTTGCAGCCGCGATGGCAATAATCGTGCCGATGTTCAGCCTGATTTGCTTTTCGTTTGTCCCTCTCGGTCAGGTTGTGGGTTGGTATCTGGAAAACGCCAGCAACGGCATTCTTGCTTATTCGGTCAACGTGCTAGCAAGCCTCGCGGGAATCCTGATTTATACGCTGCTCTGCTTTCTGTACCAGCCCCCTTTGACCTGGTTTGTAGTGGCGGGCCTGTTGCTGGTCTGCGTGCTGTGGAGCTGGCCGAGGTTGCGCTGGGCAGCAGGAGGTGCCTTTGTAATTTGCCTGGCATTGCTGACTCTGGGAACGGGAAAACAAGGCAAGGTTTATTGGTCACCATATCAGAAGCTGACGTTGGCGCCTCGAGCAGCGGAGGGGAAGATATTTGAGTACGAATTGACGACAAACGACATTTTTTATCAGCAAATTCTCGATCTCTCGCCGGAATTCGTTGCCGCCCATCCGTCGCTGTTTGCGGCAGTGCCCGCGCAGTGGAATGCTTACAACCTTCCCTACCACTTCTATTCCCGCCCTCCATCAGTGCTGGTTTTAGGCTCCGGCATGGGCAACGATGTAGCGGCCGCGCTGCGCAACGGCGCTGGGCAGGTTACCGCGGTAGAGATTGATCCGCTGATTCTAAAGCTCGGCGAGAAATATCATTTTGAAAAGCCCTATAGCTCCCCGCGTGTGCGCCAAGTGCGGGACGATGCGCGCAGCTACGTGCAAAACAGCCGGGATCGCTTTGACCTGATCGTCTTTTCTCTTCTTGATTCTCACACCACAAGCTCACATTACACCAATATCCGGATTGATAATTACGTGTATACGCTGGAAGCGCTTCAAGCCAGCAAGCGACTACTGAATTCAGACGGGGTCTTCGTCGTCAAGTTCCAGGTTGATACGCCGTGGATTGCAGGGCGACTCTACGGGCTCCTGCAAACTGTTTTTGGGCATGCTCCGCTGCAAATTGAGTCCGAGAACTCTTTCGAGTCTTACACAACCGGAGGGCGATTTTTCATTACTGGCTCGGAGGGAAGAATTGCACGGGCGATTCGAGACCCGCAGCTCGCGGCTTACCTGGCGGAACGTAGCCGCATAAAGATGACGCCGGCCACCCTGACCACCGACAACTGGCCGTATTTTTATCAGCACGAGCCGGGTCTGCCGCTGCCGGTGATCGTAATTTCGGCGGCGCTGGTACTGATGTGCTGGATGCTTCTGCGGGACACCGGCATCACAGTACGCTCGCTGCAGTGGCATTTCTTTTTTCTGGGCGCTGGCTTCATGTTGCTGGAGGCGCAGATCGTCAGCAAAATGGCGCTGCTGTTTGGAACCACATGGCTGGTAAATTCAGTGGTCATCACTGGCTTGCTGATGTTGATTGTATGTGCGAATTTGCTGGTACAGTTCTTTCCTCGAATTCCCGTCAGCATCGGCTACGCGGGAATTTTTCTGACTTTGTTGGCAAGCTACTTGATTCCTCTGGAGAAGTTTTTCTATCCCTCCCTGTGGACGAAGGCGTTGAGCTCCACTTTAGTGCTATGCCTGCCAGTGTTTTTTGCGGGTATTGTGTTCATTCGAAGTTTTGCTGAACGGGGCTTTCGAGCAGAAGCATTGGGTTCGAATCTGATGGGGGCAATGATTGGAGGAATGCTTGAATCTATATCGCTGTGGACCGGCATTCGCTCATTGCTGGTAATCGCAGCTTTGCTTTATGTAGCTTCCTGGGTCGCGTTAGCCCTGGAGCACAGCTTCGGCCCAGGGGTGACAAAAGCCGACTCCGATTTCACAGGCGAAATCTTGGTCGGGGCGTCACAGGGAACCTAAACGAATTCCGAGTTCCCGATGTCGGCGCTCGCGTTACTCCACCTAGGCGGGTCATCACTGGAAGTTCCACGACTTCGAGTGAAGTCGTTGGTTTCAGCAGCGCTGTTACCGAAGGCGCCAGCATTTCGGAGAGTCAGTCCCCTTCCGCAGACGGCTGAAGATCTCCATCGTGGCCACCGCATTGCTCGCGTCCCTCGTAGGCGCCATCGGGGAGGCACTTAGCGATGCTCTTAGTTGAGGTTAGTCTGGCGTTGCTTGCGCTGTTCCTAGGTTTGACCTTCCCGGGGGCAGCCTCTCATCTTTTCGAACACGCGGAACTCGCTGTGGCACGGTTGTCGCGCAGACGCCGACTGGCCGTTGCAGTGGTTGGACTATCTGCGCTGGGATTGCGTCTGGCACTGCTGCCAGTGCTTCCTATTCCCAACCCGGTAGTTCACGACGAGTTCAGCCACCTATTGCTGGCAGACACGCTGGCTCACGGCCGCCTGGCGAATCCGACTCACCCGATGTGGATTCACTTCGAAAGCTTCCACATCAACCACAAACCCACATACGCCTCAATGTACAATCCCGGCCCGGCGATTTTCATGGCAGCAGGGCAGGTGATTGCTGGGCATCCTTTCTGGGGTGTTTGGTTTAGCGCCGGAGTAATGTGTGCCGCGATCTGCTGGGCGCTGCAAGGTTGGCTGCCTCCCTTCTGGGCATTGTTGGGGGGGCTTTTCGCGGTGATCCGACTCGGAACATTCAGCTATTGGGCAAACAGTTATCGTGGAGGAGCGGTCACGGCTATCGGCGGTGCGCTGGTGCTGGGAGCGTTGCCACGGATCAAGCGCCGCTTGCGAATTCGCGATTCTGTACTGATGGGAGTGGGCGTGGCAATGTTGGTTAGCAGTCGTCCTTACGAAGGCTTGTTCTTCTGCATTCCGATTGCAATCGCGCTGTTTGCGTGGATGTTCAAGAGGAATAATCCGCCACTTCCATTGTTGCTGCGGCGCGTGCTTATTCCTGTCGGCCTGCTCCTCTGTCTTACGTTCGCTGGCATGGGCTACTATTTTTGGCGGGTGACTGGGAATCCATTCCGTCCCGGTTATCAGATCAATAACGAAACGTACGGGGTCTATTACTTCCCGTGGGAAAAGCTGCGGCCGACACCGCAATACCATCACTTGGTAATGCGGAATTTCTATTTGGGCGAGGCCAACATTGGGGAATATTGGTCGGCGCGGGCACATCCGGTGCGATTGCTGTTTTTCAAGAGTTGCGCCTTGTGGCTCTTCTATCTAGGTCCAGCGCTTACATTGCCCTTGCTCCTTTTGGCTTTAGCACTGCCGTATGGCATCTCGTACAAAGACCTAGGCCGAAAACCCCGCTTCTTATTAATAATATGCGGCGCGACTTGCCTTGCGGTGGCCTTGCCTGCCTGTATGATTCCGGCCCACTATGTGGCCGCAACGACAACCACGGTCTATGCACTTGTATTGCTGGCAATGCAACGGTTGCGATTGTGGCAACGACATTCACGGCGGACGGGAGCATTTTTCGTGCGCGCGGTAGTATTCATTTGCGTGCTGCTGTTCGTGATGCGTGCCGCGGCTCCTGTGCTGGGGCTGCAAATTGCCGAGCCCTTCGTGAGCTGGTCATGGCCCCGTACTCCACTCGCGGGCCGGGCGCCAGTTGTCGCGCAGCTGAGTGCATATCCAGGTGCTCATCTGGTGATTGTGCGCTATGGCCCGGACCATGATCCAGCCTTCGACTGGGTCTACAATGATGCCGATATTGATAACGAAAAAATCGTGTGGGCGCGCGATATGGGTGCCCCTGAGAATGAGGAACTGGTACGGTACTTCAAAGGGCGTCACGTCTGGCTGTTGGAGCCTGATGACTCTCTTTCGTTATTGCCGTATGGTCCAGATGTAGCTGGCGCTTCAAAATTGGCGTCGAGCACCAATCAAAACTGCGATGCATCTAGAAACCTCGGGGGGAGCGGATGTCATCAACGTTGATATCTGCCCCGCAGCCTGCACTGAAACGCCACCCAAGAGCGCGGCGGAAGCTGCGAGTGTCGATGCTCGCTCTCCTGGCTGTGCATCGCGAGCGGGTGTTCAGGGTGATCAATAATGCAAGTTAGCGTTGCCGATCACGAATTGTGTTCAACCTCTCGAGAGTCAGGCAACAGCGAATCGCCTTCCTACTGTATTCCGGAAAGATCAGTCAATGAGAAGGCGATTGCGATTCTGGTTTTTGTTGTCGGTTTTGCTTACCTGTTTCTCTTTCGCCGTTACACCGGCATGGAACCCGATGAAGGCATCATCTTGCAAGGAGCACAACGAATTCTTGCTGGCGAGGTGTTGTACCGGGACTTCTTCTCATTCTTTACTCCGGGCTCATACTACTTTTTGGCACTGATTTTCAAAATCTTCGGGAGCTCGATTATTGTCGCACGGACTACTCTAGTCATCATCGGAGCGGTGGCGTCGAGTATCACATATTTGCTGTCCCGCCGCGTATGTTCCCGCCAAACTGCGCTCCTTACCGCGGCCATAGTCACAGTGACAACTCTGCCATACCGATTCCTTGTCCTGCATAATTGGGACAGCACACTTTGGGCTTGCCTGGCCGTTTATTGCGCCGTGCGACTCGTTGAGACATCGAGCCGTGCATGCGCCTTTGCAGCCGGATCCCTCATTGCTGTGACGTTTCTTTTTGAACAATCCAAGGGTGCTGGGCTTGCGCTCGGTTTGTGCGCTGGATTGCTGGCAATTCACTTCTTCGGCCCTCAATTTTTAACAAGAGCTAGAATTTTCCACCTAGCGATCGGCCTGGCCTGGCCGTTCGTCTTGACGTTGGCGTACTTCGGCGCGCAGCACAGCTTATCGCTAATGTTGGCGGACTGGTTCTGGCCGCTGCGGCACTACTCACTCGCCAATCATGTCCCTTACGGGTATCAGAATTGGTCGGACGAGACACGCCAAACTCTCTTTGGAAGCGACTTATGGGCGGTTCGCGCAATTACGGTTCTCGCACTGAGTCCTTGTTTTTTGATTCCCTTGTTGCCCATCGTTGCGGTTGCAATGCTGGCCTATTGGCTTGTACAGATGGTGAGACAGCAAGAACCAGAGTGCAAGGCCAACTACTACGTGCTGACAACCGCAGCTCCAAGTGGGCTGCTGCTTTCTGTCGTGATCGGCCGGGCCGACATCATTCATTTTGTGTATCTGTTTCCACTGTTTGCGCTAGTGCTCGCCTGGGTGATTGAGGGCAAGGATATTCCTGGCCGATTTTACAGCAAGATCAGGTCCGGTATTACAGCGTACATTGCGATCGCGTTTGCGCTCCTTGGGACGGCGCTGCTAATCCGCACAATCGGCGCGCATCACGTAACCACCCGTCGAGGAGAGATCACAGTTCCCGGGAAAGATACTGTGGTGGATTATGTTCAGGCGCACGTGGCGCCCGGTGAACGCATTGTGGTGTATCCTTATTTGCCTCTCTATTACTATCTGACCGCCACTTACAGTCCTACGCGCTACGAATATTTTCAGCCAGGGATGCACACACCCCACCAGGCTGATGAAATCCTGTCGCAACTTTCGTCGAAGCGGGCACGGGTGATTTTGTTTGAAGCCGGGTTTGTGGAGAAAATTCCTCGTTCCTGGCCCGGGACTCCGCTGACCGCCATCACACACGATGCTGTGGCCGATTACATTCTGCGCGAATATCGAACCTGTAAGGCTTTGCAATCGCCGAGCGAATGGCGGTTTCTCTTTATGATTCGTAATGATCTTCCCTGTCCGTGAATCTTGCCTGGATCGGATGCCTAAGAAATGCTAAGCAGCACAGATACCGGGGCCGGCGAGTTAAAACAATTTAGAAGGACACGTTATGTGCAGGATATTCTTTTGGGCATCTTGCCAATTATTTTCTGCATTCAGTTCCTGGCATGGTTGACGTTTTTCCCTAATGCGCTGCGTGGACATGCCGATTTCCGGCAACTCTATATCGCCGGTTACATGGTTCGAACGGGTCATCGCACTCAACTGTACGATTACGCAGCGCAAACCTTTTTTCAAAATGCGCTGGTCTCAAATGGCGAGCTTGCGCTCCCGTTTATCCGACCGGCTTACCAGGCTCTGCTGTTTGTGCCGTTTTCGCTGTTTTCGTACCGGACAGCTTACCTGGGATTTTTGCTCCTCAACGTGCTTCTGCTGGCGCTGGCTTTCTTGCTATTGCAACCCAGGATGCGAGGTCTAAGTCGCGTCTGGCCCGGGCTTCCACCAGCGCTGTTCCTGGGTTTCTATCCCGTGGCTTTAGCACTAATGCAAGGACAGGATTCGATCCTACTATTGGCCTTGCTTGCGGCCGCGGTCGTCTCGCTTGAGCGGAATCAGGACTTGGCCGCAGGCACCCTGGTCGGCCTCGGATTATTCAAGTTCCAGATCGTCATCCCCATCGCACTGCTGTTTCTGCTCTGGCACCGGTGGCGGTTCGTAAAAGGCTTTACGTTTTCGGCCACATTGCTTGGACTGCTCTCTTTCATCACCAGTGGCTGGGCGGAAACAGTGGTATTCGTGCGCTCGCTGCTCTCAGTAGGAGCAGGCTTGCCTGCGGCGCCGGGTGGGGTCAATTTCCCTCTCCGGGTAAACATAATGGCCAATCTGCGAGGACTGATCTACGGTTTGGCGAGTTCGCGGACGCCGCGGGCATGGCTCCAAGTCACCACACTGTTGCTGTCATTCCTCATTTTTATATTGATTCGGGTGCGTGCTCGCCGGCGGCAGCACGGAGGCTACGCGCTCATTCTCGCTATCACCGCGAGCGTGGTGGTGAGCTATTACTTATTCATTCACGATTTGAGTATATTGCTGATCCCGATTGTTCTGACGCTCGATCGGTTCATCACGGGAGATGGAAGCGGTAAACCCTTCGGACTGGCAACTGCAGCGATATCAGCGTTGTTATTCGTGGCGCCTATGTGCATCTTTCTGATTCCGGAATATTTCTATTTGGTGGCAGTGGTGATCTGCGCATTTCTTTTTGTATTGATGAAAAGACTTGCCGCCCTCGGAGCCACTTCTCGCTTCAAAAGTTGAGACCGCGAGGCTTCACTGATCCTACATACGCGGGAGTTTCCGGACGGTTTAGCTGAATTATGTTAACAAACAAAACCAGGGTGGGAATAAACATCAGGGCATAAATACTGCGCAAAAGCAGGAATCGGTGCAGCGGCGGTACGAACAGTACAATCAACGCCAGGGTAAAGACAATCGGCGCCGATAGTAGATTTCTTTGCTGCGCCAGTTCGCCGCAAATAATTGCTACCGGGAGCAGGAGCAACGTTAAGTCATAGTTGTAAACGTGATAGCTGGCGACCAGGGTAGCGAGGACACCGACGGAAAATGAAATGTCGACCTGCTCATCGCGCCAATTTTTTGCAGCTAACCACACGATAACAATCGACAGTAGCGCCACGATGATGGCGAATACAGAAGCTGGCAACCGCCGCCCGCCGATTAGATATAGGAAGCCTCTGAGATTAGGCATAAACGTAGGATCAAAGCCGCCGATCCTCTGATATGTTCGGTTCACCAACAACAATTTTGGATACTCAACCAGGACTCGGACTCCTGAGATCGCAATCGAGACCACTACGAGCAGGCTGCCGGTTATGGAAAAGCCCTTCAGCACGCACCACTTTCGCCGCATTAGAAGAATAGCCACAAAAGGAATTATCAACTGAAATTTAAAAAGGCCGCATGCCAAAACGCATCCAGCGCAGAAACACTTCCCCCTCCGGAAAAGCACGAACACTGCTGTATAGATGAAAAATAAGAACATAGAATCCTGTCCGAGCAAGAGAGACGTAGTAACCGGGGCAAACGTCAGCAACACAACCAGGAGCAACCCGAGATCGGCACGCAGCCGGGTATATTGCGATAACGCGAGGCTCACGTTTGCGTGGGAATTTAGCATCCGGGCACTAAGAATGAGCAACATCACGCTGAGCAGGGTCCAGATTGTGTATGCGGACTGGTAACCAAATGACGTCAGGGGAACGAACAGCAATGTCTCAAAAGGCGGATGGTTGTAAAAGACGTGAACCACGCCAATTTTTGACTGGAATTCGAATTGCAGATTGAGGTTATAGAGTTGTCTGCCGAGCCCTTGGCGAACCATCTGCGCGGCCGAGTAAAACTCGGAGAAGTCCAACTCGTTCTTGCGGCTCGGAAAGCTTAGGAGGAAGAATGCAACAAACAGGCTCACCACCGCCACGACAGCTACTAAGCGGACCACCCGTTCGCGTCGGGAGGTGATGTGATCCTCCTGGCCTTGAGAACTAATTTCCACTCTTACGTTACCACTGTGGATTGCCCGTAAGGTATGGCAATGATTCGAGCGAGTGTCGCGAATGTCACCAATTCGAGGCCGGAAGCGCCTTACTACGTCAAGGCTCTCGCTCTGGGCCTTTCAGCGTACCTGATTGGAATTCACCTCTGGACTTGGATTCTGACGCTTTCTCTTTTCCTAGGCGGGCGCTCCGATTTCCGACAGCTTTATACGGCTGGATATATGGTCCGATCCGGGAATGCTCACGAACTATACGAGTATGATGCGCAACTCCATTTCCAAAATCGGCTGGTGAGCCCAGGTGATATCGCGCTGCCCTTCAACCATCTGGCCTATGAAGCATTGCTCTTCGTCCCTTTTTCCCTTCTGTCGTACCGAGCTGCGTACTTCGCATTACTCGGTTTCAACCTCACAGGTCTCGCGATTACATTTAAGCTCCTGCGGCCCGGGATGAAAAATCTCGCAGCGATCTATCGATGGCTACCGCCTGCCATGTTCCTGGCATTTCTTCCAATCGCAGCTGCGCTTCTTCAAGGACAGGATTCAATTCTGCTCCTGACGCTTTTGGCGGCCGCACTGGTATCGCTGCATAGCGGCCGGGAGTTAGTGCTGGCGTTCTTGTCGGGCTGGGATTGTTCAAGTTTCAGATCGTGATTCCAATCGCACTGTTGTACTTGATCTGGCGCCGATGGCGGTTCGTCTTCGGTTTCGCGAGTTTGGCCCTAGCCGAGACAGTGGCATCAATCTGGCTTGTCGGCACTTCTCAATTCATTACATACGCCCGCTCGTTGATTACACTGGGGGGAGGCGTACATGAGGTCACTAAGCCTGTTGCTAACCTGATGGCTAACCTTCACGGGCTCGTATTCGGGCTGACGGGCGGAAATCTCCCAGGCTTCTGGATTGTGGCTGTCACTGCAATTTTGTCGGGCATTGTTCTACTACTTGCAGCGTTTTCCCACCGAATGGACGCGCGCAGCGGTGACGCGTTTCTGATAGCCGTAACCGCATGTGCCTTGGTGAGCTATTACCTTCTTATTCATGGTTT
>Ga0209056_10005129_pt1 | contig 13675 bp, 8 predicted proteins | sample GraSoiAngelo_114_FD_185876 | JGI IMG/M metagenome (GOLD analysis project Ga0209056, IMG submission 185876) | Grasslands soil microbial communities from the Angelo Coastal Reserve, California, USA - 14_0903_13_40cm (SPAdes) (version 2) | ecosystem: Environmental > Terrestrial > Soil > Grasslands ... | reverse complement strand
TGATCCTGGATGTACTGGCCCACGAGCCGGATGAAGAGCGGCCGCGACAGCTGGTACTCGAGTTTGGCGCGCGCGACGCGGCCGACGTTCACGAGACTGCCGTCGGTGCGGCGATTCACCTGCTGCCAGAAGTAGCTGAGCGTGTTGCGGAACCGGTCGGTCGGGCGGTACGACAGTTCCACACTCAGCAGCAGGAGGTCGGCCGACGCCCACTCGAAGAAGTTCTCGTCGTGTCCCTGCAGGAAGAACCCGCCGCCGCTGAAGTGCTTCCACTGCGGCGTGCCGATCTGGATGATGTACTCGCCGTTGCCGATCGTCGGCTGGCCGACGAACGGAATCGTGTCCAGGCCGCCGCCGGCCTTCGGGACCACGAGTCGATAACCGGCGTACAGCGCGGAATCGTAGCCGAACGATTCCACGAAGTACCCGGCGCCGACGTTCCAGCCGCCGCGGAGCGATGTGTTGACGTTGAAATGCAGCTTCTGGTCCTGAATGCGGCGACCGTGAATGAAGTTCTGATACTGCCAGATGCCATCCACCACGATGTCGCCGGTCAAACGCTGCAGGAATGCGCCGGCTTTTCCGTACGTCGTGTAGCTCGGATCGACGTAGGAGTGGACGATGCCCGTGCGGCCGAGGAAGCCGCTGGACGTGCGGAAATCATCCGAGATGCCGGCGAAGACGCTGCGCAGGCCCCATACCCGATGCTGAATCGTAAACTGCGTGAGCCAGAGCGGCGCCGTCGTCGTCACGCCGCCGGTTCGCGTGCGACTGCCCGCGAGCTGGAAGCTCAGCCCGTAGATCTCTTTGAACACGAGCCGGCCATCGATGTCGGCGACGCGATTGTAGTCCGAGCCTTCGATGCGGTCGGTATAAGCCAGCCCAATGCGGGACCCATGGCCCAGTCCGCGTTGCGCGCGCACGATGTTGAAGATCGGATTGTCGGTGCCGCTCGCCGAGGCGAATTGCTGATCGACCGCCGACAGGAAGCCGATGTCGGTGCCTTGCGTGTTGCCCGTGAGCTTCACCGCCGCGACCGGCTGCACGATCCGGCGGGTGTAGATCAGGTTCTGCGGGACCTGGAACAGCTCGCTGCCTTCGAGAAAGAACGGCCGCTTCTCGGGGAAAAAGAGCGCCTGGCGCGGATCGAACGCGAGCTGTCCCGCGTCCGACTCCACCTGGGAGAAATCGGGTTTGATCGTGCCGTTGAGCGTGAGGTTGTCGGTCACACCCCAGCGCACGTTGCCGCCGACCTGCGGATTCCCCATGTCGTAAGCGTACCCGCTCACGCCGGGCGCCCCGGGCGCCCCCGTCGCTTTCGCGGTGGCTTCCGGATTGAGATCGACGACCAGCCCACGATGCATCCCCGCCAGCCCGACCAGGCTTCCTGACTGCCCGATGAATGTCGCGCTGGCCCGCTGCGCCGGGAACCAGCTGTCTTCGAAGCCGGAATGCTTGATCTGCCGCACAATGTTCAGGTTCCAGTCCTGCGGCTGCTTCGGCTGGTAGCGGAGACTCTTGAAGGGGATCCGCACCTCGACTTCGTACCCCCAGTCCGTGACGCGACCGCGCGACTGGAAGACGTAGTCCGGACTCAGATCGGGCTGCTCGCGGCCGATCACCGCACCGCCGATGAAGCCGCTGGCGCTGATGTTGGCGCCCTCGACCAGCGCGCCGTCGCCTTGGACGCCGAGCGGATTCACCGCGAACATCAGCGCCTTCTTGCCGTCGTGGAATGTGCCGAGCAGGATCTGCACGTTGTCGTCGCCAAAGATCTGATCGCGGTCGGCGAGCGTCGCGCTGGGACGGCCGTGCAGCTCGTACGCGCGAATCCCGAAGTAGATGGCGTTGCTCGAGTACCATACCAGGACCTGCGTCGAGTCCACGGCTGAAACACCGTCGTTCGGGGCGTACTGCGAGAAGCCGGTCAGGAGCGCGGCGTGCGCCCATGCCGAATCCCCGAGATCGCCGTCGACGACGATGTCGGCCTCCACGCGCGGGATCCGCACCTCGAGCTGGCGCGCGCGGCCGGAGTAGATTCCCAGGGAGTCGGGGGAGCTGCAGTGGAGGATCAAGCAGAGTGTGAGCAGCATGACCGATAATAATGGCTGCGGAATCGCGCGCACACCTATGACTGGAGAGTTAGGAACGTGTCACAACTCGCGCTGACGTTTGTTATCCTGTTGCAGAACCCTGCTCAGAGCCCGCCTCAGCCGCGGCGAGAGATTCTCGATCCCGGCACCATCGCCACCGAACAGCGCGTGACTCCCGCCGGCGTCCAGAGCGTGTTCACCGACCGCGTCTTTGGCGTGCGGTTTGGTGCCAAGCCCGGCGAGATCTGGGTCACGGTGCATGGTGCCGCCTACCGCCTGGCCTGGCAGGACAACGCGCTGCGGGGCAGCGCCGCATTCGACGGCCGCTCGGGGGTGCAGGGAATCGCGATCGATCCCGTGAACGGCCGCGCACTCTTCAGCACGGTGGGCCTGCTGCCCGCGGACCTCGCGCGCAGCCGCATCCCCGGGTCGGCGGAGCTCGCGCATACCAAGTCCGTGACCCAGCTCTTCGCCTATGACGGCGATTCGGTCGCGCCGCGTCCGGGCGGCGGCGACAGCGCGGTGGTGCGGTGGTCCGCATCCGCCCTCGGTGACTACATCGCCGGATCGCCTGCCGTTGCGCGGCGCGCGAATGCTACCGGTCACCGCGTTGCCGTGTTGCCGCTGCCGGCCAACGATGCGCTCGCGGTGTTCGATGCGGACAGCGGCGTGCTGCTCAAGACCATTCCGCTAGGCGTGCTGCCCGTTGCGGCGGTGGTCAGTTGGGATGGCACGGTCGCGTACGTCTCGGTGATGGGCGGTCGCAAGCCCAGGGCAAAAGAACGCGCCGCGAAGCAGTGCTGCGATCCATTCGCCGAGCTGGTGCGCGTGGACGCACGCGGCATCGCGCAGCGAGGCAATGTGACGCGGGTGGATCTGGTGGCTGGCGCCGCCGGGAAGGCGATTCCTGTCGGTCGCCATCCGACGGGACTGGCGTGGGACGAGAGTGGCGCGCGGCTGTACGTCGCCAATAGCAACTCGGACACGGTCAGCGTGATCGACACGCGCGGGGATAGCCTGCTCCGCTCGATCGCCATCGCACCGTTCCGCGAGCGCAGGATCGGCCTCGCGCCGACGGCGGTTGCCCTTTCACCGGATGCCCGGACGCTGTTCGTGACACTGGCTGGTGTGAACGCGGTCGCCGCCTACGGCCTGCCCGGCGACCAGCTGCGCGGGCTCGTGCCGACTGGGTGGTATCCGACGAGCCTCGACGTCAGCGCCGACGGACGCGCGATCGCGGTCGGCTCATTGTTCGGCGTCGGATCGGGCGTTGGACGACCATTGGGCTTGACCGGTCGCTACGTGCATTCCTACCGTGGTTCGGTCAACGTCATTCCGGAGCCGTCTGGTGCAGAGATCGCCGCCTATACGACGGCGGTCGCGCAGAACAATCGCCTGACGCTGCGCACCGATAGTGCCGGGCCGGCGGTCGCACCCCGTCGCGATGTCGCCGCCCGCGCCGTGCCCGAGCGCCCCGGCGAGCCATCGCTGATCGACCACGTCGTCTATATCGTCCGCGAGAACCGCACCTACGATCAGGTGTTCGGCGACATCGGCAAGGGCGCGAGCGACAGCTCGCTGGTGCAGTACGGGCGCGACGTCACGCCCAACGCGCACGCGCTCGCCGAGCAGTTCGTGCTGCTCGATCATTTCTTTGCGTCGGGCGGCAATTCGGCCGACGGCCACAACTGGCTCACGCAGGGGCGTGAGACCGACTATCCGATGTGGCCGCTCTATACCGGGCGCAGCTACCCGTCCGAGGGCATGGATCCGCTCGCGTACTCGTCGGGCGGGTTCCTGTGGGAAGCGGCGCAGGCAAAGGGCAAGACGGTCCGGGTCTTTGGTGAATACGCGCCGTCGCCGCAATGGTACAGCGATACGATCCGCATGAATCTGCTGCAGCAGTATCGCGACTCACAGCCGCACAACCGGTCCTTCTTCCGTGCCCGCGTCGCGAAGCTGTACACCACGCGATCGGACATTCCGTCGCTCGACCGCGCGCTGGTGCGCGAGTATCCGGGCTGGACGATGACCGTGCCCGACGTCGTGAAGGCCGACATCGTGCTCGAGCATTTGCGCGAGTGGGAAGCGAAGCGTGCCATGCCGAATCTCGTGCTGATCATTCTCCCCAGCGATCACACCGATGGCACCAATCCCGGGTGGTGTACGCCCAAGGCGTGCGTCGCGGACAACGATCTGGCCCTGGGCCAGATCGTCGCGGGGCTGTCACGCAGCTCGTTCTGGAAATCGATGGCGATCGTTGCGGTGGAGGATGACGCGCAAAACGGCGTCGATCATGTCGATGGCCATCGCACTGTGGCGTTGGTCGCGAGCCCCTACGCTCGGCGCGGCGTGATCGATCCCACGTTCTACGGGCAGCCGAGCATGGTGAAGACGATCGAGCTGATGCTCGGCCTGCCGGCGCTCAGCCTGTTCGACCTTGTCGCGACCGACATGCGCGCGAGCTTCATCGGCCCGGACGAAGCGCCCAACCTCGCGCCCTACACCGCGATCGAGCCACGGCAATCGCTGTACGAGGTGAACCAGCAGGTAGGCGCGATCACGGGCCCGGGGGCCGCCGAGCGTCGCCGTGCCGCACTGGCGTCGGCCCGAATGAACTTCCGGGACCCCGACGCCGCACCATCGGAGCTACTCAATCGAATTCTGTGGCACGACGCCCGCGGGTGGGGAGTGCCGTATCCGGATGTGAAGCACTCCTTGTTCTTCCCGATGGCGGTCGATCTTACCGACGAAGAGCGGGAGGAGCGAGACCGGGATCGCTAGCGGTCGGCATCCTGCGCGCGATGGCAACGCCGACGAGGCACAGCACGCCACCCAGCACAGCGATTACGCTCGGCGCCTCGCTGAGTATGAGCGCGCTCATCACGATGGTGAGTGGCGGCACGAGGTAAGCAGTCGCCGCGAGCCGCCCCGCCGAACCCCGCGCGAGGGCGTAGGCCCAGGTCGTGAAGGCAATCGACGTCGGAAAGACGCCCAGAAAGACGAGCCAGCCGATGGCGCCCGTGGGTGCGGCCCGCCACTCGCGCACCAGCTGTGGTGCGTAGGGCAGGCAAAAGAGCGCTCCCACCGCGCAGCAGGTCCAGGTCGCTTGCAGTGCAGTGATCCGATGCAAAACCGGCTTCTCGGCAACCATCCCGACGGCAGACGACAGCGCCGCCAGCAGACAGAGCATGACCCCCACGAGCGAAGCGCTGCCGGACGACGTCGCGAGCCCGATCACGACGACGCCGCCGAACGCGAGCGCGCCGCCCAGCAGCAGATTCGGCGTGGTGCGCTCCTGCAAGAACACCGCGGCCAGCGCGACTATGAAAATCGGAGCGATCAGCACGAGCATCGCCGCCGTGCCGGCGTCGACGCGCCGTTCGGCTTCGTTCAGCACGACCTGGTAGACGCCGAACCACAGCACACCGGCGAGCACGAGGAGCGCGAGCTCGCGTCGCGTGGGGCGGACCGTCGGACGGGACAGGACCAGCGCGCCTAACAGCACGCTGCCCAAGGCCAGCCGGCCCAGCGCGAGTGGGCCCGGGGAAAATGAGCGCCCCGCGGCCCGGATGCCGACGAAGGCGGCGGCCCACAGGACGACGGAGACGAGGGCCGCGAGGAACGCTTTGCGCATGCGCAGAATGATAACTGCGCACCATCAGCTTAGCGTGCCGACATCGCCGTCGCGCCGATCGCGATGAGTGCACCGTCATGACTCAACGACTGAACCCCCAGTACTGTGACGACTGGTGCGTTCGTCCCCAAAAACGCGGCGCCAGCGACGCGGATCGTCTCGAGATCGGCGGGATGATAGTTGACGACGTAGATCGTGAGCGCCGTGACGTCGCGCCGTGATGCGTTCGCCGCCTGCAGCACGGTTGCCAGATTCGCGAAGGCGCGCTCGGCCTGAGCGCGGAGGTCGGAACCGACGAGTGTGCCGCTGCTATCCACGCCGAGCTGGCCCGTGATGTAGAGATTGCGTCCCACCCGGACGGATTGGGAGCCGAGCGCCGGATCGGCGACCCCGGACGGCGAAGGGAGGGCCGTCTTGATCTCGGGAGTCACGCCGCCCCCCGCGGCGAGCTGGCCGCGGAAGCCCGCCTCCTCCCAGCGCACCTCGTCCTGGCGGCGCTTGCGTTCGGCCGCCTGGTCTTCGCCCTCGCGCCACTTCTTGTATGCCTTGACTTGATCACCGTTCAAGAAACGGCGGAGATCGCTTTCGAAGCGGTCCTGCCGGTCCTTCAAGTACTTCCCGAGATCCTGCAGCTGCTCGATGTAGAGCATCGCGGCCGCGCGATCACCGCCGTCGAGTCGCTCGTTCATCTTGGCGAGCGCGTCCTGCGCGCTGTCGCGCTGGGGACGCGTCGCGACCATGAACGAGTCGTAGACTTGCGCGTAGCGCTTGGCCTGATCCGGCGTGAGGGCGAGCGTCACGCGCGCGAGCGCGCTATCGAGCGGGCCCGTCAGCTCGACGCCCGGAAGCTTCGGCGCGCTTGGCCCATACCGGACCTGACCCATGCTGCCACCCCGGCCATACCCTCCCTGTCCCCCTGCGGTATGAGGTGCGAGCAGCAGCGTTGCGGCGAGGAACACGTTTGACAATGAGCGCTTCATGACCGGCCTTTGATGGGGACAGGTGAATGATGCGTTCGACGGCGGTGCCGTCGCGCGGTTAACACTTCCTGGCGAGGATACGCTGCCGTTCTCCCTGGGTGACCATGTCGCGCGCGACGACGTCACGCACGATGCGCGCCCGGAACACGTAGCCGCGCGATTCGGCCACCAACCAGCGACGCCACTCCAACTCGTCGAGCGCCGCGTGCAGCGCGTCGCCGGTCAGGTCGGTAGCGCAGCCGATGCGGCGTGACGCCACGCGCTCACCAAGGAGCGCCGTGGCCACCAGCGCCTGCTGCGCGGCCCGAGTGAGACACCGGAAGCTTACACGAATCGCCGCGACGATGGTGTCGGGAAGGTCGCCCGGGAACGTCGAGTCGAGCGTGCGCAACGGATGCGGCCACGCGCCGTTCGTGGACTCGAGATCGAGACCCTGGGCCATCGCGTGACAGATTTCGACGGCGAGCAGGGGCAGGCCGCCGGAGTCGGCGGCGATGCGCCGCGCCAGGCGATCAGCGGCCTCGCCCTGGTAGGCCGGCAGGGCCCATTTGATCAACTGCAGGATTGCCTCGTGGTCCAGCTTCCCGAGCGAAATCGCAGCACCGGGGATGTCCCGCCCGATGCGAGCGCGGAGCTCAGCCAGCTTGGGCGGTGCGGGTTCGGGCGTCGCCGCGAGTACGAGGAGCAGCGGCGCGTGTGCAAGGTCGCGGGCAAGCTGTTCGATCATCTGGTAGGACGCCGCATCGATCCACTGGGCGTCGTCGAAGATCAGCACATGCGGTTGCTCGGCGGTCGTCACGCGCAGCACTTCGGCAATGGCGGCGTCCAGGGTCCACGTGCTCGCCGCCGGGTTCTTTTGTGGGAACCGCTCCGCCCATTCACTCGCGTGCGCGGCGAGCGTGACGAGCGCGGCGGGATTGGCGCCGGCCACGCCGGGCACGTCGATCAGGCCGCCTCGCGCCAGTCCCAGCATGCCACTCGCGGGTTGCTCGAGATCAGCCGGCACGGCGCGCATGGCGACCACGACGCCGCCATCCAGCGCCGCGCGCGTTGTGAGCTCTTCCTCCAAGCGCGTCTTCCCGCCGCCCGATTCTGCTTCGATCACGAGCACCGCCAGGCGCCCGGCTCGTGCGGTCCGCCATTGCGCGAGCGCGGTAGCGAGCTCGGGCTGCCGTCCCAGGAGTGGCGCGCGCCGCCACGCCACACTGCGGGCGGGGGACAGGGCGTCTGTTGGGAGATGTCGCACGCGGCCGCTGCGGACATGGTCGGCCAGCGCCCTGGTTTCCGGCTCGAGGGGAATGGCCCCGTCGCGTTCCGCCTGCTTCGCGAAGCGCTCGAATATGCGCAGCGCCTCGGAGCTGTTGTCCGCGCCGGCCAATCGCCGCATCTCCGCACGGAGCGCGCGCTGCGAGAGCGGGTCCAGCTTGCGGGCCTTGATGATCGGGTCATCGGCGCCGAGCTCGTCGCCGGCGTCGAGCCGCTCCTCGGCGTGACGCAGCAGCGCATCCATGGCCAGGCCATGCCAATGCGACCGCTCGACGGTGAGCCAGTCCTCGAAGCCCGAGGCATCGGGGATCTTGAAGCCATCGACGAACCCGCCGTTGATCAGCGGCGTCACCTGCGCCCAAGCCCGTTGCTTCACCAGTTGCTCGAGCTGGTCGGTGTCGAGCTCCACCGCGCCGTCCAGCAGCTGGACGACATCACCTGGCGTGTCGAGCCGGTCTTCGCCGACGTAGGAGCGCACCATGCGAATGGCCTCGCGGACCGACTGGCGCGCCGCGGTGTCGTCCTTCTCCGGCCAGAGCAAGCCGATCAGCTGCTCGCGGGTGCAGCGGCGTTTGGGCGCGCGCGCAACGTACAGGAGCAACGCGATGTTCTTCTTCCAGAGCAGCTCGGCCGGCGCTGCCGCCCCATCCATCGTGACTTCGAGCGTGCCTAACGTCTGCAGCCGAATCATCGAGCGGCTTGCGGGGTAGCGCAGCCGAGCGCGCGCCTGCGCGTCCGCGCGGTGTCGGCTCGCGCCCCGTAGGGCGCTGGCGCCCGGGACCAATGCCGCACCACCGCGGCGTAGGCCTCACACGCTTCGCCACGCTGGGCGCGCCCGGCGCGGTCGAGCAGGCGAGCGAGGCGCCAGCGCGCCAGCGTGCCGAACGCCCAGTCGACCTCCGCCGCTTGCGGGAGGCCGGTCGGCAGGCCGACGACGTCCAGATGCTCGTGCCACAGCAGTTCGTTTCTCGCGCCTTCGATGTCACCGATCCTGACACGCCACTTGGCGCGCTGGAGGTGCACGATGGCGCGAAAGAACGGATCTACACGCCTGGCGACCGCGTCCACGGGCAACGGATCGAGTAGTACCAGCGCCGCGCGCGGGTGTCCAGCCGAGGCCAATGAATCGGCGGCGATGAACAGCTCGAACTCGACCGGCGCGCCAGCGCGCGGGGGCGTGCGGTGGCCTAGCAGGGTGCTCATCCAGACCGCGCGGTCGCGGAGGGGATCGACACCGCTGCTCGCGATCCAGGAGCTCAGACCGTCGAGCGCTTCGATGGTGCGGATGCTGCTGCTGTCGACGAAGGCGAGTACCGCGGGCAGTTCGTCATTGAAGAGCTCCAGCTCCGTCTGCGGGGCGACCTCCGTGACGCGGCGCGCCAAATCGTGTAGTCGGTCCAGCCGGCCCAGCGCCACAGCCCCGAGTGTCTGGGCAGTCAGACCCGATTGCTGCCACTCCTGTGACGTGCTGTGTTCGAGAATCTCGCCTAACGCGATCGCTCCTCGCGGCACATCGAATGTCGGAAGCATCCGCGGTCCGGCACCAAAATCTGCGCTGCTCTGCATCCCCGGCTGACCAATGATCTGCGCGGTGACGCGGACCGCTGCACTCTCCGGCAGAAACCGCCACGCGAAGCCGACGTTGAGGAGCGCGCGGAGCTCGCGTGAGAATGCGTCGGGCGCAACGCCATGACTCTCCAACGAATCGAGCGCGCCGGCCGCCGTACTGGAATCCCCTTCGGCTGTGGCCACCCACGCGAGGTGCTCCCACGACGGCCGAAAGTCGGGTCGGAGCCGCGCGGCCCGCTCGAACGCGGGGATCGCTTCCGAGCGTCGATGCCCCGCGAGTGGGCCACGATGGAATAGCTCATCGCCAAGCTGGAACCACCCGAGGAAGAACTCGCGCGAGCTTTCTGCCACCGCGCGCAACGTGTCCAACCGATCGCGGAGCGGCAGCTGCGCGGCGTGGATGAAGCTGCGGTACAACGGCGGGAGGGAGTCGGCGTGAACCTGGACGCGATGCACCCGCCCGCGATCCGGCTGGCGCCCCCGCCACCGACCGACTTCGAGTATGCGCCACGAGCAGATCCAGCAGGTGGTATCGGTTGCTTCAGCCACTCGGTAGGCGCTGTCGGCTTTCTCCCACTGTGCCTGCGCTACGATTTGCTCCGCTTCTAGAAAACGAATGAGCCCGTCCCAAGTGTGGGGCAGTGCGCGGGTCGGGAGCGATCCAGCAAGGGGGCTGCGGTCGGCCCAGACGCCCAGCACGATCTGATAACCGAGCGAATCGCCCAATGCAGGCCAGGCCTCGAGTGGGACGTGGAATTCGGATGCCGGAATCCCACCCGTGACGTGGAGACCTACATCGCTGCCCGTCACGGTCACGCGCGCCCGGACAACGAGCGCCTGAGGGCCGGAGTCGACGAAGTTGATGTGCGGCCCCAGGTCGGAACGGACCATCCGCGCGAGTGAATCGCCAAAGGGGGGGCGATCGGTCGGACCGACGTAATCAATTGGAGCCAACGCCACTTGAGGTGCGCCCGGATCCGCGGGCTTCAGTGGATGAGGCCAGAACTCGATAAGCCCCACGATCACCGCGCCCACGAGTACGACACCGCCCACGATCGCCGCGACGAGTCGCGCGACATGCGGGCCCTGCGTAGCCTCCAAGGCTTCGCGGAACGCCGCGGCGTCGGGCCAGCGTTCCTCAGGCTCCGTCGCGGTCGCGCGCTGCAGCACGCCTGCGAGCTCTCGCGGCATGCCGCTCCACTCGATCTGCTTCCCCTGCTCATGAAACCGGCGCCCCGTCACTGCCTCGTACAGCAGCACCCCCGTCGAGTAGATGTCGGTCCGCGGCGTGATCGATTTCCGCTCCACCTGCTCGGGCGCCATGTAGTCCGGCGTGCCGCTACTGTGTGAATCGCTTTCCCCGGGGGATGGCGGTCGTGCGATCCCGAAGTCGCCCACCAGCGCCCCGTCCGACAACAGAAACACGTTGCTCGGCTTGATGTCGCGATGTACAAACCCCAATCGGTGCATCGCCTCGAGGCCGCGGAGTACATCGCAGCCGATCCGTACCACTTGGTCAGGCGGAATCGGACCCGATTCGAGCCGCTGCTCGAGCGTAGGCCCGTTGACCAGCTCCATGACGTAGTACTGAAGGCCCTTGCCTTCGCCGGAGCGAAGTATCACGACGACGTTCTTGTGGCGGACGTTGCCCATCATCGGCGCCTCGCGCAGGAACGCCTCGCCGGCGTCCGCGGTCGCGAGCTCGGGCCGAAGGACTTTGATCGCCACCGCCCGGTTCATCAGTACCTCATGCGCGCGGTAGACGACGCCCATCCCCCCCTGACCGATCCTGTGCTCCACCCGATAATCGGGCGCCACCGCCTCTTGCAGGCGTTCCTTCAGCGGATCGAAAGGGGGATCGATCGTCATAGCTACCTCCGCGGTTGAACTTACGCGGGCGGAGGAAGCTTGGGGGGCTTGGGTCCGTGCCGGACCGCGCCCCGCACGGGTACGCAGTCGAGCGGCGTCCCGGTTCGGGCACACCGCAGTAGCAGCCCGCCGCGGCTCATGTCCCCACGGCCTGCAAAGGTAGCGGGGAAGAGCAGCCGGTCACCAAAGACATCCAGCAGCGGGCCGACGTACTTGTCGGTGGCGACGCTGCCGAGCAGCACGACGCGGTCGTCCGGTGCCAGGCCGCGGTGCAGCGCGGTGGCATCCCGCACGAGCGGTTCGCGAAACGCCGGCTCGGTTTCATCGACCGGCACCGTTGCCATCTTCCGCAGATCATCAACGCGAATCAACACATCGGCGGGGAGGAGACCGCGACCCGGCGTAATGACGAATGCCCGGCCGAACCGCGTGGCATATGCGAGCTTCCCGCGAAAGTAGAGACTGCTCATGAACGTGAAAACTTCGCCGAGCGGCGCGCCACCATTGGTGAGGCGAGCGGTGAGCGGGCTTGTCTGACTCTTGATCAACAGCTGTGCGCGCGTTCCGGCGCAGCTCGCGGGCGACAGCAAGAACACCGTCAGCACGCTACCGCTCCATGTAGCGGCGCAAGAAAAACATCGCCGCGCCAAAGATCACAATGATCAGGATGATCCACACGATGCGGGGCATCCGACGCCTCCGGAAATAAACCCGAAAGATTATTGCATCGCAAAAGCTGCTTTTACATATTAACGCATGCTCGGGCTCGGTGGCGGCCTCTTCACCTTCGCGGCGCTCTTCTATTTCGCCGCGGATTACGAGCACCTCACGGGGTGGAAGTGGGCCCTGGCGAGTGTGGCGGTCACCATAACCGTCAATCAACTGTTCCCGGCTTCCTTCATCTTCGTTCTGCCCGCCCAGTTTGGCCTGTTCCTGGTGATGTGGTGGGCCCACCTCAAGAACAAGGTTCAACGCGAGGCCGAACTCGAACAACGGCAGAAGGACAGCCTGCGCGAGCGCCAGCAGCGGGTCAGCCAGGCCAGGGAAGAAGCCGCAGCCACTACCGATTTTGATGCGCAAGCGCGTGAGCGGGAGGCCGCCGCTGAAGCTGCCGCGAAGGAGCGCCAGGAGCGCGTCCGGCTGGCGCGAGAACAGCGCGAGCGCGAGGAGCGCGAGATGGGGAAGGGGCCCGGGACCTAGCTCAGATCCGTCCCTGTCCCAGAGTCCAGGCCGTCGACATCCCGAGCCCAATCCACAGCAGGTCCAGTAGTCCGAACGTCCCTAGCAGCAAGACCCAGAATCCCAACTTCGATAGGAAGCGATCGTAGTGCACGTGCACCAGGCGCGCTCGCTCCGCGAACGACGACGCCTTCGCGGCATCCGCCGCCTCGGCGATCATGCGAGAGCGCAGCTCATGCCCCGGGCCGAAGCCGAAAAACGTGGTGTCGGCCACCAGATCCGGACGGGCGTCGATAGTCGCCTGCAGATCGGGCGAAAAGGACTTGTGCTCGGTCTTTTCCAGGAGGTACAGCACCGTCAAGGCTGCCGGATCGTTCGCGAGTTCCTGCCGCATGATCGGCTGCAGGGCAACCGTGACCACCACCACCTTGGCGACGAGGACCGTCACGAGCGTCAGCACGGCCGCGAGCGCACCGGTCGCTTTGGTCGGCGGTTTGGCGGCTTTGGCCACCACGATCCCCAGCAGCCCTCCCACACCCCAAGCGGCGACGCCGACGGGGTGGTGCGTCATGTACACCAGGGCCACCCATGCGATGATGATTCCGCTCGCCGCGAGCAGGCCGGCCAGAAGCGGTGAGCTTTCCTTCGGCCCGCTTGGCGACTTGCTCCCCCCGCTCCCGTAGACGCGTACGTTCGCCATGGGCCTACTATAGCAAAGGCTGTTTCAATTTGCCCTAAGCGATCATGACGACCGGAGCGTGGTCGCTCGTTCCGACGTCGGCCTGCACCACGCAGCTGGTGGCCCGAGCCGCGATCGCCGGGGAAGCCAGGACATAGTCGAGCCGCCAGCCGATGTTGCGGGCGCGCAGATTCCGCCACGGCGCCCACCACGTGAAGAGATTGGGATTATCCGGATCGAACCGCCGACCCAGATCCACGAGCTGCGTGCCGAGGAGCGTGTCGAAGAGCGCGCGCTCCTCTGGGCGCTGGCCGACGGCCTGCGGTTTGCGCTCTTTGGGATGCACATCGATTTCCGCGCGCGCGATGTTCATGTCGCCGCAGAGAATCAGCTGCCGGCCGTC